>Ga0247843_1001129_pt1 | contig 57156 bp, 53 predicted proteins | sample LaCruzMarch2017__FD_192420 | JGI IMG/M metagenome (GOLD analysis project Ga0247843, IMG submission 192420) | Freshwater microbial communities from meromictic Lake La Cruz, Castile-La Mancha, Spain - LaCruzMarch2017_8m | ecosystem: Environmental > Aquatic > Freshwater > Lake | place: Spain...
GACATTCTACGGGGCTTGTAAAACCTACCCTAACTATTTCAAAACTTCTTGCTTCGCACAAAGCATTTGCACATCGTTCAGGTCTTGTCCCTAATATCTGCCCCGTAGAGTCCATTCATCGCGGACATCTGCACGTTCCCTGCCATACACACTTCCAGGCTCACAGTTAACCTTTAGGCGTGAGTTGATAGGCGCGGAGTTTTTCGTAGAAGCGAGTTCGGGAAAGTTTGAGTTTGCCGCGTGCATCTTGGGAATTTGCAGTACTCGCAAGCACTTGATTGAGATAATGCGCTTCAAAGGCGTAAACATTTTCGTCAAAACTCATATCGGGGTTTGCTTGAAAGGCGCCGAGTGAAGTCGGTGCAGAGTGAGCTTGTGAATTTACCTCCGCCCCGATCAAAGGATTTAAACCCAATCGTTCATTTTGTCCGAGTGCCGATGAAAAGTCTTCAGCATCAAGGAAAGGCATTTTGCTTTCTACTACGAGTCGTTTGATTACGGCTTTGAGTTCACGAACATTTCCTGGCCAATCATATTCTTGCGAAATCCATTTTAAAGCAGAATCGCTGAATTTAATTTTTCCGCTTTTATCAAATTCCGTTAAAAAGATTTTTGCAAGAAGCAAAACATCTTCGCCCCTAAGTCGCAAAGGAGGAATAAGGACTTTTGTTTGAGCAAGACGAAAATAAAGATCTTCGCGAAATTCCCCTTTTTCAACTTTGAGTTTGAGATTTTCATTTGAGGCGGCAAGCACCCTGCCATGAAAAGTTTTCACTTGTGTAGAGCCCACTCGGCTAAACTGCCTACTCTCAAGCACGCGTAAAAGTTTAGCTTGAAGGGCAAGATCTAAACTTTGAATTTCGTCTAAAAATAAAGTTCCAGAATCGGTACTTTCAAAATAACCAGTTCTTGCCGCAACAGATCCAGTGTATGCGCCTTTTTCGGCACCAAAAAGCTCAGCTTCAAAAAGTTCTTTCGATAACGCTGAGACATTTACCGCTACAAAATTTTTATCTCCCGCAATCACTTGGGCGCAAACTTCTTTGCCTGTGCCGGTTTCGCCTTCAATGAGACAATCCAGTTGTGAATTTTTAGCTAGAAGCAGCAACTGTTTTTTAAGCTGCCGCATTGATTGAGAATCACCACACACTTTTTCGTCAATTCTTTGCTGAGTCTTTTTTAAATCCACAAAAGATTCCAGAAGCAATGGTACTTCATCAGCCAAATGCTCTTTTAAAATAAATCGATCGGCACCCATTTTCAAACAGCGCTTCATCACTGGAATTTCCGATACCCCTGATTCAATAAAAATTTCGGCTTGCGGATGCAAGGCTCGAAGTTTGGGAAATTCAAGCAATGTGCCTTCCCCTGTTTTATCTTTGGGGTGACAAAGATCGACTAGAACTAAGTCGTATTTTTCAACTCGTGATTCAGAAACTTGTGTCAAATAGTCAACCACCGTGGAATAAAATTCCATTCTGTGGCCTTTGAGCAATAACTTTAGAGAGCTTTGAACAAGCAAGTCGTCTTCGATAACCAGAATGTGTAACATTGAAAAAAATATTAGCGGAGAAAATATTACTGGAGAAGCGGATCGGCAGCTATTTTATTGCGGATTTCGTTTCGCACTTCGCAGCGATTGGTTTTGCACTTCACGCGAACTTTGACTTTTTTACCATTGATAAATTTGAAAACATAGGGACCTTTTTCATCTATGCCGTCCACAAAGGTATCAACAGTGACGCTGGCTATACTTTCGCCACCTTCGGCTTTTTCGCCTGAACCCGCAAAAGAATTGTAGCCAAGATTGGACGCCAAAGAATTGGCACCGCCTGCTCCGCCGTTTGCCAATGCGCCTACACCATTTGCGCCACCCGCTGCGCCGCTACCCGCACCGCCACCGCCTGAACCGCCACCTATGGAACCTGTAGCGTTATTTGCGCCGATACCTCGACCTGTAGATGAAGCTCCACTTGATGCTGAAGAAGTTCCCGTAGAATCGGCGGCGATACCTCGTCCAATTCCTAAGGGATCTTCATTTCCGGCTCCAATTTTTCCTTGGTTACCAACGACAGTTTGATCTTCGGGTTTAATGGGAGTGGTTGCGGCAGATGCGCCAGAACCAGGAACCGTACAAACTCCTGCAGAAATTGAAATCATTCCTGTGGGACAAGTTCCATCAGGATTTTTTGGTGTTTCAACTTTTGGCACCTCTGGAGTTTTGGCAATGTCTTTTGGCGTTTCTTCTTCGTCTTCGCCACCCATCATTCCCATCGCTGCTGCCGCAAGACCGGCACCGATAAGAGCACCCATACCGATAGATTTTGCATTTTTGCCCATTGAGCTGGCTGAGCCTTGCCCGCCAGCCGCACCAGCCAGTGAAGAAGGGCAGGCTGTTTGAGCAGAGCTCTGCGATTTTTGCAGATTTGAAAATGCATCCGTAATCCCCTGCTTTTGTGGCATGCACTTTTGCGCAATCTGTGTATTTTTTTGAGCATTCATCAAACATGTTTCAGCATTTTTATAAGCAGCTTGTTCCCGACTTTTTAAATCTCCCATTAACTCAGAACACTTTGCAGCAGAAGCCCCCACGTAACCCATGCCCGAATTAACAGCTGAACCTGCAGATGAAGTAGCAGCCGAATTTCCTGCGACATCAGGCGCAGCTACCTGTGCAGTAGCTCCTAAAGTGGCAGCTTCCGCACTCTGAGACTCAGTTTGAAGTGCGGAAATTTTTGGATCCACTCCTTTAAACTGCCCCGTAACGGCGTTGGGACAGTTACACGCTCCTTCGAAATTTTCTGCGGAAGTCAAAAACGCACCAAGTCCTGTTTGAACTTCCGTCAAGGCAGCACTCACTGTAGTTGCAGATACCTGCGTGTAATTTAGTAAAATTCCAAACAACAAAAAGAGTCGTCTCGCCTTATTGATGTGTGATTTGGCGCGAAGAATTTGTGAAGACATATGAATCCCCTTTTATTCCATTATTTTGACTGACATCACATGGCCAATGCTACGCGAAAACGGTAAAGGTTTTGTAAATGCTTTGTTAAAATCATGTTAATCTAGCTATGTGAATGACTCTCAAGACTTTAAAAATATCCCCTTGTTGGTAGAAAAGCTTCGCGACATCCCCACCCTCAGCGTGGTTGTCACCAAAATCATGGAGCTCGTCAACAATCCGCGGACTTCGGCTCCACAAATTGCCGAAGTTTTAAAACGCGATCAAGTTTTATCAGCAAAAGTTTTGCGCCTAGTGAATTCGAGTTTTTATAATCTTTCAACCGAAGTCACTGACGTTTCCGAGCCTTGGCATTTTTGGGATTCAACACGGTATCAGTACTCGTCTTGGGCACGAGTGTATTTTCGAGTTTCGAGATGACGGCAATGCCTTATTTCAACGTAAAAGAATTCTGGAAACATTCACTTGCTACGGCTCTTGCTGCCGAAAAACTTGCGAGATTGGTAAAACATCCTCGAGCCGAAGATTGTTTTACCTGCGGACTTTTGCATGATCTCGGCAAAATTGCACTTTTCAAAGTGAGCCCCGATGATTTAAAAAAAGTTGTTGAACTTGCCGAGCAAGAAAATATAAGTTTCTTAGAAGCAGAAAGCAAATTGGGCCTTCCTGGGCATCCGGTACTTGGCGAATTGCTCGCAGAGCGCTGGGGTCTTCCAGTCGTGATACGAAAAACGATTCGCTTTCATCATCGCGATATCGAACCTCTTGAAAGTGTTTACGCCAATATGAAGCCCACAATTATGTTAGCAAGCTTGGGAAATACATTGTCCAAGCGCCATAGTTTGGGACAATCGGGCGATCACTTAAAACCTGCGTATCCTGAAAATTATTTAAAAGCTGTCGGTATTAGCGCAGCAATGATTGAAGAAGCCGAGCTTTCGATGACGCAGGAAATGGATCGAGCTGAAGCGTTTTTATCAGCCGCGAGGTCTTAAATTCGCTAATCTGCTTTCTTCGGGAAACGCGCCGGCGTAATTTTTTTAGGACTACGCCGACGAATCTATTAACTATTCTTGAACACCCTCTATTGGATTCATAACTTCCCGAGGGGTAATCAATTCATGAGCTAACTTTTTATCTTCCGTTTCAAGATAGAGTCGAAACTTTCGAGCCCCGTAAATCTGGCTTTTCATGTAAGCGCTGCCTAAAATGCTGTAGTAGCAAACAGTTGGCACCTTAGGATTGCTCGGCTGATTACATTTCACGTGCATGTTTTGCTCAAGATTCAACTCGATTGACGACTCTTTATAGTATTTTTTTCCCACGAGGTTTAACCAATGAGCATTTCGCTGGGCGATCCCTAAACCCTCTTCGTTTTGCGAAGCGGCTTCAATATCTCTTAAGACCGCTATTTGATTTATCTTCATCGCACCTTGCTCAATGATAAAATACTTTTGATTTGAACCTGTCGAATTTTGGACACAAATCGTTGCTGCAATTTCCTCTCTCTTGGATTTCGCATTGTACTGAAACAAATGCCCGCAAAGATCGTTTGCAAAAGTTGACTCTGCTACGATTGTGCTAGCAAGAACTCCAAATCCAAGAATGACTAAGTTTTTCACAAGTAAGACTCCTATTTAAGTGTTTTGATTTTATTGATTGGACTATCGATGACGAATATCCGCAGTTGCAGACGATCCACTTGATGATTCCTCGATGAGCTCAACTTGAGGCCGAGAGCCAGCACCTTCAGAAAAAATGCGAGCTACAGAATCTATTTCTCCGGTTGCCGCATCACGCACAGGGGCTTTGAATGTCACCAAGCTACCTAAGTCTCTTGAAAAATCTTCGACTGTAGCATCCTCATTTTCTTTTCCTGAAGCATCAAATGCTTGAAAGAAAATCCCACGACTACTGTTAGGATCAGTGCTTGCGAATCCTTCTTCCGCTGCAGTCAGGGGAAGGCCTTGGCGAGGTCCAAATTGAGTTAAGCCACCGGTAATTCGTGTCGCGGATTTTTTTTGTGCTGATTTTTTTTTGTCTGAATCGGAGTCAAAAAAAGACATTTCAACAAATGAGCCTTTGGCAGGTTTGCTTTTTAAAACTTTGCCATCCTGAACAAAACGTCTCTCCATAGGTGTCCCTACATCACCACTTGGAAGGCGTGAAAAATCAACCAATAAGTCTCGATTAATATCAATACTTCCTCCTTCAAGAGCCTCGCATCTTGCACCTAAACATGCCTCTCGAAATTCACTACTCACGGGTTTAGATTTTTTTGTTTCTGTTTGCGCATATGTTGCGGCTGTGAATAAGCCTAGGAATAACGCTGAATAGAGTTTGCGACGATTAATCATACTTTCCCCCAAATTAAAGTCTTTCCGTTCATTGAATTGACGTTCCTCGACTACAAGATTACAGAAAGAAGAACTTACAAACTACTTATATTATATGTCGCAAAAAATGGACTAAAGATCGATAAACAATGTCACATTATGGATGAATGACAAAGTAACTTCTTTGTATTTCCAGAGAAAAATCTAAGGCCGCTCCCGGCAATGAAGCCGGTAATCTATTTTGCAACTCATAAGTCACATGAGTCATTTTAAAAAATTTTGAATCCTGACGTCTTTGTCGATACATGCGTTCAGAACTTTCATTTGTTTTCACAGCTTCAGCTTCGCTCTGTTCTTCGGTTGATATTTTCTCGGCATTCAAGACTCCAGCAATTGAATCAATTCGACAAAGCTCAGAGAAAGGCAGAAAGCCCATCGAATCCTTGCCCCAGGAATTTCGCAAAACCAAATAGTGGACGCCACTTTTTTCCTCAAATCCCACAGCCGTCATGGCATGCCCCTCGTCTATACTGTTGACCTCGCCTGCCGGGCGCACGAGCTTAATCTTAGATGTTTTATTAAGACCAACGTACAGTGGAACTCCCAAGCACATCCGAGACAAAAGTTTGTCTAAAATTTCTTGATTCACGGATTCGGTACATGCGGTGGAATCGTGCTCTGCTATACGACTTAAAAGTGGATCTGCAACCAAGCGCGGCATCTGCACTCCCCCTTTTACAAGGGCCGAGTCGATGTAACATTGGAAAGGATAGCAAGCCTTGGCATGAACAGAAGCGCTAATACCATCTTTAATTTTTTGATTTCCTGAATTGATTGCTTCGATCACCTTTTTTAAACTCGCACTGAGGGCATTATATTCATCAGAAAGTTGATTATAAGTTCGAACTTCTTGATTGTAGGCATCGTAAACAGATTTAGGGCTCGACGCTTGAGGTTTGGGAAGCGCATTTAGCCGCTTGTGTGCAGCATCGACGATTGTCCACTTTTTATCAAGTTCCTCACGAAGATTCGGATATTGCTCTTCTGCCGCTTTGACTTGCGATAGTAATTCTTGGAACTCACCGGATGCTGCAGCATTGACTAAGGCCTTATCAAAATCAGTTCCTGTCTGAAAACGTGCAGCTTTGAAATTCAAGGAATCGTCATTTGATGACTCAGGAATTTTAGAAAGCTTTACAAGCTGATCAACAACATCCTTTGCCCCACCATCGTAGAGTTTTAGAGCATCGAGATCATTGATCTGTAACTTTCCTTCGGCAAATGAACGCATTTGCTGATCAATGCGCGGCAATCTAAAATCAGTGCTCTTGACACAATAATTTGCCGCAAGGTAAGCCGAGCTCAAAGATTTTTTAATCGCGCTTTTTCTAAAAAGCGCGGCTTCTCCCAGCTGCATGCCCACTTCTGCATAACAAATTCCGATCTGACCTTGATTTTTAAATTCACCAAACTGAGCACTGAGATTCATTGAATAAATTGAATCTTGATAGCACTTCAATTCGAGCGAATGTACATTTGCTGAAATGCTAGCGACCATGAATAAAAGTATCTTAAAGTTTCCAAAAAGTAGCATTCGCATTTTATGCCGCCCTTTTCCGAATTTTAGAGTGTGAAAAAGCCTCAATCGAAAGTTCTCTCATCCGGCGTGCCAAATTTTTCCGATCAAGACCAATCATCAATGCGGTTTTGCTAAGGTTTCCCTCACATTCATCCAATGCTTTTTCAATCACATTTCTATCAAATTCATCAAGCAACTGAGTCCTTTTGGTTTTGATATCGCTAAAGTCATGGTTTTCAAAATTGCCCAAATGACTTTTCGCAGACTCCAATTCACTTTGAAAACTTTCTTGCCTTGGAAGAGCGTCATTGACTCTATTGTCGGAATCAATTTTTGAAAGAATCGAAGCTCGTTCAATCCAGTTATTTAATTCTCTGATGTTTCCTGGCCAAGAATAGGAAAGAATTTCGGCCACGCGTTCCGGTGAAACACCCTTTACTCCATGTTTTGAGCACAAGTATTCGGCAAGAAGTAAAATATCGGAGCCCCGCTTGCGAAGCGGAGGCAATTCTACCGATACCACACTCAGACGATAGTACAAATCTTCCCTAAACAGATTTTGTTGACTCATTTTGAGAAGATTTCGATGAGTTGCCGCTACAATGCGCCCACGGAAATCGATTTCTTTTGAGGACCCGACTTTTCTAAATTTTCGTTCCTGCACAAGTCTTAAGAGTTTTGCCTGATGCCTGAGATCCATGTCGCCTATTTCATCAAGAAATAGGGTGCCGTCCCTGGTAGCCTCTGCAAGTCCAATTCGTTGCGCAGTTGCGCCCGTAAACGAACCCTTTTCATGACCATAAAGTTCGCTTTCTAAAAGATCAGGTGGAATTGCAGAACAGTTTAAGGCTACAAAGGGAGCCTCGATGGAGCTCAAAGACTCATGAGTCATCAAATGCAATTCACGAGCCGCGACTTCTTTACCGGTTCCGGTTTCCCCACCTATAAAAACGGTCGCGTTGGGTTTTTTACTCAGTTGATTGAGAGTCTTTCGCAGTTCTTCGATCAGCTTTGACTTGCCAATAAAAGCCGATTCTTTGCTTCGATTAAGATTTTCGATTTCTCGATTTTGAAAATGGCAAAGCTCATCAAGTTTTTTAAGCAAAGCATTTTTCTCGGCATGCAAATAAAAACTTTCATTAGCTCGTTTGATACTCACTTCAAGTGAATCCAAGTCAAAAGGTTTTTCAAAAAATCCAAACGCACCCAGTTCAACCGAGCGAATTGCGGATTCCTTGTCGCCATGGCCTGTCATCACAATGACTGGAATATTTTTAATCTGTGATATCTGTGAAATCTGTGACAGAAATTCAAAACCATCCATTTCTGGCATTCGTAAATCTGTTATAATCACTGTGGGTGCGAAATGGGGAACGATCGCAAGGGCTGAAATCGCAGAGTCCACTTCACGAACTTCGATTTTTCGTCTTTCAAGCCGTGACACGATGACTTTGCGTACGGCAGCTTCGTCATCGACCACCAATACTCGCGGCAATCTGTGAATCATGCAGCCACCTTGAATTCTTCGGCTCGTGGAATTTTTAGTAGAAACAGGGAAGAATTTTGATCGCTTCGTTTGAGCTCTAAATCCCCATGAAAGCGATGGGCAATGCCATAGCTGATAGAGAGTCCCAAGCCAGTACCTTTGCCTGTTTCTTTGGTCGTAAAAAAGGGATCAAAGATTTTCTTTTGATGTTGGGGAGAAATGCCGCCGGCATTGTCTTCAACAAAAAGATAGCAAAATTTGGAATCAGCTTCGACTTTGATGCGCACTCGAGGTCGAAAGTTCTTGTCGTTTTTATTTTTTTCCAACAGGGCATCACGAGAATTACTTAAAAGGTTAATCAAGACTTGCTCTAGAGGATGACTTTTTGCCAAGACCTCTGTATTCAATGCACTTGAGTCATCAAACTGTACGTCGATGCCATGATTTTCAAATTGACGCTTCATCAATTTAAAAACGCTTTTATAAACATTTTTAAAACTAACCCTTTCGAGTTTCTCAGTTCCTTCCTCAAAAGATTTTTTTTCTTGTCGTGCAAAGTTTCTAAAGTGCGCTAGTAACTGAGCCATTTTGTCAGCGTTGGAAACAATGTCGGTCAAAAGTTCGCGAATTTTTTTCTTTGAAGGTTTTATCGTACTTTTTAAAATATCTTGAGCTTCCTGCGCAAAGCCCTTTACGCCTGTGAGTGGCTGCCCTAGTTCATGAGACAATCCAGCGGCTAGTTCGCCAAGGGCTGCGAGTTTTGAACTTTGAGCGATTTTTTCTTGCGAAGTTTTTAACTCCTCATGGACTTTTTCTAAATCTCCATAAGCCTGCTCGAGCCCTTGGTGCTTCATTGCCAAATCTCGAATTAAAAATTGGCGTTCGGTATCGTCGCTGAGCACTGCCATCGCAATTTTAACTTCACCCATTTGTATGTGTTTAATTTTTGCCGAGACAAATCGAACATCCCGATCTTTTGTCGAGATGATGAGATCGTTGTAGTATCCAGGAACTTGCAAAGTCGCTTGATCAAAGCGCCTTTCGCGCGCGTAGTCTTGCGAAAGATGCGCTGACAACATGTTCAAGGTTTCGCCCAGCACTTCGTCTTTTAAAAATCCCGTGAGCCCTTGAAATGTCCGATTCACTGCAACGACTTTGGAAGTTTCCAAATTCACTGCAATCAAAGCATCTTGAGACTCTTCAAAAAAGAGTCGGTAAAGCTCGACATTCATAAGTGACTTATCGGATTAAGGGTCAAAAAGTTGACCCCCTATTTAAAACCAATAATTACAATGTTTTAACAATAATGCGGCAGTCGCGCCTCCTATGTTTCGGGCAGTCTCGCCCCGTTTCACAATTGAAGTTGTTGAATTTGCATGTGGCACAAAGCGTGAAATCTATAAAGACAGAAACGCCAACAACTCAAAAAAGAACTCTAAGAGATCTGACCGTTTGTTCTTCTCTTAGATTCAACGAAGGGGGTCTTTATGAACCAGACTATCGAAACACTTCAGCAGAGAATTCGCGAACTAGAAAACGAAGTGGTCACACTTCGAGTGGATCAAAGCCGCGATAAACTGACCAAGTGCCTTCGCCGTGAAGCGTTTTCTGATTTGATTGCCTCAAGAAAAACTATGGGTTTCCTACCGCGAAACTGTTCCGTGTTGGTCCTCGATGTAGATCACTTTAAAAAAGTCAACGATACCTATGGACACTGTATGGGAGACAACGTTTTAAAAAAGCTTAGCGAAATTCTTCGAAGCGCTTGCGACACTTCAGTAATTGTCTCGCGCTGGGGCGGAGAAGAATTTGTCATCCTTGTAGAACACGATAAAAATTCGGCCTTACAATTTGCCGAAGATTTACGCAAACAAATCGAAAATTCACCAATAAAAATTAACCTACTAGAAAGCTTGAAGGTTACCGTCAGCATAGGCCACGCACAATGGGACACGGACATGCCCTTTGAAGAAGCCTTTGTACTCGCTGATCAAGCTCTCTACCAAGCAAAAAGAGGGGGACGAAATCAGGTAGCTGCCTAAAGCTGAAACCTTAACGTGACAGCCAAGGGGACGGGCAGCTTCCTGTAGGACTACCGGAAAATTCCTAGATCTGAAAACGAAGATACTAAACTCGATATTTACCTATTACCTCTATCCTTTAAATATCCTTAAATTCCTTATCGAGCTCAATTGATTCCTTTTCGATCTAAGACTTGATACTGACGATGAGCAGAGCTAATCTGCGTCACAGGTATCGCATTGGAATATTCCGTCGGAATTTTCCGGTAGACCTACAAAATTTTTTTCTCATCTAAGGAGGAACTTCTCGTGGAATTTTCAGCTCTCTTCGCCGATTCAGGCGCCTTCATCACCCGTTTTTTACATGTCTTCGCCGGTATCATTTGGATCGGACTTCTTTATTATTTCAATTTTGTGCAAATGCCATTTTTTGCCGAAACCGAAGCTCCCGTTCGTTCAGGTGCCATTCAAAAACTCGTTCCGCGAGCTTTGAAATGGTTTGCATGGGGCGCAGCTTTAACTTTTCTCAGCGGACTTTATTTAATTTATCGTAATGCCGCAGGAAACATGGCGGACTATTGGACAAGCCCTTCAGGTGTTGTCATTTCAGTTGGCGCAAGCTTTGGTACCTTGATGTTTTTAAACGTGATGATGGTTATTCTTCCAAAACAAAAAATCGTCATCGCTTCCACAACCTCAGTCGCCAAAGGTGGACAAGCCGACCCTCGTCAACCCGCTGCAGCTTTGCAAGCCACTATTGCTTCCCGCACGAACGCGATGTTTTCTATTCCGATGTTGTTTGGGATGATCGGAACCAGCCATCTTCCAGCACAGCCCGATACCTCGACAGGTGCTTCTGTATTTTTTGCGATTATGTTCGGAATCATGCTCCTATGTGAAGCCAATGTGTTCGTTTTCAAAAAACAGTTTGCTCCACTTAAGACTCCAACTTCAACAATTGTTTCAGGCTTCGTTCTTTGTGCCGTTTTTGTTGGCAGCTTGCTTTGCTGTTTCTAAAAAGGAACTAGTACGCGAAAATCACATTTTAATGCTCGAGCCAGTTTTTTTGCAGTAGCAATGCTCGGCAATGATCTGTGATTTTCGTATCTCGAGATATCCGCTTGGGTGACACCACTAAGAGATGACAGCATTTCTTGAGTCAAACCCAGATCCACTCGCATCCATCCAAGACGATGGCCCACACGGCTTTGTACTGGGGCAAAGGGATCTACAAACTGCGATGGAAATTTTTTCATCCATATTCCCTCGCAAAAATCTTGCCAAGAGTATCGGCATTTTTAAAAAATCTTTATTTGGTCCGAACAATCTCTTCAATATTCGTAATTTTTTAGGGCGGTATGTGTTATGTGGAAAAACACATACCACATATCGGACATTTTTTTTACAATGCCAGCGGCTTAGAACAAACTTACGCCTAATTCATTTACGACACTAGAATTGAATCAAACTTTTAACCTTATGGCGACACCTACTCCAAACAAAAAAATCCATCCACTATTTTGCGCAAATTGAGCGCAAAATTCTGGCCATTTGTTTGATACGCGAATCTTCAAGAGTAGATTTGCGTTTTACAATGTACACGTCGCTAAAACACGCTTGCGAATTTGGAAGTCGCCGCCTCTCAAGCTGAAGGGATCCCCGCACTCGTTCATTGTGGGCCTGAACAACAAAAGCGGGAAAGTACCCTGCGCATTTGCCCAATCGACACAGCTCAAGAGCCGACTCCATCAAAGTCACCTGATACATCACTTTGCGTCGATATGCCCAATCAGGCCAACCATCAAGCCCCTTCACTTTGGTGGGCGCACCTTGCAAAGGAAAAACAGGAACAACATAAGGAAGAGAAGATTGGGCAACATCTTTAAATGCATCTTTGCGAGTAAAAACTCCCATCTCAATTTTGCCTACCTTTAAAAAATCGAGTTCTGAATCTGGAATTGGCATATACGTAATTCCAAAGTCCAAATGAGAACTTAAAACATAGCGCTCAAGCTCTCCCGGTAACACTTCGTGAAGTTCAAGGGGAATATCTAATTCCGAAATTTTTTCCAAAAAATATGTCGAAAAAACTTCAAAGGTTCCCAGTTTTAAAGGAGAGAGTGCCTTGGGATTTGAATGGAGAGACTCTTTGAGTGCACGAAGTTCGTCCACCAACTTTGGAGCACGTTGTAGAAGAGATGCCCCTGCATCACTGAGTTTTAAACGCCGACCATTCATTATAAAGAGTTTTACTTCACATTCTTCTTCTAAGAGCTTCATCGCCTTTGACAATGCGGGCGGAGAAATTTTTAAAAGCACGGCCGCCTGCGCCAGTGACTCGGAATTTGCCATTGTTAAAAAATATTCCAGTCTTCGATAATTCACAAAGTCCTCTCATTTACCCAACTTGTTATCATTAACTTACAGTTAAGTATTAAGCACTTTATTTCAATTTTATTAAAATTCCAATCGGGTATTTTGTCGATGAAGAAAGGAGACTCTAAAAATGAGTACTCAAACATACAAATTTTTAACTTTAACGGCTTTGCCCATGGCAATGGTCGTCAACACCCTAGCCTATGAGGCTCATGAATGGGGGACATTTACTTCGCTGGTAGGTTCTAATGGAATCACTCAACATGGAATGTACCACGAAGATGAGGTCCTACCCTCCTTTGTGCATGGATTTGGAGAGCTGGCACCCAGCCCGACGCCAAATCCCCCAGGATTAGTCCCTTCCCCGCGCAAACCCTGCCGAGGAAAAGGATGCTTTTTTGATGAATTCTATGAGAGCAATGTGATTTCACAAAAAATGGAAACGCCTGTGATTTATTTTTATATGAATGAAGCAGAAAAAGCTGCAGTGTTGCCCAAAAAAGTGCTCGTCAACGTGAAGTTCCCACAAGGACTGATCACCGATACTTTTCCAGCACCTGTGCAAAGTTTACCTAGGCCTGGAGCAAACATCAGTCCCATCAATGGTTCTGCAAATTTTGACATCAACATCCTTCCGCAAACTTCTGGTGGCATTCCAGCTGTCGAGAGTGGAAACATTTATGGACATGCACGTTTAACAGATTCGCAAATCGTCGAGAGTGCAGGCGAAAGTGAAAAATTTATTTTCTACAGGGGCCTAGGCCAATTTCAACCAAAATTTCAAATCACAAGCAATACAGGCGATATAAAAATTGGTGGAACCTCTACCGCAGTGCCAAGCGAAGCATTTTTGATTTCGGTTAACGATTTGGGAATTAGCGCGGGATACAAAGTCGGAAGCAGTTTGGGAAAAGAAGGACTTCATGTTTCGAATGAAGAAATCTCTCGACTTAAACTAGGCGCTGATGTCAACGTGCCTGCGAATCGAAAAATCAGCAATCAACTTCAATTGCGAAATTCTTTGATCAGATCACTTACAAATGCAGGATTAAAAACAGACGAAGCCGTAGCAATGGTGAACACCTGGGAGCACGGATATCTCAAGACGCCAGGCCTTCGCCTTTTATATGTTCTTCCAAGAGCAGAGGCAGATGAGATTTTACCACTGGCAATGATTCCCCAAGCCGAAAAACTTGAGCGAGTTTTTGTGGGTAGGATTGAAGTCCTCACTGATCTAGAAGAATTGGAATTGGTAGCAAAAATCAAAAGCGAGTTAAACGGTCTCAATGTTGTGGCTTTGGGTCGCTTTGCCGAATCCAAACTTCGACGAGCGGAACAAATTCTAACTGCGAAAAATGGCGACAACTCTGAAGCTCTTCAGGCAGTCAAAAACCTCATTCAAAAGGCGGCACGCCATGATTTTTTGGCCGGAACCTCAACTCATTGAGTAATGTCTAAGAAAATTGTTATTGAGATGGAGAACTCTCTTGTGAAGGAAAAACTTTCACAAGAGAGTATCCATCATAGCAACGATCAGGATCAAATCCGGATTCGTTAAACTCGCCTCTTTGGGAACACAACACTTCATTTCCGCGGTTGCATTCGGTGGGATGCGCGGAGATACGAATTTTTCGTTGATTGTATCTTTCCAATTCGCTGCAAATGGATCCGGACAACTGGCAGGCTAAACGGTCCATATTGTGGGTGCGAACAAGCCCGCATTTTAAACGATCTTCATAAATTAAAAGGCCACTCATGAATTCTGGAGGCTTTTGATATTTTAAACTTTCAAGATACGCCAATCGCAATAAATAGCCTGCACTCACAACAAAAAAAGTCCATAGAAGTGTCACTCGAATGCGATCGATTAAGACGTCTAAATCCATTTCACTTTAATTATAACAGAGGCATTAATTTAGAACAGGTCGACTTTGAGTGACAGTTTGAATTTTAGCGTCTTTCATAGCATCAGATCTTAGTCTTTCGGCAGATTCTAAGGATTCGCAACGCATTCCTGTTCTTGAACACAAAGTACGAGTGAGTCTTTCGCTCACCGACAATAATTTACCACTATCAACAAATTCGCTTTGGAGTTCGTTTTGAGGAAAGGCGGCACTCAGCGCACGCTCTTTGTGAGAACTTGCAAATGAAGGGGCATTTGCAGCCACTCCCTTTGTGTTTACCGCATCAGTGCTCGCACCTAGGGAGTCAGAGCGCAAACTGAATTTTGAGAGGTCAACACCTTTTGTGTAGTCTTCCTTGTTGGGATCGCCCGTTGTAAAAAATGCAAGGTTTTCGCCTAAATTACTATTTCCAGCTAACTTTTCAAAGGCCTTGCCTTCTTCGACACAAAACTCATTTAATTTTTTTAACGATTTGTTGAGCTTTGCCATGGGATAAGCATCCTTGTCATCCGGGAGTGTTCCATCCACCCCTTCCCCTATAAAAGGAGACAAAAATTTTCTACAAGGTTCTTGCAATGTTCCGGAAGAAAGTAAATTTTTCAACTCACCATAAATCGATTCTGCTTTGTTTTGCGATTCTACCGCTTGAGCTGCACACTGATCAAAACTTTGTTTAGCGTCCAGGTAAGCTTGTTTTGCATTTACAGCAGCAGCAGCGATAGGTTTAGTGCCTGCAGTTCCTATATTTGCAAATGCTGCTTGCACAGGTGTCTGCGCACCTTGGGCACGGATTAGACCAGACGTGATTGAAGTTTTTGCCTGATTTAAAATTGAAGAGACCGAATGACTGCCATACAAATTAGCATCTGCATTATTTACAGCGTCAACCACTACAGGATAAGGTTTGCAACCAGTTACAAGATCTTGCCAAGGATTTCCTCCCGAAGGAGTTGCACCGGAAAACTGCAGAGAGGAATTGGCTTCATTCCAAGCATTCAAGCTTCCATAATGTTTATTTACATCTGTTTCGAACTGTGAATCGTCAATGGGAGCCACTCCAATATCCGAAGCTTGCGCTGTAACTTGTGCAATGGAATTTGAAACAAAAAGTGTAGCACTTGATAAAAATAGAAACAGCCGACAATAGAGAGTCATGAGGGCGCTTATGACTTCTCTTTTGTCGACTGTCATCGGGTAAACTTGTATCAAACGGTTCCCCACAAATCCCCCCCGATAAAGTTATCTTCTCGAAAATGAATTCAAGAATCGAACAAAACTTAGAACAAATATATATGAAGATTTTGTGAAGCTGAATTCTGAAGTAATTAGGTTGTTTAATGCTCAATTATATTTTTTTTTGAAGTCGGTAGGATTCCATCATCTTCGAAAATCTTGCTCTGAGAGAGCCGTAATGTGGGAGACTTTGCACGTATTCCAATCGTTCCGCTAAAATCTTTGAGGCCAAATGCGTTCCAAAAACTTGCTGAGGGACTGCCGCAACAAAAGATTTAATGGAATCCATCGAACGTCGAAACCATATCTCATCTTCCCAACGTACACTTTCAACCAACTCATGGACATTTCGGCAAAGCGTGCCACGCAGGCGCGCCAACTCTAAGGCGGTGGAACAGTGGTGATTCATTTTAAGACTGAGCGGTAAATTTTGGGTAGGGCTTCCAACACGATTCCTGGGGGGAGCCGGAACCCTGAGATCTTTTTCAACACTTGCCCAACGTCTTCGACCTTTAAGATACAAGGATTTCAAGCGCGGTAAAACAATATCGCTGATCTGGGCATCCCACTCTAAAAGATTTTTGGGACTGACCTGAGAAAAAGAACTGAGTCTTTCGCCTCGCCCACTATAATAGGCAAAACAGGCCTTCGACCATTCTGGAAAAATTTTACAAAACAGTAAATCCAATGTCGAATGATACTCAGAGATTTCTTCAGGCAAAAAAAAAGAATGCAAAAGTTTTTTGATTTGGGGATTCTGAATCAAAACTTCAGTTCGATGTAACCCACAAAAGGTGGGTAAACGAAAATCAAAACGTTGCGGCAATTCTGCAAGAAGATTTGCTGAATCATTTTCTGTTTGAAATCCAATGCCCATCGGAAAAATGCAAAGCCCCTTATATCCTTGAGATGAAGGAACTTCTTTAAACAATCACTGTACGGCATGCAAGATACATTAGAAATTTTTAGAAATCGCAACTCTCCGCGTTCCTCAGCTTGACTGAATTGCTCAAATTGCGCGAAAAGGGAAGCTATGGACAATTCAGAGATACTTAATCACTTAGGAGAAAATCGGGAAAAGTATTTTAGCGCAGTAGCCCCACCGATTGTGCAGAGTTCGAATTTTTGCTTTTCAAGCATTGAAGACATGCAGCAAAGATTTTTGCATGAGTTTGATTCCTATCTTTATTCCCGTGGAAACAACCCGACTGTTGAAATTCTCCGAACAAAACTTGCCGCCCTAGAGAATTGCGAAGAGGCATTGGTTTTTTCCAGCGGATCAGGAGCTATTGCGTGTGCATTAAGCTCCCTACTGAAAAGCGGCGACCACGTGATTTGTGTAAAAAAGCCCTATGGCTGGACAAAAAAATTACTTTCGGATTTTTTGCACCGCTTTGGTGTGGAAACAACCTTTGTCGATGGCAAAAATGTTGAAAACTTTAAAGCGGCGAAAAAGCAAAATACGAAGTTGCTTTTTCTCGAATCTCCCAATTCTTGGACTTTTGAAATGCAACCCCTTAAGGAAATCGCGACTTGGGCTAAGCAGGAAAAACTTTTAAGCATTGTCGACAATTCTTATTCTAGCCCAATTGGCCAAAAACCCGCTGATTTGGGAATCGATTTGATTTGCCATTCGGCCACAAAATACATCAGTGGGCACAGCGACGTTGTTGCAGGTTGCTTGATGGGATCATCACTATTGATTCGTCAAATTTTTAAAGATTACATGACGCTTGGCTCAGTGACATCAGCTCATGATGCTGCACTTCTTTTAAGAGGTTTGCGAACTTTGCCTTTGCGATATGAAAGATCAAGTCAAACGGCTCTTAAACTTTGCGAGCACTTTGAAAAGCATTCCAAAGTGAAAAAAATCTTCTATCCGTTTTTAAAATCATCTGATCAATTTGAATTGGCGAAAAAACAAATGACCACTTCCGGCGGACTCTTCACGATTGAATTTGACTCTGAAAATACGGTGCAAAGTTTTGCAGAAAAATGCAAAACTTTTCTTTTGGGAGTTTCTTGGGGTGGCTATGAATCACTCATGATGCCAGCCCTTGGCATGAAAGGACCAACATCTGGCACCCTACCCGATGGTTTGAATACTTCCATGGTTCGCTTTTATGTAGGCTTAGAGGACTTTGAGTATTTGAAGAAGGATTTGGAAAATTCCCTCGCTGATTAAAAAGCGCGTGGCGTGGTACTCGCACACAGATTCGAACTGTGGACCCCTTCCATGTCAAGGAAGTACTCTAACCAACTGAGCTATGCGAGCGCACTTAGATATGAATGTTCGTAGTCACACTCGAGTTCTTCGTCAATCTCGACATGAATAAATTCAAAAATCCAAACCCATAGATAATTTCTACACATCGCGTCAAACAAGGTACAAACTCGCTACAAAAATTTTCCCGATATCGCGGCCCCAAATATGGGCGCAATGAAAGGTTCAAAGTTGAATTTGTTTGGGTCAGCTTGATTGGGCAGTATAAAAAGTTTCAACGAGAAATACCAGCATTTTGAAGGCGAAGCGTAGCTGAGCAAATAAGATTGGCTGACTAATTTTTCATGTATCAAATCATAATCCCCGTTTAGGTCAAATGACCAAGGACCGTAGTTGCGAACCACAAACTGCGCTCCTGTGGTTTTATTCGTTGAACCCAGTGTTTGCTTAAGTACAAAAGTATAACGGCTCCAAGTGTAACTGATATCAGATTTTACATCCGAATATCCAGTATCAGAGTAATCATAAGCGATACTTGTCCTAAGAGTTAAACCCCCATACTGGGCCACAGCCGCAATTTTTAATGGGCTCAATCGTTTTGGCAAAGTACCATCAGCCTCTTGATAGGTAGCAAGATTAAAATCTTGGTCCACAGTGAAGGTAAAAAATTCTTCGTATCGGCGACTGCTATCTCCAAAGCGACCCACCACTTTACTATCTAAACCCAAAGTTAAAATATGATGCTTTCGCAGCTTTTGTTCTTCGGAAACTGTACCAAGCGTGAGTTGTTGGGCATCCGGTGAATCCGGATCAAAAAGATCAAATCGTGGAGAGCGGGGGTTGGAAAAAAAATCATGGTCCAAAGTTCTGGCTTCAGGCGGCGCGTAGGACCAAGAAATGCGCGGCTCTACCGAATGTTTCACGGCCCTTAAATCCTGAGAATCTTCTACATTATAAATTCTAAAAATCTGACTTGAAAGCTTTTGACCCAATACAATTCGCGCACGATACGCGCGCGGCAGCGTTTCACCAATTTCAGTGGGAAATTGATACATATCCGCCCGAACAAAAATCTCTGGCTCGTAACGAAGTGCCGACAGAAAACTTGAGTTCATAAACAATCTTGCCTGAACTCCCAAGCGATCGCCCTCACGAATCCAGCCGCTAAAATCATCTCTCACAGAGCCCCGGCGCCTTAGCGAGAGCGCCTGAGTTTCCCATTCAGCCATAAAAGGACCCCAAACACGTTCATAGGGCTGATAGAGAGAAAATTCCGGCAATCGATCAATTCCAGAAACGCTTTCAATGTTGCGCGTGATATTATCTTTGTGAAAACGCAAAAGTCCGTAAGCGGCAAATCGATGGTTTTGGTAGGAAACTGAGGGTTCGTTGGCTAAAAAGGGCCGCATGCCGCTTTGAAATTCATCGGCATAATGTGTGGCATACAAAGTATCTGAACTCAATTCCCCTCGCATGCGTTGGGTGAACGCCGAGTTGATTTGATATCGCTCTTCAAAAGAAAATCCATAGCGATCTTGGGGGACATTTAACAAACTATGATTTCGGCCGTAGCCAAACTGCCCCACTAAAAAACTGCGATCAGAATGTTGATATCGTACCTCGTTGCTCAAACGATGCCCACCATCGGTGGAAAAATCATAAGTGCTCGTCATATCGAAATTGATTTTTGGAGCCCAATAATAAGGAACTCTTAATCTAAATCCCAGATCAGAACTTTTGGTGAAAAGCTTCGGAGTCAAAAAACCTGATTGCCTTTTTGTTTTGATTGGAAAAACAAAAATTGGAAAATACAAAATAGGAGAATCTTTGATTTGCAAAAGGGCGTGATGAATTTCTGCATAGGCTTCGACCTCGACTTCAGCATAACTGCCCGCTACGCTCCAAGACTGCGGACAATCTAAACAGGTGGTCAATTTTACTTCGCGCGCTAAATACTTGAAGTCATCGACCCGCGATAAGCTGCGCGCTTCAATATGAAGATCCGTTCCTTTTTTTAAAATTGCATTCTTAAAGACTCCCTGACCAGTCTTCGAATCAAAATCCATTTCTTCTGCTTTGATATTTGCAGAAGGCGTTACGAACACTACGTTACCAATTCCTCTTATACGAGATATCTTGGATTCAATTTCTACAGAGTCGGCAGTAATCACTTTGTCATCGAATTGAATTTTTACGTTACCGTTTCCCTTCGTGATGCCAGTGCTAAAATCTGTTTTATAGGTATCCGCCCGAAAAATGATATTTCCTATTGATTGCGCGTGACTTGGCAAAGATTGCGCACCAATCAAAAAAAAGAAAAGTAGCCTAAGCGGTGCCAAGGAAATTCAACATTCTCGCAAGATAGTTTTTCATCTCAAATCTGGGAACAATGGCATCGATCATGCCATGTTCCAACAGAAACTCAGCGCGCTGAAAATTATCAGGAAGTTTTTGATTGATGGTCTGTTGAATCACACGAGGTCCCGCAAAGCCGATAAGAGCTGAGGGTTCCGCGACATGAACATCCCCCAACATGGCAAACGATGCAGCCACACCTCCGGTTGTGGGATCGGTTAAAACCGAAATATAAGGAATTCCCAGTTTTTTGAGTTGAGAAAGTGCAACTGTGGTTTTGGCCATTTGCATGAGCGACAAAAGCCCCTCTTGCATACGGGCACCGCCACTGGCCTGCACGATGATTGCCGGATTACGATTCTTAACCGCACGATCAAAAAGTCTCGAAACTTTTTCCCCTACAATCATGCCCATCGATCCCCCCATAAATGAAAAATCAAAAGCGCCGATTTCTATAGGTAAGGAATTCAAGGTTGCAGATCCCGAGATAAAGGCATCGTTTAAACGCGTCTTTGATGTAGAAGCTTTAAGTCGTTCTGCGTAAGATTTGGTATCAAAAAACTGGAGCACATCTTTGGGTTTTAAATCAAAATCAACTTCCTTGAACGAGCCGTTGTCACACAGCAAATCGATACGTTTACGACCACTCATTCTAAAATGATGGCCACATTCCGTGCAAACTTGATGATTTTCCGTAACGGCACTTTGTTGAAGAATGGCATGACATTCTACACATCGAATCCAAAATCCTTCAGGCGCAGCAAAAACTTTTGCGTTAGGATCTTTGGGGGCTTTTATACCGGGAGTACTTTTGCCTTTGATTGAAGCTGATCTATCAGAAGGGCTCACTTCTATTATCCTTTCGAATTTTTAACAAGATATTCTGCAAAGGGCATCAAATAAGAAATTTGAGGAACGTAAATCCATTCACCGTTTTGAGCAAGAATTTTTGATTTCTTAGCGAGTGTTAAAAAACTTTCCACCGCTTCATTAGAAATCCCTAAATTGGAAGCAAGCTCCTTTGGCTTCAGCGGCAAACATTTTCCCACGGGATTTACAGTTGCCACGGGATTGCTGCCCTTGACATTGAGGTTGTGCACCAGAAACGTTGAAATACGAATTCGATCATCTTTATGAATCAGTGCACTTAATTTTCCATTGGCATCGCGTACGCGCTCGGTCAAAGTGCGAATCACAGAAATCGCGATCTCGGGGGACTTCCGTATCAATCCTTCAAACGCTTCACGACTCAGTTCAAGAACTGTTGTTTCGGCCAAGGTTTTTACCGACGCGCCCCGAGTGTCTTGCAAACCCATGATGGCCATCTCACCAAAAAAATCACCCTCAACAAGAGTTGCAATCATTTTCTCACCGGCGGCTGTTTGTTTCATCACGGCGACTTTGCCACCCGCAATAATAAACATGGTGGCACCACTTTCGCCCTCTTTTGCTAAAAAGGCTTCAGGGGGAAATTTTTTGCCAAATTTTTTGATGAACTCATCGCCAATTCTGATGCCGCTCATAGTTCTCCTTTTATACCCTTATTTGCTATCCATCGTCGAGGAACCGTCCCAGCCCTGCCCCGGTGGAGCGGCAATATACGACTCACAGCGTCCAATGAAATCTTCTGAGGTTTCGTCGAGAGGCAAAAGCTCTTCAAAAAGCAGTTTCGCCTCAACAAATTTTTGCGCATAGTAAAGCTGCATGGCTTCTCCGAAGCGTTTTACCACGGCCATTTTTTGATCGTCGACTGGCAAAAATCCTACAGCGTCTTTCCCAACGACTTCAAAAATCGTGACCGGTTTATTTTTCCCTTTTACTTTTACTCGATCCAGCTCGCGAACAATATACTCGGGGCCGAGGGCAGATCGTGTTGTTTCTGAAATAATGATGTGGGTGTGATATTTTTTATTAATGCTCTCAAGGCGTGATCCTAAATTCACATTATCGCCCATGACGGTGTAAGCCATGATTCTGGTCGATCCCATGTTTCCCACACTCATTTCTCCGGAATTCACACCGATACCAATATCCATGGGAGGCAGTCCTTTTGAGCGCCATTCTGTTTGCAATTCGCCCAGCTTTTTCATCATTCCTAAGGCAGTGTCCACGGCTTTTTCGGCGTGATTGGCATAAGGCACTGGCGCGCCAAAGATTGCCATGATGGCGTCGCCCATGTATTTGTCGATCGTGCCACGATTCTCTAAAACTATTTCAGTCATAGGAGTGAGATAGTCATTCATAAATTTTGCAAGTTCATCGGCTTTCATTCGCTCCGAAATCGTAGTGAATCCTCGAATATCGCTAAACAGAACCGACAAATCTTTTTTCTCACCGCCCAATTTCAACTTCGAGGGATCGGCTTCGATTTCTCTAATCAAATCAGGCGAAACGAATTTTTGAAAAGCTCCCTTCACAAACGCTCTTTCGCGTTCTTCGGTAAAATATTTATAAGCGAGAAGTGAAACCGAGACTGCCGCAAAAGCGACAATCATTGTGACAAAAGGAAAAACCAGATTCGCTTGTAAAAAGCTCACTCGATCGATGGTCGCCAAAATTACTAAACAAACAATTGAGTACATCGCTCCTCGCGTCGCAGAAGCGGGAGTCATGAAAAGAGTGTATACATAAATCAAGATTACAAAAATTACGGATACCCAAAAGGGTTTAACAAAACTCAGTGATATTTTATTTTTGCCAGTTTGCGAAAACTCTAGCAGTCGAGAAAGCAGATTCGCGTGCAAAAAAACTCCGGCCGCGGTTTCTTGAACTGGATTTGGCCGCAAATCGTAAACTCCCAAAGCCGTAGGACCAATCAACACACTTCGACCGCGCAAGGGCTTTTCATTTTCACTCTTTATTCCGTAAACCTTTCGATATCGCTCGTCCGAAAAATCATTGGGCGGAAGTTGAATTTTATCTTCAGAAAACGGAACTTCGGCCAGCGAAAACTCGGCAATTGAGGGCATGTTTTCTGTCCCTTCATTATCTTGAGTCCCAAGAAAGTTAATCAAAACCGAACCGTCGGGCAAAGTAGGAATTTCGAACTTTGTGTTGTTTTCACCCAAAACTTTTATCGCCTTAATTTCTAGAGTGCCATTTTTTGATTTCTCTATGATGATTTCAGGTTTTGGAGCTGAATTTTTTTTGTTCGAATTTGGATTAACACTGGCAATAAAAGTTTGTAACGAAAGACTCGGGAAAAACACTGCATGAGAATTCCATTCCTCTGGCAAAAATCCTCTTGCTGACTCGGGGACAGACTTGAGCTTCAGAGGAACAACGAGAGAAATTCGTCTAAAGACGCCATCGGATTCGGGGGGCGCGATAAAGTAGCCTTGGTAGAGCGCGGATTTAGACAAAGCTCCGCGATTGGAGATTGGACACGGAAAGCTTTCCCACTCAGTTTCAACTGTGAGATCGGCTTTCACCATAATCGCTTGCTCGGTGATATTTGTCAGGTGATCACTGAGTTCATCAACGTGCATAAAACCTTTTTGCTGAGCTTGCTCTTTGCTTAGAGGCTCCTTTGAAAGTTCTTTTGCATTTGGAGAATCGGGATCATAAATTTTGCAATCATGAGAATTCAACCAAATGTAACCAAGAACAGTTGGGCTATGATCCATCAAGCCTCGCGCAAAACGATTTTCACCGTATTGATCCAAACCATCAGAGATACCTTGAATTTGTGTTTCCGCTAAGCCGAGCTCATCTTTAAGTGCTTTATTACTTGAGGTCGAGTAAGTGAGCGAATCCGCAATTGAAACTTTTCTAAATTCAGGTTCCGAAAAGACGGCGTCAAAGCCCAGCGACTCCGCACCCATAGTATAAATTGAAGCGATGATCTGAGGGTATAAGGCTCGGCTCCAAGGCCAACGTCCGAAGCGCGACAAACTTTGGTCGTCGATTTTTGCGACCGAAACATACTGCGAATTTTCGGGATTCCTAGACCTCAACCGAGAGTCATACCAAGACCATTCAAGATTCACTAAAAATCTAAAAAAACTCAAAGGAGCTCGATCAACTTTGTAGCGATACTCTTCGGTCTGATAAATCAAAAATACAGATAAAACTGCAAGCACGGTCGTAATCAAAAGCGTCGCAAAAAATTTATTTTTCTTCATGATCTTTTCCTTTAACAATCGCCGCATAACAGTCTTTGGTATTGAGTCCCAAAATGCGTGCCGCAATTTTTGCAGCTTCTTTGGGAGGACTATTTCGAATTGCGGCAAGATCTTCCAATTTTACATGATGTTGCTGAGTAGGCTCCAGTGCGCCACCTTCCAGCAGCAAAGTTAGCTCTCCTATCGGAGTATCTTTGCCGATTCGACGAGTGAGTTCTTCAAAAACACCATCAACACTTCCTTGAAGCAATTCTTCATGTTTTTTACTCATGTCACGCCCTACAAAAATTTTTCGAGCTCCAAGTTCTTTGTCGCGCAAATACTCCAGCGTTGCCAATACCTGATGTTTGGTATCGAAAAAACAAAAACTCCCTTTGTCCGGGATTTGAGTAAAAAAATCCAGTAACGCCGGAGAATTTTTTCCCTCGGACTTAGGCGCAAATCCGCCAAAAACAAATGGCAAACCAAAGCCCCCGGACCACTGCCACAGCAAAATCGGAGCACTGGGACCCGGCACGGCATGGAGCGACACATCTTTCCTTGAACAAAACTCAATCAAGGCACGACCGGGGTCATTGAGCACTGGAGTGCCCGCATCGCTTACCCAAACAATTTTTGTTTGTTCTTCAAGATTCCTAAAAAAATTTTCAAAATCAAAATCAAATTCTTCATTTCCCGGCAGCGCAATCAGTTTTGCATGGATTTGTATTTTCGCGCGTTCAGCCAGTTCAAAAATTTTTCGAGTGTCCTCACAAAATATCGTAGTGGCATCTGCCAACGAAGTTTTCATGCGATCACTGAGATCGAAAAAATTTCCAATGGGCAGCGCCAATATCGTGACTTGATGCGCATGTTTGAACATAGCAATCTATTCTCGCTGATATTTCACCACAAAACAGTGACCTAGAGGCTTCGCCGAATTTTTGACTTTCGTATGAGCATTCTGTGATTCAGAATGTTTGGTTGGAGGTCCACAGATGAAAGCACGACTAAGCCTTGAAGGTGATGTGACGATTTTAGAGATATCGGGGTATCTTGACTACGATTCCACTGTGCCACTTCAACAGTCTTTAGAGAAACTTTATGCAGCCAATCAAAACATTAAGCTGATCATCGATATGAAGTCGCTAGAGTTTGTTGGTAGCACTGGCGTATCGATGTTTGTCAAAAGCCTCAGCCAATTTAACAAAATGAAAATCAAACCTCACTATTTTGGAGTCAAAAGTGAGTTTGTAAAACTTTTCAAAGCCTTTGAAGAAGCCCAACCCTTTGAAGTAAAAGACAACAAAGAGTCGGCGATTCAAGCTTCCTTTGAGCGTCTGCAAAATTGGCAGATTCAAAATCCTGCAAGTTCACGAACACACTAATTTTTCAATTTACAGAGAATTCGCATCCACCAACTTGGCCGCAAACCAAGTCTCGCGCGCGAACTTCCAAGCCCAGGGTGAAAATGGATTTCCCGACACACCCGTGACGTTGGCCCACCGAATTTTACTATGTCCATCAACATCGAACTCGCCACAAAACCTCATAACCGCTCCATGAACTGCGGGAAAATTTGTAGGATTTTCGGAATCCCAGCGATAACTGGTAGCTCCCGGACTTTCGTCACTTCCCGAAACCGCAGGAGCCGGACCCAAAAGTGAATCGCGCAACAGAACTCCTAGTGGGCCTGGAATTTTTGCAACCGGATGCCCCCATTCAATCTGATGAACTTTTCCCCATTTCCACTCTGATGCCATCGGACCAAAATCTTTTACCAAAAGATCAAGACTATCTCCAAAAGCTTCTGTCACAAGTTCGGTATAATTCTTTTCAAACAAAGTATTAAAACGCTTCTGCGATTTATCGTTAGCAACTAAGTCTAAAATCAGTCGATCACTCATGTTAGAAGCGTTCCAACGCTTAAAGAGTTTTTGCGCTCCTTTTCCTTCGACGGCTTCAAATGGGAAAATCTTTTTTCGCAACTGCATTCTCCATAAAAAAACTACAGTCGGCTCCCAGTCATCCCAGGTGGCATTGCCCTTCCATGCATCAAGTTTTGCTAAGAGTTCCAAACACGCCTGAGAAAACTCGGCCCGTTGCGTCGCGCACAGTTGATCGGCTTTAATCAACTTTCGACTTTCTTTTACGAAAAGCAAAGCATCTCTCGAAAAATAGTCCGTTTGCGACGATTCAGGTTTTAAAACATTTTCGTGATATTTTTCGACAAGTGTCTCGGCACGATTTCCGGCAGTCCATTCATAAGCACTTGATAATCCCAGTGATCCACTCCAAACCCTTTGATTGGCAGAGGCTAAATAAAAACTCAAGTCTTCAGTTTTGGAGACTTCAAAGTATGGCCGTTCAGAGACATTCAATATTTTTCGATTATCAACCTGCGATTCGCTTACAAAAGTTCGACGCTGAACTCGAGCTTGTGGACTTTCATCCACAAACACCATTCCCGTCACCAAATGTCCGGCACTTTGTTTTTTATTTTTATCTATTTGGATGTAACTGAGATTGACACTGGGATACTGCCAAAACTCGTCCACTGCCCTGGGCAAATCTTCATTCATGCCCAAATTTTCGCGCATAAAAAATCTTAAAGGTGTCTGGAAACTACGAAAGCCCAGCCAATCTAAAGCCAAAGGCGGCGGCTCTTTGATTTGCTCCGCCCAGTCAATAAAGGAATCCACTTGAGGCCCATATGCGGTCCACACAACCGGCAGCTCGCGGAAACTTCTTTTTTGAGTTTGAGGGTCAAAAATTTCGAAAGTGTCCAAAACTTTTGTGGCATTCTCCAGTGACGCCGGACTTAGCTGCACTAAATCTTGGGTGTCTAAAAAATCAGCAATCGTAATGCCCAGGACACGACTTTGATAATCGGATTTATCTTTTTTATATTTTTCAAACTGACCTAACAAATGAAACGGTACCCCAGGCAAACTGTAACCGACACTTCTAAAATAAAATTCTTCGCCCTCTACACTTTTGACGGTGTATTTCATCGGATAAAGAGACGAAGGAAACGCAAAATCTAAATGGGTATCGTTACACAATGTCAACGGTCGCGCCACTCGGGGATCTTGCAAGAGCCAGGAATTCGAAGCGGCCGAAATCTTAGAAAAAATAAATGACGGAGCTTCGCTTTGATCCATCGGAGTAAAAACATTTGAATGAGCAACTTTCTTCAAAGCGTTGAGAGAAAGTGGTATCAAAAATTTACCATTTGCCCCTTCCTGTGAGCTTGGCGATTTTTTGAAATTTGTTCCGCTAAACGATGACTTCACCCACTCTTTTGCTAAAACTTGATCGTACAATGCGGGGGAACTTGCTGGTTCTCCCGGACTTAACCACCGGCCCTTCTCCAGGCCTAATATTTTATCCAGTTGCCAGCGAAGATTTTCTCCCTGAAAATCGCTCGAGAACTGCCAGGAGTTGAGTCGAGATATTGCAAGCAGTTCCCATGCCTCCCAATCGGCACTTTGGGCACGATCCATGACAAAGATGCGATACTCGACTGGAATCGAATGCTCGCCTTTTAACAGAGCTGACTTGCGACCTTGCACATAAGACTCAAGCATTTCTACAAAAAGAGGATCCGTTTTTTTTAAATTCTCAAACTCATCTTTTGACGGATAAACAAAATTTCTGAATAAGCGATCGCGTCCGATCAGGGATTCCCCAAAAAGACTGGCAAGTCTTCCGGTGGCCGCGCGCCGAATGACTTCGCTTTGGAATTCTCTATCGAAGGCATGCAAATAGCCAAAAGCAAAAGCCAAGGATGCGAAGTCTTGGGCATTCACATCCCACACTCCCATAGCATCTCTTTTGGCTTGGAACTCAAACTTTTCATTTTTAAATGCAAGAGATTCAAGATCCTGCGACCATTTCATTTTCAAAAAGAAACCAGAAATGAGTAAAATTCCAAAAGCAATTGAGCACGCGATCATAATTCGCAGAAACCATTTTTTCATTAAGGACCTCCGTTGAGTCGCCGAAGTAAGCGAGGATCAGGAACATATTCGGACGAAACATTTGATTGATGTACTTGAACCACAAATCCCAAAGACAATCGATAGGTCCCGTCGCTTTCTAACAAATCCGTCGGCAAATTATTCATTTGGGGCAAACTCATCAAGGCACTCATTGCAATCTCATCAAAAGCTTCTACTCCCGAAGATTTTAAAACTCGGGAGGACTTGACTTGACCTAAGCGGTCCATCACAAATTCCACTTCGCTGCGAAAAAACCCCGCGCGTAAGCGAGACTGTGGATCATAGATGAGGGCAGAAATCTTGGGTTCCCACCTGGGAGCGACTTCAGCTTTCAATCGATTAAAAAAAGAAGCATAAAGATACTCATCGGTGTTTAAAAGAGTTTCACTCCCTAAAGCAACATCACGGCCTAAATAATCATGGGTGCCCTTGGCGGGTCCGGAATTTTGCTTGGGCTTTTCAAGAGAGTTTTTGTTATTCTGTAGATCATCAACTGGAGGAAGCGCCCATGTTCCCACTCCTAGTTGACTCAATTTGGGAAGACTTTCTTGAATTTTCTTTTTAATGTCTTTAGAAGTACTTTGACTTGAGTCTTTTTCTAAACCCGAATTTTTTCCGCTTCCAGCGAGATTGCCAAAATCCTTAGCCCTAGTTTCTTTCTCAACCCGCTGAGTGCGTTCGCCTAAATAGCTGGCAGATTTTGATTTATCTAAGACTGCTTCACTTTTTGCAGACTCCACAACATTTCGACTTTTTGAACTTTGAGAAATTATTTTATCAAGTTGATCAATTGTTAAGACATCAGTCTTTAACGAGTCGAGTTTTAACTGCTCAGCAATTTTAATTGACTCCGAAAGTTTTGCAGCTTCTCTTTGCTTTTGTAAAACAAACAAGACCACTAAATGAATGAAGATCGAGACCACGAGAAATCCAAAAATCAAACGCCGTTCAAATGGCTGCAAAGTTTTTGCATCGGCAACCACGATCCGTCGAATCTGAAATCCTTCACTCTCTCCCAGACTCATGGCGCTTGCTCCGCTTGACTTGCGCGATAAATAACTTTTTCCAAGCACAGACCCTGAGGGGGCGCACAGTAGCCGGCTTCTATGCGATTTTTTGCATTTTCGGCCTGAAAAAGGCTTATGAAGGAATCAAGAGAAATTTTGCTTTGCGCGAGGTCCATAAGTGTCCCCACCATATTGCGCACCTGATGTTTTAAAAAACCTTCGCCTTCAAATCGAAGCTCTAAAAAAACGCCAGATTCTCTATCGACCCCTAAAGGAACAACTTTCAGATCGGTTTTCAGTATTCTTCGCACCGTGCTTTTTACGCTGGTTTTGGAAGCAGTAAAGGCACGGAAATCGTGACACCCTTCTAAGCTACTCAACCCAGAACGGAGTGCTTCAAGATGAATCATCTCCTTCGAAAGCACTCTCGGAATCCACCAACAATTGGCCGCATCTAGAGTAGGTTTCGCTCGACGTAGCAAAATCCGATAACAATAAATTTTCGAAGAAACATCGTGAAGCGAATGAAAACTGGCATGTACTTTTTGTAAGTGGGTGATGGCAATTGGGCCATTGATGATGCAATTTAATCCGTAGCGAAAGCGTTCCATGGCTTCATCGGTTAAGGACATCTCATGTTCGAAAATTTCAAAATGACAAAAAAATTCGCGGGCGTGGACACCCGCATCGGTGCGTCCACAGCCTTGCACGATCACACGATGACTCGCTTCTCTTCTGAGCAAAGTGCCAAGGGCATTTTCGATGACTCCTTGTACACTGGGGAGATGGCTTGAATTTGATTGAAAATTTTCTGAAAAGTTTTCTGCGCCATCTACTTGCGGAATCAAATCCGGTGCCTGCATTTGCCAGCCACAAAATGCACTTCCTTCAAACTCCAATCGTAACCTCAATTTTAGGAGTCGCGGAGGCTCATGCATAAGAATTTAATTTTCCTGAATCTCTCTCAATCGTTGCATTTCTAACATAATTTGTACGGCGTTGAGCGCAGCCCCCTTGCGGAGTTGATCTCCCGCAAGCATGTAATGAAAAGTTTTGGCCAAGGTCGAGTCTTTTCGGATTCGTCCAACAAGCACCAAATTTTTCCCTGATGCTTCTAAAGGCATGGGAAAATGTTGCAAATCAGAATTGTCTACCACACTGAGACCTTGAGCTTTTACAAAGCGATCTCGAATTTCATCCAAACTGAGTTCTTCTTTTAAATCCACCGTAACTGTTTCCGTATGAGCTCGCATCACCGGCACGCGCATGCAACTTGCAGAAACAGAGAGATGTAAAATATTTAATATTTTTCGGGACTCTTCTACAACTTTCCATTCTTCTTCATTGTATCCCTGACCGGGCCTTCCACTTTCACGAATTGCCGTGTTATGAGAAATCACATTGCCGGCCAACACATGAGGAAAAACTTGGGGCTTGGGAATGCTTTGTTTTGTCGCTTGCGCCAAAAGTTGGGATTCCAGTTCTTCCAACCCCTTTATCCCTGCCCCGCTGGCAGCTTGGTACGTTGAAACAATAACTCTAGAAAAGCCAGGTTTCAAAAATGGAAACAGTGTCAAGCAAAGCAAAATCGCCGTACAATTGGGATTAGCCACAATCGCTGGCTCAGACTCTAACAGTGCGCCATTGATTTCGGGTACGACCAATGGAACCGCCGGATCCATCCTAAAATGTGAGGAATTATCAATCAGACATTGATGTTGCTTCATTTGAGCGCTCAAAAATTCGGCAATCGAATTTGTAGCAGCATTTAAGATGAACACGCATTCTTGAAGTTTGGGGATGTTGGAATTCAAATCAAAAATGTTTTCGCTGGGACGATCAGAACTTGCAAATAACACGGCTTCAAATTTTTTCTCAAGGTCGAGTTCACTCAGTATCTGAAGCATTTCTTGCCCTACCAAACCCGTCGCGCCAACGATGCCGACTTTTACTTTTGTATTGATCATAAGAAGCTCCTTCAGGGAGAGCGTGAACGTCCACGCCCTGGATACCACTTAAAGCGCCGACGTAAGACCCTCGATAATTCAGCCAGTGGGCCCGATACCACGTACAAAACAAATAACGGAAAAATGACTTGCTCAACAGTCGCTAAAATTAACAACAAAACGAGAACTATGGTGCTTAAAGTTCCCACCACATTTTTGGTTTTAAAATCTTTGAAGCTGCGATATCGAAAAGTCGAAACCATCGAAAACGCCAATACAAAAATGACTGACAAAATAAAACTCGATCTTAAAAGTGTGGCAACTTTTTCAGCAAACCCCACTTCAGCCTGATAAAAAAGTACCGCTGTAGCAACCGTACATGCTGCGACAGGCGAGGGTACCCCTTGAAAATATCTTTTTTCGGCATTTTGCTTTTGCACATTAAAACGAGTGAGGCGAAGTGCCGCGCAAGCGAGATACAAAAAAGATGCCAACCATCCCCAATGTCCGTAAGGACGCAATGCCCATTGATGAACTAAAATCGCGGGGGCCACGCCAAAACTGACGAGGTCACACATCGAATCATACTCTTCACCGAATTTTGATTGTGCATTGGTAAGACGGGCAACTCGACCATCAAGACCATCTGAGAATGCCGCTAAGAGAATTGAAAATGCGGCGGGGACCCACTCTTCTCGTACTGCGGAAATAATTGCAAAATATCCGCAGAACAAATTCGCAGTGGTAAATAAATTTGGGAAGATAAAAATGAGCATCTCCCGAGGCCTTTTTCGGCTCCCAGGAGATGGCATTTGTTCATTCATTGGAAAGACTCTTAGTGAGTCACGCCAGCAGTTGTGGGTTCTTCGGGATGTTCATCCTTTGTAACCGCATCGTAGCTGCGAAAATCAGCGTAAGCAGATTCGTCTGGCAAATTAGCCAAATGCTTATTCAAGTCAGCGTAGCTCAAAGTGCCTTTCGACAAACTTCTTAATCTTACGCGAACATCAAATTGATCAGGAAGTACGGGACTTCCAGCGGGTGTGTAATAAACTTCATCATTCTTTGCCATAACTTATGTCCTTTTAGGCAATGCTAACTTTGGGGTCAAGATAAACATCTTGAATCGCGTTAACGAGAGCCAATCCTTCTTTCCAAGGTCGTTGAAAAGCTTTGCGTCCTAAAATAAGTCCCATTCCACCGGCGCGTTTGTTGATGACCGCGGTCTTAACTGCATCAGCCAAATCGCTTGCACCCTTGGATTCTCCACCCGAATTGATCAAGCCAATTCGACCGCTATAGCAGTTAAGTACTTGATATCGTGTGAGATCAATAGGGTGATCCGAGCTTAGCTCTGAATAAACCTTGTCATGAGTTTTTCCAAACTTGATGGTTTTGTAGCCGCCATTATTGGTGGGTAGTTTTTGTTTGATAATGTCTGCACCAATGGTCACTCCCAAATGACACGCTTGGCTACTAAGGTCTGAAGCATTGTGGTAGTCAACAGAATCAGTCTTAAACGCTGGATTGCGAAGATAGCACCAAAGGATTGTGGCCATTCCCAGACTGTGCGCAGCCTCAAAAGCTTGCGACACTTCGGTTAACTGTCTCGCGCTTTCAGGAGATCCAAAATACACCGTCGCACCCACTGCAACTGCACCCATATTTTGTGCCTGTTTGACAGATGCAAACATCGTTTGATCATACTTGTTGGGATACGAAAGAAACTCATTATGATTTAATTTTAAAACATAAGGAATTTTGTGCGCCCATTTACGAGCCGTAAGCGACAAAACGCCGAAAGTTGAAGCGACTCCAGAACAGCCTGCTTCATAGGCAAAACGCACAATATTTTCGGGATCAAAAAATTCTGGGTTTGGCGCAAAACTCGCTCCCGCACTATGTTCCACTCCTTGATCCACCGGGAAAATAGAAACATAGCCACTTTGAGCAAGACGACCCGTGTTTCCGAGAAGCTGCAAATTTTTCAAAACATTTGTAGGTCGATCACTGTTGACAAAAATTTCGCTGACCCAATTCTTATTGGGAAGATAAAGTTTTTCTTTGGAAACTTTTGCTTTGTATTCGAGCAAAGACCTTGAATCAGGACCTAAAATTTCTTCTAAATTAATTGCCATGGAAGAAACATCTAGCGTTAAATTTTTTTGACATCAACCCACAAGTTGCGTCTTAAACAATTTCTTTTGAAGCAGCAGAAATAAACGCTTTAAACAAAGGATGCACCCGCTCGGGCCTACTCTTAAACTCGGGGTGAAACTGACATCCCAAGAACCAAGGATGATCTTTCAACTCAAGGATTTCAACAAGATTTGCTTTTTTATAAACTCCCGTGAGACGCATGCCATGTTTTTCAAAATTCTTTCCAAAAGAATTTTGAAATTCCAATCGATGCCGGTGCCGCTCGTGAATGAGCACTTTCCCATAAGCCTTTTTGGCCAAAGAGCCGGCTCGAAGATGGCAGGGATAACTTCCGAGGCGCATGGTGGCACCCTTGTCGGCCTTCATTTGCCCACTCATGTAATTGATTACCAAATTTTTTGACTTCGACGGATCGGGGGCAAATTCTCCAGAATGCGCATTCTTAATGCCACACACGTTTCGCGCAAATTCAATCGCCATGATTTGCATTCCAAGACAGATTCCAAAATAAGGAATTTTTTTAATCCGAGCATACTCGGCCGCGCGGATTTTGCCCTCCACGCCACGTACGCCAAATCCACCAGGCACTAATATTCCGGTACAATTTTTAAAAATTTCACTCCGGCGCTCGATATCGGCGAAAGCGGGAGACTCTAATTTTTCGGCTTCAATGTATTCTATTTCAAGTTCGCTTTCGTTAGCTGCACCAGCGTGCACCAAGGCCTCGTTCAAAGACTTATAGGATTCTTTGAGGTCGGTGTATTTTCCAACAATGGCAATTTTTGCGCGGCGCTTGGGATGGGTGAGTTGGTCGATGAATTGTATCCAAGCTGAAAGATCAGGCTTCGGAGCCTTTAAACCCAAACGTTTTACAATTTTAGTATCAAGACCTTCAGAATTTAAGACCAGAGGGAGTTTGTAAATATTATCGACGTCTTTGGCTGTGATCACATTTTCAGAAGCGACGTTTGAAAAAAGCGCAATTTTTTCTTTGATGTCGGAACCCAAATATCTATCCGTTCGACACAAAATAAAATCCGCTTGAATACCAATACGTCGAAGTTCTTGAACAGAATGTTGAGTGGGTTTGGTCTTTAACTCACCGGCCGAGGGAATATACGGCACCAAAGTTAAATGCACATAGCAAACATTTTTTTCGGAAAGATCAAAACGCATTTGTCTTGCCGCTTCTAAAAAGGGCAACGATTCAATGTCGCCCACTGTCCCACCAATTTCCACTAAACAGACATCACTGCCTTCGGCCACTTCAAGAATATGTTTTTTAATTTCACTGGTAATGTGTGGAATAACTTGCACGGTTCCGCCCAAGTAATCACCCTTTCGCTCTTTCGAAAGGACGCGTTCATAAATTTGGCCGGAAGTAACATTTTGAATTCGAGCGACATCCTGATCGGTAAATCGCTCATAGTGGCCAAGATCTAAATCAGTCTCGGCCCCATCTTCGGTCACAAAAACTTCACCATGCTGAAAAGGACTCATGGTGCCTGGATCAACGTTCAGATAGGGATCCATTTTGAGTTGCTTAACTTTAAGACCACGTTTTTTTAGAAGTAGTGCAAGGGATGCGGCTGATAAGCCTTTGCCAAGACTAGAAATTACCCCACCGGTGAAAAAAACAATTTTTCGTGCCATCTTGGGAATCTAAACCCACAACGGAATCTTGCGGCAATCAAGAGAATAGTGCTTTCAAAGCAGTATTCTTGATGCGATGGGTGATTTAGGTCGAGTTATCAGGCGCATTCTTAAAAAAATCATCTTCCCATAGTTTGGGCCAAAGTGGAGGAATAGCTTGTTCAAGATTCCCCTTGCCGGCTTCAGATTTTGGATTGAATTCGCGTTTGCATTTTGATTTTAACTTTTGGTAGGTGCTTGGTTCTAATCGCACAATGGCTGGACCTTGGTATTCTGGAATATCTTTTGACTTTGGGTCTGCTGGATTCAACACGGTTCTTGGGTTACCAGTCAATAACCCCAAATTGTCACAAGATCCTTGAAGCACATCGCCCATGACAAGCACTTCGCCTTTTGTGCGTGCCGCATACAAAGTTTGTGTTTTTCCTTTGAAAATATTTCTCACACTCAAAATTTTACCCATATCACCACCGCGCATCGGTACTTTTACGTCGTCAAAAATGTTTTCTTTGGCCAGTACAAAGCCTCTCTTTTTTTTGACATAAACGTCATCATTTCCGGTATCAATTGCACGATTACAATTCACAAACGAATTGCCAACGATCTTTACTTTTCCACTTTCGTTATTGATGACCTTATCATCTCCATCTGTAAAAATATTTCCTTGGATGAGCGTTTCATCCACGTCTACGTGATTGCGACCCGCACGAATGGTCAGAGCATCCTCACAAACATTTACAAAACTGTTGTTTAATATTTGGGTTCCGATTCCTTTTATAATATGTAATCCATCGGGAATATTTTCAAAAATAAAGTTGGAGATCTGAACTCGGTCAGCCCGAACGCCAAAAAGAAACCACGGATTGTAAATGTCTCCCGAACAGGACGCATGAGTTTCTAAAAAATAAGCTCGCTCAGTATCGTCTTTATACGTTTTGTCCAAATAGGATTGTGGAATATTTCCGGCATCCCAAACCAAGCGCATTTTTTTTCCAGAAGCTAATAAGCCATTTACGCGCAACTCCGCAAAATTCAAATCTACCCGATCGTTGACTTTCATGATTTCGTTTTCGCAATTTTCTTCAGCCGCTGAAAATGATTTTCCTGTTTCGAGGCGCACTTTTAACTCTTGAAAGAGGCAAACTTTGGCCCATGATGGCGCTTGAACACATAAAAGCCCTAACAATAAGATATTTCGGTACATCCCATATTTATGATCCTCTTTAAGGTTGGGGTCGAGTGAAATTTTTAGTTCCCGAAGTCGCCGTCAAATAATTGTTTTAACAAGAGGCCTTTTTGAGGGGTGCGCTTCCTTGCTGCGTGGCCATCACTCCCATAATATAGTGACTAGGTGAGTAAATACAAAATCGTCGTTTCGGATCTGCATTTAGGGCGTGGCCGCGTGCTTTCTGACGGCTCAATCAATATTTTGGAAGACTTTTTAGCGGACCGAGAGTTTCTTGAGTTTATGGAATTTTATTCCAGTGGAAAATTTTTTGATTCTGAAGTGGAACTTATCTTGAACGGCGATATTTTAAATTTGTTACAAGTCGACTATCGAGGATACTACAGCCCTATACTTACCAAAGGAATAAGCCTTGAGAAGGTAAAGGCTGTCATCAAAGGACATTCGCGGTTTTTTTCGGCCCTCAAAGCATTTTGCCAAACTCCTCACAAAAAAATCACCTACATCATCGGAAATCATGATGTCGACATGATTTGGGATGAGTGTAAAGAAGCCTTCTCACAAGCCGTAGGCGTTGAAGTGCAGTTCAAAAATTTTAGCTATACCGTGGATGGAATACATTTTGAACACGGACAGCAATACGAAGCGGTGAACCGTTTGAACCCTAAAAAAATATTTATTTCAAAAGGGCTCAAAGAACCTATCATTAACTTACCTTGGGGCTCACACTTCGTGATTAACTTTATCATTCCCATGAAAATCGAAAGGCCTGCAATCGACAAAGTTCGGCCTATTGAAGCCTTTATCAAGTGGTCGGCTTTCAATGATTTTTTTTGGTTTTTGCGAACTTTGATTCGCGCGATTCTATACTTTTTGGCGACACGGTTTTCGAGGTCAATTTATCGCACAAGTAATTTGATCACGACTTTTAAAATCATGGGTGAAATCACCAAACCCATTCGACTCTCACGATCGGCCCGCAAAATTCTAGACGCAAATAGTGAAATACACACCGTCTGCATGGGGCACAGTCACTTTCCCAAACACAAGCAGTATTCCGATGGACGCGAATACATTAATTCTGGAACTTGGACGGAAGTCACGAGTCTTGACTTAATGAGTTTTGGAAAAGGGACAAAATACACCTATATCTTCATCGACTATGCCGCCAATCCCGCCCGTCCGCATGGATATCTCAAAGAGTGGCGTGGACGATGGCACGAAGACGTTGAGTTTTATTCCGTATAAAGAAGTTTTTCTTTTGAGGCGTTTTTTAAGCGGCAACGAAGGCGTTACGTGAATTTCGTTTAGCTTCAAACATGGCTCGGTCGGCAGACTCTAAAAGACTATCCATTGTGTCATCGGATTTAAGCGTTCGCGCCCCAATCGAAACTGTCACTTGAATATGAGCTTCTCCTTGAAGTCCGCTCACTTTAAAACGATGAGCTTCAATACTTTTACGAATTCGCTCGCCCACCAGACGCGCGCCAAAATTGCCGCCTGAAACCAATACAACAAATTCATCACCGCCATAGCGAAATGCGATGTCGTGAGTTCGAATCACTCGACCAATCAAGCGGCCGATTTGTTCGAGCACACGCCCCGCTGCTTGGTGCCCATGAAGCTCATTGACGTCTTTGAAGCGATCCACATCAATAAAAAGTAAAGCCATATTCTCATGAGTCGTCTTTTGTGCAGAGAGTATTTCGCCTAAACGTTCTCGCAAGGCCCGTGCATTATAGAGACCTGTTAAATCGTCCTCATGAAGAGACGAACGAAGATCTTCATTCTGCCTCTTCAAGCTCCGAATTTCTTCTTGCAAAGCAACAACATTATTTTCCGAATGAGGGCTTTGGGAAACCTCGAATCCTTGTGCGCGAATCGATTGTGAACTTTTTGTTTTACTGTGTGTCATTTTATGCCGCCTGATTATCATCATCACTTGGAGCTTGGGTGGTAGGAATCACTTCTTCTTCAATTCCACTTAAAACTCCTTGGGCCATTTTTAACGATTGAAGGGCACGCGATAGTTTTGCAGCTCGTTCTTCCGCTTTTTCAGTATCCTCAATCATCCGTTCTTTTAAGAGTTCCATTTCGTATTCGAGACGGTCGATTTCTCGTTTTTGTTCTAAAAGTCTCTCGTCTTTTGAACTCAGCAGTGCTTCAGCGTCGCGTTTTTGAAGTTCGAGTTTGTTCGAGAGCTCGCGCTCTCTTAAACGAATCCTCAAAATATCGCTTCGCACGCGGTTTCTGAATTCTTCGAGTTTCTTCTCGGCGCGAGTTGCCATAAACTGTGCGTTATCAAGCTTCAATTGCGTAGTCTTTTGCCTTTCGGCATTTTGCGACTCCAGCTTTTTTAGTTGATTCTGATGTTGATCCCTTGAATCTTCTAAGGCCCGCACACTTACCATTGTCTCGTCAAAAGTGACTTGCAATCGTCGACGTTCACTTTCGCTTCGAGTCAGCTTGTCTTTCAATTGCAAGAGCTGTTTGTTGAGTACCTGAATCGTCGCATCTCGCTCGCGAGATTCGCGTTCTTTTAGTGCTGCGTAGCGTTTCAGAGTTTCAATTTCACCCTGATTCAATGAATGAAGCGAAGAATTTTTTAAAAGACTAATGCCTTCATCAACCACTTTGTTAAAATCAATTTTCTCACTGGCTTCGGGGTTGATTCCAGGAAGATTAAGGCTTTCGGAATGGTTGGAGCTCGGAAGCATTTTTGTTTTAATATCATCTTCTTCGTGTTGAAAATCATCTTCGCGGTGAGAAACTTCTTCACGAGGTGATTCTTCCTCAACAAGTCCATCTGCTTCAGGAACCTCCAGCAAATCATCAAACTCTTGATTGACGAGTTCTGCAGCAGCATCGGGATGAAGAATTCTAGACTCCGTTGGCGAATTTACATCAAAATTATCAGACCCTTCAGCGACAGGAGCTTCCAACTCCACACCGTCGATGGGTGCGTCCGAATGACTGAGAGCTTGAAGTGCTTCTTCACTCAACTCTTCTGCGACTGATTTTTGTTCTCCCTCAAATGCGCCAGTGAACTCCCGTTCAAAAACAGGAGCAGCCTTAGGCGTTGGAAGTTGAGGCCGCTTAGGCGCCACAACAGTCTCGAGCTGGCTTTGTGGCAGCGCAGTCTTAGATGGCAATTTGATGTTTTGTTTTTCAGCTTGTTGCAGAGGATGACTGACGTCCCCATTTGAAGCCAAGAGGTCGTCAAAAGCCGAATCTTGCTTATGATCAGATCCTGCAATAGCAATTTTAGAAACTTCATCGTCGAGTCCAGCGACCAACTCATCCATGGGATTTGTAGCATAAACTTCTTCATTCACATGTGGATCGGCAATCTCGTCATTGCCCATGACGGTACGACTCAGTGTCTCAGCGCGATTGGTAAGATTGGCGGGGGCATCTGATGGTTTTGTGGGTGAGCCCAAGGTTCCCTGTAAGAGACTATTGCAAAACAACGGAAGCGCTTCGGGACCAATCAATGTCGCTGGTTTTTCGAATAGAGCTAAAACAGCAGAAACCAGTTGACGATCGCTCACAATTGCAACGGCCGCACTAAACTCTTTTTGTTTAGAAATAAAATGTTTCCAAACAGCATAGGCGGGTTGATGAGTCCCTTGAGCAACAAAAATCAAAAAGTCGAATTTCTGTTTTAGCGCACCAATTTTAATAAGGTCTTCTGGCTGTGCGACAGTATAAATTTTAGCTTGGCCACTTTTGATTAAGGTGTTTTTGAGTTCTAAGGCACGAGGCGACTTCAACGCCAATTCGGGACCTATCAATAACACGTGTTTCATTGTCATAAGTAGTCATAGAGGTTTTCGGCATTTTTGGGTCAGGACTTGAAATGGCAATTTTGTGGATTCCAACTCCCTGCATCAACTTGCCTCAGGCAGGCTCAGTTCAAAGCGCGCGCCGCCAAGACTTTGACAGGGCACGAGTTCTAAATTTCCCGAATGCTCGCGCGCAATAGCCCGCGAAAGATAAAGACCCAAACCCGATCCTCCAGAACGATCGGAATGAGAACTCACCGGATTAGCAGGTGAGCCAACATTCTCTGCCACTGAAGTCACGTCTTGGTCAGAGCTTTTGACAAGTTTCAATACACCTTTGGTTGTAAAAAATGGTTGAAAAATAAGCTCTTTAAACTCTTCCGAAATTCCGGGCCCGTTATCCTCAAGGGCAAATACAATGCTTCGATCTTTTTCCAATACCGTGAGTTGGATTTTGCGACTTTCGATATCAATATGAGACATCGCATCCATCGAATTTCGTATCAAATTCACCAAGACTTCCGTGATCCTTGATGCATTGATATAAAGTTTTTTATTTTCACCGATACTAAAAATCCGCTCGAAAGAAATTTGTTGCAATTTAAACTCGGCCGAAAAAAGTTTTTCGATTTCGCGAAGCAAAGTCTCGGCGTCAAAAAATTCAAAACTCTCTTCATTCACTTGAGACAATCCTTGCAACGCCCGAGTGATTTGTGCGGAACGCGCACACGCAATTCTTGCCACTTCCAAAGCTTCTCTCATATCTTCAGTTTTTTGAGTCGAAAGCGCCCACTCCGCATGGCCATCTACGGCTCCCAAAATATTGTTAAATTCGTGAGCAACGCCTGCTGCGAGTAACGAAATTTCGGAACGCGCGCTATTTAACTCACTTTTATTTTTTTCAAAGCGCATGCGCTCAGCTGCAAAAGCTTTGCGTTTCCAATATTCCAATTCTTCAGCAGGGTCTTTTTTCATGTAAATGTTAATTTCCACCGAGGATTCTGGGGAACATTCAATGCTTTGGGCGCTGTGCCTGCAGCATTCAATGCACCCACCACTTGAAGAATTTTATCGGCACTTTCCAGCCCTACCGCTTTTTGAGATTCCGCAGTTTGCGCACCCACGTGAGGAGTGGCAATGACTTTTTCATGCTTCAAAAGTTCGGAAATGATATTTTGATCTGCCGAAAAAGGCTCTACTTCAAAAACATCAAGCCCCACTCCGCCTAAGAGCCCTTCTTTTAAGGCGGCAAGAAGATCGGCTTCACAAATGATTCCGCCCCGTGCGGCGTTGACTAAGAGTGCGCCCTTTTTCATTTTTTTAAATGCCGCAGTATTAAATTTATATTTGGTCGAATCAAGAAGCGGTGAGTGAATGCTTATGAAATCGGATTCTGCCAATAAAGTATCAAAAGTTACACTACGAAACGCTTGTTCTGGATTTTCTTTAAACACGGGATCGCAGACTAAGATTTTCATCCCTAAGGCACTTCCCATTTTTGCTAAGCGAAGACCTATGTTGCCAGCTCCAAAAATTCCCAGTGTCGACCCCTGCATTTGCCGACCGCTAGTTCCGATTTCCTTTTTCGCCCAATACCCTTTTCGCGCGGCTTCGGTAGCAAAAACAATTTTGCGACTTAAAGAAAAAAGTAAGGCCAACGCTAATTCAGCAGTAGCCTGAAAGTTTCCAGTGGGGGCATTCCAAACATGAATCCCCAATTCTTCAGCTTTTTTTAAATCGATGTTGTCAATTCCAACACCTGCACGCAAAACGCCCTTTAAATTTGGTAGTTGCGCCAAGACTTCGGCATTTAATACTGTAGCCGAGCGTATCACTGCAAAATCCATTTCTTTCAGAGCCGAAACGAGTTCCCCCTTGGGGGTGGCCGAGTTTACAGAAAGTAATATTCCTGAGGACTGTTTAAGCTTTTCTTGAGCCTCGAGATCCAAACCATCTGTTGCTAGCACTTTTATTTTTGACATTGTCATTTTTTCTCCGCACTTCTTAGAGTTTTAAATCGCTTGGCGTAAAGTCATCTTTTGATTCAATGACTTCAAAAAACTTTTTCATTCCTTGAGCCAAATCCACTTTTTTGCCCAATTCTTGAGCCACAGTGCCAACCGCAATCATTTGATTGAGCACATCCCACGCGTCGATAAAACCCATATGACCCACACGAACAATTTTGCCCTTTAAAGCATCTTGCCCGCCGGACACAGTCATCCCAAATCGATCCCGAATTTTTCCGGTATAAGATCCTTCACAAAGGACTGCCGTACAAGCAGCTGAGACTTGAGAAGTTTCTTTAACAAGTAAATCAAAACCCATGGCTTGCGCGCTTTGGCGGGTCGCTGCACACATTTTCCAATTTCTGCGATAGATATTATCAATTCCCGTTTTGTGAAAATATCTCAGCACTTCGCGAAGTCCGCCTACTAATGTCACCGCCGAGGTAAATGCCCCAGTGTTTTCGAGAGCTGCCTTTTTTTCTTTTCGCCAATCCATATAATAACGAACATTCTTAACGGATTCGCAACGAGCCCAAGCTTTTTGATTGGCCACTCCAAAACTTAAACCGGGTGGCAACATTAAACCTTTTTGTGAACCTGCAACCAAAACATCCACGCCCCATGCGTCCATGGGAACTCCAAACACCCCGACACTGGTCACTCCATCAACCAAGCACAAACAATCTTTTTGTTTATTGGCCAATGCAGCAATTGATTTGACATCGTGTCGAACGCCCGTCGAAGTTTCAGACGCATGAATCAAAATTCCTCGAGTATTGGGATGTTTTAAAAGCAAGGCTTCCACATCAGAAACTTTTACAGCCTGCCCGTGTTCAACTTTTATTTCGTGAACTTGACAACCATAAACGCGAGCTTGCTGCCCCCATCTCTCGCCAAATTTTCCTGCGTTCACGGAAATCACTTCATCGCCGCTGTTAAAAAAATTGGAAATCGCGCCTTCCATGGCCAAAGTGCCTGTGCCATTGAAAACCAAAACTTCGCTTTTGGTTCCAAATAGTGCAGGTAACAATTCCCGCACTTCTTTCATGATTTCTGCAAATGCGGGGCCGCGGTGATAATGAACCGCGTTGCTCATCGCCGTCAACACAAAATCAGGAACTGGTGTGGGTCCAGTTGTGACTAATCGTGGTTTAAAGAAGCAATTTTCGGTTCCTGCCATTTTATCTCCAATTCTCTATATCGAAGGAGTCGATCTCGGATTTCGGCCGCTTTTTCAAAATCCAAAGATCGCGCTGCTGCCTTCATATCAGTTTCAAGTTTTGATATTATCGAGGGAAGATCTTTGGGAACTAGCGGCTTCCCATCGAGATCTGTCATTTCACGAGTTAAATCTACGTAGTCCATTGCACTCATTTGCTCCACGCGATCCGTTACCAATGAGGATCCAGATTTGATAATCGTGGTCGGAGTGATGTTGTGTTTTAAATTATAAGCTTTTTGAATATTACGCCGTCGATCGGTTTCTTTGATGGCTTCATCCATGGATCGCGTCATTCGATCAGCATAAAGGATAACATGACCGTTGGAATTCCTTGCCGCACGACCAAAGGTTTGGATCAAACTGGTACGTGAACGCAAAAATCCTTCTTTGTCGGCATCTAAAATTCCGACCAAAGATACTTCTGGCAAGTCGAGCCCTTCTCGAAGCAAGTTTATTCCTACTAAGACATCAAATTTTCCGGCTCGTAAATCTCTTAAAATTTCGATTCGCTCCAATGTTTCAATATCTGAGTGAAGGTATTTCACTCGCGCACCTTGATTTCGAAAATAATCGGTTAAATCTTCGGCCATTTTTTTGGTCAAAGTTGTGACTAAAGAACGCTCACCTTTTGCTGCGCGCTCTAAACACACTTTGAGTAGATCTTTGACTTGTTCTTTTGCAGGACGGATTTCGATTGAAGGATCAATGAGGCCAGTTGGCCGAATAATTTGTTCTGCATACTGCCCACCACTTTGCTGGAGTTCATAATCTGCAGGAGTGGCCGAAACAAAAACCACATTGGGAATCAACTTTTCCCATTCTTCAAACTTCAAGGGTCTATTATCAAGCGCGCTGGGCAATCGAAAACCGTGCTCCACCAAATTCATTTTGCGTGCCCTATCGCCTCGGTACATGCCGCCAACTTGCGGCACAGAGACATGAGATTCATCGATGATGAGTAAAAAATCTTTGGGGAAATATTCAAATAAGGTGGGTGGTGCAGCTCCCGCAGGACGACCCGACATGTGTCGAGAATAATTTTCAACGCCGGGGCAATAACCCACTTCTTCCATCATTTCTAAATCATAAAGAGTGCGCGATTCAAGTCGCTGCGCTTCAGCGCCTTTTTGCAACTCTTTTAATTGCGTCAATCGCTCACGTAACTCTTCACGAATCGCCGCCATAGCAATCTTTTTTTGATCCAAAGGAGTGACGTAATGACTTCCAGGAAAAAGAACCGCTTTATTTAAAATTTTGTTACGCGTTCCCTTCACCGGATCAAGCTCAGAAATAGAAGAGATTTCTGGCCCAAAAAATTCAATTCGTATTGCGCGCGATGCTTCGTAGGCAGGAAAAATGTCGACAGTATCTCCACGCACACGAAAAGTTCCACGATGAAAATCTAAATCTGATCGAGTGTAACTCACTTCCACTAAGCGTCTTAAAAAATCATCCCGACGCATTTTATCGCCCTTGTTCACCGTAATCATCATTCCAAGATAAGACTCCGGGGAACCCAAACCATAAATACAACTCACGGAGGCAACAATAATCACGTCTCGTCGTTCAAAAAGAGAACGCGTTGCTGAATGTCTGAGTTTGTCGATCTCCTCGTTTATCGCCGAATCTTTTTCGATGTAAGTGTCGGTCGAAGGCAAATAAGCTTCTGGCTGATAGTAGTCGTAGTAACTGACAAAATATTCGACCGCATTGTTTGGGAAAAAAGTTTTGAATTCTGAGTAAAGCTGAGCAGCCAGAGTTTTGTTGGGCGCCATGATCAATGTGGGTCGGTTGACCTGAGTGATCACATTGGCCATGGTAAAAGTTTTGCCGCTGCCTGTGACACCTAATAAAGTTTGGAATTTTTTATTTTCACGCAAGCCCGATACCAAAGTTGCAATCGCCGTGGGCTGATCTCCCAATGGCGTGAACTCAGTACTAAGTTGAAAGCGATCAATTTGAGAAGCGGACATGAGCTCACAAAATATCAGTTTGCAGCTTTGAGTTCATCCAACGAAAAAAAAACATTTACAAAATATGCCGCTCTTCGCTGTAAGTTTTCTAGCACCTGGGGCAGCAGCACCCCATCTCACTAATCGCGGCTGTTCACAGGAGAAAATGGACCATAACGCCGTGCGTGAAAATCCTTTAGGCACTTTTTGATCTCATTCCTCCACCCCTCCCTCTCTAAACACAAAATTCACGGAGCCCCATTCCTGGCTTCATCACTCAAGTTTAAAAGCAATTCGCCGAAAGAATTTATGCGCTCAGTTCATGTAGGCGAAGGGTACAAGCGACAGTTGATAACGTTGGTTGAAGCAGAGTAGGAGACACAATGGCGACCAGTCTGAGTTTTAGTCCCAATGTCAGAGGTATCATTCCCGAAGAAATTCTCGAAAAACTCCGGATTATTCCACTATCCGTAAAAAAAGATAAATTGTGTTTGATTGCACGCCGTCCATTATCCGATCAAGCTCTTATAGAACTCAAAACGATCACAGGGATTGAAGACTATGAACTTCAGCTTGTTGGTGACGATGTGCTGAACGAATATATTATTCGATTCAAAAGCGGCACACTATTTAGCATGCTGTAGCATGCACATTAAAGCGAGCATGCTTTAGAAATTTGTTTTCCGCGTATTCTTTTACGCTCGCGAAAAGTCCAAAACACTAAAAAAGCTGTGAGGGGATTTAACAAAATCCCCAGCAAAAAACTTGAAGGCCCATGGGGTTTATTCGGACCTCTTCCGCCCAGAGATGCGCAGCAAGCTCCGGTATCAGACCCTTGGCTAAGTGTAGCGCTAAAAGCCGAACATTCCGGCAAGCTATTCCAAGTGGTGTCAGCCAAATTGTCTGCTGAAAAAACGTCAGCATCACCATAATTTTCATCCAATGAAGTTCCAGATTCAAAAACATTTAAAATATAATATGCAATATCAGTCGAAGCATCTTCCCCAATTGAGGAATTTTCACAAGATTCCGAGTCAGAACCAAAATAATTACCAGGAATATCGCGACACGAGACTCCAACCCCACTCACTCTTAAGTGATAAGTCGATCCGCTACTTAAACCTGAGCAAATTAGTGTCGGATCACTAGCCGTTAGCACTGTTGAAGTCCCTCCGCTGCAACTGACACTTGTTCCACTATTCGTGAAGAGAGCCAAGGACAATTGCAGTCGCGCAAAAATTCGCAAGCTCATCGCTTTGACGGTGATCGAGCCCGAAGCAGGCGCGGAAAATGAATAAAAATCACTATTGATCGTCCCCGCACCATTCAGCGCAATCTTGGAAGCGGAAAGTTTTGCCCAGCGTGGCTCATCTAAAAAAAGCGCTGAGCCGGGAGTGCCAACTGTGCCGGTAACTAAATCCATACTCGGATCGACCGCAGTTGCAGATAAATTTAAAAATAGATTTTCTTGAGTGCCGTCAATGTTGACAACTTTCATTGCCAATCCACCTTGTGCTCCAGCTCCAGAAAGCGCTTTGCTCAATGGACCATATTTTAAAGAGCGACTCATGACCTCGCAACTAGGATTATAACAATAAGTTGTTTCCGTGCCATTTGAACTGCTTTTTAAAACATAGGTTCCGTCGCCCTCTGCATCTCCGGAATAGTAAGCATGAATGTTTCCGCCATACGGTGTGTAACTATTGCTGTAAACAATGTAGGAACCTTTTGGAACGGCGCAAAACTTAAAGCGACCATTGACATCCGAAATCTCGCTGGCCACCACGCTCATCGTTCGCGGATTGATTAAAAAAATCATTCCACCAAAAACGGCTTTGTTATCGGCATCACGTAAGGATCCTTGGAGGGTCGAAAAATTTGTTGTCAAATTAGTTGGAGGATATAAAGCAAAAAGACCGCTGAAATCTTCATCTTTTGGAGTTTGCAAATCTTCTGCGATTGAAAAAATCATCGAAGCTTCACGCACAGGGGTGTGATCGAGACCTAAAAAGTGCCCAAACTCATGAACCACAACGTCTCGCAAATTCACAATGTCACTTTCTAAATCATTGTTACCCGACGCCGTAAAAAGAAATTCGGTGTCATCAAACTGTATGTCCGCTTCCGTAATCAAACCGTCTTTTGAACCATAGCGCACTTTGGTCAGGCCAATCACGCCAGAACCTTCGGGAACCTTTATTGCACAACTAGTATTGAGCTTCGAAGTGAAGAGAAAATTATTCACTAAATCACCTGCTGAAGTGCTACTATTTCCGACAGCTTCGCAGCCACTGTTCAACGCATAAGGAACGCCGCTATCCAAATCCAGGGTCAACAACGGTAAGGCCCCGCGAATTCCATCCGTCCACTTTTGAACCGATTGCCCGATGAGGCTTTGAGCGGATGAAAAATTCAATGATGATGAACTTGCCAATGTTGAACTAAATTGATGCATGCTCAATTTCACATTTGCGCCGCGGGGCCAGTGAACAATAGACTCCACACCTGATTTGGAATCCTTGGAATCATGTTCAAAGTAACGCTGTCTTACTGCCGCTGATAGAGGCAAACACTGCAATATTCCAACGGTCAGTAAAAAGCTCGTTTGCAAAAAATTTTTCATTGGGAACTGTCGTTTCCATTTTTTAAATTTGATTGTCGTCTTTGATCTCGAATTTGATTCATCAGGTCTGACAGTAACGGTGCTTGATTGCGCTGTGAAGGTTCCTGAAGATTTTTAACATCCACCACCTGCGAATTCTTTGCTCCTGTGGCTGGCATTTCCCTAAAACTTAAAGCCTTCGATCGGCCAAGCGAATCCTTAAAAATTCTATAAATGCCTTGATGAAAACCGGTCACGCTATAACCTCGATTCTGAGCCTCTTTGTTTTTGGCGCGACTTAAGAAAACTAAAATTTCTTCTCCAACTTTCAGCTCTGGGGCTCCCACGACTTTTTCAAAACTTTGACTGCTAGGAATATAGCGATTTTCAAGCCGCACATAAATGGGTCCGCGCAATGTCGTTTCTTCGCGAACACACGCTTCACTTTCAATATTTTCCTTCAGGCGCAGTTCTGCCTTTCTAAAAAAACTTTGAGGATCAACGTGAATCTCTTTTACTGCTGCCCAAAATACACAGTCAGCGTTTTTTGAAAGTTCTTTTACGCCCATGGGTTTTACGAGCGTGGCAAAGCAATACTGCGGTGAGAAAAGACAGATAATGGCCAAAAATTTTAAGAATCGACGATCGTCAAACATCCGTCATACTCTACACAGTCTTTGCCATGATTCAACGCCTTAAAGAGGCAAAAGCGAGCCAACCACGCGAGTCAAAAGCGAGCCAACTAGGAGAGTCAAATTCCAAACTCGCCTCATTCGCTAAGACACGCCATAATTCTTCTGTGAATTTCCGAAGCCTTCTGTTGCTGTTCTGCACTGTGTGCAGCTTTCAAGCCGTTCAAGCACGAAAATCGGATTTCACTGAAAGTCACACGGGTCTCTATTCTGGAGCAGGGACCTATTTTCACCCACTACCCAATGATAATCTTTTTGATCCCGTTGTTGGAGCCAGCCCCGCAACTGCGACCATCACCAATTCAAAGAGTACCTATCTATTGCCGATGAGACTTGGAATTTTTAAAGATTCTCCAAGGGGCAATTTTATGGTTTACGGCATTTACATGATAAACCTATTATCTTCGTGGACTGTCGCGGGCACTCCCGAAGGAACCGGCACCAGCATATTTTCAAGCTATGGAATCGGAGCAGAGGCTGGCATCCCTATTCAAAACTCATCTCATTTTCGTCTTCTCTTAGTACTGAACGGAGAGTACCTGAAACAGCGGGTGCAGCTAAAATATTTACCTTCGACCGGCGGGACATCACTTTTAGACCTCAACGTTCCATCCTATTTAGTAGGAGTGGGAATTCGACCCGAGGTCTGGTTAGGCGACAGCTATGCGCTTTCGATTTTTGCAGGCTATCAGTATGGGCTGGTACAGAAATGGAATGTTGGCGCCGAAACTGCATTTATGGACAATGTCCTCGCTGCCGGCAAACTGCTCAATCCGACAAGTGGCAGCGAAGTGAGCGCACAATTTGGGGGAATCTTTGTGGCGGCGGCGCTGAAGCTTCACTTTCAATAGAACAACGAGGATATTTTATGAAAAAACTCTTCCAAACTTTTAGTTTTCTGATGATCTTTAGCGGAGTTTTGTTTAGTTCCCATGTTTTTTCGCAACAAAAAACTCCTCCCAAAATCGACAAACTTAGCCAACTCGAAAGCGAACTGAAAAGTCTTATTGGAGAAATTGAAGGAATCAAGTGGCAGCACTCGAATGAGAATCTTTTGCTGAGTGGTGAAATTGCCAATCCTAAGGATTTTAGAAAATACAAAAAAGTGATTGCCTCCTATGTGGCGCAAAATGCCCCAGTCATGGACTTTGTCGAACTTGCCAATGAAGCCAATACCCAAATTGCAGATGACATGCAAAACGATATTGAAAAGACTAACGACAAAGAAGGCGTCAAAGTGAGAAGCATCTCGCAATAAAAAAAATTGAAAAATTCTTCATCTAACCTTCATTTAAGAAAAATTAAATCTTAACTTTTTAAAACCGGGCGATTTTTGTAATCTCAAATCTTGGGGCATTAAAGGGGACCATTGTGTTTTACACCAGCGTAAAAGACCTGCTCAAAGTCACATTGCTTTTTATCCTCGCAGCAGTAACTCCTGCAAGAGCGCAGATGGACGGCAAGGTCATGGGCCAATTGACTCAAGGGTTAGCCATTGGGATGATGGGGACTGCAATGGGCGATGCTGCAGGATCGGGCGTTGATTGCGCTTGTTTGATGAAAATCCCTCCCACACCTTGCCCCATGGGTGTGGCTGGCCACTGCGCGATGCTGGGACTGAACATTGCTGCAGCCCTTGCTTCGTTGATTCCGCAAGGTTCGGGCGCATCGGAAGCTGCAGCACTCACGAACACTCCCATCAACACGGGAACCTACGACAGAAATTTTGACCCTAGCAAAAACCTCGGCTCAGTTGTGTGCGCTAACGCCAATGATCCGATTTGTAACTGCAGCGGAGCAAACGCCTCATCAAATATTTTATGTGGCCCCGATGCTATTAAAAAAGTTCAGGCAGAAGTTATTAAACAAAAAGAAAATTTACAAAATGGAAATCTTCCTATTCCTGAAAACAGCACTTTTGATGCACTTGTCGCAGGTTTTGAAAAAGCTGAAGCCGGCCTCAATGATCTTTTAAAAGGAAAGATGCCTTCCTATTCTGATATCGACTCAGGAAACTTGGGAGAAAGTGTTGCTGGTTCTCATGCGGGATCCAATGGCAAATCACTCGGATCAGAAATTTTAGCAGGAGGATCATCAGATTTTCAATTCGACTTGAATTCTTTGCAAGCTGGAAAACATAAATTCGGAGCAGACGACAAAGCTGGCCTTGGCAAAGCATCCATTGTGAATGGCTTGGACATTCAAGACGATGAAACTGGAAAAAGTTTAACCATCTGGCAAAGGCTCACTCGCCGCATGAATGGCGATGAACGTGCTTCGCGCGCATATTTTTTAGCGAAGATGGAATATCTTCGTCGCCAAAGCATGGAAAAGCAAAATATCAAATCTCCTTCTCCTACCCAGCCGAAAATTGAACTCAGCCTGAATCGCAAATAGCAACGACAAGTTCAGGCTCGCTTGCATTCATCAGGAGTTTTTTGCTACCTCTTACTGCATTTGGGTCAAAAATGAGTCAAAAATATTAAATCCTAAAACTTTAAATCGACCGCGTGTATGTTTCTACGAAAAATTCTAAATTTAAGTCTCAAAACCGCACCGGCGCGCTTGACTTTACAACCCTTAGCTCGATGTGATTGCAAAACAAACGAAACTTTTTAAAAAACTGAATTCACACAAGCAATCAGTTTTTGGGGGGTCTCTCCTAAAGAACTCGCATGCTAAAACGAAACGCCCTTTTCGCCAGGCCCTATTCAAGACTTGTTAGCTGGGGCAAAGATTTAAACGGACTGCTTCGTTATATTGGAATCAATGCGACAGAAACAGTTTTGGGAATTTCGCGAAAAGTCACTCGTGATATGTTTACGCAGATTCGAGAAGACGTTGCTAGGGGTTTATTTGTGAAGACACCGAATTTGCTAGCTGCGGGTTTTGGATAATCCGAAAATCTTCGGGTTATCTGCAAGAGCCTTCCGATAGAAAAGTTTTGTCGGTGCCCAGGTCTCGACAGCTCAGCACTTAAATAGTGAAGAACTTGTAAAGCCTGCCTCATTGTTTAAGTTGGCGATTCTTTGTTTGATACGCAACTTCTCCTCTCGTTTATTCGCGCCAAATAATTTTTCTAAAAGCAAAATCACCTGCTTGCTACGATTGAAGTATGAAAACTTCAATCTCACCAAACTCCCTCTTAAACCTCATCCTTAGCGCTTCGATGCTTTTGACAAGCGGATGCTTTATGAGTTCCAAAGCCCCCGACAGCAAACTTCTCACCAAACCTGGTGCTGGAAATTCGGGCTACTCAAAACACGTACCCGTGGAAACAACATCAACTCCTGTGGCTCCCAGTGGACCTGCAGCAGGACCCACTACCGCCATTTGCCCTAATTTAGATCCCAAGCATGTTTTAAAAATTCTTGTTTCTAGCGGAGCCGCACTCGCAGGCTACCCCGTAAAAGTGGACAACATCAATCAACTTGAAGACAGACTTGTGCAAATCAAAGCCAATAGCACCTATGCGAACTTTCACAAAATCGAAGTTTCAATCGCGGGTGGCACTCACGAAATGAATGAACCCATCAATCTCGCGGCCAACAATGCACCTCTTTGTGGAATCAGTATTCAAGCACAGTCCACAGCACTTGTTACACTTAAGCCACGAGGTGAGTTAAAAAATTGGTCGCGCTTTGAAGGCGACATTATGCGTACGCTAGTTCCTGCCGGAGTGGATGTCACCAGCCTCTCGATGTCGGGAAAACTTTTGCTCAAATCGCGATTTCCTAGTCGTAATGTCACAACGGGACTTGGAAAAATTGCAAACATCGACAACGACGAAAGTGTTTTCACTCTCAAAAATCATGCTACTACCCGACGTCTTGAAAAAGCTTTTGCAACAGCTCAAGACCAAAACTTAGGCGATCCTCAGCTGTGGGTTCCCGGTAACGGCAGCCTTTATGTTTTCGACATCGTAAGAATTCGCGAAACTGGTACAAACGTCGAAGCCATTCTTGGCAAATCCGATCCCACAAGTATCGGAATGAAGTGTTTAGAAGCCGGCGCAGCAAAAAAACTGAACGACAGCGAACGAAAGCGCTGCCGTCACGATCGTGCAAATTCCAACAATGCGAATACCCAAATCTGGCGTCCTATCAAAGTCAACCAATCTTTTTACCTCGAAAATCATGTAGAATTTATCTCCGCAGCAGGCGAATGGGCATTCGATTTAAAAACGCGCGCCTTGTATTTAAAACTTCCTGCAGGAACAACCCTCGCGGAGCTCAATCAAACCGGTGTGAATTTCACCGGAAACTTGGCCTCCCACAATCGCATGCAAACATTGATTTCGGTGAATGGACTGGAAAGTTTTTCCATGCGAGGAATTCAACTCGAAGGAACTCCCTTTGTGCATCAGGCCCCCGTATTTGCAATGACCCGCGATGCCACCAACACCAAGCAAATCGACTGGGTGCCTGCGTTGAAGCGCTTCAACAAAAAAGAACTTCCCGCAGCGCTGGAAATTTCGAACACCAAAAAAGTTGAACTGACCCGAAACACTTTTGCGGGACTCAATTCGATCGGACTGAATATCCTGAGATCCCCCAGCGTCAAAGTTGAACTGAACCGTTTTCAAGAAATTGGTTTTTCAGCCTTTGATGTACAAGGAAACGCAGCGGTTCAAAATTCCATCATTTCAAACAACGTGTTTGTTCGTATCGGGCTTCGAGGAGTCGGCGCGACATCTGGCACCAATGGAGTCAAGTTGATGTTTAACTATGTAGACCAAGAAACTTCTGATGGAGTGATGGATGATCAAGAATTTGAACTTCTCTACAATAGTGAAATGAATACCCTAGCCGAAGGGGAAGACCTGGAGGTGATTGTACCCGAAAATTTTACAGAAATTTCGACAGAAGAACGTCCTGCAGAGTTAGTGAATCAAAGCTAACAATAAAAATCGAACAACAAAAAACTCAGCAACAGTTCTAGTAAGGGCGCTTATGAAAAACTTCAAAACAAATTTTCTACTCGAAGTGTTGCTGACAAACCTTAATCAGTTTTCAACCGGTAATCGTTTCATACAAGCGAGTTGGGTGATCATATTGTGGTACTTGTAGGGTCGAACGACTGTGTGCCCACCATCGCAATTCAAACTATTACTATTGTAGGACGAGTACAAGCTACAAGTGATTTCCATTCCATCGCGCCTATTGCGGTTGCTGAAATCATCTGAATTTGGATCTTCCTCGACCAACCACAAACTAGGAACAGGTTTGCCAAATCCCATAAATTCACAAAGCGACCAAGCTTGAGCTTGGTACCAAAAACAAAACAACTTGGTGTGTTCAGGCGTCTCGCCCCACTGTCGATCTTCGCAACGCACATCAAGCACCAAAGGTAAACCTTGATAAGTGGGATTTTTAATCACCACTAATTCATTGGAAGGAATTTCTTCCGCAAAGGTATTCATGGAAAAAAGAAATGTGATCGCTATGAGATTTTTAAAATTCAACATCTCACCCAGATAGCGAACTCGAATCGCTCAGCAAAGAAAAATCCAGCGTCCCATTTCCCAATCTAAGAAAAGTGTTTCGGTGTCACATACTGGAAACGCCTCTCCAAATTCTGTCAATTGACCAAGGGATTGTGCTTATGTGTATGCGTGTTTCTCTTTCTGTGATGTGAATCTTGAATTCGTTCGTGAATCGCCAACACAAAACGATAAAGATTGTAAAATGAGCTTTCACTAAATCGCAAACTCAGTGGTCCAATATGCAACTGCACCCCGCCACAGGGGCAAAGCTCGGCTTTCATATCTTCCCCATTTGAAATCTCTCTCGACGAATCGACTCTTAGGCTTGAATTGTCATCATGCATATAGAATAATTGATAACGATTATCATAATCATTGACAAGGGCTGGACTCAGGAATATTTCTCAGTCTGCGCAACGCGCATAGATTTTTACTATTTTAAGGAGAAATATGAATTTAAATCTCAGAGGCTCATACATCGGCTTTTCCATTTTTTCATTGTTCGCAGCACCCACAAGTTTTGCTCAAACAAGCAATGTGTTTGAGCGGGATCTCAGCACCATCAAACAACAAGGCGGCTGCTACATTGTTGATTACAGCTTTACTGAAGTTGAATCCCTAAAAGAAGGCTATCAACTTGACGAGCGCGTGTACGACACAAATTCCGACAAAACAACTTTTGAATGGATTGTGCCTATACAAAAAAGTCCTACTGAAATTCGTTTGCAGCATATACTTTTTTTAAAAGATTTCGAAACTGGCGAAGTCAAAGGCGTGATGAAGCATCATGCAGAAGACTGGTCTTATGAACAAAACTTTCTTTTTGATTTTTCAAGCACCCGACTTTGGAATCCTCTCACTCTCGAAAAAAACTCCCGAATGTGGACTCGTAAAGTTACAAATCTCGACGATGGACTCAGATATCAATGTGCTGCAAAATGGGATCACAGCAAATTTAATCCCGAATGGAATTGTGCAAATTTTTCGCCCATTCCAGGACGTGAATCACGCGATATGGGCAGAAAAGACTATCAAGCCCTTGATCGCAACACGCGAATCATTGCCTATGGCAATTCGTGGGCTGAACGCCAAAATAATGTGAAAACAACCCTTCAAAGTTTCACCCGCTTTCCATTGGCACGCGAACTTGGCCGAACGTGGTACATCAAACAGCCCGACTCTGCGTGCATGGAAGCTCAAAAATTTGTCGAGGAACGCAAAGCCTTTTGGAGAATCTTGATGAATGTTTGGGAAGAATTTTTAACGCAAGAAAAATCTTTCGAAGAACTCGCTCAGTTTAGAGGTCAAAGCCGTTACCCTATGATTGCTCAGCTTGAAGAAGATAACTATTCAAAAATCATCGACGACCCAACAAATGCGGAATGGGTCAAAACTGAGATTAGAAATATTATTCAAAACTTTCGAAAGGAATAAGAACAATGAAATTTTTCGATTTAAAACTTTTCATTTCATTTATCCTCTTAAATTCATCCTTTGCACTGGCCCATCAAGCAGGGCATGGTCCAGCTGTGAATAGAATCGGAAAGTACGGCGAATTTTACAGCTCAATCATTGATACCAAAGACGCTGATTTGGGAACTAAGGCCGAACAAAAATTTATTGGCGAGTTTAAGTCAGCCAAAGCGCAACAATATTCTCTCACAATTCTCGACAAAAAATTTGCTCAAATCAATGACGAATTTGTTTTTCCGATGAATTTAAAAGTCATCGAGATTCCAAAAGACAAAGACAAAAACAAAAACAAAAAAGCAATTGTGCGGGAAATTATTGCAAGGGAAAAGCCTCTCTTCTTTGACATCTCATTGCCATTAGATGAACTCACAGCATTTGAAGTTATTTTTAAAATTGGGGCGACGAAGTTTGTCACTTCCCTAAAAAGTGACCAGTTGCTTGCTCTCCGTTAGATGACCTTAGATAATTATTGTGTGAAGAGATCGTGAAGTTTACGCAAGGAATTGCGGAAAGATTCGCGCCACAAAACTTTAATACTTTGTTTTAACCTCTGGATCTAAACTTTAAGTATGAAGAATGTTAATTCCAAAGCAATTCGATCGATCGTTGTTTCGGTTACTTCAATTTTTAGTTCCTTAGCCATTGCCGAAGTCATTACCATCAAAAACAAAGTGGGACTCAGTGTGATTGAGTATAGCAATTCTTATAGAGTCACCAGTGGCAAGCGTGTTGTTTACGTTAAAAAATTAACTCTCAACGATTCAAACGACTCTCTTCTCTTGCAGCGATACTGTATGCGAAGACTTGAACTTTTTGCAACAACTCCTTCAGCCACAACTTTTCAAATCGATTGTGGATTTAGAAGTTGTGAAGAAGGATATGGAAGCTCAAGCTCTTTTGAGGGATGCAAAGTCAATAATATAAAAATTGATCAAAGGTATGTTGAAAGACTCATCAAGTCGCGTCCTGCTTTGAAAAACTCTATAAAAGTTTGGAACTCATCTAGCGGCGGCTGTTATCCCTATTCGCACGGGCTAGAACCTCAAACAAAAAGATCTTCCTTCGGCGCTTATTGTTTTGTGGGGACTCAAGGAAAAAGATTTTACGAAGAATGGGAGGCACAGCCTGTCATTGCCGGAAACCCGATTTCATGGAGCGATTGCCGTTTGGAAACCGACATAAAATGGAACGTTCAAGCTTACTGCGAAGATTTGGCGAGAGTGTATCGATAATGGAAGTAGCGTTAAAAAATCGCCTTCGACGGCATATCGATCCCTAGCACGTCAAAATAGACTGTTACCAAGGAGCCATGCACAATCGTTTTTATGCGGCAATGTTGGGTGGAGGTCAAGCTGCCTCCTTTTTGATTTCTTCGGTGATTTCGTTTTGTTGCTTTAGCAT
>Ga0247843_1001130_pt1 | contig 57147 bp, 55 predicted proteins | sample LaCruzMarch2017__FD_192420 | JGI IMG/M metagenome (GOLD analysis project Ga0247843, IMG submission 192420) | Freshwater microbial communities from meromictic Lake La Cruz, Castile-La Mancha, Spain - LaCruzMarch2017_8m | ecosystem: Environmental > Aquatic > Freshwater > Lake | place: Spain...
GCTCTTGGTGGATTGACCCCAAACGAGTTCGAGGATAAGTGGAGATCAGGCGAATTACAAAAACTTGGAATTCCTGCCGTGATAAAGCTCTGGGATGGTTCCTCCAGCTAAAGGGTACAGGTCACTCTGTGACAAGGGTTTTATGAACAGGTTTGCCCTAAATCGAATTGTTAGAGAATTTCGAGACCAAGAGAATACTTCGGTAAATCCAGAAGAATATATTTTAGAGTGCCTCAGAAAGAATGTGGCGTAGATGCCTTATGCTTAATCACGATATTCTTATTTTAATTCTTCTCATTGGAAATGTTGCCATAACGCTTCTTCTTGTTTGGCATCATGTTCGACTGAAGAAGATGTTCTCAGATTTCAGGATTGAAAACAGCACCGAGATCTCGGAGGCATCTGGCGCTTTTAAGAAATCAAAAAAGGTCGTGGTTAAGAGCCAGGTGTTTCTTGGGAATTTGCCAATTGGAGGCCCGATTGTAGTTTCAGAGTCTGTGCAGGAGGAAGTGAGTATGGAAAAAATGGAAGCTATCTTGAATACTATTTCCAACCCTCTTGCTCGCATCGGATTTAGAGTTATTCGGAAAAAAATTACAGGTATCTGAGTAAGTATCGGCAACAGGTGTCAGGCGGCTCCCCGGCAGTCATTGACCGGAGAGCCTAGAGAGCCTTAGTTAATCGCTGTACTTGCGTTTGAGGGTTTGTCCACGCGTCCCACACGACTGAGTCCTTGAGCTGAAGTCGCTATCCCACTCAGTGCAAATTCCAGGTTGCCCCCATTTGATTTTGAGTAAATCAATTTGAGCTGCGTGCATTTCCAATAGCCAGCGGTGCATATCTTTTGGAAGTTCAGGTGAGACGCCCGCACCAAAAAGTCCCGCAAAACCCAGAGCCGATATAATAAGTTTGGATTTTAGCTTTGTGCTCATCGAGCACTTCCTTCAACGAGTCTTTGTGCAAGTTCAAAAATCTCAGAAACCTGCGACTCAGAAAGTTTTTTGAGCAGGATGTTGAGCTTGTAGCTACTTGGAACGGCTTTAGAGCGCACGGGATCTGCGCTCAAATTCTTGAAGCTCCCTGGGCTGTAACCGCACGCAATCAAGATGCGATTGCGTACCTCAAACGGAGGCGGTTTGTGCCCATTTTCGATCTTTGACAAATAGCAGGTTGAGACACCTGCATCAGCGGCGACATCCTCAAGGCGCAGTCCGCGCTTAACTCGCACGAATTTCAAGATGGCACCTTCAAGGCTTCGATCTATTCGCTCCGCATTTCTATGACTGGCAACCCAGGTGCGAAACATGGGTCGGTGCTTGGCGGCCCCTAAAAGCTCTACAATGCGATTGAGTTCCTGCTCAGACACCCGGCATCTTCCGACACCGCTCTCAACCTCACTGACCCATCCTCGGCTTTTTCCGACTCTCTTTGCGAATTGTTGAACGCTCAGTCCCTCAATCTCGCGCAACTTGCGAATCACCACTCCATTGTTCAAATTCTCACTCATTTTTTCTCTCTCCTTTTGAGTTGTTGCGGTCGAAAACTCGAAAGGCTGGGAAAAAATGTTCGAGGTTCAACAAAGTTGAACTTTGAAAATGTTTTCTGAGATGAAACTGCGGTGGCAGGGGTTTGGCAGGGAAGTGGGCTGATTTCCACTGATGTGGAATGGTCTGCGATTCAGGCTGACGCCTGGATCTCTAGTAGTTTTAGCTACTTAGTTTTTCTAGGTTTTTTGTAATTTTTCCATTTCGTGTAAGTGTGAAATGGAGCGGGAGACGGGATTCAAACCCGCGACCTTTGCCTTGGCAAGGCAACGCTCTATCAGCTGAGCTACTCCCGCGTAGGAGCTATTTCTCTACAAACCCCTGAGAATCTTGGCAAGTAGCTTCAAGAATTTAGCGGTGACCCGTGGATCCCTGAAATACTTACAGGGTTATGCACAATTTTCTGTACAAGGGGCTTGACGGTCTGTGGATAGAGATTTATTTCTGTCTGTACAACTTAAGCAGGTAAACAACAACGGTACGGCGAAAGCCAAGCCGGTGGTTTAACCCCCGATGCGGATTCCTTGCCCTCCCCTCCGCATCGGGGGTTTTTTTTGTCCTCACCCGTCGGACTTCTTCGTCTCCATCTCATCCACATTCACGATCCGAGAATCGAGTCCTTGTCGATCAACCGACGTTCGCGTGCGGACGGATTCGCTTTGATACTCGGGCACATAGCCTTCGGCCGCCTTGCCAGGCACCACCACGTTGCGGGATTTCTTCTTCGCCTCGTAGAGGGCATCATCGGCCGCTTTGACCACGGTCTCCACGTTAAACCCAAGGCTTGGATACTCGGACACGCCGATGGACACCGTCACTTTACCCAGCGGCTGCGTTTGCTCGTTGGGGAACGGATACTCCTCGAGGATCTGTCGGAATCGCTCGGCCTTTTCGAGCCCATCCACAAACGATGTGTCGGGCATAAGCACCACAAACTCTTCGCCGCCGTAGCGAGCCAAGATATCCGTGGTGCGAAAGTTCTTGCGCATCAGGTCTGCCACTCGGCGCAGCACTTCGTCGCCCGCCGGATGGCCGTGGGTGTCGTTGTACTTTTTGAAATGATCGACGTCGAAAAACAGCAGCGCCAACGGATGCTTCAGTCGCTGGGCGCGCTGAATCTCGGTAAGGAACCGCTCCTTGAAGTGCCGCACATTGAAGAGCCCCGTAAGGCCGTCGCGGATAGCCGTCTCGATCACTCGGGCGTGCAGCACGGCGGTTTCGAAGTTTGTGGCGATCGTCTGGCGATAACGATCGAGCAGCAGCAAGGACTCTTGCTCGCTCCAAATGTTCGGCTTCATCACAAAGGCGCCACGCGGCAGTCCTCGCGTGATCAACGGAATGACCTTCCACGGCAACTCGTCATTGGTGCCGCGAGCACCCTCCGGAGAAAGCTTCTCAGCCTGTTCCACGAGCGAGCGAAACGCTTGATCTGCTTCTAAATGCTCGAGCCATTCGGAAATCTTCGGCAAATCGTTAGCAGCCTCCAGCGGCACTCCAAGCTGCGGCTGCGTGCGTCCGAAAACTTCTTCTGGCCAACGAGCCGTCGCGAGAACGGTTTTCTGCATGGGATTGAACTGAAAGAAAATCACGGGGCAATTGCCAAAGCCCGTGGACAACCCCCGACACCCCACCTCGATCGTCTTGGCGATCTCGAGCGTTTGGGAGAGTTCCGCCGCCATCTGCGCGAGATTGCCCACTTCGAGATTCTTGCGCTGCAATTCCTGCATCAAAAACTCGGTGTAATAACGCAGGTAAATACGCTCGCAGACGTGTTCCAATACGGCGCGCACGTCCTCCAGCGAGTCAAAGGGCTTCGAGAGATAGTCGTACACGCCCAGGCGCATGGCCTGCACGGCCGTCTCGAAAGTGCCGTGCGAGGTCATGATAATGACCTCGATCTCGGTGCTGAGCTTCTTGATTTGCGCCGAAAGATCCATGCCGGACATACCGGGCATACGAATGTCGGTGACTACAATGTGTGGGATGTTGCCAGCGTTGATGTAGGCAAGACCCGCTTCGCCGCTGGGAGCGGTGGCCACCTGAAAACCCCAGCCTGCAATCGCTTCGCCCAGCAAACCACGGATAGCTTCTTCGTCGTCGCAAACGAGAATGAGATAATCGGCGGGGTTGATCTGAACTTTTGTCGACACGGATCTCCCCCTTTCTCTTTCTACTTAAGACTCGGTTTGCGGATGTTGAACTTAGCGCCGCCGATCACGGGCAGCGGCGGTTTAGAGCCGTCGGCCCCCAGCGTTGGGGAGGGGACGCCACTCTTGTGCCGCGCGCTCTCCTCGCCTTCCGCCGCAGGCTCGTCGCCCGTGGCGAAGGTGGCGCTGAGCGGCGGCGTGGTGGGTGGTGGCATCTCGGTGCCGATAGCCTCCAAGGAGTTTCTCACGGGTTCGGCACTGGCCGGTGGTCCCGCCGAAACGTCGGTCGAGAGCTTGGATCCGCCTGCTTTGCGGTGACGGGTTTCTTCGATGTGCTGGCGCACCTTCTCGGTACGCTCCTGGGTGGCCATGAAGTCAAGATAGAAGGTCGTTCCTTGCCCCGGTGCACTGTCCAGCGAGACGCGGGCTTTGTGGTCGCCCAAGATGCCCATCGTGACCGCAAGACCCAGCCCCGTCCCCACTCCGCGTGCCTTGGTGGTAAAGAACGGCTCAAAGATTTTGCGTTGGATTTCTTCCGTCATGCCCGTGCCGGTATCCCGGATGTACACGCGCACGAAAGGACCACGAAACTCGGGACTCTCGAACGCAAGGAAGCGCCCGACCGAGCCGCTCTCTGGGTCCGGCACAAACTGCGTTCCGACGGTGAGGACCCCGCCGTTAGGCATCGCGTGACCCGCGTTCTGAATCATGTTCAGGAGCACTTGCTCTACTTGGTTGTGAGCGCCGTTGACCATCCATGCGTCGTCCACGAATTGTTTCTCGATGCGCACGCTCGTTTTGGAAAGAGCGTACTCCATAAGCTGGATGGCTTCCCAAGCGATGATCTCCAGGTCCATGGCTTCGAAGTTACCGGTGGAAGAGGCTTCCCCGCGAGAGAAGCGCATGAGTCCGTCGATAATGCCTTGGCAACGGCGAGTTTCCTTCTGAATCGTTTCCACGTACTTCAGGATGCCCGCCTCGTTTGGCAACGCCGCCTTCTTGATGTTGTTCACGGCGAGTTCCGCGTTCCCTAGAATGCCCGCGAGCGGATTTTTCACTTCGTGCGCGATGCCGGCGCTGAGCGTGCCGATGGCTGCGAGTTTTTCGTTCTGAATGAGCGCGTTCTGAGCGGCTTTGAGCGCGATCTCCCGTTCTTCGAGAGCCACACCCATATGGTTGAAGGCGCCGGCCAAGTCGCCAATTTCGTCGTTGCGGTCTTGCTTAACGCGAACGCGAAAATCACCGGTCTCGAGCACTTTGGAAGCTTCCACGAGATCTTCGATCGGACGCGACAGACGACGAGCGAGATAACGAGCAGCAATCACCCCGATGCCCAAAACGAGGAAAGCCCAAAACGCGAGCTCAAAGACCATGCGGCGGAAACCGGCCATCAAAGCGACCTTGGACACGAACGAGGCCACCACCAGGTTTTGGTCGGTGTTCGCAAGCGGCAACGTAGCCCACGAAAGCAAAACGCCTTCGCCGCCCAGGGTGGTCACCTCGCGCGAAGTGGCCGTCGAGGGACGCGCGAGCGCCGTCTGAAAAGATTCGTCGAGCGATGAAAACACGTTGCCGAAGAGCTCGGCGGTGCCGTCCGTGCCGAGCCACACTTGCTTGGCAGGCGCGGCCGACAAGCGCCCGTCCTTCATCAGTGCACTCATGTCCACCACGACCCCACGAACAGGGCCACGATCGAGTTCGTTCGGATCGCCAAAGACGAACTTCTTGGAGACTTGCCCTTCGATGAATATCTCCGTTTCGAGGGCGCCTTGGCGCACCTTAAACGGCTCGGAGAGAATGAGCCCGTGACCCGAGGCGTCCGGGCGCACCGAGAAACGGCCGGGCTTCAGGTCCGACGGAGTCGGAGGAGCTTCGCCCTGGAAGTCGGCGGCCTTGATGATCTTGTCCTGCACCCGTATCCAAGTCCACAGGTGATCGTTTAGCGGTGAGTCCGCGGTGCGCGTGGGATCGAGCAACGAAACGGCGACGTCACGCATGTTCCGGCGCAAAAGCGTAAAGCGCTCGGTGGCGTTCTTCGAAACCTGATCCACCTGCAAGGTTTGCAGCACGTTTAGCGTGGCCGTCTTGTCGCGCTCCAAAAACGAGAGTGTCGATCGGAACGAGGCAAATGCGATGGTGCCCACGAAGATCACAAGGAGTCCGGTGATCTGGATGCGCAAGGAGATGCGCACCTTGCGCGGTGCCGGCGGAGCTTCGGGCATCTCGCGTTGGCCTGCCACCGGGGGCGGCTCTACGACGGGCGCTGCGACAGGGTCTTCGGCGCCGCTCATCGACCGAACTCCAGGAGCATCGTGAGTCGACCCCACGGACTAAGGATCTCAAAGTTCGAGGACCCAGCTGGGTTTGGCATCGAGTTCGAAACTCCGGGACGGCGTGCAAAATCTACGAGAAAGACTCGGTAGAAAGGATGGGCGTAAGGATAGAGACGCTCGACGACACTCGTGGAGGTGATTTCTTCGATGCGATCAGGGGGCTGGCCATTTAAGCGCGGCTGAAAATCAAAGGCCGTCGGCGAGCGTCGACCAAACGAAGTCACCGCCAAGACCACTTGGTCTTTGGCTGGATCGAAACGAAAGGAATACCCCGGCGTCACTTTCTCCTGTTCGGCATGCAAAGCGGCATCCGCGACCAGCACCTTGGCCGAGAAAAGCTGACGTCCGTGATCAAAGAGGCGTTCTGTTTTTACGCGTCCCTCGACGTATCGGCGGTAGTCCGAAAACGCGGACCCGAAAGAGGAAAACGTGGCACAGGCGCTCAGGGTCAAACTCATGAAACAAAAGGCAAGAAAGGGCCCCCGACGCATGGCCACAGTCTACTGGAGACCTCAACAAAGGGGAACCAGCGCCAAAATTACGTCAGAGAATCCACTCGGCCAACGCACGGTAAGCGTCCCTCCGTGAAGTGTCGTTAAAGATCTCGTGCTTGGTTTCGGGAAAGGACACGAAGCGTTTGTGGGTCACCAACTTGTCGAAGAAAGTTCTCACGGCTGCCGGGTCCACAACGGGATCGTCCTCACCGACCGCCAGACAAAGGGGAATCTCGAAATTCTGACTGGCGTCCTCCACCGCGGCGGCCGTCGCTTGCATCGTGAGGAAGTTGCGCGGCGACGAATCGCCGTGCACCAGCGGGTCATCCCTGTAGGCCGCGATGTTGGCTCCGTCGTAGGAGAGATCGTCGGGCGAAATACCGTTGGCGATCTTCAAGTCCGGCAGCAATCCCGACAACGCCTGTGCAAGAGACTTTTTCCAAGCCGGCACGGGTAAGCGCAGCCTCAAGGGGGGCGCAGCTACGAACGCTCGCAGCGCAAACTCGAGCTCGACGCCTTCTTTTTTCCCTTGCCGGATCCACTCGAGAGCGAGCAATCCGCCCATACTGTGACCCACCAAGTACCAAGGCGCATGGGCCAAACCACGACGAGCGAGCGGCCCCTCGTGAACCCACCAGGCCTGGGCGTCGCGACACTCGTCGACGATTTCGTCGTAGCCTCCGATGCGGCGCTGGCCACCCTCTAGTCGACTCAGTCCATGGCCGATGTGGTCCGGAGCCAAGACATCGAAGCCGGCCTGATTCAGAAAACAAGCCAACTCGGCGTAACGTCCGGAGTGTTCGCCCAGCCCGTGCAGAATCCAAACAAAGCCCCGTGCCGGCAACTCGGTGCCATGGGCGTTTTTCCACCACCGCAAGGCCGCACGGGTGCCCGGAAGAACTCGACTCGAGCGCCACAACACTTGCGAATTCGCCATCCGAGTCAATATACCGAAAAGCGGGAGCCGGTGATAGACTCGCCTCATGCAGCGCCGGCCCTCGCAGATAACATGGTTGGTCGCCGTTTCCATGATCGGCCTGGTTCTTGGCGGCGGGCTCGATATCGAGGCTTTTGCCGCCGGCACCAGTAGCGGTGGCGGAGTCAAGCTCGCCCCCTACACTCTCGAGGTCACTCCTACCCTCGGGGTGAACCTGCCGCACGATATCTGGGGCGCACAAACCCTTACGATTGTCGGTTCGCGCGCGGCCTGGAGTTTTGCTCCGAGCCACGCGCTCGAGGCAGGCCTGCTGTATCAGTTCGGTAACAACGACAAGGGCTACACCACCGACGTTCTGTACCGCTACGAGATGTCGTCGGACTTGGTCGATACGTTCTTCACCGTGGGTTACCACCTGACGAAGCTAGACCTCGGCCTCGATCAGGACCCTGTGACAGGAGTCTGCGATCCGACCAACTGTCTGACAGATACGGGCTGGCACAAAGGAATCGAACTCGGAGCAGGGATCCAAACGCCGATCACTCCGCAGGTGCCGCTCAAATTCGGCATGCGCTTCCTAAAGAAAAATCCGAGCCTCATGCTTCTGCTGGAAGTGGGCGTGGGCCTGCGCTTTTAGCGATTGAGGTAGTGCGTGCGCACGCCGTACACGATGCCAAGGCCGATCGCCCAAAGCAGGGATTCCTTCTCGAACTTCACGGCCTGCATCAACGAATAGTTGCGAGTAGCCCGGTTGACGCCCGGCAACCAATTCGGCCACCAGCGTCCAACGCGTTGAGAGTAGCGCAGATAGCTCGGCCCGATCTGCAACACGAGGGCCTTGTCGTTAGCGATCGCCAAGAACGACATGTACGCCATCGCCACCCCTATCACGAGCGGTACATACCAAAGAGGCAGGCCCAACACGATGCCGCCGCCTAAAAACGCAAGCACAGCACCCAGTTCCACCGGATTACGCACATAGCGGTAAGGCCCGTTTAAAACGAAGCCCTCGTTGCGGTGAAATCCACGAGCCCAAATGCGCACACCTAACGCAAGCAGGAACGCCGGAGCCGCAACCGCCAAACGCTCCAAGGGTTGACCCCACGGAGTCGAAAAAGGGGCAACCAGAAACAGGACAAGGGCGGCCCAGCCGAACTGGCGCGAGATGCGGCGCGCGAACGCGGCAGCACCCATGAGGCCCGTGGTGGGCACGAAAACTTCGCGGATTCCTACCGACACATCGCTTTGTTCGCGTGAGGCTTTCGTCGCGTCTTGCGCCCCTGAAGGCCGTGTGATGAGATTCCCTTCTTCCATACTTGTCACAAGGATGACGCAGAAGGAGCTCAGAAACAATATGACCGCCGTGAAAGCCACGCTGTCGTCCCAGAAATATAAATCCCTCAAAGCCCTTTCCGTGACGCAAGGATCCCTCCTCGTGCTCGGACTCGGCCAAAAAGACGAGAGCGCTGCCCCCGTGCCTTCCGTCAAAACACTCCGTGATCTGGAGCCTGCGCTACGCACGCTCGTCTCGACTCCTGGCTTCACCGGCAAGGCCGAGTCGATCGTGGCCGTGCTGCACCAGAACAGCGCTGTGACAGGCCTCCCCCACTCCCACCTCCTAGGTGTGGGCGTGGGCTCGCCCACGGACTGCCAGCCGCAGAACATCCTGAGCCTGGGTGGCAAAGTGGCGCACTCGCTCCGTGGCCACAAGGCCACCGAGGTCGACATTTTCATCGACTCCCTATACAACCCGGCCGCCTCGGTATCGGGCAAAGACGCACCCAAGGATCACGCCGGGCGACCGCTGCTGACCCGCATTCCGTCTCGGGAAGACTTCCTTGAGAAATTCGCCCTGGGTCTCTTGCTCGGTCTCTATAGCTTTGACCGCTACAAAAAGAAAAAAGACGACTACGCGCCTCGCATCCGTTTCGTCAGCGCGATCCTGGACGAGAAGAAACTCAAGGACATCCTCGCCAAAGCCACCACGCTGGCCAAGGGCATTTACTTGACGCGTGATTTGCAAACGACGCCGGGCGGAGACATGCAGCCGGCCGAGATTGCGCGCCAAGCGCAGGAAGCCGGCCGTAAGTCGGGTTTCAAGACGATCGTCTGGGACGAGAAGAAGCTCAAAGCAGAAGGCATGAACGGAATCCTCACCGTGGGCCAGGGCTCGGAGGCTCCTCCGCGCTTCATCATCATGGAGCACAACGCAGGCAAGAAGAACTTGCCCACGATCGTCCTGGTCGGCAAAGGCGTGTCCTTCGACACCGGCGGTATTTCCATCAAGCCCGCTGCCGGCATGGAAGAAATGAAAATGGACATGTCCGGCGCAGCGGCCGTGATCGGCGCCATGCACGTGATCAGCGAGAGGAAGCTCCCCGTACATGTGGTGGGCCTGGTGGCCTCGGCCGAGAACATGCCGAGCGGGAAAGCAGTCCGCCCGGGCGACATCTTCACCGCGCACGATGGCCAAACGGTGGAGGTGATCAACACCGACGCCGAAGGCCGTCTCGTCCTTTGCGACGCTCTCTCGTACGCAAAAACTTTCAAGCCCGACGCCGTGATCGACATGGCCACGCTCACCGGTGCCGTGATCGTGGCTCTCGGCCCGATCTCCACAGGGCTCATGGGCAACAACGCCGCTCTCATCGAAGGCTTCAAAAAAGCGTCCTCGGTGACCGGTGAAAAAGTCTGGGAGCTCCCCCTCTACGAAGAGTACAAAGAAGACATGCGCTCCAAAGTTGCGGACTACCGCAACTCGGGCAACCGCGAAGGCGGCAGCCAAAAGGGCGGCACGTTCCTAAACTTCTTTGTGGGCGGCGCCTACCCGTGGATCCACCTCGACATCGCCGGCACGGCCGATACGCCCAAGGGGCAAGGAGCGCACTGTCCCCCCGACGTGGGCACGGGCGTTCCGGTGTCGTCGATCGTGGAGTTCGTGAGCAACCTGAAGGACTACTTCAAAACGAAGTAGTCCTTGTTTCGCCGACAGAACTCGCCTCGAGTCGTTAAGGCCAAATGATTGCGACGAAGTTAAAACAGTCAGATATTGAGCGCGCGTGCGATGGTTACAGCGAGATGCTGTAGCCCACGAGCCACGGCGTGCTGTCGCGCGGCGGCAGCAAGTACATCGACGAGACCGATTCCGTGGGGATGTAGTCCCCCACGAGCAATTCCGTAATTTCACACACCGGCAACACGGCCCCGCGGCCCGTGGCCACCATCCAACGAGTGGCGTCGACCCGAGCTGAGCTTCGGGGATCTCCCCACACCGTCAGCACCACGCGGGTCACCATACCCGCGCCGCGCCCGACCCAACCTCGTCCCTCTCCGCACGCGAACACAGCGGGGGCACCAAACAACATCGCAAAGACAAAAACAAAGCGGGAAAAGCGATTCAAGATGCAGAAGGGTATCCAAACTTCTCCCTCGATTGTCGAGAGGGGAGTCGCACGGAGAGAAAATATCTGTGTCGCGCACATCGCGTTCGGGAAGCGGTGTTTGGGAAAGCCGCGCCTAGAAACGGCGGCGATAACCGACAAGCCAGGCGCCGGACTTGTCGACAGAGGGGAGCAAGTACGCGCCCTCTACCGAGCTGGGCGAGCCGGACAAACTGGGCCCCACCAGAAGATCGATTACTTCGAACACACGGAAGCCCACGAGACCAACCACGCCAACCACCATCATGCCGATTGCTGGGTTGCTTGCGGCTTCATCGTTGTAGAGGGCCGCACCTAGCAAGCAGGTGCTCAACGAAGCCAGTTGTCCTACCAAAACGATTTGTCCGGTTTCGAGCCAACGTCCCTGAATGGCCTGGCCGATGCCGAGTCCCGGCACCAACAGGAAGCCCGCAGCCAGCGACCGGGGTTCCGACTTGACCGCGAATGAAGTGGCCACAGGAGCGAGAACACCCACACCCGCACCGATCCAGTCTGGAGTTTGATAGGGACGCGCCTGTGCCGCGTTCCCTCCGCAGACAACTGCAAGGAAAAGAGCAAAACGAAAGCACATCTTTAAGATCAGGCGTGAGGTCAGGCGCGCAGAAAAGCGCGCCTGTACTATTCCCGTTGATCGGGAGGAAGATTGAGGTCCGGCGCCTCATCGACGTCGCGAACTTCCCAACCCGTGGGCAGACGCACCTTGCGCTCGGCAATTTCGCGGAGCGCGATGACGGCCGGCTTGTTGTTAGGCGCGTCGACTTGAGGGCGCGAGCCCTTCATCAGCTGCTTGGTACGCTTCGCGGCCAAATGGACCAGGGCGAAACGATTGGGGCAATGGATGAGACAGTCTTCTACGGTTACGCGTGCCATCAGTTTGTAGACCTAGTGAGAAATCCTCGGACTTGCAAGGTTTCAGCCCAATTCAGGTGCCGACCGGAGCATCGTCGGGATCGGTCCAATCTCCCTCGGCCGCCTTGCCGGTCATCCGCGCCAGGTTCGTGGGGTAAATCTTCAATTGCTCTTCCGACAGCAAGCGGAAGCGGAAGGCCTGGTAAGGCTCCGGAAGCCCCGCTCCCAGGGCGATCTCGACAAATCCGTGCGGGGTCCGGGGTTCCCGCTCGGGGCCAAACACCCGGATGGCCTGGATGGTAGCCATCGGGAAAGTGCCCTCCTGGGCCTGGGCATGACGCCCCCCCGGAGTGTGCACAAAGCGAAACTCGGATTTCGTACGGTCAAAGACGAGGTTCAGGGATTCGGGGCGGCGCAAAATCACCACCAGCCACAAGAACCCAGCGACACTCACGAACCCCCATTCCAGGGTCTTCTGAATTCCGTACACGACCTGATTGCTGAAGAAGCCCTGCCCCAGCAGCCACCGTCCGGGCTGTTGGGTGTAGGCCAAGAAAAACCCAGCCGCAATCAAGCTGAGCACGAGCATGCGACCCCGCACCAATCCGAAGCGCAGAATCCACGCCATCCAGCGCGGCGGCATTTTTTCGAGGTCAAGTTCCAGAGTGCCCTTAGCGAAATGGGTTCCCGCGAGTTCAAACATGCTTCTGAAATAGCAGCATTTCGGGCTTGGCGCACGGGCGCCGGGCTCGTAGTAAAACGCCCATGCGCGAAGACACCGGATTGCTGATCAGCACACCCGTCGAGGGTGTCGGCTACCAAAGTGCCGGCGCGCTCCAGCGTCTCGGGCGCCGCATGACGGGAATTCTGCAGTCGGGCTCGGACATGGCTCGCCTGCGCCACGTCCCCATGCCCACCGTGCGGTTTCCCTGGAGCCAAGCGGGCGCCGCGCTCGACGCTTGGCCCTCACGCGCCGATTCGTTCCAAGTGCTGCTCGTGTCGCCTGAGCCCGAACTCGGTGGCGCCCAACCCCTCTCTGACGCCCGGGCCGAGCGAGTCGAAAATCTGATCCACACCGTGCGCCGCTTCCAGCCGGAACTGCGCGTGCTCTACGTGCTTCCGGAAACACTGACCTCGCCCCAGATCGATCGCTTTCGCCGCGCGGCCCCCGGCAGCACCGTGTTGCTCGTGCCCGCTATTTTTGGCTTCCGTGATCAGGGACTGCTCGACGGAGCCTTGGCCGCGAGCGTCCGCAATCCTTCGCTTCTGAGCCGTCCGCCGTTCGACGCCTCGGAAGATACTCCGGTACTCTTTGCCGGCGACATTGCGAGCTTCGTTGCCGACGCCGCCGCGCGCACCGATTTGCGCGATTTGATTCTGTCCGTGCCTCCGACTACTCGCTCGCTCACTGAATGGACCCGCGCGTTCCGTGAATCCTTCGGCGTGCCCTCACCCACGCTGCGTCAGCGTGTGGCGGGCTTTGCTGGGGGACGGTGGACTCCGCTTCAGACTCTGCACCGGGGCGTGCCCGTGGCCGCAGCCCGGCCGGCGCTGGATTGGTTCCCGACCCTGCTCACGCCCCTTGCGCGCTCGATGCGCGAGATCGGCGCTCACCACCGTCGAGCCGCGGACATTCAGCTTGTTTTCCCTCCGGGGCGCTCGATTTGAAGAAGCTCAAAGACTCCAAGCTCCGCCTCACCCTGCGCGACGGTCGTGAGCTGCAATACCATGTGCCTCGTGAGGGTGAATTCCAAGCCCATGATCTGGCCGCGCAACTTCCCCCCGACGTGCTCGACCGCTTGGAAGTGGAAATCGGTTGCGGAAAGGGCGAGTACATCTCCCGGCGCGCGGCCACCTACCCGCTGCGCTTTTACGTGGGAATCGACCGCCGAAGCGATCGATTCCAGTTAACCGAACGCAAACTCGAGCGCCAAGCCCTCAGCAAAAACTGGCTCGTGATTCACGAAGACGCGTGCTGTTTTGCAAAGGCCAAACTCCCCCCTATCCAAACGCTTCACATCTATCATCCGGATCCCTGGCCGAAGGAACGCCACCACAAGCATCGCTTCTTTCGCTCGCCGGACGCTCGGCTTTGGGCCGAAGCCGTGGTGAGCGGGGGCGAGGTGCGTCTGAGCACGGATCACCGGGGCTACTTTGAAGAGATCCTCGATATCCTGGATACCTGGGAGTTCCTACGCCCCCAGATCGTGTTCGAAAAAAGGGCCGGCATGTCCGATCCCCTGACACATTTCGAAAGCATCTTCCTGCGCAAGCACGAGCCCGTGTTTAAAGCCGTTTACCGGCGGATATAGCCTCAACTCCCTCGCTTTGGGTCCGGCTATCGACGCATCGCGTTTTTGCCGGCAAGCCCCTCAACGCCCCCTCAACTTTGGGCGTTGTGCTGCCGACAAGACTCCACAGGAGAGCCGACTCAGATGCCTAAAAAACTCGCGAAGAAGCCAGGCAAAGCAGCCGCCACGAAACCTGTCGTGGAGAAGCCCAAGAAAGCCCCGATTAGCTGTAAAGAATTCGATTGTACGAGCCCCTCTCAGATCAAGGGCCTGTGCCGTTTGCACTTTCTCAAAGTGCTGGCCGGCAAAGGAGAAGGCAGCGGCAAGCCCGAGGGCAAATTGCGTCCGGTCAGAGACCGCCGCAACAACGAACTGCGCCAAGATGGGCTTGCACCCGTACAGCCCAACGACATGGCCGCCGAGAAGGTTTCTAGCCTCGGCGAATTGGATCTCGACGTGGATGCTCCGCTGGAAGTGACCGGCTTCCCCGACGACCTCGACTTTGACTTCGACGACACCGGCTCGTGACGTTCCGGCCTGCCTAAGCTAAAAGCCCTGTCGTGAAGGGGCTTTACGTTCAAACCTTCGGCTGCCAGATGAATGCTTCCGACTCGGACCGCATGCGCGCAACCTTGGCTCCGCTCGGCTTTGAGAACGTGACCGAGCCCAAAAGCGCCGACCTCATATTGATCAACACCTGCGCTATTCGCGAACGCGCCGAGCAGAAAATGACCGGCTTTGCCAACGAGCTCAAAGGCCACAAGCTGCGCAACCCGAAAGTACTCCTGGGCATCACCGGATGCGTGGCCCAACAGGAAAAAGACGCGATTCTCCGAGACTTTCCCTTTGTCGACCTCGTGCTCGGCCCTGACAACATCGATGAGCTGCCGTGGGTTCTGGAAGAGCTGGAGAACCAGCGCACCCCGATCTTGCGTACCGAGTTCGATACGGGATCGAGAGTCTGGAACACCGAAACCAAGCTGACCCACCCCGGGCCCACCGCCTTCGTGTCGATCATGAAGGGCTGCGATCACTTTTGCTCCTACTGCATCGTGCCCTACACGCGCGGTCGCGAGAAATCGCGACCCCTGGCGGACGTGGTTCGAGACGTGCGGAGACTCGTGGAACAGGGGGTAAAGGAAGTCACCTTCCTGGGACAGAACATCAACACCTACGGAAAACGCTCCGAAGACGGCGACTCGCTCGACAAGCTCTTCCGGACCGTCCACGACATCGACGGACTGGAACGTATCCGCTTCACCACCAGCCACCCCGGCGATTTGCGGGACGAGCTGATTGCCTGCTACGCGGAACTGCCCAAGCTGTGCAGCCAGTTCCACTTGCCCGTGCAATCGGGCTCAGACCGCGTGCTCCGCAACATGCGCCGCTTCTACACCCGCTCCCAGTACTTGGATCGGGTGGAACGCCTGCGCCGCGCTCGCCCCGACATCGCATTCACCACCGACATCATCGCGGGATTTCCCGGAGAAACCGAAGAGGACGTGGCGCTCACCCTCTCACTGCTCGAGGAAGTGCGTTTCGACAACGTGTACTCGTTTGTCTTTTCGCCTCGTCCAGGCACGTCCGCGGCGGCGCGTCCGGACTCTTTCACGGAAGGACAGAAAGTTGAGCGACTGATGCGCATTCAGGAAGTCGTTCGGCGGATCTCGCTCGAACTCCACGAGGCCGAAACCGGAAAAACTCACACGCTCTTGATCGAAGGCCCCTCGAAACGGGATCCCTCGCGGGTGACGGGCCGCACCTCACAAGGGGTAGCCGTGCACTTAGAGGCGTCTCTGGGTTATCGAGCCGGAGACTTGGTGAAGGTTCTGATCACGGCGGGCTCGCAAACTCATCTCAAGGCCGTGCCGCTCGATCAGAGCCGGCGAGCCTCGCCTTCCGCCACAATCTAAAAGCGGAGGCTCAGCCCCACGGTCTGCACCACGTATTGCACGGACCGCGACATCACGAGACTCTCCCAGTAAAAGCCGTAATCCTCGTCTGGGTAGTAGCGGGCGTGCAGCCCACCCACGAAAGGCACCGCGCGGGTTCCCGTCGGATAGGCCGGGTCGGCAATCACGGAGGCCCCCAAACGCGGCCCCACCAAGAGCGCGCCGCGTCCGCCAAAGCGCCCCAGCCACAAAACCGAAATCGGGACTTCACCGAAGGCTTTGCGCGCCGCCGTGGGCGAGGCTTGGCCAAGATAGATATTGAAGCCCGTCCCGATTTCGAGCTGATCGCTTTTTTTGCCGAACAGACCGTCGCGCGCCGTGTTCAGATAGATCATCCCGCCCACCCCGAAGCCCAGCGTCCCCGTGCCGCCTTGTACGCCCGCGTGGATCATCCACCGACTCGTCGCCCGCCGCTTGCGCTGAACGAGCAATTCAAATCGGTCGAATTCCGAGGGCACCACGCGCACAAGCTCAAGCCGCCCCGTCGGCACCCAACCTTCGGTGCCGTCGTAACACAGCACGAGCGTCCATCCTCCGCCTACGGAATTGCCCAAGACGAGAATCTCCTCGCGCTTGGCGAGCGACTTGGTTTCGAGCACGTCGTAGCCGGAACCCGGGCCGGAGTAGAGCCGTTCGTCGGTTCTCGCATATCCCCGGTACTCCGAGACCGCCTTGGCAGGCAGAGATACGAGCAACACCACGAGTCCGAGCAAAACTCGCCCCGTCAGACTCACGAAGAAGCATCCTCGTTTTCGTGGCGGCCCGCTGACGCCTGGGAATACGCCCACAGCCCAAGGATCAGAGACAACCAACAAAGACCCACAGGAACGCCCACCGAGGACAAGAAAGTGCCCACAATCACAGCCAGCGTGGCAACCGCGGCCAACTCAAAAAGACCCATCCGGAAAAAGTCCCGCAAACGCACGGCTTTGAGCGGCGACATCCACCAGCCCACAAGCAACCCGTCCAGCAGGCACGCTAAAAGCTGAGCCGCGTTCCAGTGACCCGTGGCCGGTGGCACGGTGACGGCCAGCGCTAAGGTTCCGAGCCAAAGCGAGAAGAGGCGCGAGCCCGTGGCCATCGAGAGAAGCCAACCCAAGCCGAAGACTTTCAGGCGGAAAAGGCTCTCGCCGGTGCTGTAAGCCAACGCGGCGGCAAGCCAAGACCAGCCGTTCGCGGCAATAAAGAGCAAGGGCAGAAGAGCGAGCATGACATAAACGCGCTTTGGTATGCGCGCCGGAGCGTCCTCATCGGGTCCCGCCGGGGGGAGGCGAAAGATCTCGGGCCGGAAAAACACCGCGGCGGCGAAAGCCAGAGTCAAGAAACGGAACGCGAACGATCCGAGGTACACTTTCCACCAGGCCGCATCCGCGGACCACTGCCCAAAGAGGGACCCCGTCCAAACCACGAGCGGTTCGACCAAGAAACTGCCGAGCACCAGCATTCGGGTGCGGCGCAGCGAGCTGCGCGCATCTCCCCCGCGATTCCACGCCTGCAAGAGGAGTCGAGGCAAGAACCACAGCAAGGCGCCGAGAGCAGGCAAGCGTCCGAGCTCGCTCGCATTCCAGTAGTTTTCGCGCACCCGAAAAGCGATCTCGCCAAAAGAAGGCAGCACGAACTGCAGCAGGGTGGACGGGATATCCAGCGGACTCCAGTGCGACAGCCAGAGCGCCGTCATCAGCACGTGGCACGCGAGCGCGAGTCCGAGCGGCTGGCCTAAGATCAACAGCGCGAGCGCCACCCAGGGGCCCATCATCCAGCCGTTTCCCAGACGCACGGCTTCGCCGGACCACGCTCGCGGTTCTTCGTTCACATTCTCAATCTCAATGCGTGCCCGCAAACGTCCAACGATCGACGACTCATCGAAGAGCGCTCGCACGTGCGGCGCGGGCCCGAAACTGGCCACTCGAAAATCGCGTTGCAGCTGCGACTTGAAAAGATTCACCAAGGGGCCCTTGTCGTCGGCATCCTCGAACACGACTTCCACCCCGGGCTTGAGGCTGCGTCCCGCCCCACTCCAACGCCAATCGCGGTAAAGCGAAAGCACCGCCAAACGATCCTGCGAAGCCAGGTCGAGCTCGGTGCGCAGGGCCACGGGCAAGAGTCCGAGCAAAAGGAAGATCAGCCAAGGCCATGTCACGGGGCCAAGACTCAGGGGGACGCGGCGAAGGCGGGGCGATGTCCTCAAACGTGCCGCCTCAAAAGAATTCGTAGCCGTCAGGCAGTTTGTCGGTGGGTGGCACGACGGCCGGTTCGAACTTTGCCAGGAACTCTCTCTCCTTGCGCAGCACTTTCAACTCCACTTTATCTCCGGGCTTGAGATCGTCGGAGAAATCCCGCAAGGCCCCCGCATCCGCAATCGAACGCGCTTGACCGTTGGCGGAGGCGGCGTAAATGAAGTCACCCTCCTCCAGACCCACCTTGTGCGCCGGGCCGTTCTTAACGAGGTGAGTGACGACGACGCCGGGTGTGTCGGCGCGAATCTTAAAGAAGTTGCGATAGGCCGTGGTGGAGTTTTCAGCAACGAGGCCTAGCCAGGCATGATCGACATGGCCGCTCGTTTCCAAAACGGGAAGGGATTTTTTGATTTGATTTGCGGGGATCGCAAAGCCGATGCCTTGCGCGTCCACGCGCACGAGAGTGTTCATGCCGATCACCTCGCCACGCACATTGAAGAGGGGCCCACCGGAGTTGCCGAAGTTGATCGCGGCATCCGTTTGCAGATATCGATCCGCCCGCGAGAGCCCGAGCGTTCGGTCTTTGGCGGAAAGAATACCCGCCGTGACCGTGTGACCAAGGCCGAAGGGATTCCCGATCGCAAACACGGACGAGCCGGGATTGAGGGCGTCCGAATCACCGAGCGCGAGCGGTTCAATCTCGGCAGGCAACTGCGCGCGAAGAACCGCCAGGTCCATGCGCGCATCGATCGCCACCAACTGCGCGGGATAGGTTTTGGGGGCAGACCCGCGCACCGTTCGAGTTTGGATCTCGATGGACGCCGCATCCTCCACCACATGGCGGTTCGTCAGAATGAGAACGGGGCGAAGCGCCTCTTTGGGCGTGTTCGGCGTCTTCCGCGTCGAGGCCACCACGAAGCCCGTGCCCAAACTGCTTTGCCGCACAGAGCTACCGGCCTTCTGGGGATGCGACATTTGCTTCAAATAAGTTTCAAAGGAAGCCCGCGTTTTCACAAACTGCGTCGCCTGGATATTCACCACCGCAGGTGACACCTTTTCCACAAGGACAGAAAGGTCTCCGGGAGTGTCTGCGCGCGCAGCCCCCACGAACCCGACGCAAGTCGCCAACACCACAGTCAAAAAGCGCTCCATATGTTAGTTAACTGTATATGAAAACCGTCCTCTGCGCCCCTCTCCGCACCCCCATCGGGGGATTTCAAGGGACCCTCGCCTCGTTCACTGCACCGCAGCTGGGGGCTCTCGCCCTGAGGGGAGTGCTCGAGCGCACCCGCCTGGCCCCGACCGACATCCAAGAAGTGCTCATGGGTTGCGTGCTCACGGCTGGCCTTGGCCAAGCGCCCGCGCGCCAAGCAGCCCTCGGCGCCGACCTCCCACAGAGCGTCCCCTGCACGACGGTAGGCAAAGTCTGCGGCTCTGGCCTTAAGTCCGTGATGCTGGCCGATCAGGCCATCCGCGCGGGCGATGCCGAGGCGATCTTGGCCGGTGGCATGGAATCCATGTCAAACACGCCCTACTTATTGCAGAAAGTGCGCACGGGCTTGCGGATGGGCAACGGCGAACTCGTAGATTCCATGATCAAGGATGGCCTCTGGGACGTTTACAACGACTACCACATGGGCAGCGCCGCCGAGCTTTGTGCCCGCGAGGAGAAGATCACGCGCGAAGCCCAGGACGCCTACGCCGCGAGTTCTTACCAACGGGCCCAAGCGGCCGTCGCACAGGGGCTGTTCAAAAACGAAATGCTGACCATTCATGTGATCGGGCGCAAAGGCACTGTCACGATCGACACGGACGAGGAGATCTCGCGCGGAGATCCGTCGAAGTTCGCGTCGCTGAAGCCGGTCTTCCAAAAGGACGGCACGGTCACCGCCGCCAACGCCTCCACGCTCAGCGACGGCGCCGCCGCCGTGCTCGCCTGCTCGGAGGCCTTCGCGCAGCGCAAGGGCCTGAGTCCGATGGCTCGTGTCGTGTCGCAAGCCCAAGGTGCACAAGCTCCGGAGTGGTTTACGACTGCGCCCGCACTGGCCATCCGCAACGCGCTCGCAAAGGCTGCGCTCCGGGCCTCCGACATCGACATTTGGGAAATCAACGAAGCTTTCGCGAGCGTGGCACTGGTGAACACGCGCATGCTGGAGATAGATCCTGCCAAAGTGAATCCTCGCGGGGGGGCCATTTCCATGGGACACCCCATCGGCGCGAGTGGCGCCCGTCTGCTCGCCACGCTCTGTCACAGCCTCGCACAGATCAAAAAACGCTACGGCTGCGCGAGCCTCTGTATCGGCGGCGGCGAAGCCGTGGCCGTGATTGTCGAGAATCTCGCGTGAGCAGCTTGCAGGCAACCGGCCCAGAGAGCGCACTGCGCGAGATCCAAGACCGCTTTGCGCCCATGCGCGCCAACGACGTTGCCGAACTTTTCCTTTCGCCTTTCGTGCACGCACCGCTCTTTTTGCGCGCCACGGAGGAAGCCGGACCTACGATGTGGATCGTTAACCGCAGCGATGTTTATGATCGCACGCTCGAGATTCTTTCCCAGCATTCGCTCGCCGAGATCTCCTCTCGCTCGGCCGACAAACTCCGTCATAGGCGCGGCCTGAACCTGAATTTCTTGGAACCACCCGAGGATGTTGGGCCACTCAACGAGGTTCCCGACTTTGCTGTGGAAGACGTACTTGGTCATCCGCTCGCGCCTTTTAAAGCGATGATTTATTTCAGCCGCGCCATTTCCGAAGATTTTCGGGCTAGCAGCGCGCTCAGTCTCACGCGTCGTTTGCTCGAACACCCACCCAATTGGAACGCCGACCTGGGACTCAAGGCCCAAATCACCGAGCGCTTCAGCCAGCTCCTAATGGAAGACCAATCGCCCTATGTACGCGCCTACGCGGCGCGGGTGCCCCTCATCCCTAGCTCGATTTTGGAGCAGGCCCTACGCAAGGAAGAAAACCCTTCGGTGAGAGCGCGCCTCCTGCAAAACCCCTCCTCCACTCCACAGCTTTTGGAACAGTTTCTTGGAAACGCAACCACTATAGATCTTGGCTGGGGCGAAATGGCATACGCCGCCCATCGGGTGGCGGCCTTCGACGAGCGCCTCCATGCCGATCACCGACGCAGCCTCCGCGAAATCGCCCTGGGCGATCCCATAACCCGGGCCACCGTGGATTGGTTCCTCACGGCCAACTAGGTCCCTGGGAGCCGACTCCGAGGGTGACGGAACCCAACGTGACGTCGTCCCATAGAACGGTCCACTCCGCTGGCATCAACGCTGAGAAATCAGCACACGTACTTAACGCAATCTTCATGAATCTCGGCCATTTTTGGCCGCAGTCCATGGCCAATATCTCGTATCCTGTAAGGACATGGGGCGTGGTCACCTGGCACTTTTGCCGATCTTCGTGCTCGCGCTACGGACCCATGCGACCTTGCTCCTCCTCGGGTTTTCGGTGAGTGCGGAGGCCACGCCACCGGTAACCACACCGCCGGTAAGCAATAGCTACGTCGACCCAAAGACGGGCGAACGCACCGTTATCAAGCGTGGCTTCGACGAACGAGGCTGGGTCACAGAAGATATAACTTCCTACAATCCCACTACTCAAACCTATACACAGACCAAGAACAGCTACAACCCTCAGGTAGTTGCGCCTGGGGTCTCTGGGCCAACTGCGACGACTTCCCCCTTCGACCCCGAGCGTCCAACAGGCTGGATCACCGTCAATCCCGCCCCCCCACCCCCGACCCCTGCTGCCGCAGCTCCCGTTGAGAATCTTCCGACTCATCCCCAGGCGGAGATCGCCGAGTACCTCGGGAAAGAGGCGTCCCCAGACTCGCCTCAAACAGAAAGCCCACTTGTGGACGAAGACATTCCGCTCCCCGTGAAGAAGAAACCAGACGAGCCCAATCCTTGCGAGGACGCCAAGAGCCTCACCCAATGCGACGAGGACAAAGTGAAAGCCTGCGCAAAGTTTGCCGCAAGCCATTACTCCGAGGCCGTCGCGATCGCCGAGAAGGTGCGGCTCAAAGGCGTGATGGCACTCAACCAAATGAACAACCTGAGCGCGCAAATGCAGAAGCGCTACGACGCCGTGGAGCTCAGCGAAGGTCAAAAGAAACAGGCCATGCGCAGCCAACAATCCGCGGTGGGCGCACAGGCCTGCGCCGAGTACGCCAACCTTTCCTCGCACTATTTCGACGTGGCCGCGCATGTGGCGCAATTGCCTCCCGCCAAACCTGACGCACAGGCCATGTACTGCTCGCGGCAGAAAGTAAAAGACTTCCGAAAGTTCAGCAAAGAGTCCGCCGAGAAGGCCGTGTTCTGCGCCGAGACCGCGCGCGAATCCCAAGGCACTTCCGCGGTCGCGGCCAAGAACAGCAAGAACCTTTTGTCCTCGATCGGCCGAAGCGTGGGATCGGCCGCGAACAAAGTCGGACAAGCCGTCAGCACCGTGGGCGGCAACGTGGGCAATACCCTTGCGAAACAGAGCGCGGCGGCCGCGACGAGCCGCGCGCCCACGATCATCCGAGGCGGCCGAGACCGTGCGATCGAGATGATCGACACGCGCCCCCCCCCGCAGAATCTGGCTTCGAATAGTCGACCCGCCTAGGACGGAGGGATCGCTTGGTGACGACTAACGGGAGCGTTTGCCGCCGTTCTACCTGGACAACGAGGGGTCGGAATTTCTAGGTTCCATCCCGTGGCGATCGACTCTTTTGACTTCGAAGACTTCGGAGCTTTGCTCACTCGATTGAAAGATCATCCGCCGGGACGCAAGCGGCCTTTGACGCTCAGCCAGATCTCCCGGAAGCTCGGCTACACCTCCCCTCGCCTCTTCTCGATGGTTCTCAAGGGTCAGCGCGCTCCAAGCCGTCGTCTGCTGGAGTCGCTCGCCCATCTTTCGGAGTGGACCGAATCGCAAAGCCGCTTCGCCGAACTCCTAGCCCGAAAGGCCCACACCCCGGCAGCCAGTCCGGACCGACACCAGCTTGACGCCGAGATCGAAGCCATCCGCGCCAACCGCCACAAACCTTATCTCCTTGCGGACGATGCGAAGAGCGTGCTCTCGGACTGGTTCTTTCTCCCGCTTAAGCAGCTGGTCGCTGCCCGGAACTTTCGAGAAGACGGCGCCTGGCTCTCGTCCCGGCTGCGGGGCAAGGTTTCTCCGGAAGCAGCGCTCGAAGGCTTGCGCAAGCTCGAGGAGAATGGCGTGATCGTGCGCGACTCCCGCGGCCAACTCAAGGTTTCCCGCAAGATGATTCGAATCAAAACTCCCGACAGCCGTCCCTCCCTGCATGTCCGCCGTGCCCATGTGCAGATGATGCAGCGGGCGGTGGAAGCCCTCACGGACATCCCTCCCGAAAAGCGCGAGTTCCTGAGCCTTACCTTACGCATGCGTCCCGAGGACCTCCTCCAAGCCGCCAAAGACGTTCGCACCTTCGTGGAAGATTTCTCGTCGCGCTACTTTCGAGCCGAATCGAGCGAGGTCTTTCAACTCAACTTGCAGCTCTTCGCCCACACCGCCCCGTCTGAGAACACAAAGGACTCCGTATGAACAACTCCGCTCGATCTTTGGTCCTCGTTGCGTGTGCAATCGTCACCCTCGGCGCTCGCGCCCAGGGGGGCGACCTCATCGGAAACGGCGGAGGCCTCGCAGAATCCAATCTGGTTTATGCCTTCAAGTCGCTGCCTGAGTTTCTCACGCGAGCGAGCGGCCACGCCCTCTTCCAAAGCGACCCTTGGGCTTCCGCGCTCGCCGAGCTGGTTCCCGTAGCGAGGCGTGAATCGACACAGATCGCAAACCTGGTGATTGCCGACAACCCGCGATTCTTCGAAGGTCGTCGCTACGTCCTTAGCTCGGATCCGCTCACGCGCATCGCCGTCAACGTGCAGGCCCTGTACGGCGTTAGCCCCGAGGGAGCGAGTGTTCCGATGGATCTGCCCAAAGCCTTCGCCTTCGCCACCGAGCTGTTGAGCCATCGTATCTCTGGCCGTGACGACGCGCTTTGGACAGAGTTTGGTGCGCGCGCCGAGCGAGTCGCCCGAGTGCGCGCGGAGATTCTGCCCGTTGCGGAGCACGGGAGCTGCAACGCCTCGTTCACCGCCCTCGCCGATCCGCGCAGCTTCGAGGCTGCGGCTCTGTTGATGACAGACGAAGAGAAGGTCTTCGACTTCCTGCCTCGTGTCAGCCAGGGGCTTCGCTGCGCGAGTGGCGCCGTGGCTCAAGCCCTCTCGCTCAGCCAATTCCGTTGGGCCACGAATGCTTGGCCCGCGGCCATTTTCCGCGTGTCGCTTAAGTGCGGTGGCGCCTGGAGTCCGGCGTTCGAAGCCCGGCTTGCCTTCCATGCCATGACCTGCGAACTCAACCGCCGCGGCGTCGTCGATCTCTCCAAGATCACCGTGATCGACGGACGGCGCTAGGGATGCGCCGCCTTCTTGCCGCTCTCGTTCTCGCAGTCGTGAGTAGCGGACACGCACTCGCCCTCGAGATCGCTCCCAAGGGACCCTGGCCCGCCTCGAAGTTCAAACGCTACGACGCGCACGACGCACTCGCAGAAGCCAAAGCACGCTTTGCGCTTCTCAACGAGTACGCCATGGCACTGATCTTCTGGCGGGTGGAAATCCACTTCGAAGATCCCCGAGGCGACGCCAACTTCTCGGTGGACTGGCGCAAGATAGAGAAAGATCCGACTTGGGGTCCCTGGCTCCAACTCGCGCGCGCCACCCGACTACAACCCTCGCAGATTCTCTTTGGCTCCGAGAAGCGCGAACCCGGTTCTTTTTTTATCGACGGTCAAGTGCGCATCGCCAAAACAGGCAACGCCCCGGGCACGCCGATCGTGATCAACGAAGATCTCGTCGTGCGCGAGAGCGACGAGGGCGACCTCATTCCTCTCGACTGGCTCGAAATCGCGGCCGTGATCGTGCACGAGCACGGCCACCATCTCGATGCCCTCGGCCTCAAGATCCCGCATGCCGACCTTGACCGGCATGGCGCGCTGGTGCGCCAGTTACTGGAGAAATCCTACCGGGCGCCGGAGTATGGCGCCTTTCCGCCAGACCCGATCCTCCCGTGGGCGCAGCGTCCGACGGTCTACTTCACGGGGCATCACGAGTTCTCGCAGTGCGATCTTCGCCTCGTGTTCGTACGCGACGGTGATTCGCTCTACGACTTCACCCCGCTCATGGACAACGAGAAGATGTGCTACCCGCACCCGGAGCGCCGCCGCCCCCATCTCTACCCGCCAGGCAGCACCCTGACGAAAGGCCCGCATACCGTGGCGTACCTTCCGCAATCCGACGGCAAACTGTGGGGCTTCGCAAAATCCTCCAGCTCTACGGAGATGAACTCTTCGATGATTTTTGAGTTCGCACCTCTTGAGAACGGCCTCTTCCGGTTCACGCGCGCGCTCCGCAAGTAGCCCTCCCTCGTGCGCACATCTCGTGCGCAGCGTTTTGGCCTCCCCCTTTCCTCCGGACAGGCTCGGTGAATAATCAACCTGAGCACAGCAAACACCTAACGGAGGAAAAATGAAAACAACGCTCAAGAACCGCCCCCTGAATTTTGTACGAAACCTGGGCTTCGCCGCCCTCGCAGTCCTGGCCTTCGGCCGCTGCGCATCCATCAACAACCTCACAGGCGCCAAGACTCAGGCCGCCGGAGACCTGGAGCTCTACACGGGCGTCGACTACTCCAACCTGCTGCGCAAGTCCGACGGCACTTCAACCGACACGAAGACCTTCGGCATCGACTTCGCAGGGCGCTACGGACTCACGGGCGACGACGAAATCGGCTTCAAGCTCGCCAACAGCTTCTCCTACTTGTCCGGCGACTATAAGCGGGCACTCATCAAGGACGGCATCTTCTATCTGTCGTCCGGCGTCGGAGTCGGATATCTGGGCTACGAAGTGACGGGCGGCACGGAGTCGCTCAAGTATAAGCAGATCGACATGTTCGTACCCGTGTACATGGACTACTACGTCAGTCCCAGCTTCGGCCTGCTCTTCGGCCCCAAGTTCGTCTACTCGATCGTCTCGGGCGAAGGCGCCGAGAACGTGGCCACGGCCGTCCTCTCGGGCGGATTCCGTTGGGGTCAGAAGGCTGGAATGCACGCCGAGTTCGGCTATGGGATCCCGTTCCAAGACGGCGCCGAAGGCCTCTGGCAAACGAACGTCGGCTTCTTCTACTAGCGTTTCGGCTACTCGCGTTTCGGCAAGTCAGCCGTTCGACATCGAGCGGCTTCTCACGAGATCTCAAAAAGATCTGCCCTGTCTTAGGTGCCTCCGAAGCGGCAAGGGCGCGCGGCCGGACTTGCGTCCGCGCGCCCCTCCGTGACCGGGGGCACCGCATTTCCAGGAAAGATCAGTACCCGCGAAACTCCAGCCCCACCACGTACACTTCGCGGCTGCCTTTGCGCGTGGCTTCGGCGCGGAACACGGCCGTGCGGCGGAAAGCTTTCTTAAAGAGCACGTAGAACTCCGTAAATCCCGGCCCCTCGAAGACCTTCACCACAAAAGAACCGCCCTTTTTGAGCGCCCCCTGGTTGGCGATGTGCACCGCGTACTCCGCCAGCGCCACCGAGCGCGCACAATCGCTCTCGGCCACTCCCGTGGTCTTGGTCATGGCGTCGCTTTGCACGAGATCAAAGGGACCCATTCCCTCCATGCGCGGATCGTCCCATTTGAGCTCGTAAATATCGCCCACGACCGTCGTCACGTTCGAGAGTTCCACTCGCACGGGATCCAAGTCGATGCCGAAAATTTTTCCTTCGCCGCTGATTTTTTTGTGGGCGTACTGCAACCACGAACCCGGAGCGCAGCCCAAATCCAGAATGTGCATGCCTTTGTGGAAGAGCTTGTACTTGGTGTCGAGCTCTTCGAGCTTCAAGGCCGAGCGAGCCACGAAGCCCTGTTTTTTTGCCTCATGATAATGGGCGTCCTGGGGTACATAGCGAAGCCCCTTGCGCGTGCGTCCCATGCAAGCCGAATTAAGGGCCGAAACCCCCGCTGTAAAGACCAATTAACTCGTCGAGATGAGAGGATTTTCTTAGGACCTTTCTATGCGCAGCATTTGCTTTCTCACCCTCGCTCTCACGGCCCGCCTCGCCACCGCCGCCACCCCGGTGCTGGTGATCGACGAGGGCGCCGATCTTGCGCATCCCCGCCTCTCCCAGTTCCTCAACACCAACGCCCTGGAATATAGCGGCCAGCGCGGAGTGGACGACGACAACGACGGCTTCACGGACGACGTCCTCGGATGGAACGTGGAATCCAACAACGGCGACCCGATGTCGCCCAAGCTCATGGAAATCTACCAAAAGAACAAGGCGTCCCTCGAAAACTACTTCGCCCTATACTCCAAGATCGAGAACAACGACGCCCAAGCCATCGCAGCCTGGAAAAAGCTCAAGCGCAACGATCCCAAAACCTACCAAGTCGTCGTTACGCTCCTCGAAAAGTCTCACGGCACGCACGTCTCCGGAATCGTGGCCGACAACTCGTTCACCACGGCCCGTCTCCAAAGCCTGAACGCTCTCTCTCCCTCGGCCGAAGAGGGCTCAGGCCGCCCACTGGCTTTTCTACGCGCCTTTGCCGAAATCGGTCCCACCGCGGTGTCCGCTCCCAAGGAATTCAGTTTCGGCGATTTTCTGAACGACAGCGCTCAGGTGAAGCAATACCTCGCCCGACAGAACGAGGACGAGGCCGCTGCAGCGGACCTGATCTCCCGCTATGTCGTGGCGAGCGGCTCCCGCGTGGCCAACCTGAGCCTGGGCTCCTCGATGAAACTGCTCCGCCAGAATCTCGAGCAGCTCTGGACGTCCGAAAACACCCGCCTCGGTCGCCCGGCCACCTTCCCCCGTAGCACGGTTCAGAACGCGAACTTCGAAGCCTTCCTCACGGGACTCTTCCAAGCGATCGACGGTCGTTGGAACACCGTCTTCGGCCGCAACCCAGACGTCCTCTTCGTGGTGGCCGCCGGTAACTACACCGACGACAACGACGCGATCGCCATCTCCCCTTCGAACGGCTCCACCCGGTTCTCGAACGTGATCAGCGTGGCTGCCACCGACAAAGATGGCCTCATTACGGACTTCTCGAACTTCGGCGCTAAGTCCGTGAACATCGGTGCCTGGGGCAAAGCCGTGAACTCGCTCGCTCCGGCCGGTATGCAAGTGGTCATGAGCGGCACCTCCATGGCTGCCCCGTTGGTTGCGGGAGTGGCCGCGAAAATCCGCGACCTCAATCCCCGACTCACGGCCGCTCAGGTGCGCCAACTGATCGAGCGCACCGGCCGCAAGGTGGGCTCGCTTTCGGGTAAAACCACCTCAGGCGCCATGATCGACCCTCCTGCGGCCTTGGCTGCTGCCGTCCAAGGCAACGCGCGCATCGGCCTTCTCAGCCGAAGCTTCGGAGGGCTCGACCTCTCCCAAGCCGCTCGCGATGGCACGGAAGGGCTCGTGAGCCAGACCAACGAGATCGTGCGCGACCTGCTCGGTCGGCGCTAAACGCCCCTAAACTCAGGGCAGAATGCTTTTTGAGGCTCCGCAGCCAATGCGGCGAGTCGTCAGAATCCCGTCGGGCCTTGTGGGTTATCGCCGAAGTCATGGTAAATATTGACTTCGGAGGTACTTAAAAATGAAAGCACGTTTTCTCGCCCTGATCGCCGTCTCTGGCCTCACCGCCCCGGCCTTTGCAGCTCCCCAGCACGAATTGACTGGTAGCACCGCAGCCGCCTTCTCCTTCGCCAAGGGTTCCCTCTGGAACTTCGGTGGAGATGTTGGCTACGACTACACCCTCTCTGACGAAATCCAAGTCGGTGCGGAAGTCGGCTTCGGAAAAGCTAAGGGCGGCGAATTCGGCTGGTCCTTCGCCCCTGGCTTCACCTACAACATCGGCGCCATCCCCGAAGCCATCTTCGTGGGTGCCCACTTCCAAATCGAAAAAGTGGCCGTTGCTGGTGCTGACACCGCTTTCGGTTTCGACGTCCACGCTGGCAAGCGTTTTGAGATCGCGTCGGGCATCTCCTGGAAGCCCTACGTGAAGTACACCATGTACTTCAAGCCCTCGCCCTCGACCTGGGTTTTCGACATCGTCCCCGTGTCCCTCTCCGTCCACTGGTAAGCGATCACTGGTAATCGCTACCTAGAGACACTGGACGCTGGAAACAGCATCCACAACCCTGGAGCCCGCAAGGGTTCCGGGGTTTTTTTTGGTCCTAAACCTACCTAAAGGAAGCAAATGAAAACTCGAATTCTCTCTCTTCTCGGCGTTCTCGCCCTCAGCGTCCCGGCTCTGGCTCAAACTCATGAACTCTCTGGAGCCACGAACGGTAATTTCCGCTTCGCCAAAGGCTCTCTGTGGTTTTTCGACGCCACAACGAACTACGACTACACCCTTACGAACGAGATCCAAGTCGGCGCACGCGCCTATTTCCTCAAACCGAAGGGCAGCGAATTCGTCTTCGGTCTCGCGCCCGGTATCACCTACAACATCGGCGCCATCCCCGAAGCCATCTTCGTGGGCGCTCACCTCGGTTACGCCAAAGGCGGCTACTGGAGCTTCGACGTCGAGGCCGGCAAGCGCTTTGAAATCGCTCCCGGGGTCTCGTGGAAGCCCTATGTCAGCTACGCGTTGGCCTTCAAGCCCTCGCCCTCAACTTGGGCGCTCCGTATCGTCCCCGTGTCCCTCTCCGTCCACTGGTAAGAGTTCCGCCACGATCCCCGGATTCCGCCAAGGAATCCGGGGCTTTTCGCTTTCTACGCCGCGACGGGTATATTGACCGGCGGAGGACCTTTAAATGAAAGCACGTTTTCTCGCCCTGACCGCCGCCACCCTGATTGCCCTTCCCACCTTGGCCGCCCCGACGCACGAAATCTCGGGCAACGCGGACGTTCACTACAAGCTCAACAAAGACGAACCCAAGTGGAACTATGGCGCGAAGCTCGGTTACGACTACAGCCTGAGCAATGAGCTGCAAATCGGCGGCGCTTTCTCACTCAACAAAGACAAAGCCGGCTCGCTCGACGCCGCGCTCAGTGTCGGCCCCACCTACAACATCGGTGAGTTCTCTGAGGCCTTCTTTGTCGGCGCCCACCTGATCTACAAGCACCACAACGATTTGGACGCCAACGGCGCCCAAATCGACGTTCATTCTTGGGGCTTTGACGTGCAAGCCGGTAAGCGCCTAGAGATCGCGTCGGGCGTGTCCTGGAAGCCCTATGTCGCCTACACGATGTTCTTCAAACCCTCGCCCTCCACCTGGGTCTTCGACATCGTCCCCGTGTCCCTCTCCGTTCACTGGTAGGCGATCACCTGGGAGTCCCCTAGCTTCCGTTTTTCAGACAAAAAAAGGCCCGGCTCCCTACAAAAGGGAACCGGGCCTTTTCGCGTTCTAGAGACTCGAGGGTACGGACTAGAAGTCCATTCCGCCCATGCCGCCCATACCGCCGCCCATGCCGCCACCGGCAGGCATGGCCGGAGCTCCGCCATCCTTCTTAGGCTTCTCGGCGATCATGGCTTCCGTCGTGAGAAGGAGGCCAGCGACCGACGAGGCGTTCTGGAGAGCCGAACGGGTCACCTTCACCGGGTCGATGACGCCGGCGGCGAGGAGGTCTTCAAAGACTTCCGTCGCGGCGTTGAAGCCGAACGAGGTGGACGGGTTCGTCTTCACCTTGTCGACCACCACGGCGCCGTCCCAACCGCAGTTGCCCGCGATTTGACGAAGGGGTTCTTCGATGGAGCGGCGGATGATCTTCGCGCCCACCGTTTGTTCGGCGTTCGCGAGGGTCAGGCCTTCGAGGACTTTGGCGGCCTTGATCAGCGCCACGCCGCCGCCAGGAACGATGCCTTCTTCAACCGCTGCACGGGTGGAGTTAAGGGCGTCTTCCACGCGAGCTTTCTTTTCTTTCATTTCGATTTCGGTCGCGGCACCCACGTGGATCACGGCCACGCCGCCCACGAGTTTGGCGAGACGCTCTTGGAGCTTCTCACGGTCGTAATCGGAGGTGGTTTCCTCGATCTGGCGACGGATCGCCTTCACGCGGCCTTCGATTTCTTCCTTCACGCCGTTGCCGTCCACGATCGTGGTGTTGTCTTTGTCGACGACGATGCGCTTGGCGACGCCGAGGTCCTTCAGCGTGATGCTCTCGATCTTCTGACCGAGGTCGTCGCTGATGACTTGGCCGCCGGTGAGGACCGCGATGTCCTTGAGCATTTCTTTGCGACGATCGCCGAAGCCGGGCGCCTTAACGGCGCAGACTTTGAGCGTGCCACGCAGGCGGTTCACGACGAGAGTGGCGAGAGCTTCGCCTTCCACGTCTTCCGCGATCACGAGGAACGGGCGCTGCGATTGCGCGATTTTTTCCAAGACAGGGAGGATGTCCTTCATCGAGGAGATCTTCTTTTCGAAGACCAGCACGTAGGCGTCTTCCAGCACGGTTTCCATGCGGTCGCTGTCCGTGACGAAGTAGGGGGAGAGGTAGCCGCGGTCGAACTGCATGCCTTCGACGACGTCGAGGGTGGTCTCCAGGGACTTGGCTTCTTCGACCGTGATCACGCCTTCTTTGCCGACTTTTTCCATGGCGTCGGCGATGATCGTGCCGATCGTGGTGTCGCCGTTAGCGGAGATCGTGCCGACTTGGGCGATTTCTTTTTTGCCGCTGACGGGCTTGGCGATCTTCTTGAGTTCTTCGGTGATCTTGGCGACGGCGGTGTCGATGCCGCGCTTCAAGTCCATCGGGTTGTGACCGGCGGCAACCATCTTGGCGCCTTCGCGGTAGATGGCTTGGGCCAAGACCGTGGCGGTCGTGGTGCCGTCACCGGCGTCGTCGTTGGTTTTCGAGGCCACTTCGCGCACCATTTGGGCGCCCATGTTCTCGAACTTGTCTTCGACTTCGATTTCCTTAGCAACGGTCACGCCGTCCTTGGTGATCAAGGGAGCGCCGAAGCTCTTCTCGATGACGACGTTGCGGCCGCGGGGTCCGAGGGTCACTTTGACCGCGTTGGCGAGGATGTCCACGCCATTGAGGATCTGGCGACGGGCGGTTTCAGAGAAAGTTACGATTTTTGCTGCCATGTTCTGTGTGCTCCTTAAAAAGCTGATACGAAAAACGAAACTTCAATTACTCGATGATCGCGACGACATCGTCTTCTTTGAGAAGCAGATGTTCTTCGCCGTCGATCTTGATTTCTTGGCCGGAATATTTTCCGAAGAGGACGCGATCGCCCTTCTTGAGGTCCATGGGACGGACTTTGCCGTCTTCCAGGATGCGGCCGTTACCGACGGCAACGACGGAACCTTCCAAGGGCTTTTCCTTGGCGGTGTCGGGGATGATGATCCCACCTTTGGTTTTTTCTTCTTCGGCGAGACGCTTGACGATGATGCGGTCGTGCAGGGGACGGATAGCCATTTTGTCATACCTCCTAAGTAACGTTGTTAACTTCAGTTACGAACCCGACGATTTGGGAGCGTCGGACTTTTTCTTGTAATCGGTTGTGTACCAGCCGGTGCCCTTAAGCGCGAAAGAGGTGGACGAGATGATCTTCTCCAACGTTCCTTTGTGTTGGCACTTGGGGCAGGCCTCGGGAGCGGGATCGCTCATCTTCGCCCACACTTCCGAGATTTCTCCGCAATCGGAGCATTTGTACTCGTAGATCATTCTTGCAGCCTCTCTAGCTCTTTTTGCCCATAGGCACCATGGCAAACCCGGGCCAAAGGTAGGATCGCGATTCGGAAGGTCAAGGGCGCGGTGGATTGAAATTTTGGCCTGGTTGCCAGCCCATGAATCCAACACTATAGGTGAGAGGGTTCCTCGGACTCGCAAAAGGCGGCATAGCCAAGTGGTAAGGCAAGGCTCTGCAAAAGCTTCACCCCCAGTTCGAATCTGGGTGCCGCCTCCAAAATCTTCTCAATCCTAACGCGAGCCGCCAAAGGTTCTCCACAATCTGCTGTGGATGTTTTGGCCAAGTAGGTCCTGGCTCCACGCTGATCCTTACACGCAGTGGATAAGTATTTCGGCCTCGCTGGCTTGACATCATTTTTTAAAAATCAGCTTTTTCAAAGCGCGCCGACCCCCTAAGGCAAGGATTCCCGTCAAGGCGCTGGCGCTTTCGCTCAAAGGCCAAAACCGAGATGGGAAAAACAAGAATTTTCAACTTGGACGCGGCGCCTCAAAGGATCGTCGGGCTTCCTCAACGACGGAAAAGATCAAGCTTTCCCAAGCGTTGGCGGATGACCCTATGTAACCATATAGGGTGTTGCACATTTCTATTAGTTGTGTGATTCTGGGCCTGTTGCCCACTAGATGTTGAAAAACACCGGTGGCGACCATCAGGACCTAGAACCGATTAATGCTGCGCTTGGGAGGGTAAAGCATTGGAAACGACCCCTACGACTTCGTTTGACCTAAAAGTAGAAGAACTTGGCACGCCTGCGGGCCCAGCCATTCAGATGATTCGTTCGCGCACCGTAGCCGGTAAGGCCTCGGAATTGGTCGTTTTCGATCAAGAGCGCCTGCGTCAAATCATCATCGAAGCGGGCCGCGGCTTTGAGGCCGAGGTCTCGACGGACCTTATCTTCCGGGAAACTTTGCGCACCCTCTTTGAAGGGATGCCGGCTGAAAAAGTGATGCCTGCCTCGATCATGGCCTCGCGCACCTTCATCGAGAAGGCTCCGGCCTACTCCTACGTAACGGCACGGCTCCTTCTTCAGCAACTCTTTGAAGAAGTCACCGGCTTTACGGCAGTCACCGCGGAACGCGAAACCGTCTACAGGACCTACTTCCCTGTCTATTTGGCCAAAGGCATCGAAGCCGGTCGCCTGGACAAGCGCCTCGCCACGGAATTCGACCTGGACGCCCTCGCCGCCTCGATCAACCCAGGCCGCGACGAACTCTTCCAGTTCTTGGGTCTGCAGACCCTCTACGACCGTTACTTCATCCACATCGACGGCAACCGCATCGAACTCCCGCAGCTTTTCTGGATGCGCGTGGCGATGGGCTTGGCGCTCGTGGAGAAAACCAAGGCCGATCGCACCCTTCGCGCCAAGGAATTCTACGACGTCCTCTCGCAGTTCCACTTTACCAGTTCCACCCCCACGCTCTTCAACTCCGGCACGCCGTTCCCGCAGCTCTCGAGCTGCTTCCTGTCGACGGTGCCCGACGACTTGAGCGGCATCTACATGGCGCTTCACTCGAACGCGATGCTCTCGAAGTTCTCCGGAGGCCTCGGCAACGACTGGACCCCCGTGCGCAGCATCGGCTCGCACATCCACGGCACGAACGGCCAATCGCAAGGCGTGATCCCCTTCCTGAAGGTGGCCAACGACTCCGCGATCGCCGTGAACCAAGGCGGCAAGCGCAAGGGCGCTGTTTGCGCGTACCTCTCCACCTGGCACCTCGACATCGAAGAGTTCCTGGAACTGCGTAAGAACACCGGCGACGATCGTCGCCGCACGCACGACATGAACACGGCGAACTGGATCCCCGACCTCTTCATGAAGCGCGTGGAGTTGCGCGCCAAGTGGACGCTCTTCTCGCCGAACGAGTGCCCCGATCTGCACGACCTCTACGGCGCGGATTTTGAGAAGGCCTACCTCGCCTACGAGGCCAAGGCCGCTCGCGGCGAAATCAAGAACTTCAAGACCATCGAAGCGACCGACCTGTGGCGCAAGATGCTCACGATGCTCTTTGAAACCGGCCACCCTTGGATCACCTTCAAGGACCCGTCGAACCTGCGCTCGCCCCAGCGTCACGCCGGCGTCGTGCACAGCTCCAACCTCTGCACCGAAATCCTGCTCAACACCTCGGAGAACGAGATCGCGGTTTGCAACCTCGGCTCGATCAACTTGGTGGCGCACGTGATCCCGGGCAAAGGCTTGGACCTCGACCTGCTCAAGGCCACCACCACCACGGCCATGCGCATGCTCGACAACGTCATCGACCAAAACCTCTACCCGGTGGAAATGGCGAAGAACTCCAACCTCAAGCACCGCCCGGTCGGCTTGGGTTTGATGGGCTTCCAAGACGCTCTCTACGCGATGAAGCTCCCCTACGATTCCGACGGCGCGATGCAGTTTGCCGACGAGAGCATGGAAGCCATTTCCTACTACGCGATCCTGGCCAGCACGGAACTGGCCAAAGAGCGCGGCAGCTACTCCAGCTTCAAAGGCTCGCTGTGGGACCAAGGCATTCTGCCGATCGACTCGATCAAGTTCCTGGATGAGGCCCGTGGCGAAATGGTCGCTATGGATCGCTCCACCAAGATGGACTGGTCCGTGGTGCGAGCTGCCATCAAGCAGAACGGCATGCGCAACTCCAACTGCATGGCCATTGCACCCACCGCCACGATCTCCAACATCGTGGGCGTGGCGCAGTCGATCGAGCCCACCTACAAGAACCTCTTCGTGAAGAGCAACATGTCGGGTGAGTTCACCGTCATCAACCCCTACCTCGTGCTCGATCTTCGTGCCGAAGGCCTGTGGGACGAAGACATGATCGACGACCTCAAGAAGCACGACGGCGAACTCGACCCCATCAGCCGTATCTCCGACGACTTGAAGGCCCGCTACAAGACCTCCTTTGCCGTGGAACCGAAGTGGCTGATTGAGGCTGCCTCCCGCCGTCAAAAGTGGATCGACATGGGCCAGAGCCTGAACCTGTACATGGCGCAACCGAGCGGCAAGAAGCTCGACGAAATGTACCGCTTGGCTTGGAAGAAGGGTCTCAAGACCACCTATTACCTTCGTTCCTTGGGTGCGACCACCGTCGAGAAGTCCACGATCAACACCCGTGAGCACAACCATGTCACGCCGCTAAGCCCGGTCAAAGCCGAAGCCCGTAGCTACCAACCTTCCTTCAAGGAAGGTGTGAAAGCGGAAGCCCCGGCCGGGGCAGCGACCGCGGACACCGCGCCCGACGTGTCCGGCGGAACGCCGGCAACGGATGTCAAGTTCTGCTCGATCACCGACCCGACCTGCGAAGCCTGTCAGTAAGTCTGAGATCGTTGTTAAGGGAGGAGGAGCTGCGAGGCTCCTCCTCCGAGTTAAAAATCGCGCCTTAATCAGCCGAGGGAGTCATTCTATGGAACTTGAAGTCACATCCGTCCTTGCCGCCGCCCAAACCACCCTTTTCGACCCCAGCAAGCACGCGCGCGTGCAGGTGGACGAGAAGCGCCTGATCAACGCCCGCGCCGACGTCAACCAACTCGTGCCGATCAAGTACCAGTGGGCGTGGCAGCATTACCTCGACGCGTGCGCCAACCACTGGATGCCGCAAGAGATCTCCATGGCGCGTGACATCGAACTCTGGAAGTCGAACCAGCTCTCCGAGGGCGAACGCCGCGTGATCCTGCGTAACCTCGGATTCTTTTCCACCGCAGACTCGCTCGTGGCCAATAACTTGGTTCTCGCCGTGTACAAGCACCTCACCAACCCCGAAGCCCGTCAGTACCTTCTCCGCCAGGCTTTTGAGGAAGCGCTGCACACGCACGCCTACCAGTACATCGTGGAGTCCCTCGGCATCAACGAGGGCGAAGTCTTCAACATGTATCGCGAAGTCATCTCGATCCATAACAAGGATGCTTTCGAGATGAACCTGATGAGCCACCTTCTGGATCCAAACTTCAGCACCGAGACTGAGGAAGGCGCGCGGGGCTTCCTCGAGAACCTCATTGGTTTCTACGTGATCATGGAAGGCATTTTCTTCTACTCGGGCTTCGCGATGATGCTGCAGTTCAAGCGCCAGAACAAAATGGTCGGAGCCAGTGAGCAGTTCGAATACATCCTGCGCGACGAAACCAAACACATGAACTTCGGCATCGACGTGATCAACCAGATCAAGCTCGAGAACCCGAATCTCTGGACCCGCGAAGTTCAAGAGCGCGCCACCCAGAACGTCCGCGAAGCCGTGCACCTGGAAATCGCCTACGCGCGTGACTGCTTGCCCGAAGGCATCCTGGGCCTGAACGTGGATCTCTTCACCGATTACGTTCAGCACATCGCCGACCGTCGTCTGGAGCGCATCGGCCTGCCCAAGATCTTCGGCTCCGAGAACCCCTTCCCTTGGATGTCGGAAGTGCTCGATTTGCGCAAGGAGAAGAACTTCTTCGAAACGCGGGTGACCGAGTACCAAACCGGTGGTGCGCTGAGCTGGGACTGAGAAGACCTTGCGGAGCTAGGGAGGCGGGGGCAGCGGGCCGAGAGGCACGAGCTGCCTTTAAGTGCCTCCCGGCCCGCTGCCCCCACCTCCCTAACCCCACGTGACCTTCCCTTTCCCGACGGCATCGCTCGTCGGATCCGTACTCGCAAGCTCGATTTCTTGATCCCTTTGGGGATCGACTCACTACTTAGGACTTGTCAGCTGGCTGTGGCTCGCGCTCTTTAGAGGGGGTGGAGCCGCGGGTTGTTTTTGAGGACATGAATGTTCTCGTTGTCTCTAAACCTGCGGGGCTGCTCTCACAGGGCGGGGCTCGCGATGGGACTCCTGGCGGGACCGACGAACCCAATCTGGTGACTTGGGCTCAAGGGTATTTGGGCCGGCCTTATGTGGGGCTCGTCCATCGCTTGGATCGCAACACCTCCGGACTCATGGTTCTTGGCAAACGCAGCAAATCCGCCGATCGTCTCACGCAAGCTTTGCAGTCCGGAGACCTGACGCGCGTATACCTGGCTTGGCTCGTGGGCCGTTTGACGGGCCCTACCCAGTGGCAGCATTGGATCTTAAAAGACGAAAAGACGAACACCAGTCGCGTGGTGGGGCGAAATGAAAGGTCCGCGCCTAAGCCGGGAGCTAAGTCGGCTGCGCTCAAAGTGACCCCCGTCGACTATGGCCGTTTAGGCCTTGCCGAATTGACGCTGGCGGAGTTTCAACTCGAGACGGGGCGCTCCCACCAGATCCGGGTGCAATCGTCCTATGAAGGTTTCCCGCTCCTCGGCGATGCCAAGTACTCGGCAGGCAAATCCATGCCGGATTTTTCGCGACCGGCGCTGCATTCGTCGAAACTGAGTTTCCCCCATCCCATCACCAAAGAACGGCTCTCCTTTGAAGAGCCGCTGCCCCAGGACATGGAGCACCTGCGAAAAGCCCCGTGATGGGGCGAAACCCCGGGCCCCCCTACGCAGGCCCGGAGCGCACACTTTGCAAATGAGAATCATTCTCATTTTGCTGGACGAGTCTCGGCTCCTCGGATATTTCTTGCGTCCTTGATGAAAGCGCCGTCTATTGCCCATGCCCTTCTCCTCACGTTCGCGGGGATGGGCACGCTCTCGACACAGGCGGACACGCCGGCCTTTCAGTGGGGCCTCTACGGCGCCGCTCACGTACAAGCGCGCGACGTGTACAAGAACGTGCAAGACACCAACCCTCGTCACCGTTGGTACGGCGATCTGAACCATCTCACGTTTGAACCCGAAATCGAGTTCACGCCCCGCCTGGAACTCGAAGCCGAGTTGGAAGTGGAACACGGCGGCGTGGGCTCGGCCATGGAGTTCGACGGCTTTGAAGAGTTCGGCGAGTTCGAACAAGAAGTCGAACAAGGCGGCGAAGTTCGTCTCGAAAAACTCCAGCTCCTCTACAAGGCCCCCAAAGGAATCCGCCTCAGCGCTGGTTTCATCGCGGTGCCCGTAGGCTTTGCCAGCACCCGCGACCTTCCCTACCAAAACTTCACCGTGGACAAAGGCCGTACCGAGACCCGCGTGATTCCCGGCAGCTGGCGCGAGTTGGGCGTTGGAGTCGGAGGCGAGATCGGCAACTGGGCTTACCAGTACGTCCTCGTGAGCGCCCTCAACTCGGAATTCTTCCGCAAGTACAACTGGGTGGCCAGTTCGTCCGCACGCCGTTTTGAGGAAAACCTGACGGACTCTTGGGCCCAAGCCCTCCGCGTCGACTATGGCTCCGTGCCCGAACACCGCACCGTCGGCTTTTCGATTTACCAAGGCAACGGCACCGGAAATCGACAGAAGCCCGGCAAACTCGTGGAAGCCTCGGGAGTATTGATTGGCGATCTACATGCGCTCTGGGCCTGGAACGGTTTCCACACGCGCGCTCTCTATCTGCGCGGCCTCCTGCAGAACGCCGACCTTGTGGGCCAAGCCAACTCGTCGCTCGCCGGCCTCGCGAGCCCCGGAGGATTCTCTTCCGTGGGCAAGCAAGCCGAGGCCGCCTACCTGGAGCTGGGCTACGACTTCGCCCGTCTCTGGCCACAAGATCTGCCCGACTCTCTCGTAGGTTTCGTGCGCTGGGATACTTGGGACACGATGAAAGTGGCCCCGGACGGAGGCGCGCGTGACCCCCGCTTCCGCGAATGGAGTTGGATGACCGGCGCCAACGTGCAACTCGGTGCGGACCCCACGCAAAGCGTGATCCTCAAAGTCCACTACGCCCAAGTCCACTCGGGCCTCGATTCACTTCGCACCGATCACCAATTTGCGATCGGATTCGGATTTCAGTTCTTCCCCAAACAAGGAGATGCAGAAAATGTCGTATTCTAAGAAGCTCGCCCCCCTTGCCCTCGCCCTTCCTCTCTTTTCGGCATGTCTCGGAGGAGGCACCGACACCAAAGCCAAGACGGCCCTTTACGATTTACCCGAAGCAGACGCCGTCATCGTGAACATCGGTACGAATGTGATCTTCGCGACCTACACCGAGCTCAACACAAAAATGATCGCGCTGAACACGGCAGCCCAGAGCCTCGCCGCCAACAGGGACGCCGCTTCGCTGACCGCGGCCCAAGATGCCTGGAAAGCCGCTCGCATTCCGTGGGAATCCACCGAAAGCTTCCTGATCGGTCCCGTCGATGCGTTGGGTATCGACCCCAAGCTGGACACCTGGCCGCTCGCTACGTCCGCCCTCAATGCCGTGATTGGCGGGAGTGATCCCCTCACCCCGGCTTTCGTTCACAATCTCGACACCAACCTCCAGGGTTTCCACACCGCGGAGTACCTGCTTTTCGGGGACGGCATCGCCACCAACACTCGCAGCGTGGGTTCTCTCACGGACCGCGAGTACGAGTACCTCGTGGCGGTGACCGCGGTGATGGCGGAGCACACGGCGCAACTCGTGACGGCTTGGTCCGAGCACTTCGATCCCGAAGACACCACCTCGCCTGCCTTCCTGGATGTGTTCACGCTAAAAACCCCGTCGCAAACCGCCGGGTTCACGAACCGCGCCCAAGTACTCGCCACGATCGTGCAGGACGGCATGGCCGGAATCGCCGACGAAGTGGGCAACGGTAAGCTCGCCACGCCGCTGGCCGGAAGCCTCGCCGAGGCCGACCCATCGCAGGTGGAATCGCAGTTCAGCTGGAACTCACTCGCGGACTTCCAGAACAACGTGGCCTCGATTTCCAACCTCTACACGGGAGACTACGGCACGCACACGGGCGCGGGTCTCGACAGCCTCGTCCAACAAGTGGATATGGACCTGGATTTCCGCATTCAGGCCGAGATCGAGTTCGCCAAGGCGAGAATCGCCGCCATCGCGGGCGCCGCCAATTTGCCGTTTACGCAAGCCATCAAAGACCCCGCGGCTCGCGAGCGCGTGCAAGCCGCCATCGACCAAATGAACTCCCTCAAGAGGATTCTGGAAGAGGAACTTGCCCCGCTAGTGAAATAGCGCTCGCACGTCATGACAAAATTACGCTTCGCTCTCTCAACCTTATCGATTTTTGTTCTGATGGCCGGCTGCGGGAAAACGCCCGGAAAAGCCGGCGATCCCAGTTACCTGTACGTCTCCAAGATCGCCGACAAAGCCACGCTGGTTGATCTTTCGAATTCCGTGGGTGGGCTTTCGATGCCCGCACCGAATTTGACCGAGGCGAGTCTCGCACGGCACTTGGACGGGGACGCGAGTTTCGAGAAGGCATTTATTCCGGGACCGGACGACGCGCATCCGGGACACGTGGGCCTCGGCCCCGTCTTCAACAACACGTCGTGCCTCAATTGCCACGCTCGCGACGGCCGAGGCTTTCTTCCGCCGGTGCCGAGCGGGCAAGCGCGCGTAAAGCTGGGCTCTAACGAGAGCTTACTCCTTCGCATCAGCGTGGAGGGCCTTGAGGCTCTCCCCAAAGACGCCGACCACCTTTGGGGTGCGCCACAACCCGTACCCGGCTTCTCCGGACAGCTCTTCCATCGCGGCATCTACGGACTGCGTCCGGACTCTCCGGGCACCGGACAAGCCGACGTGTATCTGAGCTACGAATCACGCGTGGAAACCTATCCCGATGGACGACAGGTGACTCTGCGGAAGCCGCTCTTTGCTGTAGAGAACGCCTATGACGGCGCGGCAAGTCGCCTCTACCAAAATGATGTGCGCCAGAGTCCGCGACTCGCTCCACCGGTGGCTGGCCTGGGTCTTCTCGAAGCCATCTCCGAGGACGACATTCTCGCGCAAGCCGATCCCGACGACGCCAACGGCGACGGCATTTCGGGCAAGCCCAACTGGGTGCTGGATCTCGTAAAGCAGGCGGCGGGCAATCCCACTCCCCTGAGCCTCGGACGCTTTGGCTGGAAGGCCTCGACCCCCCATCTTCTCCAACAAACCGTCGCCGCGCTCAACAACGACATGGGCGTGGTGAGCACGCTCCTGCCCACACAAAACATCTTCGGCACCCTGCTCTACGACGCCTTTCTCGCGTTGGTCGGCAGCGACCTCGCCCGTTTGCCCACCGTGGAAGCCGACGACGATTTTGTGGACGGCGTGACTTTCTATTCGCGCACCCTGGGCATACCCGAACGGCGCAACGTGGAAGATTCGACCGTCCTTCAAGGAGGACGCCTCTTTGCGCAGGTCCAGTGCATCCAGTGTCACGCCGGGGCCTACGAGATAAAGGATTGGGCGGAAGTGCCCGAGTTCTCTGGCCTCAAGATCTATCCCTTTACCGATCTCCTGCTGCATGACATGGGCGAGGGCCTGGCCGATAACCGCCGTGACTTCGATGCCGACGGCCGCGAATGGCGGACCACGCCGCTGTGGGGCATCGGCCTGACAAAGCTCGTGAACGCCCGCGCCGGATTCCTGCACGACGGCCGCGCTCGCACCCTGGAAGAAGCCATCCTTTGGCACGGGGGCGAAGCTGCGGGATCCGTGGAGGCCTTCAAAAACCTGAGTGCCGCGGATCGCGAGTCCCTTCTTCGTTTCATTGAGAGCCTCTGATAAGGAAAGGGGCATGGCCTCCTCCGAGATCCTCCCCTACGTCCTTCTCGACAGCGGCCACGGCCGTAAACTCGAACGCGTAGGTCCCTGGCTGGTGGAACGCCAGGCCGCCACGGCCTTTTGGAAGCCCCGCCTGCCAGAGACGGAATGGCGCAAAGTCGACGCTACCCACGTGCGCTCCGATCAGGGCGGCGGACACTGGAAATTCCACAAAACGCTTCCCGATTCGTGGCTCACGACCTGGGGCGGCCTCACACTCAAAGTGAAACCTACCTCCTTCGGCCACTTCGGCTTCTTCGCCGAAGTCGCCCACGAATGGGATTGGTTCCGTACCGTGGTGCCGCGCTTAGCGAAGGAACTCGGCCGCCCGCCCAAAGTTTTAAACCTCTTCGGCTACACGGGTGGCTCAAGCCTGGCGATGGGCCTGGCTGGAGCTGAAGTTACCCACGTGGACGCGGCCAAGGGGGTCGTCGACTGGGGCCGCGAGAACGCCGCGCTGAACAACGTGCCTGACGGCCGCGTGCGCTGGATCGTGGACGACTGCATCGCGTATTTGAAACGCGAAGAACGACGCGGAAACAAGTACGACGGATTCGTCATGGACCCGCCAAGCTTCGGTCGCGGACCAAACAAAGAAGTGTTTAAACTGGAAGACGACGTGGGCACGCTGCTGGAAGCCGTGCGTGGCGCCACCGGCCCCGCCCCGCGACTGATGCACTTCTCCTGCCACACGCCGGGTTTCACTCCGGAAGTTTTGCGCAACTTGCTCGAAGACACGTTTTCCCTGGACGGGCTTGTCGTGGAAAAAGGCGAAATGACGGTGCCCGAGCAAAAAGGCCGCGTGTTGCCCTCGGGATACTTCTGCCGCCTGGCCCCGCCGGCCTAAGGCCGCCTCTCAGATTCCGCGCAGCCAGTAATCTTTCCAGTACGACGGTTCTTTGGCCTCAATAACAAGCGGCTTGTCGGTGATCGGATGATCGAAAGCCAAGCATCGTGCATGGAGAGCCATCGGGATGCCTTGGGGACTGGCCTTGCCGTAAAAGCGATCGCCCAGAATCGGGTGCCTGCGCTCCAAGCAGTGCAATCGGATCTGATGCGTGCGTCCCGTGAGGGGCTTCACTTCGATCCAGGACTTCTCAGGCCCTGCCTTCAGCACGCGGAAGAGCGAAATGGCCGGATCGCCGCCGCGTCCTTTGGGAACGTTCTGCCAACGACCGCTCCCGCCCTTCAGGATGTAGGTGCGCACGTCTTTCCATTCGTCGAGCCAACGGCCCTCGACCACCGCCCAGTATGTTTTCTGCATCTGGCGGTCGCGGAACTTTTCGGTCATCGCACGGTTGACGGCAGGATCCTTGCCAAAGAGCACCACGCCCGTGGTGTCGAGATCAAGGCGATGGAAGAGCACCAGCGGGCGCCCGACTTGCGCCTCGACCTGCCCCTGCAGGTGCGGACGCAGGTCGTCGTGGGTTTTGTGCACGGGCAAGCCCGACGGCTTGTTCACCGCCAAGAGGGTGTCGTCTTCGAAGAGAATTTCGATCGCCATGGATGACCGCGTGCGCACAAAAAAAAAGGGGCTGAGTCGCGAGACTCAGCCCCTTCTTCAGACGGCGGAGAGAATCAGCCTTCGGTCTTTTCGGTTGCGGCGGGAGCGGCCTTCGGCGAACGGCCTTTGAAGCCGCCCTTCACGCTGGCTTTCACCGTGACGTAGGCGTTCTTGTGGCCAGGAACGGCACCCTTCACGAGGATGTAGTTCTTGTCGGCTTCGATCGCGACGATGGTGAGGTTCTGCACGGTCACGGGCACGTTACCCATGTGGCCCGGCATCTTCTTGTTCTTGAAAACTTTGCCGGGATCGGAGCGGTTACCGATCGAGCCGCCGTGACGGAAGAACTCGTGGTTGTGGGAGTGACGAGCGCCGCGGAAGTTGTGACGCTTCATAACGCCGGCAAAACCTTTGCCGATCGAGGTGCCTTGAACGTCGATCGCATCGCCCACTTGGAAGAGATCCGCGTTGAGCGTCATGCCTACTTCGTAGTCAGCGATCAGTTTTTCGTCGATGCGCACTTCGCGCGTGAAGCGCTTGGCGGCGGTCTTAGCTTTGGCGGCATGGCCGGCTTCCGGCTTGTTCACGCGTTGCTTTTTCTTGTCGGCGAAGCCGAGTTGCACGGCGGTGTAGCCGTCCTTCTCGCGCGTCTTCACTTGCGTCACGGCGCAGGGGCCGACTTCGATGACCGTGACCGGAGTCACTTCGCCATCGGCCGCGAAGATTTGCGTCATGCCGATCTTACGACCGAGCAGCGCGAAGGGATAACCTTGAATGATTTTGGTTCCGGACTTGAGACCCGTGTACGACATCACAACCTCGAGTTGTTTCACTTTCATCCATCATTCCTCCCACAAGACGCGGGTTTGGAACTGGCAATTCAGGGACTTACGGAGCTACTGAAGGCTCTTTTGGGCGTCAAGGGCAAAGCCCAAAACCCCGCCGAACTTCTAGGCAGGGTGATCAATTCTTGTCCGAGATCCGCGCCCCCGAGCCCCCTAAGTGGCCCAGATCCCGTGGCAGGAGGGGGTGGCTCCCGATTTGCACTCCCGGAGTCACAATTATGAATCCCTCACGGTTGAGGTCTTATACGTCAAGGATCGGCATGTGCGGCTTAGCCCTGGTGGCAAGCCTCGCCTCCGCTCAGAACTTCAACAACACGCCCACCACCAAGCCCACCGGGCGCACGCTCAAGATCGTGCAGAACACGATGGTGGCGTTGCCGACAGCCGAGGTGAGAACCTCCACCGCTCCGCGATCCGAGAGCGTGCTGCTGCTTCAACCCGTCAGCCTGGAAGTGCCGTCGTTCGCTTCGGACTTCACGGCGGCCGTAATGACCGAGGAAATGGCAGCCCAAATGGACGCGCAGTTCCTGCGAAACATGCGCCTCCTGGTTACGGTGAGCGGCATGGAACTGGTGGATCGTGACACCATGGCACGCGATCGCGGCGCCAACCGCCCCATGTTGCTGCCGCTGTACAACGAAATTCTCATCCGCCAACAAATGGCGCGCTCCATGCGCACTTACATGCTTGCCCGGGGGCTGCCGCGCTTCCTGGGCTCGCGCGAAGAAACCAAGGCGATCGCCCAAGCCTATCAAGGCGTGCAAAACGCCACTCGCCTGCAAGTGCAAAGACCCAACAGCAAGTGGGCCTTTGGCACCGGCATCAACCCCTTCGAGTCGAAAACCTGGGCCAATGTCCACAACGGCACCTGGCGTGCCGAAGTCGTGTACCACTACAACGTCGATCAACTGCGCTCCACGTTGGCCCACACCTGGAAGGCTTTTCTCTTCGAGACGAACTATTTCATTTTTTCGAAGGTGCTCGAGCAGCACGCCGTGTACCGCTTCTCGCCGACCCTTACGAGCCGCCTGACCCTGGGCGTACCGCTCATGGCCCAAAACAAAATGGGCCACTCCACAACCACGCTGCGGATGGAAAAGACGTTCTGAGCGCGGAGATGTGAGTTAGATCGATTCGCGAACGTGATCCACGCGGACCGGGTAGCTGGCCGTGCGGCCGGTCGTCGGATCCACGAAAACGGCTTCGAAAGTGTTCGAGCCTTCGTCGAGTTCCACAAAAATGGAGCTTGTCTGAGTGGTGCCACTGCCGCGAATCACCCCGACAGGTTCCCAAGCGGCGGCGTCCTTTTGGATGCGGCGGAGTTCCTTGAGTCGCCAGCGGGAAGAAGAAGCGGGCCTGCGGTCCGCCGATGCCCGAACCAGTGCCCCATCCCGGTGCTCAAAGCGCATTTGCTTGGCTTCTACCGTGAGGCGGAGGCCTTCCGTACGAGACATCTCATCCGGGGCCGGCAAACTCACCACGCGACTGGTCAGATGCACCGAGGCCACGTTCGGAGCCTTCCAGTTGGCCGAAAGGGTGTTCTTATCCAGAGGTTTCGGGACTTCCGTATTGAGGCGGGCCACCACGGGGAGCGTCAGGGCGGCAACGACGGCGAAGGCCTGGATGGTGGTCCAGAGTCCCTGCGTATGCTCAGCCCAAGCAACCCGTTTCTTCATGTCTCTGATAATATCGGAGCGATCGTGCTAAATGGTGAAAATTATTCATGTTAATTCTCTGTTAAGACTCCCGAGCGACTCCTTTTTTGAAAGATAGATGCGGCGCGTCATTTCTGCTAGAACGAGTCCCGCATGAGAACTCGGCCGATGTCCTCGAAGTGGAAAGCTTTTGGCCTGCTCGCGGGCTCGATGGCTACGGCCTTAGGCGCCTGCTCGGCCGAAAGACCCGCCGGGATTCCCCCCACCTCCGTGGTCCCCACCCCGGTGGACGCTCCGCGAACCGATTCCCAAAGCCCCTCGGGATTGCGCCCCCAAGAAGTGATCCAGCTCGCCTCCATCGACGAGAAAGTCCCGGTCCGGGACCAACAAGTTTGGCTCGAGAAGAAGTATTGGCTGAATCGCGACATCTGGGTGTCGCTCGGCGTGGAACGCGCCTCGGTGACTGGCTTAGCGGGCAGCGTGTTCGGTTACGTGCCGGCGCGGATCGAGCGCCATGGCCTGCAACTGGTGCTCATGCGCCGCAACGATGGGCTCTTCGGAGGATCCGCCCTAGGACCCGAACTTCCCGTTCAAGCCTATCCGATCACGGGCGAATCCAACGACGAACTGCTCGTCGATCTCGCCTCGCCCGTCACTCCCTTTGGTTTGACCCTGATCGGCGTTGAGAAAGCCGAAAGCGCGAAGGAGCTTCAGCCGCGCCTGGAATACTTGAAATCGCTGGAGGTCAAAGAGAAGAGCCTTACGCTGAACACCGTCGTGGTGGTGCAAAGTCCCAAACCGCTTTTCGACAAAGACGAGGTCTCAGCCGAGAACGCCACCCAGCAAGACCCTCATTTGCTCTCGATGAGCCTGCGCACCGACTGGGTGCTCGACGCTCCAACGCCCGAATACCAAGCGGTCGCCAAAGGGGAAAGCTTCGGTTTCTTCGAAACCTTACCCCTCGTGCGCGACAGCGGCACTCGCACCGAAACCTTCCTCAACCGCGTGCGCCAACGAGTGCCGTTCCAATGGGAAATGACCCCGAACACGCCGGAGATCTATCGCGACGCCGTCAAGGCCGGGGTGGAGATGTGGAACCAAGCGCTGGAGGGCGGCGTGCTGCAACTCCAGACGCGCGTGGGCGACGGCTCGCGCTCGATCACCGATCCCTCCGTGTCCAACATCGTTTGGGACGACAACCAGGCAGTCAGCATCGCGTTCGCCAACTGGCGTGAGAACCCATACACCGGCGAGATCATACAAGCGCAAGTTTACATGTCCGGCGACATGTGGGCCCAGCAGGCCCGGATGATCTACCAACTCCGTCGCATCGAGAAATCGCTGCGAGCTAACGCTTCGGCTCCGGGTGCCGGCGGCGCCGCTCCTCCCCTGCCTCCCCCTCTGGCCCGAGCCGAACTCGCGCGCATCAAAAACGAACTCGCCCGCGTAGCAACGGCTCCCCAGGCTCGCCGCTTTGCCCTGGGCTTCACGGCAACACTGGCGAACGAACAAGCCGGGCGCCGCGCGTACTGCCTGCGCACCGTGGATCTGCGGTCCCTGAAACAGCAAGTGTCCGCCCTCGAAACTCCGCCGCCTGAAGGTGCGCAGACGGCCCCTATTGGGGACGCCAGCGAAGCGCACTTGCCGTACCCCTCGGACTCCACCACCGTGACGGAGTTTTCGCAGAACGTGGTGCGCGCCGTGGTGCTCCACGAAGTGGGCCATACGCTGGGGCTTCGCCACAACTTCATCGCATCGAAGAGCACCTCCGACGGTGGACGCATCCAGAGCGCGAGCATCATGGACTACAACGACCTCGTGGTGGACGCTTCCTTCGATCGACCCGGAGATGCCGACAAGGCTCTGCTCGCGGCGGGTTACCTGGGGGCTGCGGTGCCGGCGGACTTCGCCTTCTGCACGGACGAAAACGCCGAGGCCGGCATGCCCGATTGCCAGCCCTTTGACCACGCCTCCGAGCCCATCGATGGCTTGCGCGTGCGACAGGAGACGAACCTCCTCGTAGCCCTGCGTTTGCTGCAAATTGGAAATGCGGAGGCCGCCCTCGAAGTTCTCAATGCCGCACTCGAGACGGTCGCGGACACGATGAACTACGTGGTGGCGCCGACCGAGAGCGCGAGTGAGTTCTTGAACGATCCCCTGCTTGCAGATCGTCAAAGCAAGGCATGGGCTTCGATCCAGGCGTCGCACAAGATGTTGGATCTTCCCTACCCGGCGGAACTTCAAGCGCAGTACAGCCAGCTTCTCACGCAGTTTCTGGTCGAGAAGATCACGGCGAAGTCTGCGGGGTCGGCCGTGTTCGATCGTCTCGTCGAATCGCTTGTGGAAACGGCATTCGACGCGCACGGCACCCAGGAGATTCAAACGCGCCTCCTTTCGGTCGATGGCTTGCGCAAGCTCCAGGACCTGCGCGCGCGCAGGGCGCTTCGCGATCTGCAATCGCGCCTGCTTCTGCCCGTCGCCCAGCGGAGCCTCAAGGAGGCGGAAGCCGACGACGAGGTCGCTCGCGCGATTGCCAAGATCCTGGCCGACGGCTACTTCCTGCGCCCATAAGCGGTTACACTGAGACTGTGTACGGCATTCTCAGAGAACTCATTCGCCTTGTTTTGCGTTTGTGCTACGGCTCGATCGAAGTTCACGGACGAGAAACCGTGCCCAAGGGCGTGCCCGTGCTTTTTATCGGCAATCACCAGACGGGCCTCGTGGACGGCGCGCTGCTGCTCGGCATCCAGCATCGTCCCGTCCGGCTCGTGATCAAGCACACGCTCTGGGATATTCCCGTGGTCTCGTTTTTTGCCACCGGACTGGGGATGATTCCCGTGTTTCGCAAGCAGGACCTGAGCCCCGAGCAGCAAGCCCAGCTCGACATGCGCCGCAACGACGCCAGTTTCGAGCGAGTGGCCGAGTCCTTCCGTCGCAACGAATGCGTGGTGATCTTTCCCGAGGGCAAGAGCCACAACGAAGCGGGCTTGCAGCGACTGAAAACCGGCCCGGCCCGCATGTTGCTGGAGGCCGAGCTCAAAAACGATTTTCGCTTGGGCGTGCGCTGGCTGCCGGTGGCCATCGACCTGGAATCTCGCGACCGTCCCGGGGGCCGAGCACTCGTGCACTATCACCCCGCGCGGGGCATCTTGAAATGGCGGGAACTGGCGCTCACGGATTTCGAAGCCGCCGTTCGAGGCTTGCGCGACGAGATGGAAGTCTATCTGCGCGAGATCACCCACGACTTTGCGTCCTGGGAAGATCGGCGACTCGTGGACCGCCTCACCGAAATGTGGCTCGCGGCTTCTCCCACCTACGATTATCTGGGACACCACAACCAACTTCTCAAGTGGAAGCGCATCCTGGAGACCACGCGCGACGAACCCGACGCCCCGTGGCCCGAACTGCGCCGCAAGGTGGACGACATCTTTGAGCACCTTCAGCTGGTGGGCCTGACTCCGGCGGATCTCTTCCGCACGAACCTCTCCTCCCGGCGCTTCGTGTTGGCCCGATTGCTGCCGAACTTGCTCGTGTGGGCGCCCCTGATCTTGGTCGGAAGAATCGTGTGGTGGGTTCCCACGCGCACCATCGCGCGCATCACGCTCAAAGGCGCGGGCTCCAAGATGGACGTGGTTTCCACCTACCAGCTCGTGGCCGGAATCATCCTCTATCCGGCATGGACGACGATTCTGTTTTTGGGCCTCTGGGCAAGTCTCGACCTGCGCGAGGCCGTGGGGCTTACGCTCATTTCGGTGGGCTGCGGGGTGGCCGCGCTCTCGGTGGCCGGACGCGTGCGTCTCAACATGTCGCAGCTTTTGCGTGCGTACCGAATGTGGAGCTTTCGCGCCAACGTGCAAAGCGGACGCGACCTCGTGGTGGGCGTTTGGCAAAGTGCCGCCAAGCTTTGGCAGCGCGGTCTCGAAAAACAAGACGAGCTGAACTCTTAGACAAACTTGCTGATCACCGAGAACGTCGTTGACGACTGCTCTCGGTCTTCTGCCTAGTGCTTACCCTTGTAGTAAATGTACTCTTTGTTGAGATAGTTGCGCAGCACGAGCTTTTCGTCGTCCTCGGACTTCACGTACTTGGGAAGCAGGGGGATCTTGCCGCCGCCACCCGGAGCGTCGATCACAAAGTGCGGCACGGCCATGCCGGAGGTGTGGCCGCGCAGGTGCTCGATGATGTTGAGGCCCACTTCCACAGGAGTGCGGAAGTGGCTGATGCCCTGGCTCATGTCGCACTGGAAAATGTAGTACGGGCGCACGCGCATCATCAGGAGCAGGTGATTCAGGCGCATCACCGTCTCGGGCTTGTCGTTGATGCCCTTCATGAGCACCATCTGATTGTTGATCGGGATGCCAGCGTCCGAAATTTTTGCGCACGCGTTGAAGGCCTCGGCCGTGCACTCCCTCGGATGGTTGAAGTGCGTGTGCACGTAAAAGGGCTTGTGTTTGGCGAGGATCGAAACGAAGTCGTCGGTGATGCGCGCGGGCAGAGTGACCAGGTTGCGGGTGCCAAGCCGGAACACTTCCACGTGCGGAATTTTGCGCAGGCTTCCCAGAATATAATCCAGACGCTCGTCGTTGTTGGAAAGCGGATCGCCGCCGGAGATCACGACGTCGCGGATGGCCGGCGTCTTGCGGATGTACTCGAGTCCGTCCTCGAGCTGCTTCTTTTGCGCGGCCGAACCGGGGTCCGAAACCTTGCGCTTGCGCGTGCAATGCCGGCAATAAACCGGACAGTGGTGCGTGGTGTAAAAGAGCACGCGATCCGGATAACGGTGCGTAATGCCCGGCACGGGCATGTCGCGCTCTTCGCCGAGCGGGTCTTCCATTTCTTCGGGCTGCACGGTGAGCTCGCCCATCTTAGGCACGCTTTGCAGGCGAATCGGACAGTCGGGATCGGTGGGATCCATGAGGGCTGCGTAGTAGGGCGTGATCGCCATGTTGAAGATGTCCGAGGACTTCTGGAACGCCTCGTGCTCTTCGGGGGTTACGTCGATGGTGCGCTCGAGCGACTCCATCGTGCGCACGCGGTTTTGCTGCTGCCAAATCCAGTTGTTCCATTGGTCGTCGGGCACGTCGCCCCAGGGACGGCCGCGCCCCCCCGTCAGGAACTCATTGCGGCCCACATGGTAAGCCTTTTCGGGGTGAAATCCGGGTGCGGGGGTCGTCATGCGGCCATTTTACACGGAATTCGGCTCAGGCTACATCTGGGGCATGCCCAGCGTGAAGATACGGCCCTCTTTTTGGGAACACGACCACGGAATCCCTCTTTCGCGCGACCTGGCGCCGGCCTCCCTCTTCGACCGTTTTCGCGATTATCTCGTCTTCGACTTGGAAACCAAGGATCTGGCACCGCGCGACAACTCCATCGAAAACCTAGCAAAATTGGGGGTGAGCGTGTGCTGCGCCTGGGATTCGCGCGACAGCAAGATGCACACCTTCTTTGAGGACGACCTGCCGAAGTTCGTGAAAATGTGCTCCGATCGCCTGCTCGTCGGCTACAACATCCGCCGCTTCGACTTGCCGGTGTTGACCGGCTACGGGCTCAAACTCGACGGCCTCGAGGTTTTCGACATCATGGACGAGGTGGAACGCGGGCTCGGACGCCGCTTCATCAAGCTCGAGTACGTGGCCCAAGGCACGCTGAACGAAGGCAAGTCGGGCTCGGGCCTAGAGGCCATCGAGTGGTACAAGCAGGGACGATTCAAAGAGCTCGCCGAGTACTGCGCGCGCGACGTGGAAGTCACGCACAAGGTGTTTCGCCACGGCCTGGAACGGAAGTTCCTGGCCGTTCAGTTCCCCGAGCAGCCACGCAAGGAATTCGTTACCGACTGGGCGTGAGCATGACGCCATCGTGTGCGAAATGCATTGCATTTTGCACGCCGCCTGTTAGGCTCGGAACATGAGATACCCTCGAGAACTTGCCAAAGAACTGGCTCGTTACAAAAAGAGCCTCCTTTTGCTGGGCCCTCGCCAAACCGGAAAATCAACCCTCCTTGCCGCCCAGAAAGCGGATGTCGCGATCAACCTCGCCGATGAGGAAACTTTTCGCGATCACGCCCGCGATCCCGCCCTGCTCAAGAACCTCCTGACCAACTCTTCGGCACGTTCGGTGCTGATCGACGAAGTCCAGCGGCTGCCTTCGATTTTGAATACGATTCAGGCCCTTATGGACAACCATCCGAAAATCCGATTTCTCCTAACCGGCTCCAGCGCACGCAAGCTCCGACGCGGTCACGCGAACCTTTTGCCGGGAAGGCTCCTTAGTTATTCGCTCGGTGGACTGAGCGCCTCCGAGTTGGCGGACGCCTTCGACCTTCGTAAATGTCTGACGACGGGGACGTTGCCGGGAATCTATTCGGAGGCGGATGCCGGTCTGCGCAAAAAACTTCTGCGTAGTTACGCCTCCACCTACCTGCGCGAGGAGATTCAAGCCGAGGCCTTAACCAAAGACATCGAAGGCTTTTCACGTTTCTTTGACGTCGCGGCGGCATACTCCGGCCAATTCGTAGATTTCACCAAAATCAGCTCGCTCTCGGGCATCAACCGCCAAACTGCGGCGCGCTATTTCGACATTCTCTGCGACACGCTCGTCGTGTACGCCCTTAAGCCCTTCGCGAAATCGCCCTCCGTCCGGCTCTCGCAGCATCCCAAGATGTATTTCTTTGATTGCGGCGTTTGGAACGGAATCCTGGGCAACTTCGAGTTGTCGCTCGATCGAATCGGACCCCTGTTTGAACATTGGGTCCTGCAAGAGATCATTCACACCGCTTACGCGCGCGACATGGAGCTGTCGGTGACCACATACCGAACCCAAGCGGGAGCCGAAGTGGACTTCATAGTTGAGCGCGAAGGAAAGCTATTCGCCGTAGAAGTCAAAGCCTCGCGCAACGTTGGACGCTCGGACTGCCGCGGCTTCGCTTCGCTCAGGGCTCTCCTCGGCAAGCGCAAGTTCACCCCTCTCATCGTCTATTTGGGCAGCCGGGAGTTTGAACTCGAGGGAGCAAAAGTGCTGCCGCCGCAGTCGCTCAGTAAAGCACTTTTCGCCTAGCGCCACCGGCGCATTCGGAACATGCCGCTCCCGCTGCGAGAGGATCGAACTCGCAGTGTTCGACTGATCCTCTGGCTTAGTCTCCAGCGAAGCGCGCAGGGTTTGCGATTTTTGGGCTCTCCCGGTGCTTGTCCTCCGTGTCAGTGAGGCAGGCTTTGCGCACAAGCCGAAGCCGAGAGGAATAAGCCATATGGCTTGTTCAAAACGGGATTCGATCGCCCTGTCTTGGGCTACGCGACTGGCTACTTCAGGAGCGGATCCGATTTCACCACGCACCGCGAGTGCTTCGGGTTCTGCACGCAGAAGGATTTAAGGTCCATGCGGATCTTGGAGTCACCCACCCCGCGCACGTTGAGGGAGCCGGGCTTGCGGCCCTTGCCGTTGATGTCCGAGCCAAAGGAGTTGACGTCGAAACCGATGAAGCTGTCGCTGGCGCCGGATCCCGGGCCGCTGCCGGCGGAACCGTACGCCCCCCCGGCGCTCGAGTTCGAGAGAGAGAGTGCGTTGTCGCTGCCGACCGAGCCACCGGTCGAGCCACCCGGCGTACTCGCCTTGGTGCCGCTCTTTGCGGCAGCAGTGCTTAAGCTGCTTCCACCCGTCGGAGCGGACGCCGTGTTGGCGGCCCCGTCACGGTTGGAGGTGGACGAAGTGTTGGTGGACGCCGGGTTCGAGAGAGTGCCGCCCGGGCTCAGTCCCGTCGTGCTCGTCGTGACGGAAGGAGAAGGACTCGGCGTTACGATGATGTCGCCCGTGGTGACGGTGCCCGGAGTCGTCGTTCCGGACGTGATCGAGGTGCCCGTCGCCGAAGGCGAAGGAGAGGGCGACGCGGAAGCCGACGCCGTGGGTGTGGGCGTGGGCGATGCCTCGGCCGCAGGCTCGCGGTTGTCATCGCTGTTGTCGTTATTGTTTTTCTTGTCTCCGCCACCTTTTTTCCCGCCGAGCAACGCGGCGAGCCCCGCACCCAGGCCGGCGCCGAGGAGACCAGCACCGATGGCGGTGGGGATTCCGGAGCCGGAGAGGCCTTGGCCGGCCCGCTTGATGGAATCCATGGCGCCGCCGATTCCTCCCACCGACGCCGCTTCCCCGCTGCAGAGAGCACTCAAGGTTTCATAGCGCTTAATGATCCATTCACCCGGAGACTTGATGCCTTCAGCGGCCGCCTTACACGCATGTGCATCCTTGACTGCCTGACATGCCAGTGGATTTGTCGCGCATTCAGCCTGTTTAGCACTTGCGACTCCCTCGGCAGCTTTGCCCAAAGCTTCGGCACCCTCAGTCATACCAACGGCACCCGCACCACCCGTTGAAGCCGCAGCGGTACACTCTGCGGCAGCGGCGCCCGACATCTGGTTCGTAGCCTTTCCGGCATCGGCTCCATTCTGGAGTCCTTGGCCATCCGTATTCTGGGCCATCTCGTTCGCGGTGTTGACGCCAGTCGTTAGGGTGCCCGCATTCGACGCACTATTTTGGGCAACCGCCGCGTTGGCTTGGGTTGAAGCTGCCTGAGACTGCAAGAATCCGTCGGTAACCGCTTTTGTCTGCGCCGCGAGTTCTGGAACCTTATTGCAGCTTTTCTCCAGCGCTGAGATTTTTGCCTGAGTCCTTGTATGAAGCGCCGTGAGTTCCTGACATTGAATCAATTGGGGAGACACAGCATACGCGGGCGACACCACCATCGATGTCACAAGGAGCCCAGCCAAGACACGAGTGGAAAAGCGCACAGGTAAACCGTGGTTCATGGGCTTATTGTGGCTCAAGACGAGGTGCGAAGAACAGTGAAGTTACGGGTGCCTCTCCGTTAAGCGCAAAGCAGGGATCCGTGAGGAATCGGTTAAGGAGATCGAGACCGATCTGAGCCTGATGCCTAGCCGCTTAACTTTCGCCGCTTCTCCCAGGGGAACTTTCGGGCGAGCACTTCTTCGCGCGCGGCCGGGCCCGCAAAAGCTTCCGCCGCATTGGCCGTGAAATAACGATCCAGATTGGCGAGTTCGCGCCGGGACGTGAGTACGCGCGTGAAGGCGAGAGCGTCCCAGAACTTGCCAAAGGGCCTCCCCCGGCAGGCTCCGGTGATCGTGCGCGCCAGCACCGCGGTGAAGGTGCGCAGGAAGTTTTGGAAACTCCGGCGCGTGCGGAAACGGATCTTCAGATGCAGGTGGTTGCCCACATTCACCCACGATTCCACGCGCACACGGAAGCGCGCGGCTTGACGCCGGAGGAGCGCAGCCACCAGGAGGCGGTTGTGGGCGCGCAGAAAGCTCAGCTCCCCACGGGCAGCCGTGGCCCGCAGGGTGAGGTGCACGGGCTTGTTGGTGGCGAGCGGCCGGAGAACTTTGCGCCGGCCACGCGTGCCGCTCCCGCCATGCGCAAGCGGCGGGCGTTTCTCATTGGGTGCCCGGAAGAGATCAGCCTGGGGATCGCGCGACATCTGATTTTTCTAGCCAAGACGAAGTCGAAAAACAAGGGGCAATATTATTCTACCTATGAGAACGCGGGAGGATCCCAGCCGACGCATCGGCGTTTGGAGGCGTCGGCTGGCCGATCTTCGATACCCGCGATCCCCACATCAAGTGCAACCGTTTTGGGTCGGTAGGGATTGGAAAAGTTGGGCTCCCAAGGGAGCCAAATTGCCGAGGATTCACCTTGTGCGCGCGGGCGGCTTTCCGGAGCGCTTTGCAATCGATCGCGTTGGCGCCAGTTAAAGATCGCACCCTCACCACGCAGCGCTTGAAGAATCTCTCGATGTACGCAGTGAATGACCGGTTGGCTTGGTCGATCGAGCAAGGGTGCCGTGCGGTGCCCGCTTGCTTTGGCCGTGCGCCCGCTCAGTCGAGCGTGAACACTTCGGTGCCCATGCGGCCGTAGATCCAAAGCTCGCCTTCCCGAGGGAAAACCGCGCCCGAAATCCGGTATCCGGAAATCGCTTCCGGAGCTGCCTTGACTGCGATGGCCCGAAGATCATGATCCAGAAGGCGACCCTCTTCGTCGAAGCGGAGGGTGGCGAGTTGAGCCGCGCCGGATTGCGAATCGTAAGCTAGGACCCGGAGCCGACGTCCGTCGAAGGGCGAGGTCACCACCGACACATACGTAGACGAAGACAGCACCACGGCCGCCTCGAGCGACCAAAGCGTTTCGCAGTCCGCAAAGCTCTTGAGCGCCATCGAGTTCGCGTTGCCCGTGCTGGAGAGCTGCAAGAAATACCGACTGCTCAGCGCTTGAGTCATCCAGGGGGACACCGAGCAACCCAGCGCCCTCAGTCCACTCGACCCGTCGAGGGCCTGCGCTTCGCCGTTGAGCACGGCCAGGGGTTTGTGACCAGCGAGCCCCTGGCTCGACCACGGGAAGGTGTACCCGCCCACGCCGAGCTGCGGATAGTCCTGGAGGAGTCCGTCGCGCTCCGTGTAGCGGGACGAAGGAACGACCCCCGTTTCCCACGACTCCGTCTCGAAATCATAGGAGGCAAAACCGTGACTCGCCTGTCCGCCGACGTGCGAAAAGGAACCCGCCAGAGAATACTTCGGATACATCAGCGCCCCAGACTCCGTGACCCAGGCCAGCACGGATTCTTCCTGTTCCGGAGTTTCGCATCCGTCCTCAAGTGGGCACTTGAACTGCGGGCGGTGGACTGGAGAGTCTGTGAGTCTTAAAACGTTTGAGTGGAACGGTCCGGCTCCAATAGAAGGAGTCAGGCCCATGAAAACAACCAGGAAATATTACACAACCGAGTACAAGAA
>Ga0247843_1001134_pt1 | contig 57072 bp, 64 predicted proteins | sample LaCruzMarch2017__FD_192420 | JGI IMG/M metagenome (GOLD analysis project Ga0247843, IMG submission 192420) | Freshwater microbial communities from meromictic Lake La Cruz, Castile-La Mancha, Spain - LaCruzMarch2017_8m | ecosystem: Environmental > Aquatic > Freshwater > Lake | place: Spain...
AGCGTTCCGGACAGTCCTGACCGTCAATGACGGGATCCGCACCGAGGCCGAGCTCAGGATCTTTCCGGAATCCATCGGCGATCATCTGTTTCAGCGTGCGCTTGAAGTTGTCCGTGACGAGAGGGCTTGCAGCCACCCACTTCACAGAATCCCAGTTTCTGGCATTGGACGCTTTGACGTAGCCGTTGATGAAGGTCAGGGCACCTGCCCCTGCCTTGTCAGAATCCGTCTTCGTGTCAGCGGCGAAGCCTGCAACAGGGGCAGCAAGCATGAGGGTGGTGAGCAGGAGATGTCGCATATCAGTCGTGGTTGCAGGCTGGTGATCCGCCGGGGAAGACCAGGTTGTCGCGGAGTTGGAATTTGTCCCGTTCGACGAGGATGGACAGAAGCTCTTGGAGAGTCATCCCTGCCGCCGAACAGGTGAAGAAGCGGGTGTCAGTTCCGAACTCGTGGGCCACGATGTCGGTGAGCGTGGCTACCGAAATGCCCTCCGGGTATTTGCCGACGAGTTCCATGATTTCGTGTCCGTGAATTTGATTGGAGGTCATGGGGGAACTCTACGGGTTTTCCTCACCCCCCTGACAAACGAAAAACTCGGGATTTCGGCATCCACCTATACCACCCGGCGAGGCCCCCGCGTTTCGGAAGGCATCCACACAAGTTCCGGCCATTCTGGGGGTGAAGAGCAAAAGGCTTCCTACGCCTGATAAACGCCGTCTGGGGTCTCCGCACGGACTATTCAACTTTCATGCCAACATGCTCATTATCAGATAAATGGGCGTTAAATATGGTGTTCATTTCCGATGGACACAACGCGGGCGTCTGCGCGAGGCAAGGGTCGCAATCAGCAACCACTACCATGAGACCTCAAGACATCAAAGCCACGCAGATCCGCTTCGGAATCGAACTGGAAACCGCCATTCCCGCCACGAGCGGGATCACGGTCGGTTCCTACCACGGGGGCAGCCCCGTGACCGGTGGAGTTCGAGCGGGCGATTCCACGATCCTCGCCGCGCCAAACTTCAACCGCGCTTATTGGAAAGCCGAACGCGACGGCTCGATCCGGTATCAATCCGGGGAGATGGCCTGCGAGTTCGTGTCGCCCATCCTCCACGGCGAGGACGGGGTGGCGAAACTCTGCGACTTCGTTGGATGGATGAACGGGATCGGGGCGCGGGTGAACGACTCGTGCGGGTGCCATGTGACCGTGAGCGTGGACAGCGTGATCGGTTCCACAGATGTCCAGGCCCGTGCGGACTTCGCCCGAAAGCTCGCCCACATCGCCCAGTGGCACGCGCGCGCGATCTACGGCCAGACGGGGACCGGCCGCCACCTGAACCACTTCAGCCACACGTTCGCGGAGGACGTGGCCACGCTCGTCAAGCAGATGCAGGAAGCGCCGGATATCCGGCGCAAGGAACAAGCGGCGGTGGCGTGTGGGCGCGGGATGGTCAATTTCCGAAAATTGATGTCGCACGGACTCGTTGAGTTCCGTGCCTTCGCCGGCACGGTCAGTCTCGCCAAAGTGCAGCATCACGTGGGGACCGCGCTCGGGCTCTGCCGCCGCGCCCACGAAGTGCAATGCCTCGGGGGGTTCAAAAAGAACAAGCTCCAGCAGGCCCGCACCCGCAGCGCGGTCGAGTCGGTGAAGTTCCTCTGGGATTACCTCGGGTGGACGGGGAGCAACCGCCCGGTTGCCCTCGGGCTCTTCGGTCGCCTGCACGACGACTTTTCCAACCACAGCCGCGAGGCCCTGCGCCTCTGCCGCCAATTCGACGGACGATATGCCGACGCGAATCTCTAATTTTTGCGCCCATGGCTACGCGATGTGCGTAGTCGGCGGCGCAGAAGCAACCAACAACCAGAAAGGAAAACGTAGTATGTGTGTAATCATCGTGTGCCCGCCGAAAGTGCGGCCGGGCCTGAGCACCCTGATGGCCTGCGCTGCCGCCAACCCGCATGGGGCGGGAGTGGCATGGCGGGCAAAGGGAGAAGTGCGGTGGACCAAGAACCTTGGTCCCATCGAAGTGCATCAACTGCTGCGCAAGCTCAAGGGGGAGGTCGTGATCCACTTCCGTTGGGCGAGCGTGGGAGGGGTGAGCCCTGAGCTCTGCCATCCGTTCCCGGTGAACAAGTCGGCGCAAACTGCCCTCGTGGGCAAAGCCAGCCGCGTCCTGTTCCACAACGGGACATGGGGCGGGTTCAAAGACGCGCTCGCCTACATCGAGAAAGCGGAGAAACGAAAAGTCGGCGGGCCGATCAGCGACAGCCGGGTGATGGCCCTACTGGTGAACCACCTGCACGATCCGGACCTGCTCCAGAGCGTGGACGGGCGGTTCGTGCTCATGGGGGCGACCAAAACGAACCTGTTCGGTAACTGGAGAGAGTGGCGGGGAATGCGGTGCTCGAACCTCGGGTTCCTCTACGAACTCGAACGCTCTGAGAATGTTCGTTGGATGAAGAAGCCGGGCGACCAACTCGCCCTCTGGTCGGCGGAGAAGGAGGTTGCATGAAACTCTTCAAAATCGTCGCCAGCCGGTCGAGCGAGATCGTGTTCGATGAACGGGTCGAGGCGGAAACGCCCCGCGAGGCCCGAGAAAAGATGAAGCAGGCTCTCGGGCTGGAAAGCCTGACGGGCGTCGTCTACGTGGTCACGGAAATCCCGTTGGAGTTGATCCGCGAGATCGTGACATCCCAGATCGCCGAGATTGCCACGGTGCGGGCCGGGCGGAAGTCGCTCGACATCCCGAAACTCGTGGGTTCGGCGGTGAAAGCCATGACGGGCACCGCGCTTGAGGGGATCGAGCAGCGGATGTCGCGGCTGGAGAAGGAGAAACCGACAGAGCGGTTCAATCCACTCTCCACGTCACGCTACCGCACGTTCAATGACCCCGAGGGCAATACCGCTACCCCAGCGGTGAAGCGGCGTGCGGAAATACGGCCAATTCCAGCACCCATCCGTGCGATCCTCGGAGTGGATTGGAAAGCCATCAAGCGGCGTTACCGGAAGGACCGGTGCGTGAAGCGGACGGCTGCGGAGTTCAATGTGCCGGTGAACACGCTCAAGGCCCGCATCCGCAGAGAGGGGTGGGCGAAATGAACGTGCTTCACCAGCCGGAAGTCGTCCCCGCTGCCCTCGGGCGGGGGTGGACAGTCGTGCGCGGGGGCCGGGATGAAGGCGGGGCTTTCGAGCGGTGGGTTGGGGAGAACTTCCCAACCCACGAGCAAGCGGAGGCTGCCGCCCTGGACTGGGAGCGCCGGGCACCGTCAACGCAGGAGGAAGCGCCATGATCCGGGTCGCCAGATATAGCAAGAGCCGGTTCTGGGCGGTGTGGCGCGAGGACGAACTGATCGCGGTCGTGGTTTACAAGAAGGGCGCGGAAGCGGTCGCCGCCATTGCCCGGAAACTGGAGGGCCAGCCATGACGGAGAAATCCACGTTCGAGGTCCGGATCCAACGGCTCAACGAAGCGCCGGGTTCGATGAAGGTCGATGACGCCAGTTCCGCCGCAACCTACTGGCGGGAGAAGATCACGGCGATGCCGTGGTATGACCCAGAGCGCGAAATGTGCGTGGCAGTCATGCTCAACACCCGCCTCTCGCCCGTAGGGCACACGCTCGTCGGGATCGGAACGTTGAATGAATGCACGGTCCATCCCCGCGATGTGTTCCGGGCGGCGGTGGCGATTGGGGCCTATGCCGTGCTGGTGATCCACAACCACCCAAGTGGCGAGGCTCTCCCCAGCGAAGCCGACCGGCGGATCACCCAGCGGCTCGCCGAGGCCGGACGCATCATCCAGATCAACCTGCTGGACCACCTGATCGTGGGCACGAATTCCTGCTTCAGTTTCCGGGAGGCTGGCGTGCTATGAGATCACCCGCCTCATTCCGCCCGGTCGTGCCAGATGACATGATCGGTTCCGCCAGGACCGCTGCGCGTGCGCTTGTTGCCAAGGCTCGGAGGATTCGCACCGGCAAAGATGGTCCGATGAAGATCCTGCTCTACGGGCCACCGGGGGTTGGCAAGACGACGATTGCCGAGATGGTGGCCCGCGAACTGACCGGCGGCGAGTCCTGCGCGATCGAAGACTTCAACGGGCGCGAGATCACGGTAGAGGCCGTGCGCCGGTGGATGGACGGGCTCGCCTACGCCAGCATGTTCGGTGGCGGTTGGAGCGTTCGGATCGTGAACGAACTTGACCGCTGCTCCCGCGAGGCCCAAGACCTGATGCTTTCCTACCTCGACCGGCTGCGGCCGGGGAGGGCGCTCATCGGCACGAGCAACCTCCAACTCGACCTGCTCACGGAACGGTTCCAAACGCGGTTCCAAGCGTTCAAAATCACCGGTCCCGAGTCGGATGAAATCGCGCAGTGGCTCATCCGCCGGTGGAAGGCCCCGAAGCGGCTCGCCCAGGAAATCGCCGTCGGGAGCGGCGGGTGCGTGCGGGCCGCGCTCGCGGATCTGGAAAGCGCAATCGACATGAGGGCGGCGGCATGAAGGGCGATTGCTACAAAGCGGCAGTGAGATTCGTGATCGGGAACTCCCGATGCCCGGGAATCGTGCTCGTCCACGGCGAAGTGACCGGGCAGGGGCCGATTGCCGGAATCCGCTACGGGCACGCATGGGTCGAAATCGGAGATGCCGTCATTGACCCGAGCAACGGGCGAATCGTGTGCGGGCGCAAGGATGCCTACTACGCCATCGGAAAAATCACCGGCAGCGTGGTGCGGTATTCGCCTGCGGAAGCCCGCAGGTTGATGCTCGATACGCTACACTACGGACCGTGGGAAGAACCCCGAAAAATGGTGGCAAATACTGATGGACTCAGTGTGGGAACTGCGAGAGGCCAAGGTTCAGAACTACGCACAACGCGTAGCTCATAACAACCAGAAAGAATACCATGCCAGAGAATAACGAACCAGAAATGATAGAGGACAGAGAGGACAGCCGCACGCCGCGCCCGCGCCGCAGAGAGCAGCAGGCTGCACCGGTCGGAATCCTCGTTGATCCTGAACCCAGGCACGACCTCGCCCGCCTCGTGCTCCACAGCACGGTGCGCGAGGACATCGCCGCCGCACTCCGCTCGATTGAAATGCGCGAGGCGTTGGAAGCGGTTTGGAAATTGAGTGAGATTCAGCCGCAGGCCGGGCGCTGCATCCTGAGCTTCTACGGCCCGCCGGGAACGGGGAAGACCCGCGCCGCCCTGGGCATCGCGTGGAGGCTCGGCAAGCCGCTCTACCAAGTCGATTACAGCCAGATCATCAGCAAGTATCTCGGCGACACGGCCAAGCACATCGCCAAAGCGTTCAAGGAAGCCGCGGAAGCCGACGCTGTGCTGTTCTTCGACGAGGCCGACAGCCTGCTTTCCCGCCGGGTAGCGATGGGCGAGTCGTGCGCCACTTCGATCAACCAGAACCGCAACTCGCTCATGCAGGAGCTCGACCGGTTCGGCGGAGTGGTCGTGATGACTACGAACCTGTTCGGCAATTACGATGAAGCGATCCTTCGCCGGATTGCCCGCCATGTTGAGTTCACGCTGCCCAATGCTTCGATGCGGGAGAGGATATTCCGCTCCCACCTTCCCAGCATCGGCCGGGTGAGCGCCGACCTGCGGAACGTGGCCTTGAGTTCACGCGGCCTTTCCGGCGGCGACATCTTGAACGTGTGCCTGAACTCTATCCACGCCGCATCGGTTGACCCTGATCCGGCGAACTGGCGGTTGAGCGAGGAAACCCTGCTCGCCGAAATCCAAAAAGTGAAGGCGGGCAAGAAAGCGCACGAGAGCCGCACGGCTGACGTCAACTTGAACTGACCATGAAACAATTCACCGTGATCGTTGCCGCTGATGTGCCCAGCTACGGGAAGGTCCAAGTGGAAGCGACATCCGCAGAAGAGGCCACCCGGATCGTGAACGAATCGTTCGAGCGTGATGGATTCGCCTCGCCCTTCTGGGATGCGGCAGACGACTTCGACTCGGACTGGAGCAACTGCGACAACCTGAGAACAATATGAAATCACCCTGCGAAGGAGCCGCCCAAGTCGGCTACATGAAAGACTTCCGCGCCGTTTGGCGACGGGGGAAAGACCGCCCGTTCATCGTCGTCTATGACGCCAGATTGAACCCGCATATCATTCCGGTGCTCGTCAAAGACATCGCCAGAAAGTGCAACCCGCCGATACCCTACAAGCCATGACGCCGCGCCAAACTGCCATCCTGAATTATCACCGGGACGTTGCCTCGTTCGGCACGAGCCCGAAGGCACCCGTGTTCGTGATCCTCGATTTGGAGGATTCGGTCGGGTTTGAAATCGCCTCGTATTACCAGCCCAACTGCGCCGAGAAACGTGATGCGATCAAAGCGGACGGAGCGTATCCGGCGTTCACGCTCGCGCTTACAATCAAAGATGCGAACGCGCTTCTCGCCCACGGCTGGCCTAACGCGAAAAAGATCGGGGAAATCCCCGAAGGCAGGATCCCCGTGATCTTGATCTGCGAGGAACGCTGCCTCTCGGTCCTCATGCGAAGAGAATGAGCGCCGGGGTTATCTCCCTACCCGCCACTCGGCAAAAGGGAGAAATCAGGCTGATAAACACGGTTCCCTGCGCGGTCCTCGTTCCTCCCATCCTTGCCGCCAGAAGATACGTGTCGCCCAGGTCGCGCCCGATCACGCCCGACGAAGCCGAAACCCGCCGGATTGCCTATGCGATCAAGAGGGGTGAAGAAACCGAACTGGCGGCCCGCGAGCTGGTGGCGCTCCTGCCGTCCGATTTGCCGACGCTCACGCTCGTTCCCGTTCCAGCAAGCACCGGCAGCATCGAAGCCAACGTGATTCTCGCACGGGCCATCGCAGCCGAATACGGCCCGCAGGCCCGAGTCGTTCCCGCGCTCAATCGGGTCGTGCCAGTGGAATCCTCGTGCGCCCGTCGTCGCCGGGGTCTGCCAGGACTCACAGCAGCCGACCACGAGTTCGTGCGGGGCGGCGGGTGGTTCGCGCTCCCCGTGTTCCTCGTGGACAACGTGGCGACCACCGGGGCCACGCTCGCCACTGCTCACCATGCCCTCGGGTTTGGAACGGGCCTCGTTTTCGCAGACGCCTCACCCATCTACCAGCCGCCCGCCAAATGAGCCACCAAAGCCTGTTAAACGCAAAATCCGATCCCATCCCAGCGCATCCACCAACGTTCCCGGCTCGGCCGATCCGGGGCGGGAAGCTCGAACTCGCCCCGAAGAAATCCGGCGTCTGGTTCGCTGAGCCAAAGTATAATGGTTGGCGGGCACTCGTTCATACGCCGACCGGGGCCATGTGGAACCGGCACGGCCAGCGGCTCACGATCGAGCGGGAGTTCGCTCAGGCATTGGCGGCGCTGCGCGATCTCGCCGGGAGTGGCTTCGTGTGGGCGGATTGCGAAGCCCTCGAACGCCGGCACCAGATCGGGAGGGGAAGTCTCGTCGTCCTGGACTGGATCCCCGAATCTGGCTCGCCCACTTACGAGGAGCGGCGGGAGTTCCTCGTCGGGCTGGTCGAAACCGAGCGCCTGTCCACGGGCGAGTGGCAATCGTTCCCCGAGAACGACCTGTTTCTTCCGCCATCAGTCCGTGACGAGGAAACCCGCGTGTTGGATTTCTATGTTGGCCTGAAAGCGATCAACCGCCGCTTGCGGTGCGACTTCTTCGAGGGAGTGGTGATGAAGCGCGGCAATGCGCCGTATCCCATCCAGCTTCGCAGCGACACGGAGGAGTGCCGGGCGATCATCAAGCATCGCTTCGTAAATTGAAGCCTACTTCTTGGTGAGTTCCTGGGTCCGCAGAAGCACCCGCTGGCGCAGGATCTTACCGGACTTGAACTTCACTGTCGCCCGTGCCGGAATGCGCACATCCGTCTCCGGTTTCTTCGGATTGCGACCGACGCGGGATTTGGTCAGACGGACCTCGAATACGCCGAAGTTCCGCAGTTCCACGTCCCGCCCAGAGGCCAAGGCGGTGGTGATGGCGTCGAGCGTTTGCTGGATGATCGTGAATACTTCCGCCTGAATGATTCCGGTTTCCTTGCTGATCTGGAGCACAAGATCGCGTTTGGTGAAATTGGACATGGGGAGGAATGTTGTGTGGAGCAACAGGATAGACACGCCATTTCGGATTTGAAAACCGGAATCCGCTCGCACCCTCCAAGCACCCCCATCAGCGATGGATTCCCGCGAGCGGCGCGAACGAGGCTCATAGCGGTATGAAAACCAAATCATCGCCAGCATCAGCCGCCCCGGTCGCTCCCGCAGCCGGGCTCAAGCGGATCAACCTCGCGGGAATCGCAACCGCGTCACCAGCAGCCAAAGCAGCCAAGACTTATCCCGAGCTTCCGGATCCTGACGGACAGGTGGCCGCCCTCGTTGAGGGCATCCTTGAAACGAGTGACCAAGTTGAAGCTCTCTCAGGGAATTTGGAAATCCTGAAAGGGGAGTTGATCGCCATCGCGAAGCCGTTCTACTTCGCCCACTACTCCGGGCAGATGGCAGTCGCCTCGTCGCTGGAAGCCAAGGCCGGGGACAAGCTCGTGCGGGTCGGGTTCTCGAATTCCTACCGTGGCACAAGCGACGATGCCGCCATCCTGCGCGTGACCGGCGAGAAGGGAGCCGCGTTCTTCAAGCAGTCGTTCGAGTTGAAAATCAAAGGCGACCTGATCCCCGAATCCGCCGCGGAGGAAATCATCAGCGAACTCCAAGCCCTGTTCACTCGCTACAATGCCGGGGCAGCACTCAGCGCCAAAGTCGTGTTCAAGCCGACCAAGGAATTCCACACCGCCCGCCATACGCTGTATTCGGCAGAGGAAAATATGGAGATCGATAAGGTCGTGCCTGTGGCGGCAAGCGTGAAGACGAAGCTCGGGCGAGGCGGGACGGGAGAGGAGTAAAATGAAAACCCAACGACACTACACCCGCCGGACTCTGGCTGAAAGGTGGCAATGCTCAACCATGACACTGAAACGCCGAGAGATGGCTGGGATTCTGCCATTCATGAAACTTGGGCGTGGAATCCGGTATCTCGTGGAAGATGTCGAAAGAATCGAAAAGGAAGCAATGGTGCGAAGATGATATTTGTCAGGACGAGTAGGCTGGCCGCTCGTTCTGCACCAAAGATCCACGCCGGGCGTTCCGGCTGCGGAAGATCAGCGGGGGAGTGAACACGGCGCTCGATGACGCACGGATGCTGGTGCGGGATCCTCTTCTCAGCCGCGACCCGAAAACTTGACCAATGATTTCAGCGCAACGAAAGGAACAGCATCAAGCTGAACTGAAAGAAATGGTGCGGCCCCAACAGGCAAAATCCCCCATAGATATGCCTGCGGATACTTCACCCCATGAAGTATGGGGCCGCACCAAACTCATAAGTTTTTCTGCGTTGACGGTATAGTGACATCGCAACAGCGGAAATGGCCAGAGCCACCATGGCAACCCATGTTGAAGCTTCGGGAACGGCGGTGAACACGAGTGAGCTTCCGACAATCGAGAACGAGGATCCGGAAAATCCCGGAGCAATAGTGGTGGAAAACGAGCTGCCATCACCTGCAAATCCGGTCATATTACCCGTCCACGTCACCAGCGTGTAGGTGCCTAGCTGCATATTATTAAAATCAAAGTGAAAGACCGAGCCGGTGCCCATGATGAAATCCCCGTTGATGGCGAGGAGGTCCGAGGTGTTCGACGCGCCGAGGTCGAAGATCCAGTTGGTGTCCGGGCCCGCAGTGACGGCTGCGCCGTTCCATGTGAGAGAGCTGGTGTGCAGGGTTCCGATGCCGCCATTGCCCGGGGAGACAATGCCGGTCACTGTCGTCGCTCCGCTGATGATGCCGTTGCCGCCGAGAGTCGCGCCCGAGGCCACTGTCACGGTTCCGCTGCCGGTCGCGCTGCCGGTTGTGTTATTGGCGAGCAGCGTGCCGGCCGTGACGTTCGTCGCTCCGGTGTAGGTGTTATTGCCGGTGAGGGCCAAGGAGCCGCCCGAGCTGTTCTGCGTCAGCGAACCGGTGCCGCTGATCGGCGCCGCGAGCGTCCGCACACCCGAACCCACGTTATAGACCAGCGAGCCGTTGTTGGTGATTGCGCTGGTATTGGCAATCGAGCCCGCATCTGTGCCCGCGCCGACCTGCAACTTACCCGCACTGATGACGGTTGCGCCGGTGTAGGTGTTGTTTCCCGAGAGGGTCAATGTGGCCCCCGTGGCGTTCATCGTGAGGGTCTTACCGCTTCCGTTAAACGTGCCGGAAAACGTGCTGTTGCTGGAGCTGGTGTAGCTGACATTGCCGGAGATGATGCCGGTGCCGCCGAGGGTGGCTCCGCCTTGCACGGTGATGTTGCCGGTGCCAGTTGCCGAACCGCTCGTGTTCGAGACGATGAGCGTGCCGGCGCTCACTGTGGTGTCGCCGGTATAGGTGTTGTTGCCGGAGAGAATCCAGGTGCCGGCGTCGGCCTTGATCAAGGCGATACGGCCGGTGGTGGCATTGTTGTCCGCGATCACGCCCGAGATCGTGTTGGCATCGGTGTTTGTGCCACCGAGCGTGAGGGTGCGGTTGGCGGTCGCGCTGGATTGGGCGCTGTTGAAACCCGCATTGCTGAAGACCAGCGCGCCGCTGCCATCGTTTCGGACGACCGCCCCGAAGGCCTCACTCGAAACACCACCAGTCCCACCGACTTGAATTCTGCGGTCGGTGCTGTCCCCGGTGCCGGTGTATTGCAAAGTGCCATCGCCCACAGAGGCTCCCAAAAGGATGATGTTCGCGCTGGATCCGCTGCCGGTGCCAATGCTGGAGCTGGTGCCGACATCCTTGATCGTGTTGATGGAGAGAATGCCTCTGTTGATGTAGGTTACGCCAGCATAGGTATTGTTGCCACTCAAGGTGACCACCGCATTGTCTCCCATGTTATTACTCAGTTGTAAAGAGCTGGAACCGCCAATCGTGCCGGTGACAGTGGTGTTGCCAGCCCCCTCGAAGATCGGGGCGGCGTTCAGCGTCAGGTTTCCACCGAGGGTCAGCAGACCCGCTGCGGAATTGATGCGGCTGGCGGACGCGCTGATCGTGATGTTGCCGTTCCATGCGTTGTTGCCGCTGACGTTGCGAATATAGCCCCCGCTGCCGCCGCTGTGATCAAGGGCCTCCCCGGCCACCGTGATGTTGCCCGACAGGCTCAGGGTGCCGTTTGTCGAAATCGTCGTGCCGCCCGCCGTGCTGCCGAGTGCGTTGTTGTTGCTGATCTGCAAGGTGCCGGCGTTGATCGTGGTGTTCCCCGTGTAAGTGTTGTTGCCGGACAGGGCCAAAGTGCCGGAGCCGTTTTGTGTGAGGGTGCCGGAGCCGCCGATGTCGCCGCCTTGGTTAACGGTGCCCGTGCGATTGAAGACGAGGCTGGCGTTGTTGGTTATTGCGCTGGAGGCGGAGAGGCTGCCTGTGGCTCCGCCGTTGCCGATTTGAAGAGTCCCGGCGTTGATCGTCGTCGCGCCGGTATAGGTGTTGCTGCCGGTGAGCACCCAGGTGCCGGCGTCGGCCTTGATCAAGGCGATACGGCCGGTGACGGCCGTATTGTCCGCGATCACGCCCGAGATCGTGTTGTTGCCTGTGTTTGTGCCACCGAGCGTGAGGGTGCGGTTTACGGTTGTTCCGGAAACGGGCGAGTTGAAAGCCGTATTACTGAAGACCAATGCGCCGTTGCCATCGTTTCGAATGACCGCCCCGAAGGCTTCAGTGCCGGCGCCGCCACTGCCGCCGACTCGAATCTGGCGGTTGGTTGTGTCCCCGGTGCCGGTGTATTGCAGGGTGCCTGCGCCGGAGCCGGCTCCCAAGTAAATGACACTCGACGAGCCGGTCGCGTTTCCAAGGCTGGAGCTGACGCCAGCATCCTTCAGGGAATTTACGGAAATTGTGCCTCTGTTGACTATTGTTTGCCCGGAGTAGGTGTTGTTTCCACTTAAGGTGACAACCCCACTGTCGGCCATGTTGTTACCCAAGGACATAGCGTTGTCTCCGCTGATCGTGCCGGTGACGGTTGTGTTTCCCCCCTCGAAGATTAGAGAGGCGTTCAGCGTCATGTTTCCGCCGATGGTCAGCAGGCCCCCCAAGGTACTAATCCGGCTTTTATCCACGCTGACGGTGATGTTGCCGTTCCATGTGTTGTTGCCGCTGAGATTGCGGATATAGCCGGAGGTGCCTCCACTGTGATCGAGGTTCTCGCTGGCAACCGTGATGTCTCCCTGCAATTGCAGAAAGCCACCTGTTGAAATCGTCGTTCCGTTTGCAGCGCTGCCCAGCGCGTTATTGTTGGCGATCGTCAGAAGGCCTCCGCTGATCGTGGTGTTCCCGGTGTAGGTGTTGTTGCCGGACAGGATGAGGGTGCCAGCCGAGCTTTTGACGAGACCGGCGCTGCCATCAAGCGAACTGCTGATCGTGAGGGGGCGGGAGGCCACAGAAATCGTCGGCGTGGTCCCGGCGAGGTTGATCGTGCCGTTGTTGATCGCGAACTGGCCCGAAGCGGCGGTGTAGGTGATCTGGTTGGCATAAACCGTGCCGCTCACCGTGGCGCTGCCGCTGGTCGAGGTGAAGTTGCCAGTGTTCGTGGTGCCGTTGGAGGAATCCCACGGGGTGCCGGAGACGCCGGACCAGTTGGTGGCCGAAGTGTTCCATGTGCCGCTTGTGGCCGACCAGACGCCCTCGGCGGCGTGGGCGAGGGATGAAGCCACAAGCAGGCAGGCTGCCACGACAACGGAGAAGCGAACCGATGGTTTCATGGGGTTGTTGTTTTGCAGGGTGTCGAGGATCATGGGAAGAATGTGGGATTGATAATTGCTAATGTGGAATTGCTCATGTTGAGAGAGGCGCCGCGGCCGGCGGGTATTCGGAGCAAAGGAAGCGGGTGGCGGGCACGTCTTCTTCGATTTCCGGAAAACGGGCGGCCCATTCTTCGAAAAAGACATTGTCGTTCCAATCGTCGCAGACGCTGCTGATTTCGCTGCTCAGGCTGTAGCGCCGGCCTTCGAATGCCCAGCCCGTGCCCTCCTCCCCCCAGAACCGGTGGATCGTGCCGGGCGGGATCGTCAGGGATTCACCCGGGGAAAGGCGGACGATCGCCTGGGGCGGGAGTTCGCGCAGGCAACCGTTGACGGCGATCGGGAAGCGCTCATCCGACCATCCGCCCGCCGCGGTGGCTTTGCTGAGTTGCACCAGGATGTTGCCGCCATGGCGGCAGATGATATCCTCGCGCTTGCTGCGGTGGAAGTGGGCTGGCGCCCGCTGGTTTTCGGGATCGATGAGGAGTTTTTCCGTGTAGGTCTTCGGGTAGCGCGGGTCGTTGGAGCGGCCATTGCGCAGCGTGAAGAGAACACGCCCGATTTCCTCAAACCGTCCGCTGCCGAAATCCGTGACATCCCAGCCGAGCATGCAATCACGGACTTCATCCCATTCGGCACCGGCGGACATCCAGTCCCCGCGTGACCATTGCGCAAAGGGCGGCAGGGCAAACTGGAATTGGCCGCACACTTCCAGTGCCGTGCGGATGGCGTTTTCGATGTCGGATCTTTTCATGGATATTGGGTTTCCTACCACTCGGTGACCGAGCCGTCTTTGCGGGTGAATTGCGGGGTCTCCCAGAGCCCGTCGAAAACCAGCTTTTCGAGTTTTGCCTCGTCTATTTCGACGCCGAGGCCGGGTGCGTCCGGAATCATGGCATAGCCTTTCTCCACTTGGATCGGCTCCTTGAGGATTCCCTCTCCGAGCGTGAGGTGTTCCTGACAGAGGAAATTTGGCGTGCAGGCGTCGAGTTGGAGGCAGGAAGCCAGAGCGATGGGTCCAAGCGGGCAGTGCGGGGCAACCGGGATGTCGTGAATCTCAGCCATCGCGGCGATCTTGCGCGCTTCGAAAATGCCTCCGACGTGCGAGAGGTCGGGCTGAATGATCGACACCGACTGACTGTGCAGCAGGTCGCTGAAATCCCAGCGTGTGAAAAGGCGCTCCCCGGCCGCGATGGGGACGGTGGTGCTCTCCTTGATCTCGCGAAGCGCCTTGGGATTCGTTGGCAGCACCGGCTCCTCAATGAACATCGGGCGGTAGGGCTCCAGCGCACGGCAAAGTTGTTTGGCCACGGCGGGCGAACAACGCCCGTGAAAATCGAGTGCCATGTCGATGTCGTTGCCCAGCGTCTCGCGCAGGTTCGCGACGGTTTGGACGACCTCGTCGATAAAGCGAGGTGTCTCGACCGGCTCGCAAGCCGCCACCGGCACAAACTTGTAGGCAGTGAATTCACAGTCCCCCACCGCCTTGGCCACCTCCGAAACATAATCCCCGGTGCCCGCGATATTTAGCCAGCCGTAGAGGCGGATCCGGTCGCGCACCCGCCCGCCCAGAAGCTGATGCACGGGAACTCCCAGCGCCTTTCCGGTAATGTCCCAGAGGGCCTGCTCGATGCCCGAAAGCGCCGAAGTCAGGATCGGGCCGCCGCGATAGAACCCGCCACGGTAGCACTTTTGCCAGAGATGCTCGATGCGCATGGGGTCTTCTCCCATGAGAACCCGCCCCAGTTCGTGCACAGCAGTCTCAACCGTGCGGGCGCGCCCCTCAAGCACCGGCTCCCCCCACCCGACAAGCCCTGCATCGGTGTGGATTTTTAGAAAAAGCCAGCGCGGGCGGATGTGGAAGGTTTCGAGCTTGGTGATTTTCACGCGACCTCCATGGACTCCATGACCTCCATGGACTCCAGAATCCGGGAGTGGCGGCTGTTCTTTATGGCCTCGCTGACACGGAGCGCCCGCCCGTAGATGGCCGCTTCCCTCACGGAGCCATCCACAATGGCATCCTCGGCACCGTTCACCCACTGAAGGTTCGGATTGTATCGTCCCCAACCGAACTGCCGGTCGTTGCCTCCGTCGCAGAGCACGCCATTGATGACGAAGAGGATCAGCTTCGGGCCGCCGTCGATGATGATGCAGACGTGGTTCTCCTCGTGCTTGTTGAGCATGGCGACATCGCCCGCCCATGAGGAGACGGTCCGCGCATCCGAGAGCACAGCCTCGATGGCACCGTCAGCGAGTGCACGCACAAGAATCCCTACTCCCTCCTCGTTGCGGCTGTCAAAGAGATGGGTCCCCGGGGCGGGGATTCCCTTGACGAGAAACTCCAAAGTGCAACCGGAACGAAGGTCCTTTTGGCCGTAGGTCATACTGGTATAATCCCTGTCCGTAAAAAACGGCAGGGCGGGCATCGTGAACTGCCAATCCCCATCTCCATCATTCTTCTCATGCGTTAGGATCCCGGCGGCACACGGACCCGGCTCGGACTGGGTAAAAAGACCCTCCAAAAGTCCGTTGTCGATCTCATGCACACGGGCCGATTGCTTGTCGGTTTCTGTGACGTAGAATTTTCCATCCTGCTCAACGAGGTCGGGGTAGCTCATGCGGACGTAGGGGTCATCGAGGTAAAGCAGAATCTCCGGTTGCGACCACTCGAGAAGTTTTCCGTTTGGACCATCGATCTCGCGACCGGCGCAGAGCCAGACCGGATTGCGGTCGTCGTAGGGCGAGCGTCCGTTCACAGGCGAGAGGCCGTTGGGCAGGGAGGCATGGCCGCCCAGGGTGCGGATGAACGAGCCCCCGTGGTTGTGAAACCAGTAGAGGTAGCGGCCATTCCCGCACTTCCAGACAAAGTTCGCGGCGCGAGGGTTTTTCATGCGCCGTCCGCCCGGGGTGAACGTTTTGTAGTGTGGGGGCTCCCACGTGTGGCCCCCGTCACGGCTGTGGCTGCACACCGGCCAGCCGTCCACGCTGCGATAGACGCAGTAGAGCGACCCATCGCTGAGTTCGACCAGGCTGTGTTCCTCGGCCACGCGTCCTCCCCCGGGGGGCGTGCTCAGGCCGTGCTCCCCGTCGGGCAGTGTTTCAAAGACAATTTTCTCCGGGTCGCTCTCGGTGAGGAGATTGGGGGAAAGCAGGAAGGCGCCCTCCGACTGCGCGAAGAAGCCCGTCCCCATCGCGCCGACTTTGTGCAGAGGAATGATCACCTGGCCGTTGGAGCGGATGCACGGACGCCCGACATTCCAGAAAAAGCGGACTTTGCCGCCATAGATGTTGTTGCGGTCGCAGGCGAACTCGCGAACGGGCACCGTGTGGCGGCTGGCCGACCATGTCCGCCCGCCGTCGTCGGAATACCGGAAGACATAATCGCCCAGCGAATCAACCCGCTGCAATGCGCCGCCATCCTCGGTCTTCACCTCGCGCAGGTTCTCCGTGTTGAAGTCGTAGAATGCGTAAAGGCGCCCCGCCAGCGTGACTAATCCGACCGCGTAGGAATTTTCCGGGCAGCCCTCGGGTTCGAGCTTGACCGGGGGATACCAGGTTTTTCCATGGTCTTCCGAGCGAAGGGAAAAAACTCCCTGCGAGGAATCGCCCTCATGGCCGTTTGCGCTGGTCACCAAACAAAGCCAGGAGCCATCGGGAAGAATCACAACATACGGCTGGTCGGCATAACCCTCCGTCAGTGGAAGGCGAGCCCCAGACGAGGCGAGGCGGGAATCGGATGGAAGGGACGGTTTCATTCCTGAATAATAAAGTTGCCAGCAGGAGACCGCCCGTTTGTTTCCATATGAAAAACGGACATTTGTTAAAAAAACACGACACGGAGCGGGCGCGTTGCCTGATGAAAAATTGACAGTCCCTCCATGAGGTGTTACGTGCGGTGAAGAGGCTATCAAATTATGGACATCGTTTCAAAATCCCTCCATCCCGGACTCTGGAAATCCTCTGCGGTCGCCGCGGTGAACGAGCGCCTGGCGGACGCGGTGCTGAACAGCCGGGAGATCGGGATCGGCACGCTGCGACTGAGTTGCGTCCAGTGCCATCTCGGCCCCGGGTTTTATTCCAAAAGACATAAACCCGGCTTGCATCAACATGCCGACAGTCAGATCGAGATTCCTCTTGCGGGCCGATTCGTCTTCAGTGTGGAACAATCGAATGTCCCGCTCAAGCCGGCCCAGGCGTTGCTGATTCCCCGGCTGTCGACGCACACTTGGCACACTTCCGGCGGATTCATGCTGGGAATCCAGTTCAGCGTCAAAGACGCTTTCGGGAAAGAGACATCTCTGCCATTGGTCGGGAAGCGGTGCAGCCAGGTGGTTTCCACTCCCGCGCTGACCGCCCATCTCCGGCAGATGATTGACCTGGTCGCTTCCCGGCGCGGGTCTCCCCTCACGCCGGTGCTCTCCTCCTCGCTCCTCATGATCCTGATCGCCGAGGTGCTGGACGAAGCGTGTCGCTTTTCCAAAAATCCGGAACCTGAGGGGCCCGGACGCGGGAGGCTCCTCTACGAGCGCACCTGCGCCTTCATCACCAGCAACCTCGACCGCTCGTTGACGGCCAGGGACCTGGCCATCCAAGCCGGCGTCAGCTTCCGCCAGATCGCGCGCATCTTTCTCCAATATGGCAACGAGAGCCCGCACCAATCCATCCTGCGGCTGCGCCTCGAACGTGCACAGGTGATGATGGAAAACAATTCCGCGACCCCGATCAAGAGGGTGGCCTACGAATGCGGGTTTTCCTCACCGGCGCATTTCTCCATGTCCTTCAAAAAAAGTTGCGGCGTCTCCCCCAGCACCTACGCCGCGCGCAAGGTCGTGAGGCGGTAGCCCGCACGCAGCACCCAACTGAAGTTGCCCCACAAAGGAACAGTCTTCAAAAAACGCCACGGCACGAACCCGGGCGCCTGGCGCCGCGCCCACCGCGCGGAGCCCGCATTCAGGATGCCGCCTATCTCGCGACGACCGCCTTGGTCACCGCCAACTCGAAGTTAACAGACCATGCCAGGAACTTGTCCGCATCGTGTTGAAGCAAGCTGGCTTTAAGGTGGATATTGTCTGGAATGGAGCGGAGGCCATCGAAGCACTGGCAAAGACAGATTATGCTCTGGTGCTCATGGATTGTTTGATGCCGGTAATGGGCGGGGCTGAGACGACAAGGTTGATCCGCTCCGGGGCAACGAATGCCCGAAACCCGGAGATCCCCATCATCGCGATAACGGCCAATGCCTTTCAGGAGAATGCAGATGCCTGCAAACTCACCGGAATGAACGACTACATCACCAAACCGGTGAGTATGGCGGCGTTGCGAAAGGTGGTTCAGAAATGGGTTGGAGTGGAAACTCAACTCGATGGGATTGATTCGAGGAACCACGCACTCGCGTCATAGGTTTCGATTCGGGAGAACCGCAGAAATCCGTCCATGCATGCACAAAAAACCCCGGCAGACCGTTTCCGGAACTGCCGGGGTTGATTTTGGGGATTTCTTATTACTTGACGTGCTTGGAGACGAGTTTGGTCATCTCAAACATGCTGACCTGCTTCTTGCCACCGAAGACCGCTTTGAGGGCGGGGTCGGCGTTGATCAAGGTCCGCTTCTTGGCATCTTGGAGTTTGTTCTTCTTGATGTAGTCCCAGAGCTTCTTGGTCATCTGGCTACGGGGCAGAGGTTTTGTGCAGCAAAGACTCATCGTCGGCGTTTTGCATTAGTGTCCGCGCCCGTATCAACTGGCCGAGTAAAAAATTATGGCGAGATGTGCAAGGAAATCTCTTATTGTGAACAACTTAGGCCATGGTGGGAGCGACCACCCCCTTAATTCCATGAGAACCTGTTTTTTCAGCTTTACACTATTTTTCCGGACACTCCCTCAACCATCCAGATTGTGCTTGTGCCTGATAATGAGCATCCTACGCAGCATAAACGCCTGATTTTTTGCCCTCAAAAACTCCCTTTTCGATGTAAAGTTGGGCCTCAACTTTACATCTGCTTTACGTCGAAGTGGCGGAAAGCGGCGTGACGAAAACCAGAATTTGCGTTCTCCAGGCGAACAAGAAAATCCGTGCGTCGTGACTGTGCCGACATCGGCGTGGTGGCGACACGGCAATATACCAACATGGTAATGAGGAAGGCGAAAACATACCGCGATTTTGATGCCGTCGGCCCCTGTTTTTCTGGCCTCATGCCGAGATGCCCACAATGCCACTGACGCGATATGGGCCTGTGCCGTATCGGCGCAAGGGGATGTTACGATTGGGAACCGTGAAAGTGGATGCGCCACGCTTCCTGCTCATCCTCCGTCATTGCGATGAGCGTTGCCCGACCGACCACTCCGATTGGAGAAATGACACCCTCGCGGATAGCGCGGAGCATTCGGGATTCAGGAACGTTCAGCAGACGGCTCAGTTCGCTTGTGCTCACGAGTGTCCGCTCATAGCGGGAGCTTGGAAATTTGATAGCCATGCCCTCATGCCCATGTCAACGCGCACGCTTTCGATGAGATCCGCGCTAAAGGTGCCAAATGGTTGCATCGGCCCATAACCAATGCAAGAGTCTTGGATGCATGTCGGTCCATCAGCTTCCCCGGTTCCCCGCGTTCTCCTCGCGGAAGACAGCAGGCCGTGCCAGGAGTTTGTCCGCATCGTGTTGAAACAGGCTGGCTTTGCGGTGGATATTGTCTGGAATGGAGAGGAGGCTATCGAAGCCCTGTCGAAGACAGACTATGCGCTGGTGCTCATGGATTGCTGGATGCCGGTAATGGGCGGGGCGGAGACAACGAGGTTGATCCGCTCCGGGGCAACCAATGCCCGCAACCCGGAAATCCCCATCATCGCGATAACGGCCAATGCCTTTCAGGAGAATGCAAATGCCTGCAAACTCGCCGGAATGAACGACTACATTACCAAGCCGGTGAGTTCGGTGGCATTGCGCGAAGTGGTTCAGAAATGGGCGGAATTCCAATTCGATGAGGCCAATTCAACGGGCTGCACGATCTGCGCCTGATTTTACCACCGGGTCAGGGCAAGAAAAATCCCCGGCAGACCGTTTCCGGAGCTGCCGGGGAGATTTTGGGGATTGCTATTACTTGACGTGCTTGGAGACGAGCTTGGTCATCTCGAACATACTGACCTGCTTCTTGCCGCCGAAGACCGCCTTGAGGGCTGGGTCGGCGTTGATCATCGTCCGCTTCTTGGGATCCTGAAGATTGTTCTTCTTGATGTAGTCCCAGAGCTTCTTGGTCATTGCGCTGCGGGGCAGCGGCTTTGTGCCGACGATCACACCGAGAACGGCATCAGGCTGAATTGGCTTCATCAGCGCCGGGTTCAGCTTCCGTTTGACCTTTTTGGCGGGAGCCTTCTTTGCGGGTTTCGCGACGACCTTTTTGACGGGTGCCTTTGCGGGTTTCTTGACTGGTTTCTGGGCGGGTTTCTTTTTGGTTGCCATATGATTAGGATTTCTTGGAAAGTTTGAACCCCTTCTTTGCGGGCTTTCCTGCCCTCTTGGCAGCCCAGCGGGCTTTCATGCTGGCGGCGAGCTTTGCGCGCCCCTCGGGGGTTAGGCCGCTCTTCTTTTTCGCTTTGGCTGGCTTTTTGGCAGCCTTGGCTTTGGCGGGCTTTGTCGAAGAAGTGGATTTTGCGAAACGTCCGGGGGCGACTTTCTTGGTGATGGTTTTCCCTGTCGTGCTGAACCAGACGGCGATATTGGCGGGCTTGGCGGCGAGCTTTTCGGCGATGTCCTTCACGCGAATCCCCTCATCTCCGGCCGCTTCGAGTAGGGCAAGGATTCGATCCTTGAGGCTGCCGGGCTTGTTTCTGTTAGACTTCTTGGGTTTGAACGGGGTGACGGCCTCCGCCACCTCGACGGCAGTCGTGGCTGCGCCCTTGAACGCACTGGCAATTTCGTTTTCGACGTCGGAGACAGCTTTGATGAGTTGTTCCTTTTTGGTCGTCAGATTGAGAAGACGGCGAAGTGAATCGCTGGTGATGTGTTTGATGTCCATGTTGGAATTCCGAGTAAGAATCAGATCAACGGCCTAATGCAATAGCAAATGCCTGACCGCTTACCCGATATACTCAGGCTAAGGGCAGCGTTTCTGCCACAACAAACCGCACGATTCGCTCCACGGCTTCGAGCGTGAGCTGGCGCTCCGAGAGCCGGAAGACCACCCAACCCGCGAGTGCCGCCTCGAAGTATTTTTCAATGTCGGCCAGGAATCCCTCCGCCCGGTTGTGCCGACCCTGAATCCAGATCCCGCCCTCGATTTCAATCAGGGAGCGGCTTGGGATGTGGGCGAAGTCAGCACGCCAACGGCGACCGGTGTGGAACACGAGTTCCTTTTCCAAGGTTGGGCCGTTTGCCGCTTGCCAGAGCAGCGCGAACCGTGCCTCCAGGCGGGACGGGGATCGTTGATCGCGGAATCGGAGTCGAGTCACCCTTGATGACAGAAGTCAACTTTTCCTGGGGTGCCCCTGTAAATGTCCACCCTGCCATGCAAAGATGCCGCCCGCATGAAAGAATACATCGTTAAACCCGTGACCACGGGTTTCTTCTCGGGCGCACTCAGCGAGAAGAAACTCCAAGACTTCCTAAACCAGCACGCCGGCCAGGGATGGCGTTTCGTAAAATCAGTTAACGAAACGAAGAAGGTCTTTGGAATTTTCTCTCGCGAAGCCCATTTTGTTGTCTTCGAGCGGGATCGCTCACAAGACACGGTGGCTGCTCTGCTGCGTCAACTCCTGCGAGCCTACAATATCGAACCTGAAGTCTGAACTCACAGCAACTCGGGCTGGCTCGGATCCGGAACGCTCGTCTCGATTTCGTCGGTGAGCGATTTGGAGATCCGGGACGTAACCTTCAGTTTCGTGGGCGAGTGGGAACGATCGAATGTGACCTTGAACCCGATGCCGAATTTTCCATCCTCGTCCGCCGAATCCACGGCTTCGGAGTAATGGGCGGTGAGGAGTTCGGTGATCGCGTCGAGGGCGGCTTTTTGTTCGGAGTCGGCAGGAGGTGTGCTCATGGGATTCAAGGCAGTCGGTTGCACTGGAGGTTCTTGATCTGGAGTTCGAGGCGCTCGATGTCGCGTTTGCAGGCTCGGATGCCGAACCATGTCTCAATCGCCTGGTTGGCGAGGTAGAATAGGCATATTCCGACGGCTACGAATCCGATGTAGGCAAAGAGAAATGTGATGTAGTTCATTTTGTGGATGTGTTGAGTTGGTTGATGATGGAAAGGACGGGTTCAAAATCGCGGAGGAGTGCGGCGATCTGCTCGCGAGACCGGGTCTTGATCCAGTCGGTGCCGCCGATTTGCTTCCACCAGCCGCAGAGCCGGTTGATGGATGGGATGTGATTAGTGACGCCCTGCTCGGATGGCGGGATGGAAAGTTCCTCGGGCGAGAGGACGCGGCCGGAGGTGATGGACGCCCTGAGCCGCCGCACGCTGAGCCGTTCGGCTTCCGATGCCGCCGTGGTGAGCCACTCGGTCTGTTTGTCGGTGGCGAGTTTGGCCACGACTTTGTGGTGCTCCCAAGAGAGAAGGTCGTTGCGTAACGACATTGGCACCCGCCGGCTGACGTAGGCGTAGTTTTTGAGGGTGGTCATGTCCAGGCCGGTCGCCACTTGGGTCGCCACGTAGCGATCGGAGGAAATCCGGACGTGGCGAGGGTCATCCTCCAAACCCGGGATGCATGGCTGGGCGGCGAACCTCTCCTCGCCATAGACGAGCCAGTCGCCGATGACGAAGGCCAGCGACTTGAGGGCCGTGCCGATCTGGGGAGCCATCGCGCTCCATTCCTCGAAGGTGAGGTCGGTATCGAACCGGAGCCCGCTCGGGGTGATGGCTACTTTTTCGTTGATTTGGGTAAGCATGAAAATTCTTGGTTGGCTCGGACTCGGAGCTGGGCGGCCCGATACGACTTGCGGGCTGTCAACGAGCGCATGGCCCGCGATGGCGGGAGGCTGAGGCGTTCGGTCAGCTCGACGCACCGCTTTGAAACCGCCGCCCGGGTCACGCCATGGCGCATGGCGATCTCGGACATCGAATCGCCGAAGTAAGAAAGGCCGGACACGATTGCCAGGCACTCGACGGTCAGCGACCGGTTCTGCATCCCGAGGATTTCGCCGATGAGGCGGCGCACGATGTCCCAGAGCGCCTCGTCAGTGAGGCCGTCGTTTGGCTTGGGAGCGGGCGGCGGGTCGATGGCCTGCGCAATATCGAAGTCGTCGGAGGCGACCGGGGATTCGGCAATGTCCACGGTGAGGCCACAGTGGGATGCCGGTTGGTCGTCCATGCACGGAGCCGCCAACCCCTCGGCCTCGAACCGGGCGCGTTCTTTCGGCGAAAGCCCGGCGATCCAGGATTCGTATTCCCGTTTGTATCGGGCGTTCTTGGCGGATTGGGATGAGGCGTAGGCGTTCATTTTTCGCTCCAGCGTTCGCAGACGCCCGCCTCCACCTCGATGGGCACCTGGGGAAAGAGGGCAGTCATGGCGGAGATCATCGATTCCCGGACCACCGCACAGACCGCCTCGGCATCCGCCTCCAGGGATTCCACGATCACTTCGTCATGCACGGTGCTGATGAGGCGGGAGTTGGCAGGCAGCTGGGATGCGATGAGCACGATGGCGCGTTTCATGCCGTCCGCGCAGCCGCCTTGGACCGGGGTGTTGACCAATGCCGTGAACCGTTGCCAGGCATCGGCGTCCTTCGGGATCAGACGACGGCGACCGAGCACGGTCCTCACCTCCCCCACTCCGCGTTCGGCGATGTTGTGGCTCTCGCCGTGCCATTGCCGCAGAGCGCCGTAGGTCCGGAAGAACGCCCGGCGGATTTCGTCGGCTTCGTCCTCCTCAAGGGTGACGCCGTAGGAAGATGCCGCGTAGCGAACGAGGCCCTTGGCGGACTGGCCGTAGAGCAAACCGAAATTTGAACTTTTCGCGATCTGCCGATCTTCCTTCGTCACGTCCTCAATCGGCTTCCCGAGCACGGTGGCGGCGGTGAGTTTGTGGAGGTCGTCCCCGCGCTGATACGCTTCGATCATTTTCACCTCACCGGCAATCGCAGCCGCGGCCCGGAGTTCGATCTGCGAGTAGTCGGCCACGATCAGCCTGAAACCGGTTGGCGCGAGGAAGCATTCGCGGAGTTCACCCCGTCCGATGTTCTGGAGGTTCGGAGATTTGCTCGAGAACCTGCCGGTGTCCGTGCCGGTCGGCTCGAAACGCCCGTGGATCCGCCCATCGGTCTCGATGCAATCAATGAGGCTCTCGGCCTGCTGAGCCGACTTTTCCGCGCCGCGCAATGCGAGGATCGCCGGGATGATTGTCCCGTCGTCCGCCGCCTTGAGGGTTTCCTCGTTCGTGTTCGCGACCTCGATCCCGGCGCGGGAGAGTGCCGCTTTGAGTTGGTCCGGGCTGCCGGGGTTGAGCGATGGCGCATTGAGGAGGGCGCGAAGTTCGTCAGCCTTGGCCTTGGTCGTTTCCCTGGAGGAATCCCGGATCGCCTGCAGCCGCGGCTTGTCCATCGCGATTCCCGCCTCCTCCATGGCGACGATGGCCGGGAGGAGTTCCATTTCGAGCGTGCGGACCGTTTCGAGATCCGCGCCGCCGAGTTCCGCATCCAACCGTCCAGCCAGATCGTGGAGATGCGCCACGTCCCGGGCCGCATAGGCGAGCTGGTCGTCGGTCAGGAACATTCCACCCCAGTCGGAGCGGGATTGGTCGGGAGCCGGGGCGATTCCGAGGAACCGCTCGAGACATTGGTCCAGGTTGTTTCCTGGCTTCGTGCCGGCCGAGAGCAGACGGGCAGCGGTGAGCGTGCAGAATACCTTCTTTGGACGAACGCCGGTCTTCACGGCGAGCCAGAGGAGGTCAAATTTCGCGTTGTGGGCGATCACCTCGACCGACTCGATGGCGCGGCCCAGTTCGCCCAGATCGTATCCGGTTGACTGGAGATCAATCAGCCAAGGGGTGGTGCCAGGCACGCGGAGCGAGAGGAGTCGGATGTCGCCCCGCCACGGGTTGAGGCCGTCCTTCTTGCCAGAGCCGAAGGTTTCGATGTCCAAAGCCGCCGAACCGGCGGCGGTGATGGCTGTCGCGATTTCGGAAAATTGGCCGATGGAGGTGACCATCTCGAACATTGTGGTCGTGGTAAGGTTGGTAAGGTTGGCAAGGTTATCCACCTGCTTTTTCCCCAGAGGAAATAATTCATCTGATTTTTTAAAATTCTCTGTGAATTTTTTCTCCCGAACTATTGGCGGGTATACATCCTTACCAACCTTACCAACCTTACCACTTTCTGGAGCCGTTTCTGGGGTTGATGGGGGTGTTTCTGATTCACCCTCAAGCGTCCCTTGGGCGACCAAGCGCGTGCGCATCGACTCGAAGATGAGCTGCATGGGAGGGACGGATTCCGAAGAGGGGACAAAGCGAAGTTGCTGGCGGGAGGAACGCTGCCCGTCGATCTGCATGACGATCCCGTCGATCTCGCGTCCCCGGTAGCGGCGCATGGCCACGGCGATCTTCACCTTGGTCGAGCGCACGTCGGCATCACAAAAGCTGCCAAAGAAGGAAAGGTCCTCGTTGTCGCTCGCGGCGATGAGTTGAAAAACCTCCTCCTTGTCCAACCAGATCGAGGGATGGTTGTCGAAGATGATGTGGTAGATCACCTTCATGGCCTTCTTGGCACGGTCGCCACCGGTTTCCAAATCGTCTGAATCCTGGGGCAGGCAGGGATCGCCGAATCCGCAATGAACGAGGAGGCCGCCGACAACGCGGCCCCACTCAGGATAGGTGTTGAACGGGTTCGGCCCCTCCGGACATCCGGCGCTGATCCAGTGACGGACGAGAGCGCCCACCGCCGAGAGGATTTCGCTGCGGTGGGAATAGATATACCCGTGGAGGTCGGGATACTTGTAGCTGCGGTTGTTCTTGTTCTCCTTATCGAGGAAGAGGTCGATCCGGCGGGTGCGCGGTTCAACGTCCTCACGGAAGGTGAGCCCCTCGTTGGCGGAGATGGAGAACTCGATTTCGTTGGGCAGGACGAGATCCGCCTTGGCCGACGTGCTGCCAAGGTTGCGGGCGGCGAAGGTTTTGCTGGTTATCGCGCCAATGAGGGCGGCATCGTCGAGGTAGCCTTGGCAGTTGGCGAAGTGCATGATCCGGCGGCCGGACATGAGGGCGGTGGTGATCCGCTTGCGGGTTTCCTCCCCGTCGTCGCCGATCGGGGTGTCCTCACAGGTGCGGCCCTCATAGAGAATGGCGGCCACACCGGCACAGTAATCCTTTCCGGCGCGGGATGTGTTTGCGTTGTAGAACCAGAATGGAGGACGGGCATCCCAGCCCATGATCCCCCGGCAGAACGGGCTGACCAGGCGGGCAATGGCGTGGAGGAGGCTGCGGTCGTTGGCAAAACAGAACTCGCTGTGGATTTCGAGGATCAGCTCGATGGCCTTGCCAAGCGGCATCGGCCTCAAGACCGGGGCCTTCGGGTCGAGGTAGGAGCGCATTTGCGGGTCGTAGCCGTGCTTTGGGAATCGGATGTCGCTGCCGATCAGGACCGGCATTGGCACTTTGAGGATCCGCACGATTCGCGGGAGCCGTTCGATAAACTGCCTGGAGGCGATGAGCTTGCTGGCCGTCTCCCGGTTCATGCTGACCGGGATAAACACGCTCTCGCCGGATTCGTTGTCGCGCTGGAGCACGCCGGTTTCAACGAACTCTTCCACGGCGGTGCAGGCCGACAGTGGTTCGATTTCCAAGAATGCCGTCTGAACGACTTTCTCTGAGAACTCCTTCTCGCCGACGGCAACCGGGACTTCGCCCTTATTATACCAGACTTCGCGGGGACCAATGATTTCGCCGATTTCGGTGGCGAACTTGGAATCCGGCCGGCCCAGACCGGGGAGGACGACCTGCGGCAGCCCCTCCTTATTGACGCCGCCCTTTTCAAAAACCCGCCGCTCCCGGCAGTGGCGATCCACGAGCCCCTGATGGCCCGACTCGACGGCAAGCAGGACGTCTTGGATCGAGCGGCCCGAGCAGTGCGAGTGCATACATCTGAACCCCGGAACGGAGTCGGCCTTCTGAAAAATAACGCAGGACGTGTCTTTGCCGCCGCCGGTATGCTCGTTCTGCCACGGGCATGTCAGCACCCATTTCCCATCGTCGGGATCAAGGCATTCGCCCAGCAATCCCGCCTCCTTGAAGAGGGCCACCGCATCGAGGGTGTGGAGGTTGCCTTTGAATGCTGTCCACCAAGGTTTTTCCTTCTTGGGTCGTCCGCGTTTTGTTTCTTCCGGTTCTTCAAACCCGAACCATTTGGAGAGATCCGCCCAGCGCACTTCGGGGATCGCCCCCGTCACTTCCCAGGAGTAGCGGTGCCCGCTCTTGTGGACCGATGGGCTGAGCACGATGTTCATGCCGTCGGTATAGAGTTCGGCCTGCACACCATCGGTGATCGAAACTGTGATTGCCTTTTTCGCCACTGCCACCGACTCGGGCAGATCACGGCAGATGAAGAGAAGATGGGCTCCGCCTCCAGTTTGCTCGCGAGGCACGGAAGAAAGGTGGGGTTGGGCGGCAAGCCATGTGCGCACGGAGGCCCCGGCGTCCGGTTTGGAATCCAGATCGATGTGGACGTAGGGAGGCCGCACGACTGCGCCAAGGTTGTAGTTGCTGCCGGGGCCGAAGTGACGGTCGAGGTATTCGGGCGTCACCTCGGCGGCGACGTGGGACCGCCAGCCTTTGGAGATCGGCTTTTTGCCGCGCTCGTTCTCGTCGCCGCGGTCGGGTGGAACCAGCGCATGAACGGCAAAATTGAGGGTGCTGTGGTAAAACCTGGCAGCTTCGAGCTTGGAGAGGGAGTTGATGTTGGCCGGAATCGAGGGAGCAACGGTGCCATTTTGATTGGTGCCATTTCTGGCGGATTCGGTGCCAAAATTCGGCACCGGCTGCCTGCTTTCAGTGGAAGTGGTGCCATTTTCTGGTGCCGGTTTTTGGTTTGAACTGGCACCGCCGCTTTCCATGGTGCTGTTCTTGGTGCCGGAATTGGCACCAACAGTTGCCGGGCGGTGCCATTTTTCGGCACCGCAGCGCTTCTTGATCGTGTCGAGTGGCACCAAAAACCGCTCTGCCAACACGCGAAGGCTTCCGTCCCCTCTTTCATAGGCCATCCTGATTTCGTCCAGATTTCTCATGCGACCTCCAGATTTGCTTGTGCACGAGCTTTGCGACGGGCGGCGTATGCCTCGCAGATCCGACGGTTTTCCTGATAGGTTTCCCACCCACGAACCGACCACGCGTAGCCGGGATAGGTCCGTTCGTGCTCGAAAATCGGCCAGAAGTAGCCTTCCGGATCACGAAGTAGTCGCGCCAGATGCACGCCGGTTTGATCATCAACCTCCTCGATGCAGCAGGTGAGCTCGGCAAACTTGTTGATGCATTGGGTGAACGCCGGGTGGTCGCTGCCCCATCCGCAGGTGAGCCGCCACCAGCGCTGATCGAGATAGTGTCCGAGCCAGACGTGGATGATTTTGCCATCGAGAGCAACGCGCAGACCGGGACGACGGCGGCGGGATTCGATATTCTCGGCGGACAGTCCCTTTTCGATTGTGTGCAGGAGCTGGCTCCGGAGACGTTCCATCTCGTAATCCGGCAAAGGGAAGACGAGGCGGGGGAGTGGATCGGTAGTTGTCGTCATGGTCTGAGATGTCTAATGGGGGCAGAGCTCAGGCTATTTTCTCCAGCCAACCGCTGGCAGTTCTCCAGACCTCGAAGGCTTTGCTGGTCTTTACCACTGCATGCACGATGCCTCCGCGTTTGAGGTCGGAGCAGAGGTTTTCGACCATCCAGTATTCGCGTTTGCCGTATGGACCGGCGAGTGGACGAAGCCCGCGTTTCGTAGCTTCAGTTTTGGTCATGGTGCCGTTGGCGGCTTGTTTGGTTGGTTTGGTGCTCATTTGAAAAGGCTCTTGGCTGCGCGTTCGATGTCCCGGACTTGGGCGCTAAGTGCCCGGAATGCGAAGTCCGCTGCAGCGGCGACGGTGCCGGCAAAAACGATCGGGCAGTAGCGGATGGTCCACGAGGCGACGGTCCCGACGATGGCGTTCCGGTGAAGCCCCCTGGCCGCGATCATCACGTCCGTGATACTGCCTTCGCAGACAACGATGAACCGCCCGCAATACCGGGACCGCTTCAGTTCGCGCTCGAAGCGCTCGCGGGACGAGCCGATGCATCCGGCAAGGTCGCCCGGAGTCTTTCGCTCGATGACAACCCCCTCGGGTAGGCAGGCAAGAGCCACGTCTCCGGTTTCGAGGGTGCCGCTCTCGAACGTCCAACCAGCTGGGAGAAATTGTTCCCACGGGTGCGGACTCGGTTCGCGTGTGTCGAAGATGACGGTCATTTTGAGTGGAGGTAAAAGTCAACCGCAGCACGGCTCACGAAGACGCCAGCGAACCAGCCTTTGAGATGGAGGCCGGAAAGTGTGCGGAGGCGGGAGGCGGCCACGTATGCCTGGCCGGGTTCTCGTGCCGCCCGAACGTCGATGAGCGCGGAGTCGAGCGTGAGGCCCTGCGCTTTATGAATGGTGAGCGCCCAAGAAAGCCGTAGTGGAAACTGGGTGAAGGTGGCGCTGGTGCGGTCTTTGGAGTCGAACTGCCAGGTGAACGGCTCGACCTGGATCATGCGACCGTTGGATTCGACGAGGATCCGCCGGGAGTCCAAGTCGGCAATCACACCGGTCTGGCCGTTGACGAATCCAACCTCGGACGAGTTGACCGTGAACATGACATGTGCGCCGGGTTTGAGGACCAACTCGCGCGGCGTGAGTAAGTTGTTAATAAGAAACTGCTGCTGGCTCTCCGGGCCGGTCAGTTCAGCATCAAACACCGTGGGCTCGGCATCGATCTCGCCGAGGCGGTAGGCGTTCCACTTGTCGACCTGGAGGTTGTGGGTGAAGAGGCGGGTCAAGTCGGCGTCAGGGAACCGGGCGATGCGTGTGCGGAGGAGATTTGCGCTCGCAGTCCCGATCACACCGAAGCGAAATTCCGAGAGGGAACGAACGAACTCCACGTCGTCTTGCCGCTTTACCTCGGTGAGATGGACGGTGCAAAAATTCGCCTCCTTCCACGCCCTGGACTGAAACGCCCAGTCGTAGTTGCCGGTTTTGTTGACCGGCGGGAGCTGTAAAAAATCGCCCGTGGCGATCACCTGGATTCCACCAAACGGGGAGTCACTGCCACGGAGCTCCCGACACATGAAATCCAGGAAGTCGAGCGTGCGGCCGTTGAGCATGCTGATCTCGTCGATGACGAGTGACTGGCACGAACGGATCCGCGCGAAGCCTTTCCGTACGCTCCGTCGAGGATCGTTCATGAGGTCGGTGAAATAATGCTCGTCCGACTCGCCGTCCCGTGGCCCGAGCATCATCCCGCTCCAGCGGTGGAGGGTGAAGCCGCCGGCATTGAGAGCCGCGATTCCGGTCGAGGCGGTCACTGCGAAACGGCCGGGATCACGGGCGATCATCCGCCGAGTTAGGGTCGTTTTCCCGGTGCCGCCCGCGCCGGTGAGAAATACGTTCTCACCAGCGGCTACGAGCGAATCGAATTGTTCCTCGATCGTCATACGAATCCGTGGGCCAGCCAGCCGATGATGAGACCGAAGACAAAGAATATCTCCCGCCAGATCCATGTGTGGCGTTTGCGGTTTCGCTGCCCGGGAAGGAGAAACGACCTGGTGCTTCCAAAGCTGAGGACGCTCATTTTGTAGGGATCAATAGTCGTAGGTTTCATTGGCTGGTGTTGCTTGGGCTGCGGGAGCTGCGGGTTTCTTGGTTGTGGGTTTCGGGACGGCAATCGCCCCGTCTTCGATGATGACCTGGCAATCCGCGCCCTCGGACACGCGCTCCAGCCAGACCTGTGCGTCTGCTGCCTCGGCCATCTCGCGGATGATTTCGAGCGAGTCGGAATCCAGGAGCGAACCGTCACGGATCAGGCAAACCCGGAGCGATGGGTTCATGGCGAGGGCTACGGCCATCGAGACGCGCATCTGCTCGGCCGCACTGCATTGGCTGAATGGCACGCCTTGGTAGGTCACGCCGTCGGGATCGAACGCCAGCCCTTCGACCGGCATCTTCGAGGACGCGAGTGCCTGGGCTTTTTCGCGGTCGAGTGCCGTGATGCTGGCAGTCAGTTTCCGCGATTCCTCCAGCAGATCGTCCATGGAGAGTTTCTGGGTGAGGTAGGCCCGCTTTGCCCGGATCGTCCGGTTGGTGGATTCGACTCCGGCCAGGCGGGATTTAAGTTCCTCGGCCGGGGTGTCGGATTTCCGCGCCGAGTGGAGCGTGGTCAGCTTCTTTTTCGTCCGCGCCAGATCCGCTTCGATTTCGGTGATCCGGGTAGTGAGAGCATCGCATTCCTGGACAAGAGACAGTTCTTCCAGGAGTTGGGCCGAATCGATCTCGTCATCGGGGGCGTTCAAATCCACCTCCTCACCGGCCAGTCGCGCCTTTATCCGGTCGGCATCCCGGTTGAACTCGGTCCGGTCGGCGTAGAGATTCGCCCGCTTTTCCTCGATGGCACTCACGTCCACGCCGCTCACGAGCCGGAGGGTCTCCGCCTGCTTGCGCGGATCCATTCGGACAAACGCGAGCGGGTCGAAAGCGATCCGGGCGGTGAGTTTGTCGAGGACGGCCTGCGGAGAGGAGAGCTTTTTTCCCTCCCGTGTCCGCACCACCAGGGTCGGGCTGTTCTTGACCGAATACCGGCGCTCGATGATCAGGTCGTCGGTCTCCACCACGACATGCGCGGTGGATGCCCCGGCGCGGATCGGCTGATCCGGAGTAGATGCCGCTCCGCCCAGCGCCATCGCGATGCTGTCCAAGAGCGAGGTTTTCCCGTTGGCGTTTTTGCCGCCCACAGTGATCAGATTCCCCTGCGGGGTGACTTGCACCGCCCGCAGGCGTTTGATGTTTTCGGCTTCGAGCCGGATGATTTTTGTTGGCTTGGTCATGTCAGTAGTCGGTTGGTTCCGTTTCTGGCGCGGCGATGACGCCGAGTTTCACGGCCAGCCGGACGGTGAGGTTCATGTCGTTGAGCAGGTAGGCTCGTGCCTGGACGCGGTCCTGCGGAGTTCCTTCCCAAAGGCGGTGGAAGTCGCCGCCGTGACCATTCTTGCCCTCAAGCCCGAAGGCTTTAGAGAGACGATCGAGGCTGATCCGCTCGCCGTAGATCCCGAGCGTCCACGAATCCATGAGGTCGATGCAGCGTCGGTTCCAATACCGACCTTCCCGGATGTCCTGCGGAAACTGGATGCCGAGCAGCATCGAGCGCCGGATGAGGAACGGCAGGTCGAAGCCGTTGGAGTTGAACCCGACCAGGCGGGCCTCGGGATGTTTGCGGACGAGGTGCCAGAAGTCGCTGATGACTCTGGCTTCGTCGCCCGGGTTCTCGGTTCCGATGATCGTGGTGGAGTTCGCCGGGAACGTGGCAACCCCGATGGCGACCACCCGCCCCGTGCTTGCGCACAGGGCGGCTTTGCCCAGCCATTCCTCGCGTTTTTCCTCAATGGCTGCAGCGATCTTCACCGGGTCTTTGAGGGTGCGAGGGGGCTCGAACTCGGGCCGGATGGCATCCAACTCGTTCTGAGGACGGGGACCGGTTTCGATGTCGAATAGGATCGATTTCATGGCGATCAAAACGCGCGGTTGGAGTCCGGGATGTCGTCCTCGCCGCGGATTTCGGCGTCGGCGGCTTCGAGGGCGGCGATCAGTTTGCGGTCGTCGACGGTGGTGCGTTCCTGGGCTTTCGCCTTCGGCAGCCACCGTTCGATGAGCGCACAGACTGCCGGCCGGTCGAGGTCGCCCAAGTCGAGCCCCTTGTGGTTTCCGACGTGGACCTTGACCCGCTGCCAGTCGAAGCGGTCGTCATCATCCTGTTTCGGAGCGGCGGTTTCCTCGGTGCGGCGGAACTCGGCGTCTTTCGGCGCACGGTCTTTCGCCCGGACGAACTTCCCGCTCGGGGCGAGGGGCTTGCCGCTGCGGTCCGGGCGGATCAGCGCGATCGATGCGTAAACCTCTCCGGTGCGACCTTCCTCGTGGGTGATGACCAGCTCGGCGGATTTGCCGACCAGGTCCTCTGTGTCGAAGTTCTCCTCCTCGGTTGCCGTGAGCGCCCGTCCGAGCCACTTCTTGAGGAACTGGGCGAACGCCGACTTTTCGTGGAGCGATGCGGTGAAGCCCCGGCTCCAGACGCAGTAGGGTGATCCGTCCTGCCGGAGGAGGGTGGTTTCGAAGACGCACTTGAACGTCTCCTTCACCCCGTAGGCGGTTTCGGTTTTCTTGAGTGGAGTCACGTCCACGCACACGGCCTTCCCGGTGTATTCCGGGCAGGGCTCGAACGATTGAGATTTCTTGCTGAGTTTCATGGTTTTGGATTTTTCAAAAAGTCGCTCTGCATGGATGCCGCCCCCGGTGCGACCACCTCCGGGGAGGCGAAAGTGGTCAGGGAGTTGGTGCTATTGCCCGGCGGCGGCGAGCCCGGCGTGTTTTGTTGCGTTCAGGGGATGCGGGATCCGTCACCCGCGGCTTGCGCTCCTTTTTCAAAAACAACTGGGGCGTGCCCGGAGGTGGGGGATGGCTGCCGTAGAGGCGGATGTTGACGACCTGTTGGAAAACCTCCCTCGGCATCCGTGCTCGCCAACGGCGGTTCGGAGTGCCCTCGGGATCAATCCACTGGAAGTCCATTCCGGGTAAAATCGGGAAGGCCATGTCAGCGGGCCTCCTCGTTGGGGAATTCCTTGAAGGCGTCCGAGGCGGCGCACTCGGCACTATCCTGGCCACCGGTCACGGCGATGTCTGCGAGTTGGCGTGCGCGGGGATCAGAATTGCCCCCGGCGTTGTCCTGGTTGGCGATCCAAAGCCGAACTTGAGCGGGGTCGAAACGCACCATGCTGCTGACATGAATTGACGGCAGTCCTTGATTGCGTAAGATGTAGATCTGCCGCTCGGAGCACCCGAAGAATCGGGCGACGTCCGAGGTGGTCCAGAGGGATTCTGCTTCGGGTTTTCTGAGTTGTTCGGTCGATTTCATACCTGTGTTGCTGGTGTCAACTACAGGGTGGGAATTGGCCCTTCCCGAATGGGAACAGGAGTGTTCCCGACTACGCCCGGGCGATGCCGGAGATCGGAATCACGTTACCAGATGCCAGAAAAAAGTGGCGGCGGATGCTTATATGCCGCAGAATATGCCGCATGCTGCCTTCCACAAAATCAGCGACCGCTAGGTTATTGGGAATCGACCGACGTACCGTGCAGCGTTATGTCAAGAAATTCCCAGAAGTCTCTTTGGGGCAGAAGGTTGATGTCGAATACCTGCTGTCTATCATCGAACTGTCAAAGGCCGCAGATGGGCGAGGATTTCCGCTGCGTCAGTCACATGGATGGCGTCTGAAGCTTGGAAATCTTGAGAAAAAGCCACCGGCTGTGATCAGGCGGACTTTCGAACAGCGAATGGCGATCATTCGTCGCGAGATCGACGCCATGACTGATGAAGAACAACAGGCAATCTTGCGGCACCCGAGGAACTGGTTTTCCCTTTTCCGCGACCGCAATTCTCTAAAGGTCTTCTCGCCCTCTAAATCAACCAATCCTGGGGAGGTCTGAACTGAACCTCTGTCGCTCGGTCGAGGGCTTGATCCAGCGCCTGCCCGAGTTCAATATTTTGAGCTAGCACTCGTTCCACAACCTTGTCGAGGGCCTTACGGACACGGCCCGTTGCTTTTTGCGCGTCCGATTCTCCAAGCTGCTTCCATCGCCCCGAGGGCGTTCTTGCCTTGGACAGTTCCTCCTGAATCGATTCAAGCTCTTCTCGGGCATCTGCGATTTCCATTGCCGGGAGGGATTGATCCTTGAGTATTGCTCCCAATTTCAGCGCCTCCTTTTTGAGGTTGGATTCAGTTTCCTCGGTCTGGCGATTGTCCACTCCCAACTGGATTCCATGTTTCTCGCGCCGGTCTGGGAAAACTAAGCCTTCCAGCTCCCAAGCGGGAAAAACGTCTCCGGGATGGTCGAAAAGATATTCAAGCAAGAGAACACCGTCTGAAGGCTTCCCGGCATTCATCGGCAATCGGAACTGCTCTCCGTGGATGCTCAGAAGTGGCGGCAAGACCGACGTATCGATATATGCACCCTTCGGCAGGGGAGTGACAAAATCTCCCGACTCTTTCATGGCATTGCTGAAAAAAGCGTTTGCAGTTGCTTCGAGAATGCCCCTGTGAATCGTCTTATCAGAGGGCGGTGTGAGTCCGTCGCAAATGCCGTTCGTGGTTCCGACGCTGAGAATAAAAAGGCACTTGAACGTCAGTGCTTTTACAGCATCGGCCAAATCGTGCGGTCGAACCCCGCGTTCGAGGATGATGATCCTGGCGCGCGTTCCATTTCCGAGAGCAAACGCCCCAATCATCCAGATCCCCGAGGCCAACTTTTGAATGTCTGGCCTGCATGACAGGTCGGCCGCAACAACGTCATAAAACCGCCGACGGTTCAGCGTAAATATCATGGCATCGCCCGCCTTCAGCACAACCGGCTTACCCGCTGCATCTTCGCGATGGGCGATAAATCCATCACCGTGCGGGATGAATACCCGCCACTCCGGTTTATCGTCGACGAGAAATCGCAACTCGGAACCCGCATCCGGCGCAACCGAGTTGGCCAGCACGCCGTTTTTGATCAATTCCTTCCGTTCGGCGAGCGTGAGATCGTTACCGACAAAACCGATCTCCGCTCCCGCGACGAGGTCAGATAAGACTCGGTGTCGCCACTCCATGTTGCATCAGTCCCCAGTTGTGGAGGTAGTCATACACCAGATCTGAATAGGAGCTCCGATTGAACTGAATGCTGTTGCTTCCCTTGAGCATGATGCTCTTCCGGCCCGCCCGCGTGCTATCCAGCGTCAATTCGATCCGCAAGCCGTGGACGCTTGCACCCATCAACGCGCCGTCGAGCATTTGCCTGTTCTCGAGTGCTGCCAGCAAATCGCTTCTGCCAAGCGTGAAATCGCAGACAAGCTTTTTTCCAGCAACCGATGTCCACAGCTTCAGGCCAGTAATCCGTGCCGTGTGGCCGGACCGCGTTGGCACGCTGAAGTTGGTTTCCAGAAGGTGGTCAAGGTTCAGCAGCTTGGAATCCTCGCTAGCCGGGAAAAACTCCTCATCATCAAATGCGGCTTTGGCAAACGCGTTGCGAAGAATAGCACGCTCCTTGGCCCTGGCTCCCTCGATCTCTATGCACCCAGTAGCCTGGTAGAAGAGAAGAACGTATTGATCGGCGGGGCGGCGCACCCGTGCCGCGACACGCCTGCTCCGAGATCCGAACTCGAGATGCACCTCGGCGGTGCGCTCGCAAAAGACAACCATCACAAAAACATCACCATCGAAATATTGGCGCACATCGACACGGTCGGTGTTCTTGTCCTTTTGCAGCGAGGTGCGAAGCAGCCCCGCCATCGTCGCTGTCACCACGCCAGGCTCGGTGATCGCAGCCGGCTCGCGTCCCGGAAAGATCGCGACGTTGTTGGATTGAATGGAGTGGACGGCGAGTAGTTCCATCGCGTGATTAAAAACCTCGTGATGATGCAGGAAGATCTGGCAGGCCGCCCTCGGGTTGCAAACATCGTCGGCGGGTGGCGTCACTCCCATAGCCACGCAGGTTCGGTCAAGGATTTCCCGGCCCTCCTTGCTGCACATGTCATTAAGCTCGTGCAAGCTGGAGAGAAGGGATTCGACTTCGTCGTTCGGCCTCCTGATCAGGGTGGCGTAGAAAGAATCCACATCCAAGACGTCTGGGGCATCCACCCCTCGGGCTGCGAACAGGTCGTGCAACTCGTTCTCGTGGCCTTGGAAACCGCGGAAGAATTGCTCTGAATTGAATTTGCGATGTTTGCTCATTGTTGGTGTGCGCGTTTCTGAGTCAGAGGCACGTCGATGGATTCGGAGGTAAAAGACGGCGCTGGCCCATATCGGAACCAGCGCCGCCAATACTCAGCCGGCAGGCGGGAAGGGGTCTTTGCCGTAAGACCAGGCCTCGCGGAACTTGCCATCCATTCCTTGGATTCGCAGTTCGCCACCTGATTTGGAGGCAAAATCTCGCCCCAACCGAATCGCTTCGGCCTGAGTCTGCGTGCGGCGCACGAGTCGCTCGCCGCCTTCGCCGCGAACTCCCCATGCGTCACCGCTTCGGACCACGTAGTGATTCCTCTTGCTCATAATGCGCTTTTCTCCTTTTGAGAGACCGCGGTCACGGTCCCGTGTTTCTTGTTGACGCAGGAGGCACTCGCGAATACCAATTCGGTCGTCTACACCAATTGGTCGCGGGGCAACCTGCGCTTATTGTTGCGCCGTCTTGAATAGTGACCGCTATTCAGGACGGCGTTTTTTCTGGCTCGGCATCGCTGCCGCTTTGGGGATTGTCTCCCAAATCTTCATCGGCATCTTCGCCGCAATCATTGTCAGCAGCAGTCCCGGCAAGGAGAACGACTATACCGCCAAACGCCTCGTTCCATTCCGGGCAAAAGCTCGAACGTTCGGGCTTTAGGAACTCGATGCCGTAAAAATCTAGAAACGCCCGAGCTGCGATATGACCGCTCCAGTTAGCCTGTCCATGTTTGCCTGGAGTGGATCGCGCATGCACTTTTACCGCGCCCTTTGTGTTGGCGTCCTGTGTGAACTTTATCCCTATTGCGCGCCTCTCCGCATCGAAAAATAAGCACGCATGCCAATCTCCCTGCGTGAGTCCGTAGCGATTCATCAATCCCTGGCTGAGCCCCAGACTCCCATTGGACCTGATGCTGACTCGGGCGGCGTAAGAGCCTCCAACGGCCAAGAATGGCTGAAAGTTGAATTGGCTTTTTGACATGGCGTGTAGATTTCTTTGCGCAGATACTACCACCGGGATTCTCGGCGTCAATGATTTATCTTATCTCGCAATTAAAAATTCACTATATTTCATGTTTCTGCGCATATTATCGCAATATTTCCTTGGTTTTCGCAGTTCCGCAACATTTTCATCTGAATAAATGCTCAGGATAGACCATATCTCCTCGCATGGCATTCCCTGCCAGGAACAATCCAGGAGTGCGGAGAAATGATCACAGCAACACATCCGCTAGAATTGGCACCCGGGGATCGCAAAGAGTTTTACCGACCTGAAAAGGACCAAGCCCTCACCCCATCACCCTTTGACAAAGAAAAGGGTGAATTGAAGCCCTTGTTTCAGACCGCGTTCCCACCGGAATACGCTCAGCGAAAACGCAATGAGATCGATGCAGACGAGCGGGCGGTGACGATCTTGTTGCGCGCGCCCATTCAAAATTGCATTCTCGGGAGAAATAGGGCGAAATGGGCGCTTGTGGCAAAATTCCCAGAGAAATTCTGGTGTAGCCGCATAGATGTCCTACCCAATTCGGTATCAAATACCTGTGACGATTGACCAAATCAAGCCGACGATAATCCTGCAGGGGCCGATTTTTCCGGAGCCGGTGCAGGTCATTGTCTCGTCGGCACGCGGGTCCTCGCTTCAAATCGTCGGGCGTGGGCTTCGCTCGAACCAGGTATTCGATCGCATCTTGACGCCCGACCAGATCGCGCTTCTCGAAGGCTCTCCGGAATCAGAGCCGTATGACGGCGATGCGAGGAATTTCCGGCTCGGTATTGAGGCCCAGCGCCTTGGGCTCGCCTACGAATACGATCCCTACTTCTCGCTTTCAATTGCCCGTGTTGACCCGCTCCCCCATCAGCTTGAGGCGGTTTACGACTATTTCATGCGGCTACCCCGCATCCGATTTCTTCTGGCTGACGACCCCGGAGCGGGAAAAACGATCATGGCCGGCCTTCTCATCAAGGAGCTGAAGATCCGCGGTCTCATCAAACGTGTCCTGATTATCACTCCCGCAAACCTGACGTTCCAGTGGCAGCGAGAATTGAAGGACAAGTTTCGCGAGAATTTCGAGGTGGTGCGGAGCGACGTGCTGCGTGCCAACTACGGATCGAACCCGTGGCAGGACAAGAACCAGGTCGTCACTTCGGTTTCATGGGTTTCCCGCGTTGATGATGCCAAGGAGAGTCTTTTGCGAAGCCGGTGGGATTTGATCATCGTGGACGAGGCTCACAAGATGAGCGCCTACAGCACGGAGAAAAAGACTCTCGCCTACCAACTCGGGGAGGCCCTGTCCTGGATGACCGACCATTACCTGCTGATGACCGCCACGCCGCACAAGGGCGACCCGGAAAACTTCAGCCTCTTCCTCCAGCTTCTAGACCGCGATGTCTATGGCGACGTCAAGAGCCTGGAACTGGCCATGGAAGACCGGGAGGCACCGTTTTATCTCCGCCGCGTGAAAGAGGCTCTGGTGACGTTTCCCGATCCTGAGACAGGGAAGGTGCAGATGCTTTTCACGAAGCGCCATGTCAAAACCACCGAGTTTCAAATTTCCGAGGAGGAGCTTGATTTCTACGACCGCCTCACCCGGTATGTGGAAGATCAGTCGATCAAAGCCGCTGCCGACGATTCCGCGCGAGGCCGGGCCCTGGCATTTACAATGGCGATGTTGCAGCGGCGGTTCGCGTCCAGCATGTATGCCGTCCGGCGAAGCCTGGAACGGATGCGGGACAAGCGCGAACACATTCTCAAGGATCCGGAGGGCTACCGGAAAGACCAAGTGAACCGGCGGCTGCCGGAGGATTTTGATGACCTCACGGATGAAGAGCAGCAGGAGATCATCTCCCAGCTGGAGGATGTCGTCGCCTCGGTCGATCCGGAGGCGCTGCGGGAAGAAATTGCCGATTTGGGAAAACTCATCTCCCACGCGAAGGAACTCGAAGCCCGCGAAATCGAAACCAAGCTCACCGCGCTCCGCGACCTCTTGGTAAAACAGGGCATCTTCAGCGACCCGAAGATGAAACTGCTCATCTTTACCGAACACAAGGACACGCTGGATTACCTGGCTGGCGACGGCCGTGATGGTCGTCCTCTCGGTAAACTCCGCGAGTGGGGACTCTCGCTGACAATGATCCATGGAGGCATGAAAATCGGCGACCGGGACACGCCGCACTCGCGCATTTATGCCGAACGGGAGTTTCGCGAGTCCGCCCAGGTTCTCGTCGCCACAGAGGCGGCGGGTGAGGGCATCAACCTTCAGTTCTGCTGGTTGATGATCAATTACGACATTCCGTGGAACCCCGTGCGACTGGAGCAGCGCATGGGCCGCATCCACCGCTACGGCCAGGAAAAGGACTGTCTCATTTTTAATTTTGTTTCGACCAATACCCGCGAGGGCCGGGTGCTCCAAAAGCTGTTTGAGCGCATCGAGGCGATTCAGGATGATCTCGACCCGAAGCGCACCGGCAAGATTTTCAACGTCTTGGGCGACGTGTTCCCGTCCAACCAGCTCGAACGGATGTTGCGCGACATGTATGCCCGCAACCAGACTGAGGACGTCATCAAGGCCCGCATCGTCGAACAGGTGGACACCTCGCATTTTCGTTCGATTACCGAGTCCACGCTCGAAGGGTTGGCAAAACGGGAACTGAACCTCTCCGCGATCGTCGGAAAATCGGCGGAGGCCCGGGAACGCCGTCTCGTCCCGGAAGTGATCGAGGATTTCTTTATCCAAGCCGCCCCGCTGGCCGGCCTGGCTCCGAAAGCACTGAAGGCCGACGACCACCGTTACAGGATCGGGCGTGTGCCTCGAAATCTGTGGTCCATCGGCGAGCGCCTCGAACCACGCGTCGGCAAACTCGGGAAGGAATACGGCACCATCATCTTCGACAAGGAGATCCTCAAGCAGGATGGCACACTCGAATGGGTCACCCCCGGCCACCCGCTTTTTGAAGCGGTCAGAGAGGATGCGGCTGAGCAGGTCCGGGGCGACGTCTCGCGAGGAGCCGTCTTTTACGATCTCCACGCCAGACTTCCCTACAAGCTTGATGTTTTCAGCGGTTCGATCCGGGACGGGCGCGGGCGCGTCCTGAACCAGCGCATCTTTGCTGTCCAGACCAGCGCGGATGGCGGCCTGAGCATCCGCCAGCCGACCATTTTCCTCGATCTGGCGGCACCGGATTCACCGGCGATGCCACCGGCGCTTGAAAGCCTTCCCAACCGCGCCGCCTTGGAGGATTGCCTGATCCTGCATGCCCTTGACCCCATGCTGGCCGAGACCCGGCGTGAGCGTGAGCGCGAAGTCTCCACAATCTCCCGGCACATAGAAATCAGCCTCGGTGAGATCATCAACCGCGAGAACCTGATTCTCGCCGACCTCATTTCCCAGAAAGAATCCGGATCCACCGAGACCGGCCTCGACGGGCGCATCAAGATTTCCGAAGACAAGCTCATCGAACTCGATCACCGGCTCCTGAACCGTCGCAACGAGCTGGAACAAGAGCGCCAGTGCTCTGTCGGCGACATCCAGCACATCGGCAGCGCCTGGGTGCTCCCGCACCCGGAACGGGAATCGCCGAAGATCGCCGCGATGGTCTCCGACCCGGAAATCGAACGCATCGCCATCCAGACCGCCATCCGGCACGAAGAATCCGAGGGACGAGTTGTTGATAGCGTAGAATCCGAGAACCGGGGCTTCGACCTCATCTCCCGCAAACCCCACCCGGAAGACCCGAAGACCGCGATTGACGTCCGCTTCATCGAGGTCAAAGGCCGCGCTCACACCGGCGAAATTGCCCTCACCTCAAACGAATACAAAACCGCCCAGCGCTTGGGGCGTGATTATTTCCTCTACGTCGTTTTCCATTGCGCCACACCGGAACCCTCGCTCAACATCCTCCGGGATCCGTCGAAACTCGACTGGCAGCCGATTGTGAAGGTCGAGCACTACCTGCTGAATGCCGGGTCCGTCACGAAACCAGTCACCTTGAAGGAGGATGCATCGAAATACGGTGCATAAAAAATATGCCGATTCCCATCGAATACCAGTCACGCTTCGCCTATCACTTCACGCACATCGATAACCTTGAGGGAATAATCAAAAACGGTTTACTCTCGAAAAACTTACAGATACGACAAGGTTGCCAACACGTATCGATTGCAAGTTCAGAGATTCAGGAACGCCGGGCAAGAATGAGAGTGAGTTGCGGACCTGGAGGTGTTGTTCATGACTACGTTCCGTTCTATTTCTGCGCTCGCTCCTCCATGCTATTGTCTGTAGTCAACGCAAAGAATGTTGATCAAATCTTTCTCATACACTTGGCAGTCCCAGTCAATGTTTTGGATAGACACGACGCTATTTATAGCAGCGCAGCAGCAAACACCTTTGTGCCGCCCACTTTTCACTCTGATCCAGCGCATCTTGGACAGTTGAATTGGGACGCGATCGACTCTAACAAATGGTCGCTTCCAACAGAAGGTGAGAAGCAAGCGAAGATGGCCGAACTGCTTATTCATGAGTTAGTTCCTGTGTCGCAGCTTGATCACATCGTTGTCTGGAATGAAGAAATTGCAAATATCGTGAGAGAGGAGTTTTCCAAAGCTGGAGTGGAATGCCCGCAGATCCATTACGATGGATACAATGGTAAGCATCACGTTTTTACATCCTTCTACGAAGGATCAACAAAATCGATTGTTACCGGCCCCCACTTCACGAAGCGTACCTACGAAAAAACCAGAGACTTTATACTTGAAAAGGGCCAAAACCCTTCTGCTGGGATCGCAAATATTTCCCAACTTCTTGAATTACTACGAGGAAATTTTGGGGGGTTGCCTGAGACAGCCGAACTGATCGGCTTGGAGTCAGACAATAGAATTCACCGAGAGGATGTTGGAACTCATACTCTGGCAGTGGTCCAAGCACTACGTCAGTCACAAGATTTTGCGACATTAAACGACTCTGATAAACGGCTTACTGAGCTTGCCGCATTCTTGCACGACATAGGAAAGGGACCTAAGTCGCGATGGGCCAACAATGGAGGACTGCAAAAGGTAGATCCAGATCACGCAATTCGCTCTGTTGAAATGTTGAGAAGAATTTTGACTGAAGAGATACGAACAATAAAGCCTAGGTCGGTCCGTGTGCTTGCGAAACTCGTGTGCTATCATGATCTTGTAGGCGACATTGTTGGTAGAAATCGGGATGCCGAGCAACTTGAGGCAATTGCGGGAAGCGAGCGTGAATTAGACATGTTGATTGCTATTGCCAAAGCCGATATGCACTCACTGAATCCGGGTTGGCCGGTCAGGCACGCGGCAAGTATTTCTGCTTTACGCTCTCGGGTAATGATGAAGCTTTCTGCGGTCCCTGCCGAGGATGAGGAGTAAACGATGTTAACTTTCACTGTCGGCGACATTTTTGCAACTCCCGCAGACATTCGTGTGAACACAGTCAACTGTGTTGGTGTTATGGGTGCAGGTGTGGCCTTGGCGTTTAAATCCCGCTACCCAGACATGTTCAGGGAATACAAGAAGGACTGTGACCGCGGTTCCGTGCGTCCTGGAAAACTTCATGTATGGCGAAATCTGATGGGCGATTGGGTTATCAACTTTCCAACTAAACGACATTGGCGCGATAAGTCCCGATATGAGGATATTGAATTGGGGCTTCTTGCTCTCAAGGAGTATCTCGGTAAAACTCCAGGTCATCGCGTCGCGCTCCCGGCCCTTGGCTGCGGAAATGGCGGGCTCGACTGGGGGCGAGTTTCGCAAATGATAAGGCAGAATCTTGAAGGTGTAGATGCTGATATCACTGTATTCAGCCCCTCTGATTCAAGGGCAGCTGGGAATGCAGTGCGCACTCCGAACGACGCTCATGTTGATAAAGTCAATATGTGGGGTGATGTCGCTATTCACGAGATTCGTGATGACTTTGAGGCGAAGTCAGTATTCCTGGCTGGGAATGTCTCACTATTCCAAAATAATGCCTTATTCATAGCAGTTTCCCAAAAGCCTGAGGAACAAGAGCAAAGAGCGGCACTAGCCTGCCTGCAGCCCGTCGCCCGCGAAGGCGTGACTATTTCAATCTGCGGCGGCACCCGACTCGCCAGGCTGATCACTGAGGCTGCATTCAAAGAAGGCACCAATGTAATTGTATGGATCGCGGAGGGGCTAAAGCAGTATCGTCCAAGTCGCGAGATGCTCGCTCACGTTCGACTTGGTCGCATTCTTGTAGCGTCGTGCTCCCCCACATCGCAACGATGGAATCAAACACTCGCTAAGGAAACGATTTTTGCAGCATACAGACATTCACGCGCGCTCCTCATTACTGATCCGCAGCCTCAGTGGATTTTCAAATCACCCCTCGCATGTGACGGATCGAACAGGAGTTTGTTCTTCACGAACTACCAAACCATCGACCTCGGCCTGAAGCAGAGACTAATCGATCTCCATGCGTGCCCGATCGGCCGCACCCCGGAAACGGGCGAACCAAACATGGAGCCATTGCTGAATGCACTTCGCGTCTGCAGTGTTATCAACTCGCCCCAAGTGCCAAATGAAACCAATGTTCGAACTCAATTAACCCCAGATATCGAACAATTCCCGCAAGTGGCAAAACCTGAGGCTTCGCCCAAGCCGAATTCCAAACGCCTCATCGAAGTCGATCTGCCGATCCGGCGGATTTCGGAGTTTGCGCGGGCGGAGAACAATATCCGGCACGGGCATTTCAAGACGCTGCACATGTGGTGGGCACGTCGTCCGCTTGCGGCTTGCCGGGCGGTGCTCTGCGCGATGCTTTGGCCTGATCCGGCGGATGAATGCTGTCCTTCGGCATTCCGGGTATTTGCTGCGGAATTGATGTTCCGCTGGGCACGCGAGCAGAAGGGGATGCATACCCCGGCCAGCACAAGGCATTTTTCTGTCGTCCGGAATCACACATCTGCCTGGGCGCTGGCGAATCATCCGACCACCCTTCGCAGGACGTTGCTGGATTTTCTGGCCGACTTCTCCGATTGGGAACGCTCCGCGAACAGCGATTTTCTGAACACGGCACGCGAACTCGTCCGGGTGGCCCACCACTCGCTTTCCGTCAAAGCTCCGGTGGAACCGCTGGAATGGCCGGGGGCCGAGCGATGGAACACGACGATAGAGAGCGTCATCAAGGAGGCGATGGCTTCCACCCCACCGGCGGTATTTGACCCGTTTGCTGGTGGCGGCTCGATTCCCCTCGAAGCCCTCCGTCTCGGCACAGAATCTTTCGCCTCGGATCTCAACCCCGTGGCAGTGCTCCTCAACCGCATGGTTTTGGAATTGATTCCCCAGCACGGTGAGGGACTTGCCGATGCCGTGCGGGAGGCTGGCATCCGCATTAAGGAAAAAGCTGCCGCCGAGCTTGCACCGCTTTATCCGAAGGATTCGGACGGGGCTTCCCCTATCGCATATATCTGGGCAAGGACGGTGCTTTCCGATGCCCCGGTGGAATCGGGTGAAGATCTCCCGGTGGAGATTCCGCTCATGCGAGGGTTTTGGCTTCGCAAAAAAGCTGGCCGCGGACTCGCGTTACGGTGGGTCCGGGATGCCGGTGGTCGCGTGCAGACGGAAATTGTCGATGTGGATTACGCAGATGGGATCAAACGCAAGGTCCGGCGTCCGATTCTCGAGATTTTCACCCCAAAATCGCTTTCGGAACTCCCTGAGGTCACTGTCCAGCGCGGCTCCGCAACCTGTCCCGTCACCGGCCACACAACGCCGGTCGCCCGCGTGCGCGAACAATTGAAAGCCCGCCGCGGCGGTGGCGATGATGCCCGCTTGATCGCCGTCGCCACCCTTCACCCTGCCCGGGGTGGACGCGGATACCGCTTGCCTGAAGCCAACGACCAGATTGCGATCCGGGATGCCCGCGCACAGGCGGAGAAACTTCGGACTCAAAAAATCAATGGCGTGAGCATCGTTCCGGATGAAAAAATCTCGTTCAACGAACTCCGCCGAATCAGCATTCCGATTTATGGCATGTTCTGCTGGGGCGACCTTTTCACCAGCCGCCAGCTCGTTGTTCTTGCCACCTTCCAGCGTCTCATCGGTGAAGAATGCGCCGCGCTGGCTGAAAAACATCCACCGGAATTCGTCCGCGCCATCCGCGCTTCGCTCGCCATCGCATTGAGCAAGCAGGCTGATTTGAGCAATGCGCTTTGCGGTTGGAAACCAGACGCGGAGTGCCCTGTTCATATGCTCGCTCGACAGGCCGTTCCCATGGTTTGGGACTTTGCAGAGTCGGTGGCCGTTTCCGATTCAAGCGGTTCTTGGTCGAGCATGTCCGAGCGCACGGCCAACGCATTGGAGGTGGCCAGGATGACCTCGCCATCCACCGGCCATGCCGTCCGCTGTTCCGCCACCGCGCATTGGCTGCCCGACGATTCCGCGAATGTCTTCTTCACTGACCCTCCCTACTACGACGCGGTCCCCTACGCTTATCTCTCCGACTTCTTCTACGTTTGGCTCAAGCGATGCCTCGCGGGCACGGAAGATGATTTCAAAGGAGAGACAGTGCCAAAAGACGAGGAAATCGTCGTGGACCGGCCCCACGCATTGAGCGAGAGCGAGAAAGATATCGCATTCTACGAGCGCGAACTTTGCCGGGCTTTTGCGGAGGCGAGGCGGGTGCTCGCGCCCGACGGCATTGGCTCGATCGTCTTCGCCAGCAAAACGACCGCGAGTTGGGAGGCGATCCTGAATGCCGTCATCAATGCCGGTTGGACGATCACGGCCTCGTGGCCCATCGATACGGAGATGGACACCCGTGTCTCGGCCCAGGGTCAGGCGAGGTTGGCCTCGTCCGTTCACCTTGTCGTGCGGCCGAGAGAAAATCACGACGGTTCGGTGCGCGAGGGCGACATCGGATCGTGGAGGGAGGTCGTGGAGGAATTGCCCCGGCGCATTGCCGAATGGATGCCCCGCCTGAACGATGAAGGCGTCGTTGGTGCCGATGCCATCTTCGCCTGCCTTGGCCCCGCGCTGGAGATTTTCTCGCGCTACTCACGAGTCGAGCGCGACAGCGGAGAAATTATCAGCCTCGGCCAATACCTCGAACACGTCTGGGCGGCAGTTTCGGACGAGGCTCTGAAAGTCATTTTTCAGGATGCCAGCACAGCAGGGTTCGAGCCCGACGCACGCCTGACAGCCATGTGGCTCTGGACGATTTCGGCTTCACGACAGGGTGATGATCTTTCTTCAAAAGCAACCGCCTTGCTCAACGAGGATGACGATTCCGACGAAGACAAGCCGTCCAAAAAGCCGAAGCTTCCGGGATTCTTTCTGGAGACGGATGCGGTGTTCAAACTGGCGAAAGGGCTGGGTGCTCCTTTGGAGGATTTGAAATCCTTGGTCCAGGTCATTGCCGATAAGGCCCGCCTGATCCCAGTGGCCGAACGCACCGCCTACCTTTTCGGAAAAGACCAAGCCGACGATCCCGGTGTCGCAAAGCGCCAAAAGAAGCAAGCGGTGCAGCCCGATCTCTTCGCCGAACTCGCCCAAGAAGGCGTCAGCGAGCAGGTGTGGTCGGAAAAGACCGTCACAAAAGTCGGCCAAACCACACTCGACCGCATCCACCAGAGCATGATCCTCTTCGCCGCCGGGCGCAGCGACGCCATGAAACGCTTCCTCGTGGACGACGGCGCTGGCCGCGACCAGAAATTCTGGGGCCTCGCCCAGGCTCTCAGCGCCCTCTACCCGCCCAAGAGCGATGAGAAACGCTGGGTGGATGGAGTTTTGGCGAGAAAGAAAGGACTCGGGCTTTGATCGACGATTTTCGCGCCGCCTTCATGGGCACAGTCAAAGAGGAGCCGTTTTGTAGCACTCTCCGGGAGGCATCCATCGCCGGCGAACTCGCGGCGTGGACCTCCTCGCTGACGAGTTGCCTTGTGGAAGCCTGCGGCCGAATCGGATGGCGTGCATCCGCCAAGGGGCATGAATGCCAGTTGTTGCCGATCCGTCGCAGTGAATATCTGGCGCTCGATTTGATGGCGTTTCCCGCTGGTGAAAACCGGTGGCTGTATCCCTCGGCTGCCATGGAACTGGAAAACAGCCGCAGAGAAGACCAAATTGCCTATTCGCTGTGGAAAGTATTGGCCGTGCGAGCCGATCTGCGCGCCGTATTTTGTTACCGGAAGGATGCCAGTGACGCGCCGCCACTCATCCAACACTTGAAAAAGGAGGTCGTGGAAGCGATGGGACTCTCCAGCCGCCTTGCCGTGGGCGGCAGAACCCTGGTGGTGGTCGGCTCCAGAAGCGATGCCACCACCTTCCCGTATGGATTTTTCAAATGGTGGGAGCTAAATATGGAAACCGGAGGATTTGATTCCTTCTGAATAATTTTATGAAACTGAAACCCTGGTATGATGTTGTCAAACCTCGCGAGGACTTGCGGGAAGGGAAATCGCAGGATTCCTCAGAGTTCGCCGTTCATCTGGACCAAGTCCGCGACGGCCGGGGACGCAAGGATTACACAGACCCCGAGCAGTTCTTCGCAAAAACATTTCTCGCGGCCAATTTGCTCGATCTGGCATCCCAGGTGGTTCGCCGGATGTCGGGTGAAACGAGCCATACGTCCCCGGTCTTCAACCTCGCCACTAATTTCGGCGGAGGCAAAACGCACGCGCTCACGCTCCTATACCATCTCCTGAAGAACGGCCCCGCATCCCACGCATGGGTCGGGGTCGAGCAAATTCGCTCGCAGGCCCAGGTGAAATCCGTGCCGACCGGGCGGGTTGCGGTCTTCGTTGGCACCGAGTTTGATTCCCTTGCCGGACGTGGCGGAGAAGGCGAGCCTCTGCGAAAAACCCCGTGGGGTGAGATCGCATGGCAACTCGGCGGGAAGGCAGCCTTCGATGTCGTCAAAGAGCACGATGTCAAGGGGATCGCTCCCGGTGGCGATGTAATCCGGAAGTTCATTCCCGCAGAAGAACCGTGCCTGATCCTCATGGATGAGCTCATGAACTACATGAGCCGGTTCCGGCGCGAAGGCCTGAACAGCCAATTCTACGATTTCCTCATGAATCTCTCGGGTGCTCTCAACCCGAAATCGGTGCTCGTCGTTTCCGTTCCCGCTTCCATCGATCTGGAAATGACGGTCGAGGACCAGGCCGATTATTCCCGGGTGACCAAAATGCTGGATCGCGTGGGCAAGGCAATCACCATGACCGCCGGGGCGGAAACCAGCGAAATCATCCGGCGCAGGCTTTTCGAGTGGGATACCCGTGCTCTGAGCGCGGATGGCCGAGTGCTCCTGCCGCGTAATGCCGTGGATGCCTGCCAGGAATATGCCCGGTGGGTTTCCGACTACGCCCAGCAGTTGTCCATTCCCGCCGAACATGCCCGGAGCTATTTCGAGGCGTGCTATCCCTTCCATCCCTCCGTGCTCTCCGTCTTCGAGAGGAAGTGGCAGGCCGTGCCGAAGTTCCAGCAAACCCGCGGTATCCTGCGGATGCTGGCCATCTGGGTTTCCCATGCCTACACCAGCGCCTACAAAAAAGCCCACCCCGATCCGCTGATTTCTCTCGGGACCGCACCGCTATCCGATCCGATCTTTCGCGCGGCCGTATTCGAGCAGCTCGGGAGCCGTGCTTTGGAGGCTGCCGTCACCACAGACATCGCCGGCCGGAAGGACTCGCACGCACTTGTCCTCGACGAAGAAGCGACGGACGCCATTCGCGACGAACGACTGCACCAAAAAATCTCGACCGTCGTGTTTTTTGAATCGAACGGCGGCACGAGCAAGGGAGAGGCGACTGTGCCGGAAATCCGTCTCGCGACGGGACACCCGGACCTCGATCTCGGCAATATCGAGACGGCGCTCGATACGCTCCTCGACGAGAGCTACTACCTCATCGTCGAGAAAAAGAATTACAAGTTCAGCCTCAAAGAGAACCTGAACAAGCGCTTCTCGGACAAGAAAGCGAACATCAAGTCGCCAGCAGTCGAAGAGGCCGTCAAACAGGAGATCCAAAAGGTTTTCGCCCCAAGAGACGGTGTCGAGCGGGTGTTCTTTCCTGAAAAAAGCAACCAGATCCCCGACCGGCCGATCATCACATTCGTGGTTGGTGATCTCGACCATACCATGGCCGATGAAACCCAATCCGTTGCGTATTTGAACGCCTTGACCAAGGACAGCGGATCCTCCGCCCGCACATTCAAAAGCGCCCTCATTTGGGTGCTGGCCGATTCCTCGCAGGCGATGCGTGAGGAAGCGCGCGACCTGCTCGCATGGCAGGCCATCGAGGATGACTCTGCCGAACTCCACCTCGATGAAGCCCAGGAGCGGCAGCTCGCCGAAAATCTGAAGAAGGCCCAACGCGATCTCAAGGAATCCGTCTGGAGAAGTTACAACCAAGTCCTCCTGCTCGGAAAAAGCGGTGGGATGCGGCAGGTGCCTCTCGGCCTCGTCCATTCCAGCGCAGCCACAACCCCAATCGAGAACATCCTCAACCGCCTCACCGCAGACGGTGATTTGGATAAAGGCATCTCGGTCCGCCTCCTCCTGAAAAACTGGTCCGGGGCATTCGCCGAATGGCCGACCAAATCCGTTCGCGATGCCCTCTACGCCTCACCGCAGTTCCCGCTTGTCATCCGTGGGACCGCCGCAGTTCAGGATGCCATCGCTCGCGGCGTCGGCGCCGGAGAGATCGCCTACGTCGGGAAAACCAGCGATGGCCGGTATGATCCGTTTCTTTTCGGGAAGGAAATATCGTCCATGGATGTTGAAATCTCAGATGACGTTTTCATCATCAAACGCGAAGCTGCCGAGGCATACAAACCGGCACCGACCGGCCAGCCTCCTCTCGTGCAAACTCCCGATGGCAAGCAGCCGGAGGGATCACCGCCCGGACATGGCAACGGGGAAACCACCCCAGCTCCAGTCATCCCTGCCGGTAACGACCAGATCGAACTCTTCCCACACATCGAGTGGAGTGGAGAGGTGCCGCCCCAGAAATGGATGAATTTCTACACCAAAGTCGTCTCGAAATTTGCCGCCGGCCAAGGCGTCAGGTTGAATGTGACTTTTCACGCTGCTCCCGATGGAGGCGTCTCCAAACAGAAATTGGATGAAGCAAAAGCAGCCCTCCGAGAACTTGGCCTCGATTCGACAATCCAAACCTAATTTCCCCTTCTGTTTATGTCCAAACGTCTGCCTGTCATTTGGGATGCCGAGCCGCACACGATTGCAAAGATCGAGATACTGAAAAGCTATCTTCAAGCATGGTTTCGAATCCTTGGAAAGACTCGTCCGGGTGAGACCATCCTTTACGTCGATGGATTTTCCGGCCCCGGATATTACAAAAATCATGACGAGGGTTCGCCCCTTGCTGCGATGAGGGTCGCATCAAAGGCACTCCATTCTCTTAATGAAACGTTTGTTGCTTCGCGTTTGCACTGTGCATTTATCGAGTCACACCCTGAGCGATTTGCTGCAATGGCGGAAACTATTGCGCCCCTTGAATGCAACCCCAGCATTGGAACAAGCAAGTTTTTCGGAACCTTTGTCGATGGGATTAAGTGCATCAGACAGGATGTTCCAGAACCATTTAGCGGGAAAGGCCCCCTTTTTATTTTTGCGGACCCATTTGGGGGAACGGAAATTCCATTTGAAACATTCGCCGAGTGCATGAAATCTGATACCTCGGAGCTTTTGATCAATCTCGATGCTGACGGTATTGCACGTATTTTCTATGCAGAATGCAACAATGGTAGAGATGAGCAACTTAATGAACTATTTGGGGGAGATTGCTGGAGAAGTCGGCTTAATCTTGGCGCCGACCCCAAACGTTTATCGGTTCAGATTCTCGATCTTTACAAGGAGCGCTTAAGGACACTCCCTAATGTCAAATTCATCTGGTCCTTCGCAATGCGGGGCAAGGGGGATGCCCTGAACTATTATCTGGTTTTTGCCACAAAGCATCCACTTGGCCTTGAAAAGATGAAAGAGGCAATGCGGAGCATTGACCAAACAGGGAATTACTCGTTCTCAGACGCGCATGTTGGGCAGTCCTCACTATTTTCAGCCGACAACACAGAACTGTATGCAAAACAGATGTTTTCTGAATTCCGAGGGAAACGAATTTCTATGGAAGACGCGTCACTTTTTGCTCTCAATGAAACTCCTTTTACAACTGCCAAGGGAATGCTGACAAAGCTTCAGGAGCTGGGGCAGGTGGTCGCAGAGGCGATTCCTGGTGAAAAACTGAGAGCTGGAACATTCCCTGATGGGAAAGTGAAGAGTCTCTTTTTTCCAATATCCCCTATCGGGAACACTCAGCCAGAATTTCTGCTCTAGTATGCGTGGAAAATCCCATATTGAGTGGACGGAATCCACCTGGAACCCTGTATCCGGTTGCAGCAAGGTCAGCGATGGATGCAAGAACTGCTACGCAGAGCGTATGGCGAAGCGGTTACAGGCAATGGGGAACCCACGTTACGCGAATGCCTTTGCTGTCACCCTCCATCATGACCTCGTGGATGCTCCCAAATCTTGGAAAACCCCTCGTCTAATCTTCGTTAATTCAATGAGTGACCTTTTCCACGAGAAGGTGCCGCTTGCCTTTATCAGGCAGGTTTTTGCGACAATGAAGGCATGCCCTCAGCATACGTTTCAAATTCTGACGAAGCGTAGCAAACGATTGGCGAAGATTGCACACAGCCTTGAGTGGCCAAAAAATGTATGGATGGGAGTCAGTGTAGAGGATGGCAGGGTGATCCAACGTATCGATGATTTGCGCACCGTTCCCGCGGCAATTCGCTTCCTATCGTGCGAGCCGCTTATTGGCCCGTGCGATGATATGCCGCTGGATGGGATAGATTGGGTGATTGTCGGCGGGGAAAGTGGTCCTTTTTCACGACCCATGGAAATTGAGTGGGTCCGGTCTATCTATCGGCAATGCCGCAAAGCGAAATCCGCATTTTTCTTCAAGCAATGGGGCGGGGTCCGTAAAGATTTGACCGGTCGGTTACTGAACGGTCGCACATACGACGAAATGCCAAAGGGATTTACACGGTAACATTATGGATTATCGAAAACACGAAATCGCCAAACGGGTTTGCATTGGTTATGGTGACGAAGGCAGCAAAGACTTTATATTCGACTACCTTGAACTTAAAAGCGGTCGCCGCATTGTCTTGAAAATTGTAAGCGTCACGTAGGGGACCTCCTACCAGGCGTTTCGTAGATGTCGTAGCCTCGGGCTATGACATCTACGACAGATACGACACTGGAGATCCTGAAGCAAGATCGGAAGGGGCGGGTGCGGACGCCGAGAGCGCAACAGGAGGCGGTCCTGGACGAGTATGAGCGCAGCGGGATGAGCGGGCCGGAGTTCGCAGAATATCTTGGTCTCAAGTATCAGACGTTCGCGACGTGGGTTCAGAAGCGGCGGAAGGGGAGGTCAGGCGGATTGGTTGTGGGGAAAGGCGCGGTGAGTTGGTTGGAAGCGGAGGTGGGAGGCGAGGGAAGCCGAGCTGGGAAGCCGGGATTGGTGGTGGAGCTTTCCGGAGGAGCGAGGCTGTCGGTGGGAGATGAGTGGGAAGCGAAGTTGGCGGCAACGGTGCTGCGGCACCTGGGAGTCGGACAGTGCTGAGTTTTACGGGAGGGTTGCGGGTGTTCGTGGCGTTGGAGGCGTGCGACATGCGCAAGGGATATGAGGGGCTGGCCGGGCTCGTCGGAGTGGAGCTGAAGGAAAACCTGAAAAGCGGAGCGTTGTTCGTCTTCGGGAACCGAAGGAAGACGCGGTTGAAAATCCTGTATTGGGACGGGACGGGGTTGTGGCTGATGACCAAGAGACTTGAGGCCGGGACGTTCTCATGGCCGAAGGACACGGAAGGCAAGAAGAAGCTGCGGTTGAGGCCTGAGGCGCTGGCGATGTTGACCGATGGAGTGGAGCTGCGCGGAGCGAAGTTGCTGCCGTGGTATGAAAGGGAAGAAAAAGCTGGGGAATACTAATGGTTAGGCACGCATCCTGCTTTGCTAATATTGCGTGAAAAACCTGAGCAAAAAGCAGCTTTTGGAAGAGCTTCGCAAGCGCGATGAAGAGATCGCCCGACTCAACCACGAGATGACCTTGATGCGGCAGAAAATGGATCTTCTCATCCGTCGGATGTTTGGGCGTTCGAGCGAGAAGATGGACGCGAGCCAGTTGGATCTGTTTTTGCTCAGTATCGGCGACGAGTCGGGAAAAGGTGAGGCCTCCTCGCTGCAGGAGGCGGACCCGGCGAAGACCACGAAGGCCCGGAGCAGCGAACCCCGGCGCGAACGCTGGCCCTCTGATCTTCCGGTTGTAGAGGAAATCATAGAACCTGCGGAAGTCGTGGCGGCCCCGGAGGACTGGCGCTTTATCGGAGCGGAAGTCAGCGAGCAACTGGATTACGAGCCGGCGAAGTTCCTGCGCAGGCGATTGGTTCGGCGCAAGTATGTCCACCGCCTGGACCGGGATGTCGCCCCTGTGATGGCCCCGATGCCCGAGGTTCTTTTGGAGCGCTGCATCGCGGTGACCTGACCCCGGAAAAGTGGACGTGACAAAACTGGAGATCTGCCGGAAGAGAAAGAAAGCAGAAATCCATGAAAAGAAGTCGATTCAGTGAAGAGCAAGTGATCGGGAGGGAGGCGCAGGCGGGAAGCCCAGTGAAGGCGGTCTGCGCGGCACACAACATCAGCGCGGCGACGTATCACGCGTGGAAGCGAAAATACGGTGGGATGGAAGTGAACGAAGCGAGGCGGCTGAGAGCCTTGGAAGAGGAAAACGGGCGGCTGAAGAGGATCATCGCGGATCTGAGCGTTCAGAACCATATCTTGAAAGAAGTGAACGCAAAAAAATGGTGAGCCCGTCTGGAAAACGGCGGGCCGTGAAAATGAGTCAGGAAGAGGGATGGGGCAATGGGGCGCAGGCATGCCGGGCCTTGGGGCTGGCGAGGTCGAGCTATTACCGAGTCGGGCAGGTGAGGGTGGAAAGCCGGCGCATCCGCAAGGAGGTGCTGGAACTCAGCGCCAAGCATCCCCGTTACGGCTATCGACGGATTACGGCGTTGTTGAGGCGGGAGGGATTTGAAATCAACCCGAAGCGAGTGGCGCGGATCCGGAGGGAGGAAGGTCTGAAGGTGAGCAAGAAGCAACGGCGGATGAAGCGAGTTGGGCTCTCCACCTCGGAGCGACGAAGGGCCACACGACCACGGGAGGTTTGGAGTTGGGACTTCGTGGGCGACCAAACAGAGAACGGTAGCAACTTCCGGATCCTGACACTGCTGGACGAGCACACCAGGGAGTGCCTGGCCACACATGCGGCATGGTCGATCCGGGCGGTGGATGTCATCACGGTGCTGGAGGCGGCCATCGCCCGCTACGGAGCCCCGGAGCACATCCGCAGCGACAACGGGCCAGAGTTCATTGCCTACGCGATCCAGGACTGGCTGGAAAAAGCCGCCATCAAGACGATCTACATTACGCCGGGGAGCCCGTGGGAAAATGGACACATCGAATCCTTCCACGACAAGCTGCGCGACGAGTGCCTGAACCGGGAACTCTTCGGCAGCCTTTTGGAAGCGCGGGTGATCTTGGAATCGTGGCGCGTGGAATACAACGACCTGAGGCCGCACAGTTCGCTTGGCTACCTGAGCCCGAGCGAGTATATGCGGCAGAAGCAATCAGATGGGGGCTACGCGCCCCCAAACCCCGCGCCGCTCGCCGCGGCAGGCGTTCGGGGGGAAGTGGGTGCTACCGCACCTTGGCGGCAAGAAAACCAAACAACAAAACAAACCGCAGATCTTCAGTTTTGAAGTGTCCCACTCGCGGGGTCAGGTCAGCGGCACCCGGACTTTTGGCAGCGATCATCGTGGGAAAATACTGCGACCACCTTCCCCTTTACCGTCAGGAGTCCATTTTTGAAAACCGCAACGGAGTTTACCTGCCGAGGGCGAGCATGTCCCGTTGGATGTGGCTCGCGGCCGACTGGCTCAAGCCCATTTACGAAATCATCCGCACGGGGGTGATGGGCGGTGGATATGTGCAGGTGGATGAAACTCCGGTTCGATACCTGGCTCCTGGTCACGGGCAAACCAAACTCGGATACCTCTGGACGGTGCTCTCGCCCGGTCGCGATGCGTTCTACCATTGGGAAACGAGCCGTGGAGCGCATTGCTTGAAGAACGTCATTCCTGCCGACTTCCGGGGCAAGATCCAGTGCGATGCCTACGCCGCTTATCCGAGCTTCACCAAAGACAAGGATCTGATCGAACTGGTCGCCTGCTGGGCGCACGCCCGACGCAACTTCTACGAGGCCCGCGAACATGTGCCCCAGCGGGCCAAATGGATCCTGCGCCAGATCGGGAAGCTCTACGCTGTCGAGGCGAGCCTGCGGGAGATCGGGGCCGGTCCGAACCTCCGGTCCGCAATACGCGCCAGCCACAGCGCTCCGATTTATCGGCGCATCCACCGCGCTCTGGTTGCGTTCAAAAAGTCCGGCCACCACCTGCCGCGCAGTTCCTTCGGAAAAGCCATCGACTACGCCCTCTCCAACTGGAGCCTCCTGGGAGTTTACCTCCAGGACGGATGCGTGGAAATCGACAACAACTTGGTGGAAAATGCCATTCGCCCCACAGCACTGGGCAAGAAAAACTGGCTCTTCTTTGGCGATGCCGACTCGGGCGAACGCAGTGCCATCCTCTACACCATTATCGAATGCTGCCGACGCCGGGGTATCAATCCCTTCGATTACCTCCGCGATGTGCTCACCCGACTGCCCTCCGCCACCAACTGGACCGTCTCCGAACTCACCCCGGAAAACTGGCAGAAGAACCTCGCTCCTTCACGCCTCGCGGCCTGATCATCATATCCGTCGTAGCGGGGCGCTATGACATCTACGATCCGAAGCTGTCAATGCGGTCCGCTGTATGACGCTTACTGAAAATTCAGACGCCGGACCGCCCCTTCGAGACTCCTTTTACAAAGGAGGAAATTCCTGAGTCGCAATTTGCCATCTACAAAGTTCAAGGCAGGTCGATTTCTAACATCCTCGCTGAGCACGCGGAATAGCGATTCCCCCCCCCAGTTGTTATGCGACACAAAAAAACCTGCCGGTGTGGCAGGTAGTCGGGAGAAGCAGGAGATTTTCGGAGAAAAGTCCGGAATGAATGGGGTTTTACAGGGCGGGCATTCGGCTATCCTTCAATGACTTCAGCTATTTGGTGGTAAATAATAAACTATCTCCGCAGCCGAAATGCCAGAAGTGCCGCAAGCATAGGGATTAGGTCAATCGGCCTGTTCGGCCATTTTTAGCTTTCGGGATCCAGCCAGTCGTTCGGCAAT
>Ga0247843_1001136_pt1 | contig 57055 bp, 28 predicted proteins | sample LaCruzMarch2017__FD_192420 | JGI IMG/M metagenome (GOLD analysis project Ga0247843, IMG submission 192420) | Freshwater microbial communities from meromictic Lake La Cruz, Castile-La Mancha, Spain - LaCruzMarch2017_8m | ecosystem: Environmental > Aquatic > Freshwater > Lake | place: Spain...
CACCTGCTGCTCAGCGGCTGACTTCCGCCTCGCCCACGCTTCAATCACCACCCAAGCAGCCAAGCCATTGCTCGGACACGCATACAGCATGCCCTTCGACGTCTCCCATTCACGTTTTTAGGCTGATGGAAAGCGGGCGGAGTTCTTCGGGCAATATCGCGTTGCTCATGTCGTGGAATGCAGCTGGCTCGCGGCACCGCCAACGCGGGAAATTCCGCGCAGCGCACGGGAGAAAATCATTGCAGGGGAACGTCCCTGTCTGGTCGATCTCCTCTCTAACTACAGAGCGGAGCCGCGTGAGAGGACCAACGGTCGTCAGAGCATCGCGCTCCAGGCCTACCCGCCCCCAAGCCGGAGGAGGACGAGGTGGCCGCTCACCGCGCCGACCCAGGCGCGGCCTTCGACGTGGGTGGTGATGTGATTAAGCGTTTCGGGAAACCACGCCACAGGTGGCCCGCTGTCTGCGGGTTCGAGGATGGTCTCGAGGTCTCGCACCATCGCACGCCACGGGAAGGAAACGGCCCCTGCCGCAATGGCGGTGATGTCCCAGTTCCCGTTCAAGACTTCGAGACTTTCCCCACTCTGTGCGTCCCATAGTCGCACCGTCTTGTCCGCCGATCCGCTGAGTATTCGACGGCCGTCGCCTGAAAATGCTACGTTCCAGACTGCCTCGCGATGCCCGCGAAAGGTGACCACTTCCGCTCCGCTATTGGAGTCCCAAAGACGCGCCGTCTTGTCCAGCGAACCACTGAGTATTTTGCGGCTGTCCGGCGAAAATGCGACGCTTTCGACAGAATCCTCATGCCCACGAAAAATGGCTAAAGCCCTCCCGCTCCGAGCGTCCCAAAGGCGCACCGTCTTGTCCTGTGAACCACTGACCACTTGGCGACCGTCCGGCGAAAATGCGACACTCTCGATCGAATCCTCATGCCCGCGAAAGATGGCTAGAGGCCGTCCGCTCCGGGCGTCCCAAAGGCGCATCGTCTTGTCGCGTGAACCAGTAAGCAAATGGCCGCCATCCGGCGAAATCGCGAAACATTCGATCTCTCGCTCGTGCGCACGCAAGACGGCCAATTCTCGCCCGCTTTGCGTGTCCCACAGCCGCACCGTCCCGTCCCAAGACTTGCTAAACAGCCGCTGGCTATCTGGCGAAAACGCCACACAGTCGACCGAATTGCCATGGCCGCGCATTACGGCCAATTCGTGCCCGTTGCAAGCGTCCCACAACCGGACGGTGTGGTCCCACGATCCACTAAGCATGCGCCTCCCATCGGGTGAAAACGCCACGCTGTTGATCCATTTTTCGTGCCCGCGCAGAACTCGTAGATTCGGACAGTTCTGTGAATTCCAAAGCCGAACCGTATTGTCCAATGACCCACTAAGCACGCGGCAGCCATCCGTCGAAAACGCGACGCATTCGATCCCACTCTCATGCCCACGCAAGACCGCCAGTTCAAGTCCGCTCTCGGCGTCCCAAAGCCTCACAGTGCCATCCAGCGACCCGCTGACGACACGACAGCCGTCGGCTGAAAATCCTGCACTGTTCACCCAATCCTTGTGTCCGCGAAGGATAAACAGTTCAAGTCCGCTCTCGGTGTCCCAGAGCCTCACCGTATTATCCAGTGAACCGCTTACGACGCGGCGGCCATCGGGTGAAAACGCCACACTGCTGATATGGTGCTCATGACCGCCAAAGACAACCAGTTCGCTCCCGCTCTCCACATCCAACAGCCGTGCTTTGAAGTCATATGAGCCGCCAATCAGCATACGGCATCCATCCGGCGAAAATGCAATGCTCTGGGTTCCTTTCTTATGTCTCCGCAGCGTAGTATGCTCCCGACCGCTCCGAGTGTCCCAGAACCGCACCGTCTTGTTCGACACGCTAACCAAACAGCATCCATCCGGCGAAAACGCGACACACTCGATCCCACTCTCATGCCCACGTAAGACTGCCAGCTCAAGTCCATTCTGGGTGCTCCACAATCTCACCGTATTGTCCTCGGAACCGCTCGCAACGTGGGAGCAGTCTGGCGAAAATGCTACGCTGCATACTGGTTTCTCGTGCCCTCGCAGGACGAAAAGTTCGGATCCGTTCTTACCATTCCAGAGCCTCACCGTTTTGTCATCAGAACCGCTGGCCAAAAGGTGACTATCGGGTGAAAAGGCCGCGCTCCTGACCCATAACTCATGCCCTCGCAGGACAGCAAGCTGCCCACTATTCAGATGAAAGGCTGGCGGTCGAAGTGTGCGCAACCATTGAAAGGCTGGTTGAACAATTTCGCGCTGCTGGCGCCATTGCTGTAGCAACGTGGAAAGTTTCAAGACCGGGTCCGGCATTTCCCACGGCGGTTTTTTCTTCCAACCGTTCTCTGGCACCACGTAGTGAGACGCGGCCTCCGGGCAGTCATACCACCAACCAGAATTCCACAGGCACTGAAAGAGCGCCTGCGGGTAGTCCTGCGCGTGACGGGCGATGAAGTGAAGATCGCGGCGCAGGGCTTCATCCAGCAGCCGCAAGCGCTGCCGTTCGACGTGCTCCGGCGGCAGGGCGTCCACAGCGGCGGTGAAATTCTCCGCGAGATCGAAGGCCATGCCGTGAGTGACTTTGGCTTCGAGGAAGAAGATGTTTTCGAGTGTGGCGATGAGGTCGGGCCACGCTTCGGCCCGGGTTTGGTGGTGAGGCAGTTCACTGAGAGCGTGCGGGGTGGCGTCGCGGCATTGGCCGTCGCGTTGCGGGTCGGCGAAGGCTTGGAGGCAGGTGGCGACGGACTGGTGGGCGGCGCGCTGCTTTTCCGGGGTGGCGAGATGCGAGGCCCCGGCGGCTTCGCGGAACTGGCCGTGGTAGAAGTCGAGGAGTTCGCCGCGGTGCATGAGGTAGGGGCGCAGGAGGCGGAGGAGCGCGGCGACATTGCCCAGCGGATCGCCGGGGTCGAGCAGGGCGGCGAGTTCCGCCGGGGAAAGGCCGTGGCGGCTGACGCCGAGGCAGGCGGCGAATTTTTCCACGAGCGCCGCGCCGCAGGGCCGCCCCTCGCGGTCGCGGAAGCCGGGGTCGCGGGCGAGACGTTCGGTGAGAATCCAGCCGAAGAGAGCGCGGGCATCGCCGGGCAGTTTCTCCATGCGGTCGGTGATCTCCTCGTAGGTGCCGAGGGTGCGCAATTCCTCCAGGGCGGTGAGGATGTAGAGCGGGAGGCGGCTCGCGGGCTTGGCGAGAAGCGCGGCGAGCTGCTCCGGGCTGAGGCGTTTCGCGTAGCGCCGGAGGCAGCCCTCGATGATCGCGAGCGTGTCCGCCTCGGTGAGCGGCTCCAGCTTTTCCATCCGGGTGCCGGGGCGCGTGCGCAGGATGGCAAGGGTCTGGTGCTCGGGCTGGCCGTCCGCCGGGGCGATGACGGAGGCGACGATGCTCACGCCCGGCGGCAATTCGCGCGGCAGCCAGTTCAGCCAGTGCGCGCCGTCCGTGGCGTCGAACTGGTTGAGCGCGTCGAAGACGAGAATGACGCGCCGCCGGCCCGCGGCTTCGGCGAGGAGCTTTTGGAAATGGGTGATGAGGTCCTTGATGTCGAGCGGCAGCGTTTCGGTGTTGCCCGCGGCGCGGGCGAGTTCGTGGCAAAGGCGGCGGAGTGTGCGGCGGAGGTCGGTGGAGCCGGTGCTGGCGCCGATGAAGTGGGGGATGAGGAGAGTTGAGAGTTGAGGGTTGAGAGTTGAGTGACGGCAGAAATGCGCGAGCAGGGCGGATTTTCCGGAGCCGGGGTCGCCGGTGAGGACGAAGATGTTCGGTCCCGCGACTGCGGGTTCGGCGGTGGCGAAGGCTTCGAGTTTATCGAGTACATGCTTGCGGCTGCCGAGGACATAGCGCTCGGTGCGTTCCTCAATGAAGGCGTCCATCTGCTCGGCTTCCTCGGCGAATTCATCGGACACCGCTCCGCTTTCAGCCGTGAAACGTGCGGCGAGTTCCGGATCCCTACTGATGCTTTTGAAAAGATCGCACAGAACCCGGTCTCCAAATTTTTTCAGGCCCGTGAGCCGCTTCGCACCGGTGTCCCATGTGGCGTCTTCGCCGTAGATGTGCGGCGTGTGTCCGGCGGCGATGACGGTCTTTTTCAAGGCCGCCAGCTTCGAGGCGTTTTCGCTGCCTTCAGGTTCGCGATAGTCGCCCGCTTTGTCCTCCACCATGCGCGCCGTGGCGGCGTCGTGGCGGAAGTAGAAGAAGGCGCGCACGGGGCCGTGATCGTTGGGCGGCGGGTTGAGGACGCCGAAGTCAATCTCGTCGGCGGTGATGGAGCACGCTTTCCCCTCCGGCACCCAGCCGTAGCGTCCGCCGAGCATGCAGAGGAATCGCGGACGACACTCGCCGATGACTTCGCGGCAGACTTCGCCCGCGTCCTCATCGCCGGTCACGCCCCAGCGGAGGTCCACGTCCACGAGGTGAATGCGGTGTTTCAGCAACCGCTCTCGCAGCCGGGGGAAGACGAAGCGCACGAGATGATCCCGCTCCGCCTGCATGTCCCTGAAGGTGGAGGAAATGAAGACGCGGATGGTTTTCCAGGAGGCGCTCATCTTTGATTTCTGCGCATTCTAAACAGGAGCGCCAGGGGATGGAAAGCATGATCTGCCCGCCAGATGTGCCACGCAGTGCCTTAGCGCAGCAGGTCATTGGCAATCGGCCGATGAAGCTGGGGGCGCTGTGTTCTACGGCCTGAAGAAATTTGGCATGGCGTGCTTGCGGCAGCGGCGTGGTTCAAAACCCGGCCTACAGGGCTGCGCGCAGGGTCTGGAGGTCCTGAAGCTGCTGGACGGTCTGCCAGGGCTTTCTGGTTAAGGCGGGTGCTAGGGCGCTTTCCACGCGCGCGGCGGGCAGGCCGCTGCGCTGGCTGAGCAAGGGGATCAGCGCGGCGTCCCCGGCATCCCGCAGGTGGGGGTGGCGGCGCAGGGCGCGGGTGCGCACGGCATCGGCGGCGGCGGCCAGCAGGACGTCATCCCGACGCAGGCGGTGGTAGAACTGGCCGAGGGCGGTGATGTGGTCGGCGAAGTGCCGCGTGTCATGCAGCGCCACCTGCCGCAAGGGGCCAAAGCGGGGCATGTGCCGCCAGAGCCAGAATGCGGTGAGGAGCGCCAGGCCGGTGATGGGCATCCAGGCGCGGCTCCAGAGCAGCTTCCAAAAGCTGGTCTCCAGGGTCAGCACAAAGCTCACGTCGCGCGGTTGGCTGCCGACGAGCGCCAGGAGCAGCTCGGCGTGGTCGCTCTCGCCGAGGTAGCGGTTGCGCAGCGGGCGGGCGTGGTTGAGCAGGGTCACGCGCCCGCCGCCTTGCTGGAGGCTGAGCACGGTGGCTGCGGTGGGATTTTCGGTCGTGTACTCGTCTCGCCTCAGTTCGCGGCTAAGATTAAAAGTTACATAGTTGGGCAGGCCGACGGTGAAGGTCTTCCACTTCCACTGCAATTCGCCTTCCTGGACGGGCACGTCCTCCGCTGACTTGATCTCGTCCTCCTCTGCGGGCTTGGGCGTTTTCTTGCCTTTGATCTGGTCCAGGATTTTTGCGGTGTTCACGCGCCGGTCGTGCGCGATCACGCCCAGGCTGGTGAGCACGGCGTCTGCGCGCTTGTCATTGCCAAAGTAGGCGTAGCTGCCCAGCGCGTTGAATAGGCTCCAGTCATTGTACGGCCTGCACCCGGCCAGGGTGTAGATGAGATGTCCGCCCTGAGCGACCCATTCCATGATCTGGCGCGCGCGGCCCTCGGGCATCCCGGCCTCGCCGGACATGACCAGGACACTGGTGCTGGCATCCGGCAGCCGCTCCAGGTTCGGCAGGCGACGCGCGCGGTGACCGTGCTCTTTGAGCAGGAGTTGCGCGGCCAGGAAGGGATCCGTGCGCGCGCGGCCTTTGTAACCGATAGGGATTTTCGTGTCCACCCACTTGCCGCCGCCGCAGCCTGTGGGCAGCAGCAGCACCAGCACGGCGACTGCCTGGAAAAGACGAGTGCGTGTGGGCGGGGCGGAGGGGGCCGTGTCAAAGGGCCAGGTCCTGCACAGGCTGTCGAACTCCTCCGCACGCGCCTCGACACCCGCGTAGGCGGCGCGCACCCACAGGAGGGTGAGGCTGCGGAACCACGCAGCTAGATCGCGCGCGCTGGCTTTGGCAACGTGGAGCAGACAGTCGTCCTCCGTGTCACTGTCGCGGATGTGCAGGCGGTGGCGCAGGACGAGGCGGGAGAGCGCGCCGCGGTAGAGCAGGCTCAGTGCCTCGCGAGCATGGCCTTTTTCAAACAGCGCCCGCGCCGCGCGGACGACATCGGCGGGCAGGCTCTCGCTGGTGATGTCCAGCCCCATGACGACGCGCGGGGCGGCGGGGGACACGGCCTTGCGGGCCGGGGCTGCGCCTGGGGAAAAGAGATGCCTGTGGCGCACGAGCCACCAGACCAGCAGACCGACCAGGCCGGCCGCGAAGAGGTAACCGAGCGAGGTGAGCAGGTGGACCAGCCAGGCCGCATCCACCCCCACGCCCTCCTCCTTCACCCAGATGCGGTCGGTGCGGACATGGACTTTGAACTCCGGTTTTTTCAGGATGCGCTGGCCTGCTGCGGAGGGGGAGCTGGCTGTGACGGCCTGGCGCACCCTGGGGGAAAGGGCGGAGGGCGGCTCCGCCTCCGCAGCGCCGCAGGCCGCCGTGGCGCATAGAAAGACCAGCGCGGCGGCTGCTGCAGTGCTGCGGATGCGCGCGGCAAGCCGCCGGAAAGTCAACTCAATGTCCCAGCCCTCCAGCCGGGTGCGGGAGTTCAGGTAGAGGCCGAAGCCTGCGCCGACGTAGAATGGCTCATTGATCGTGATCGCCAGCAGGTAGAGAATGTTGGTGTACCAGGTGTAGGCGACGGTCATCTCGGACTCCAACGCGCCCGTCACAAACATATCTTCCCAGTCCGGCAGGCCGGACTCTGGCGCGATGCCGGAGGTCAAAGCCCAGAGTCCGAGGTAGATGGCCACCTCGAACTTCAAAAACACCCAACTCGTCATGAACCCGCTCATCCAGCCCTCCGTGGCCAGCACCCTGACACGTTCGCGCGCGGCCCTGCCCCGCAGCCCCTCCAGCAGCAGCGCAGGCTGCGCATAGCTGCGGATGAAGGACAGCCGCCGCCACAGCAGTGAGGAAAAAAAGAAGCGCGCCCACAGCCCCGGCCAGGCGCGCAGGGTCTCGCCAAAGCCCGGCTTTGCGCCGAAGGCAGCGCGGCTGAGGAAATACAGAGGCACGCGGTCGTAGAGTGGCTTCAGCCACCACACGACGACGACAAACCAGACCGGGGAGCCGCGCAGCAGCCAGGCCAGCACGGCCCACACGGGAAACACCGTGATCGCCCACACGGCCAGCACGCGCCCGTAGTCACGCCGCACCAGCGCGCAGCCGAGGTCCACAGCCTCCCAGGGCTGGCGCGGACGCAGGGCGATGGTCAGATCCTCAAGCCGCATGACGCTCCTTTCCCATCAGTACCAGGTACCCTATAGTTAGGGCCCAGATGCCCGCGCCGAACAAATACTTGATCCACGGCTGCATCGGGTTCGCCGACCAGAAGCCCTCGATCACCGCCGCAAAAGCCGTCAGCAGCACCGCGCCAGTCAGCAGCAGCAGCGCCCGGCGTCCGCCCAGCACCAGCGCCGTCCTGCGGTCATACGGGCCGGGGGTCACTAGAGATAAGCCGAGCCTCATGCCAGCCATGCCGGAGATGATCACGCCCATCAGTTCCGGCCCGGAATGCCCGGCCACGAAGGCATAAAACGTCTCAGGATTGCCTGCGTGGTGAATATAGCCAGCCGAGGCGCCGATCATCGCCCCATTGACAAGCATGATCACCAGTGAGCCGACCCCGCCAAGCAGACCGCCGGCGAAGGTGCGCAGGTCAATGCTGACGTTGTTGAAAATGTAAAAGCCGAACATGGCGAAGTCCGACCCGAACCCCGTGCGCATCTCTTTCAGCGGTGAGGTGCCCTCCCCATACATCCGCTCGATGCCGACCATGCCATCCGGCCCCAGCAGGGCCATGGCCCATTCCGGCTCAAACGGCGTCCCGATAGCCAGCAACAGGAACGGCAGCCAGAACATCGCCATGCAGAACCAGAGCAGCCGCGACTCCGACCACACCGCGCGCGGGAAGTCATAGGCCATCATCTGCCAAAGCCTCTCCCAGCCGCCGGAGATGCGCCGCTCCAGCGTGCGGTAGCCAGCGATGGCCAGCGTATTGAGCCGCCCGACGATGCGCGCGCCATACATGCGGTGCTGCGCCACGCTGAGGTCATGGCAAACCTGGCGAAAGAGCGTGGGCAACTCCTCGACCGGCGCGCCGGGCTTCCCAGACTCGACCTGATCAAGCATTTTTTGCAGGCGCTCCCAGCGCGCAGCGTGATCGGCCTCAAATTGTGTGGAGTTCATAGCGCAGGCGGCTCAGTCCCCTGCCCCTCCCTGGCGTATCCACATCCCCATTGCGCAAACTTTCTCCAGACCCGCCATGCCAGTGCGCTGTGTCAGCGGCTCCAGCAGGTCGGCCAGCTCCACCTTGCGCGCATCCGACCAGCGCGGCGCGCGCTCCAGCAAATCCGCCAGCGCGGCCTGCTCCGCGCGGGTCAGCGCCTGCGGCGGGGCCATAGGGTCGGCATTCACCTGGACTGGCGTGGCGGCACTATTTTGATCCGGCTCCGCATAGACCACCACCGTGTCTGCCACCAGGTCGCCCAACCGCTGAAACCGCCCGGAGAAAAGACAGCAGGTCAAGCCGAACAGGTAGCCGAAGGGCATGAAGTCCACGACGCGCAGCAGATTGCGGATCAGCGACTGCGGCAGCCGCACCGGCCCGCCAGAGACGCTGGCCACGCGCAGCCTCATCACCCGTTGTCCCGGCGTGGCGGCGTGGCGGCTTATCTCAAAGAAGACATTGTAGAACCAGTTGATCAGAAACAGCAGCAGCAGGAACACGCCCTGGATCACCTGAAACCCGGCAAAGCCCGTGGCGATCAGCAGCGTGAGCAGCACCACGATCATCACCAGTACATAGATGATGGCATCAATCAGCCAGGCCGTGCTGCGCGCCGCCGGACCCGCCACGCGCAGGTGAATCTCCACGCCATCGGCGAGTTCCACGGATTGAAGGGTGTCTGCGAGCGTGACCGCCATGCGTTCGGGGGGAGATGCGCGGCTACTTGAGTGGCGAAACATTGTTTTGACAATCACAGACTGCATTCTGTAGCCTGCACGGCACCGGACATGCTCCGGTTTCATCACAACCCAAGACATCTCATCTCATGGAAAGCAATCCCTACACTACCCCCTCCGCCAATCTCTTTGGCAGCACCAGCGGCACGACCGGCGGTGAAGTCACCGAAACCGTCATCAATCACCTCCAACGCACCAAAGGCTGGGTGAAGCTTGTCGGCGTGCTGATGTGGATACTCTTCGTCATCGTCCTGCTCATTGCCATCGGCATGATCGCCATGGGGGCCATGGGCGGGGCCATGCTGGCCCAGGCAGACCCGAACATGCAGGGTGGCGTCCTTATCGGCATGGGCATTGGTTATGGGCTGTTTTCCTGGCTGTATCTCTACCCGGCCAAGAAGCTCACTAGCTATGCGGGCAGCATCGCCAGGCTCATGGTCAGCCGCAGCGTGGCCGATCTGGAGGATGCCCTGAACCAGCAGCGCGGCTTCTGGAAGTATGTCGGCATCATCACCGTGATCTACCTGTGCCTCATCGGCCTGTTTATCCTCGGACTCATCGCCATAGTCGCGCTCGGTGGATTTGCCGCCATGAACGCCAGTGGTGCCGCCACTCCCTAGTTTCCCTCAGTTCTTCCCGCCGCCGCATTCCGTGTGAATGCGGCGGCCAAAGTTCAGCCATCACGACACCTCGGACTCCGGCGTCACGGCGGCCTCCGCCGCAGGCGCGTCCTCCTCGTCGGCGATCACGGTGGCCACGTCCTGGATAGTCTCGCCGTCCTTCAGCTCCATCAGCCGCACCCCCTGGGCATTGCGGCCCGTCTCGCGGATGTCCGCCACGCGGATGCGCACGCTCTGACCCTTGCTGGTCATCAGCATGAGTTCGTCCGTTTCAGCCACGGCCAACGCTGACACGACCTTGCCGGTCTTCTCGGTGACGTTCATCGTGATGACGCCCTTGCCGCCGCGATTGGTTAGGCGGTATTCGTCAAACGGGGTGCGCTTGCCAAGGCCGTTCTCGGAGACCACGAGCATCTGCTTGGCGAAGTCCACAGCGGTGAGGGAGACCAGGAAGTCCCCTTCCTCCACACGGATGCCGCGCACGCCGATGGAGTTGCGGCCCACGGCGCGGATGTCCTCCTCCTCGCAGCGGACGCACATGCCCTCGTGCGTGGACATGCAGATCTGGCTGCGGCCGTCGGTGAGGATGACCTGGATGAGGTCGTTGCCTTCCTCGATGTTGATCGCGATGATGCCGTCTTTACGGATGTTCTTGAAGGCGTCCAGGCCGGTCTTTTTCACGGTGCCGTCCTTGGTGGCGAAGAGGACAAAGCGGTCCTCGCGCCACATCGTCTCATCCTCCGCCCCGGCGGCCTCGACGCGCAGCACGGCGGCGATCTTCTCCTCCGGGCGCAAATTCAGCAGGTTCTTGATGCTGCGGCCCTTGCCGGTGCGCGGGGCTTCGGGAATCTGATAAACACGTTCCACATAGACGCGGCCCGTGTTGGTGAAGAACATCAGGAAATCATGCGCCCCTGCCGTGAAGAGGTGCTCCACAAAGTCGCCCGCCTCCTCCTCGCTCGCCGCCTCGCGGGTCTCCATGCCTTTGAGTCCTTTGCCGCCGCGCCCTTGCAAGCGGTATTCGCTGGCAAGCGTGCGCTTGATGAAGCCGCGATGCGTGAGAGTGACGATGTTCGGCTTGTTGGCGATGAGATCCTCGATGCGGATTTCCCCCTCTGCGGCCTGGATGTTCGTCAGGCGCGGCGTGCCATATTTGTGTTTGATGACCTGCAGCTCGTCCTTGATGATCTGGAGCACGCGCGACTCGCGGGCCAGTATGTCGAGGAAGTCTGCGATCTCGGAGAGGACATGATCGTATTCGGCCTTCACCTTGTCACGCTCCAACCCGGTGAGCTGGTAAAGGCGCAGCTCCAGGATGTGATTCACCTGCACATCGGTGAACCGGTAGCGGTCGCCGACCACCGAAGGCTGCGAGCGGATGAGTATGCCCAGGTTCTTCGCGACCTCCACGCTGAAGGTAAATTCCTTGATGCGATTGAACGCCTCCTCACGGTTGCGCGAGTCACGAATCATCCTGATGAAGTCGTCCAGGTGACCGATGGCGCCGAGAAACGCCTCCAGCTTCTCCGCGCGCTCCTCGGCCTTCTTCAAAAGGAAGCGCGTGCGGCGCAGGATCACCTCCCGGCGGTGCTCGATGTAGCAGGCGATTGCGTCCTTGATGGACAGCACGCGCGGGCGGCGGTTGTCAATCGCCAGCATGTGGATGGGGAAGCTCGTCTCCAGGGAGGTGTGCTTGTAGAGGTTGTTCAGCACCACCTGCGCCCGCGCGTCACGCTTGAGGTCCACGACCACGCGCGTGTTCTCATCCGACTCATCACGCACCGCCGAAATCTCCGGCAGAACTTTCTCCTGCGCAAGCTGGGCGATGCGCTCCACCAGCACCGCCCGGTTCACGCCATAAGGGATGGCCGTGATGATGATCTGCTCCCGCTGCCCCACCTCGCAAATCTCCGCGTGCCCCCGGATGCGCACGCTGCCGTGACCGGTCTCAAAGTATTCGCGGATGCCTTCGATGCCGTGAATGGTGCAGCCAGTCGGGAAATCGGGGCCCTTGATGAACTGGTTGAGCTCCGCAGCGGTGATCGCCGGGTTGTCCACCTGCGCGCAGACGCCATCCACCACCTCCCCCAGATTGTGCGGCGGCATGTTCGTCGCCATGCCCACGGCGATACCGGTGCCGCCATTGACCAGCAACTGCGGGAAGGCGGAGGTCAGCACGGTCGGCTCAACACGTGTCTCGTCATAGTTGGGTATCCAGTCCACTGTCTCCATGTCGAGATCGGCCATCATTGAGTTCCCCAGGTGCGTCAGCCGCGCCTCCGTGTAACGCATGGCCGCTGGAGGATCGCCTTCCACCGAGCCGAAGTTCCCCTGCCCGTCCACAAGCTGCTCCCGGATGCCCCAGGGCTGCGCCATGTTCACCAGCGTGGGATAGATGGCCTGGTCGCCGTGTGGATGGTAGTTGCCCATCGTCTCCCCGACGATCTTTGCGCACTTGAGGTGCTTCTTGTTCGGCAGCACACCCAGCTCGCTCATCGCGAAAAGCAGGCGGCGCTGGGAGGGCTTCAAGCCGTCGCGTACGTCCGGCAGCGCACGCGAGATGATGACCGACATTGAGTAGTCGAGGAAGGAGTTTTTGACTTCCTCATCAACATTGATGGGGCGGATGGAGGCGTTGGTTTCGTCGGACATGGCAGGGAAGCTCTCGGTTTACAGTTCGCAGTTTGAAGATTTGGAGTCAGGCACGCTCAAGCGCGTTGGCAGAGACGAAGATGTTCCGCACGCGGAACTCGGCGGGGCTTTCCTGGAGGAGGATCATGCGCAGTCCGTGGGTCTTAGCGGCAAAGAATGGCATCTCAAGCACCCATTTGGATTCGCGCGCCCATTCGGGAGCAGCGAATCCATGCTTGTGGCACATCCAAGCGGCTGCTGAGGCCAAGTAGGCATCAGCGACACCACCGTCATTCAGGCAAGGCTCCAGCAACCTCGGCTCCTGTGTCACAAGAGATGGATCGGGCTGAAAGCGAAACCGGTCGAGGTAGTCGCGCAGGGCATAACCAAAGTCCTCCTTGGTGCGGACTGCGGAAAACTGATCAGCTAGGGTGATTGATTTCGTTGATGTCATGTGTCGCATCCTGTTTCACTCAGCAGTTCTTCCACGAAATAGCGTGTTTTTTGCGACAACTGCGATTCGGGATAATAGCTGCACACAATGTCCAGCACCTGGTCGGAGTTTTTGAGTCCCAGGTGCTTGGTCAGAGTAACGACGTCAGCCCTGTCTCCTGACGTGTCGTAATCACCAGCCCGTGCAGCCAGGAACTTCATGGCGAGCAGATAAGTGGCAGGTGGACGCAATATCCTGAGATGACTGAACTGGGGCACACCTTCCTCGACCAAATCACCGACGTTTGAAAGAAAGCCCTTCACTCCGTCATTCAGCCAGACTGGCCGCAGACCTTGTTCGTCGGCCACTGCCGCAGCGGCCACTTCCGCCTTGGGAACAAAGACGCCATCCACATCCCGCGTGCTCTGCCGGGCATCGAGGGCAAGCACCATCGCCGCGCCTCCGAAGATGCATATCTCTCCGGTCACCTCCCTGGCCGCGAGCTTTTCGTTCAGCGCCGACAATGCGGCGATGATCTGCTCCTTGGAAAGCTGGAAGTTGGCGGGCATCAGACAGCAGCAGCCTGGTGGAAACGATTCGGAATGGTTTCGCGTGGACCAAAGAAGGGCGGGCTGTGACTCAACTCCTGCGTCTCCTCCGAATCATCACGAACAAGGGTGGCGGCCTGCGCGGATGTCGCGGAGGCCGACATGGAATGCCCGCAGGCCAGAATCCAATGCAGACAGGCAAGAGCGGAGCTGGCAAGAAAACTATCAAGATGACAGCGCGACTTCCCAAGCGCGCCGTAATGCGGATCAATGTGGGGTTGGCTGGCTGCGGCCATGGTCATCAAACATCCAGGTTCCTGACATTGAGGGCATTCTCCTCAATGAAGTGCCGTCGCGGCTCCACGACATCGCCCATGAGGATGGTGAACATGCGGTCGGCCTCAATCTCGTTTTCCGGCCCGAGGTTCACGCGCAGCATGCGGCGCTTCGCGGGGTCCATAGTGGTCTCGAAGAGCTGCTTGGCGTTCATTTCACCCAGACCTTTGAAGCGCTTGATCTCCATGCCGCGCTTGCCGATCTCCAGTACGGTCTCCAGGATGCCGGGGACGCTGAAGACGGGATGGCTCACGGCCTTGGCACCCTCGCCTTCGATGACCTCGAAGAGCGGTTTGTCCTGACTGCTGAAGTGGTCAATATGCAGGCCGAGCTCGTCGAGCTGGACAAATATCTTCCTCATGGGGATGGCCTCGTGGACTTCGATGAGCTTGACGCGCTGGGTGTTCTTCGGCGCGGCGCTGTCGCCATTCTCGGTGGTGCGGCCAAAGACCGGCATCGTGGGGTGTTCACGCGCGAAGCCCGCCAGCCTCTCATCGTTGATGAAGTAATGGACGGTCTCCTCGTTGCCCGTGCGGACGCGCAGCAGATACTTGGCAAGCGCTCCCGTTTCGGCATCGCGCGCCTGGAGGTAGGCCTCGAAGTCACCGCCATGACGGCGGATGACATCGGCAAACCGGGCCAGGGGTGAGAGCAGTTCGATGATCTGCTTGAGCTTCTCCTCATCAATCATCGTGCCATCGGCGACGTTCTTGAGCGTCACCTCGCCCGCGCCCAACTCGAGCAGGATGCGGTTGAGCTGCGCATCGTCCTGGACGTACTCCTCACGCTTCTTGCGCGTCACCAAATACAGCGGCGGCTGCGCGATGTAGAGGTAGCCTGAGCGCACCAGCTCCGGCATGTGGCGGCAGAAGAAGGTGAGCAGCAGGGTGCGGATGTGGCTGCCATCCACGTCGGCATCAGTCATGATGACAATCTTGTGGTAGCGGGCCTTCTCCAGCTTGAAGACGCCCTCGTCATTGCCCGTGCCGATGCCCGTGCCGATGGCGGTGATCATGGCCTGGATCTCCTTGTTGGCCAGGGCCTTGTCTATGGGGGCTTTCTCCACGTTGATGACCTTGCCGCGCAGGGGCAGAATGGCCTGCGTCTTGCGGTCGCGGCCCATCTTGGCCGAGCCGCCGGCGGAGTCACCTTCGACGATGAACAGCTCGCTCTTTGACGGATCATTCTCAGAGCAGTCCGCCAGCTTGCCGGGCAGACCGCCGCCGCTCATCGCGCTCTTGCGCACCGTCTCGCGGGCCTTGCGCGCGGCCTCGCGGGCACGGGCCGCTGTCTGCACCTTCTTGATGATCTCATCGGCTACTGCCGGGTTCTCATCCAGGTAGGTCATCATCGCCTCATAGACGAGGCTGTTCACGATGCCCTCCACCTCAACGTTCATCAGACGCACCTTGGTCTGCGCGTTGAAGCTCGGGTTGGGATGCTTCACGCTCAGCACGCACACGAGACCCTCGCGGCAGTCATCACCGGTGATCTGCAGGTCCTTCTCTTTGATCTTGTTGTTGGCCTTAGCGTACTGGTTGATGGCGCGGGTCAGGGCATTCTTAAATCCGGTCAGATGCGTGCCGCCATCCGGGTTCGGGATGGCATTGGTAAAGCAAAGCGTCTGCTCCATGAAGCCGTCGTTCCACTGCATCACGCAGTCCACCAGCACGAACTTCCTCTTCTCGTGGACCTCGATCTCCTTGCGTCCTGTGAGGGCGATGGGCTTTTCATTCACCACCTTCTTGTTTTCGCCGAGCTGGCGCACGAACTCGACGACGCCTTCCTTGTAAAACAGCGTCTCCGACCGGGCCGACTCGGCGCGCTCATCGGTCAGCACGATCTTGATGCCAGGATTCAGGAAGGCCAGCTCCCGCAGGCGCTTAGCCAGCAGGTCGAAGCTAAACGTCGTGGTGATCGTGAAGATCGTCGCATCCGGGAAGAAGGTGATCTTCGTGCCCGTGCGCTTCGGATCATCGAGATCACCGAGGACACGCAGCGGCTCCGTTGTCTTGCCACGCTGGAAGCCGATCGCGTGAATCTTGCCATTGCGGTAAACTTCCGCGCGGAACCAGTCCGACAGGGCGTTCACGCACTTCGCGCCGACGCCATGCAGGCCGCCGGAAAACTCATACGCGCCATCGCCGAACTTGCCGCCAGCGTGCAGGCTGGTGAAGACCAGTTCCACGGTGGGAATGCCCTCCTCCGGGTGCATCTCCACAGGGATGCCGCGCCCATCGTCCTCCACCGACAGCGAGCCGTCGGCATGGATGTTGATATAGACATTCCGGCAGTTGCCCGCCAGAAACTCGTCAATTGAGTTGTCCACTACCTCGAAAACGCAGTGGTGCAGGCCGCGTTCATCGGTGAAGCCGATGTACATGCCGGGGCGCTCACGCACTGCCTCCAGCCCTTTGAGCTTGCGAATCTGCGAGGCATCGTAAGCCTGGTCGGCGGCTACAGCGGTGGAGAATGGCTCCGTGGGGTCGGAATTTTCGTCGGGCATAAAAGATGTCGGGTTCCATCGCCTGAGTCTGTCCAAAAAAACCACTCCAGAAACGTGCTCGATGGGCTGGTTTCCAGGGTAGCAAGGCCGCCCCTCGTGCAAAGTTTTTTGTGCCGAAAAAGCATGTTTTTAACTGAAAGATCGGCTGACCTTGGGAGTCAGCTTCAGTGTCATTCCTTGCCCCGACTCAGGTCATGTTCACTCTTTCGGATAATCCTCGCCGTTCAAACTGCGGGCGACACTTTCTAGCCAGTTCTCCAGGGCTTCCTGCATCTGTGGAACGCGCTCTGGCTGTTCGGCAAACAGCACCCGGCTCTCGTCGGGATCGGCGCTGAGATCGTATAACTCCCAGTCCACGTCGCCGGTCTTCTTGTTTTCGATGCGATGTAGCTTCCACGGCCAGTCGAGCCAGGCCGCATGTCCAGGAAACTGCGTCAGTGACACCGGCCCGCCAATCTTTCCCGCATCAGGGCGAATGCGTGCGGGATCGTTGGGTTCCTCACCGCGCGACTGCGCTGCGAGCAGCTCATCCATCCACAGTTTGGATGGCGTGCTGATGCCCTTGCTGCCGGTCTCCCAGAAGCCGATGGGCTTGCTGCGTTTCTTTTGCTCACCTTCGAGGATGGGCAGCAGGCTGATACCGTCTAGCGGTGGCTGCTTCTCCAGCTTCACATTGGCGATGTCGAGCACGGTGGGAAAGATGTCGGACGAGACGCAGGGCAAGGTGACGACCTTCGGCTCCTTGAGCAAGGCGGGCCATTCGAGCAAGGCGGGCACCAGCAAACCGCCCTCATAAATCTGCGCCTTGTGGCCGCGACGTCCGCCCGAGGAGCCGACCTTTGGCAGTGCGCCATTGTCGCTGCAAAACCAGAGCACCGTGTCCTCGCTCAGCTCCAGCTCACGCAGCGTGCTGCGCAGCCTGCCAAAGGCGCGGTCCATCGCCGTGATCTCGCCATAGAAGTTCTGCTGCTTCTCCGGCAAACCTTCATACGGCGCACGGTCCGCCTCCAGCGCCTGGTGCGGATCATGCGGCGAGCCGAACCACACCACGGCGAGGAAGCGCTGCTTCTGCTCCTTGCATTTGCGGATGAACTGGATCGCCAACTCCGCCGTAATGTCAGAGCTGTCCCCTTTGAAAGGAGTGGCCTTTCCCTGCACGCTGAGCACCGGATCGAGATCAAAGAAGTTCGGCGCGGACACCCATTCGTCGAAACCGCTCGCGCCGGGACTCACCGGGCTGGCTTTCTGCACCGAGCCGAGATGCCATTTCCCGAAATGCCCGGTGCGATAGCCCGCCTGCTTCAGCGCCTCGGCAATCGTGATCTCCTGCGGGCGCAGCGAGTGCCCCCAGGAAAAGCAGCCGAAGCGGTTCGGCGTGCGCCCCGTCATCACACTGCCACGGGTCGGCGAGCACACCGGCGCTGCGGCATGGAACTGGTCGAAGCGGACACCCTGCCTAGCCAGCGCATCAAAGTTCGGCGTCTTCAGGTGCGGATGCCCGTTGTAGGCCATGTCGCCCCAGCCCTGGTCATCCGCCATGACGAGCACGATGTTAGGCGGGTTCGCGACTGCGTGAAGGCAGAACACAAAGGCGAGAAGGCAGCACAGCAGGATTTTCATGATGCCCAGAGGCTAGACGAAAGCCGTCATCCCTGGCAAGCCTGCAACAGGAGAACCTTTCCCCCCTCAAGCCACCGCTTGCCACAGGCGGAAAGGGATTCCACTATCGCGGCTCCATGCCCAAGTACATCCTCACCATCGGCCTCGAAGTCCACGCGCAGCTAACCACGCGGAGCAAGATGTTCTGCGGCTGTCCGGTGGAGTTTGGTGTGGAGCCGAACACGCACACCTGCCCCACCTGCCTGGGTCTGCCGGGGGCGCTTCCCGTTTTGAACGCGGCAGCGATTGAGAAGACCATCCTCACCGGACTCATGCTGGGCTGCGAGACGCCGCCAATCGTGAAGTGGGACCGCAAAAACTACTTCTACCCGGATATGCCGAAGAACTACCAGATCACGCAGTTTGACCTGCCGCTGTGCATCGGCGGCGGCGTGCCGCTGTATGATCTGGCCTACCCGAAGGATGCGCAAAAGAGCATCGCAAATCCAGGCAAGGTGGTGAAGCTCACACGCATTCATCTGGAGGAGGATGTGGCGAAAAGCACGCACCACGACAAGTTCACCACCATTGATTTCAACCGCGCCGGCACGCCGCTGATGGAAATAGTCAGCGAGCCGGACATTGACAGCGCGGAGGAGGCCTTCGCCTACCTCACCAGCCTGCGGCAAATTTTGATCTATGGCGGCGTCAGCGATGCCGACATGGAGAAAGGCAACCTGCGCTGCGATGTGAACATCAGCGTGCGTCCCGAAGGCCAGAAGGAACTCGGAGCGAAGATCGAGCTGAAGAACCTCAACTCCATGTCCGCCGTGCGCCGCGCCATCAAGTTCGAGACCGAGCGCCAGATTGAGGCGGTCACGCGCGGCGAGAAGCTCATCCAGAGCACGCGCCGCTGGGACGATGACCGGGGTGAGACCACGCTCATGCGCACGAAGGAAGACGCGCACGACTACCGCTACTTCCCCGATCCCGATCTCATCCCGCTGCGCACTGCGGGCATCGTCGCCCGTGTGCGTCCGCACGTGCCGGAGCTGCCGCATGAGAAGCGCGCCCGCTTCGAGAAGGACTACGGTTGCAGCGCCTACGATGCGGGCGTGCTCGCCAGCGACAAGGCGCTCGCCAGCTACTACGAGGTCGCCGTTTCCACCGATACCCAGGTGCCTGCGAAGAAGGTTGCCAACTGGGTCATCAACGACCTGCTCGGCCTCATGAAGGACAGCGAGGCAGGCATCGCCGCCTGCCCGGTGAAACCGGAAGCCTTGAGCGAACTCGTCGCCGTCGTGGAGGCGGGCAAAATCAGCAACAACCAGGCAAAGGAGGTCTTCACGGAGATGTTCGCCACCGGCCAGAGCGCCGCGCCGATCATCAAGGCCAAGGGCTTCGAGCAGGTCAGCGACACTGGCGCGCTGGAGACCATCGTGGAGCAAATCCTCGCCGCCAATCCTGACAAGGTAGCCGAAGTCCAAGCGGGCAATGACAAGGCCATGAACTGGTTCACCGGCCAGGCCATGAAGGCCAGCCAGGGCAAGGCGAACCCGAAGCTGGTCACGGAGATCGTGCGGAAGAAGGTGCTAGGTTAGTTGCCCCCGCTAGCGGACTGGAGCCACCTGTGAGCCGGTCTGATCTACGACAAGAACATTGTGCGCCGATAGAGGCTACCCCATCTGGGCGTAAACTGCGGCCCACATGCGTCCGTTTCTGCCCCTGCTCCTTGCCTTTACCAATTCGGTCTTTGCGGCTGATAAAATAGAACAACCCTTGGCTGCTGATGTCATCCGCATCGGGACGCTGGCGGCACAAATGAAGTATGACGAAGACGACTTCACCGTGCGGCCAGGTCAGGCGGTGAAGCTGGTGTTTACAAACGGTGATGACCTGCCCCACAACCTTGTCTTTTGCCAGCCGGGAACGGACACTGCGGCGATGGCGATGAAGCAGATGGAGAACCCGGAAGCGGCGCTGAAGCGCAATTGGGTGCCAGATGATTCACGCATCTGGCTGCACTCAAAGATGCTGAACCCGCATGAAACGGAGACGGTGAGCTTCACCGCGCCGGAGAAGCCGGGGGACTACCCCTATGTCTGCACCTTTCCCGGCCATGCGCTGACGATGCGCGGCGTCATGAAGGTGTTGCCGCTGGGCGGGGGACTGGAAAATCTGAAGTTCGCCCTGTATCTCGGCAAATGGGACAAGCTGCCTGACTTCTCGAAGCTCAAGCCGCATCGCGAGGGCGATGTGCCAGACAACCTGGTGCAGATCAAGCTGGACGACTACAAGAACGAGTTCGGTGTGGTCTTCACGGGCAAGCTGATGGCACCACGCAAGGGCAACTACCGCTTCTACATCACGGGGGATGACGGCGTGCGCCTGCTGCTGGATGGAAAGAAGGTCGTGGAGCACGATGGCATCCATCCTGCCAGTGACATCAAGGAAGCTGCCATCCAGCTTGAGGCAGGCACGCATGATTTCCGGTTGGAGTACTTCCAAGGCAGTGGCGAGATCGCCGTCTTTGCAGCATGGAAAGGGGCGAACTTCGACATCACGCCGCTGAGCGCCTGGACGCCGCAGGATTGGGAAAAGGGCGCGAAAACGAAGAAAAAGCAGGAGTTTGATCCCATCCCACTGGTGGTGAAGGAGGAGGCGGTGCTGTATCGTAACTTCATCGCTGGCGCGGGCAATCGCGGCATCGGCGTTGGTTATCCGGGCGGCATCAACATCGCCTGGAGCGCCGAGAGCATGAACCTCGCGCTCATCTGGCGGGGTGCTTTCATGGATGCCTCCAGGCATTGGAACTCGCGCGGAGGCGGTCACCAGCCACCGCTGGGCTACGATGTGTTGCAACCGACCGGCGAAGTCACGCCCGCCTTCCACATTGCCGAAAAGCCAGACGCTCAATGGCCGAAGTGGGACAAAGCCAAACGCTACGAGGGCTTTGTGTGGAAAGGCTACAGCCTTGATGCCAAACGCAGACCCACCTTCCGCTACACCTGGCAGGGTGCGGAGATCGAGGAGAGCTACACCACTACTGGCGATGGCAACAAGCCCGAGGGCAAACCCACGCTCATTCGCACCCTCAAAATCACCGGCCAACTGCCCGCCAATGCGTGGTATCGCCTCGGCGTTGGTAGTTTTGAAGGTACCGACGGCACCTTCGTGCTCAAAGGGCCATTGCCGTTGCGCATCACCGCCGAATCTGCCACCCTCGCCGGTCAAAATCTCGTGGTTCCTGCCAGACCGGGCACGTTGACCATCAAATATCAGTGGGTGCAGTGAGTGCGCGTTGACGTAAGCAATGGCGGAGAATGGCTCATGTGGAAGGGCCCAATTCTGGACGCAGAACTTCCAAGGTCGAACTTGGAACTTTGAACTCGTCCGCAAAGCCCGCTGTCTCCCGCCTTGCGCTTTGCCCGGCACCCGGTAACATCGCGCCCACTTTTCTACCCTCAATGAAAAACTCTGACGACCTCATGCTCATCCCCCACGAGGAGGGATTCCGGGCGTGGCGTCTGCGTGGCGGCAAGGCGACACTGCCAGACATCGAGTCACGCTCCCGCCGGGGTGCGGAGTGGGTGGCGCTGCCCGCGCGCTGCATGGTCAGCGTGCCCATGCACATCCAGGGCGCTGATGCTGCGCGCCGGGAATCCGCCGCACAACTGGAACTGGAAGCCGCCGGGTTGGGCAATGAAACGGCGACGGCGACCAACTTTGATCTCTACCCGCTGGGTGCTAATGAACGCGACCAGCGCACTGCGGCCTTCATTCAGGTAGCGGCGCTGCCGCCTGCGGTGTTGGCGGATGGAAACGATGCGCAGTTCGCCCCGTCTGTGTCCTTTCGGAAGCTCAATCCTGGTGAGGCACAAATCTGGCATGAGGCGGGAAACTTGGTGCTAGCGATCCCTCACGAAAGCGGCGCGCCGATGCACTGCCAAGCGCTGGCGGCACGCGCGCTGGATGAGGATGCGGCGGCGGACATCCGCTGTGTGCTCGCCTCCCTTGAACTGGCCGGTCTGGCACCGAACCTGCAATCCATCTGTGTCCTCTCTGCAAATGAGACGGAAGACATCGTGCCGATCAGCTTTGAAAACGCACTGGACCTGCCGGTGACGCTGCGGCGGGAGGAACCACCGCACCTACCGGTGCAGTCCACACGCCTAGTGCCCGCGCCAGTCGTGCGGCTGCGGCAGGAGCGCCAGCAGCGGCGCATGGTGATGATGGGTGCTTTGGCCTTCACCTTTGTGCTGATCGCTGCCCTCGGTGCCTTTGCCGCGCGGGTGCTCATACGGGAACGCGAAGTCGCTGCCGATGAACTGCGCCTGAACGAACTGGAGCCAGAACTGGTTAGCATCCGCGATGCAAAGGCGGCCTGGGAGGACTTGCGCCCGGCCATCACGCCAGACCTTTACCCGGTGGAGGACTTTTACCAGCTCGTGCTGCTGCTGCCGCCGGAGGGCATCCGCCTGACACGCTTTGAGGTGCGTGAGGACGGCATGGTGCTGGACGGTGAGGCATCCAGCCTGGGCCACGGCTTGGAATTTCGTGACAAGCTGATCGCCGCACCCGCTTTCAAACGCTGGGTATGGAACTTCCCGCAGCCGACGAACCTGCCGGACGGGCGCGCCACCTTCCGTGCTGAGGGTACCTCTGCCACTGCCGCCGCTGAAAACCAGGAGGTCACACAGCTATGACCAGCAGCGAACAGCGTCTCGGCATCGCCCTCGGCATCGTTCTGCTGGCCGGGGGGGCCTTCATCGGCCTAACTAAATTGAAGTCCTGGAAGCTGCGCGTGGACACCCATTCCCTGGAGGTGGAGGCACGCCGCACCGAGGCAGATGACCTACTGGCACAGAAGGACTTTTGGAATGAGCGCTCCACCTGGCTGACGGAAAAGCAGCCCGTGTTTACCAAACGCAGCGAGGCAGACATCTCCCTCCTCACCCTCGTGGATGACACGGCGAACACCCACTCTGTGAAGGTCACTCAAAAGCAGCCGCAAGAGCCTAGCGAACGCGCGGGCCTGACCTCCTCCAACATCCTCATCGGGGCCACGGGCGAGATGGCCGCTGTGCTCAAATGGTTGCATGAGCTACAGCAGCCCGGCTCCTTCATCAGTATTCCCTCTCTAACCCTGACTCCAAACGAGGAGGACACCAGCGAGGTCATCGTCAGCATGAACGTCCAAAAATGGTTCCGCCTACCACCCCCATGAAGACACTCTGCCTCATCCTCACCTTGGGCCTGCTTTCTCTGAGCCAAGCACAGGATAACACCGTCAACGAGATTCTCGCTGCCGCAGACGCCCCCCCTGTTGTCGAACCTGCGACTGAGGCGGAGTCACCCACGAAAGAGGAGGCCACCATTCCCGAAGCCTATCCCATCAACCGCTACGAGGCCTCCTGGAGCAAGAACCCCTTTTTGCTCAAGACCGTCGCCCCCATCGTCCAGCAAGTGGATTGGTCCCAGGATTGGGCGCTCAGCAGCATGAGCAACATCGGCGGCAATATCCGCGTGCGCATGGTGAATAAGCAGACCGGCGAATCCAAGCGCGTCACCTCGGAAGGCAGCGAAGACTCCGAATTCCGCCTCATCAAGGCCAACTTTCACCGCAACCGTAGGGAGGCATCCGTCGAGATCGCCAAGGGCAGCGAGACTGCCACACTAAAGTACGATGAGAACCTCACCTCCAAGCCTGTGACCATCAACAACACCCTGCGCCAAACCGGTGCCCAGCCTGGAGCCGCAGGCAATCCCGCCCAGCGTACGGTGGGTGGTCAGCCGCTGAAGCCTGCCATCAATCCCACCGCCGGACGCGTCGTGCAGCCTGGCCAGCTCGGCGGCCAGCCAGGCACCAATGGCATCCCTGTCGCCCCCGCAGCCGTGGGGCAGAACTATTCCGGCGGCATCAATGGTCTCCCCCCCGGTGTCATGGCTAATCAGCCCGGAACCAACCCCGTCGTCATCCCGGCGAATACCGTCCTACCGACAGACCAGCCCAGCATCTCGCGCTCCCGCCGTCGCCAGTTGATCCCCGCTCCGGTCATCCCCCAGTAATCAGATTTGGTTTACCCACTCCGCCGTCATGAATTTCGCCCTTCGTCTCCTCATTCTCCCCGCCTGCTTCACCGCCCTGACAGCACAGGCCCAAATCCCGCCCCAGGGAGGGGGTAATCCCAATACCATTCCTCCACCAGGCACCACGCGCCCCTTTAGCCGACCTGGCAGCACCGTCCCGCCCCAGCCGCAGCGCCCCGGCGGCACGCCTGCACGTCCCGGTGGCCCTTCAGGAGCCGTCAATCCTGCCGCTGGCAATGCCGCCACCCAGACACCCAAAGCACCACTGAACGTGGACGACCCAGACGGCATTGAGGTCTCTTACCCGAACTCCCCGCTGCATGACGTGCTTCTCGACTATGAAGAGATGACCGGCCTCAAAGTCATCCGCGATGCCAATGCCGAGCAGGCCACCGTCTCCATCGAGACCACCGGGAAGATGCCAAAGGCCATCGCCGTCATGTTCATCGAAAAGAGCCTGCTGCTCAACGGTTACTCCTTTGTCCCCGCAGGTGATGGCATGGTGAAACTGCTCGCCTTTGACGCAAAAAAGCCACAGACAGAAGGTGCCCCCCTTTACGAATCCGCCGCCGATCTGCCCGATACAGACCAAGTGGTCAGCTTTGTCACCTACCTCAAGTACCTCAATGGCGAGGATGCAGTGAAGGCCGTGGACCAGGTCATCCCGCGCCACAGCTACGGCATCCTCACCCCCGTGCCGAACGTCAAGGCGCTCATCATGGTCGAGGCCAGCCACACCATCCGCGCCATCCTGGGCCTGCTAGAGCGCCTGGATACCAAGCCCGCAGAGACCTCCTCAAAGACCTTCCAGCTCACCCGCTCCGACGCAGAAGATGTCAAAAAAGCGCTGGATGAAATCCTCGGCACTGATGAAAAAAACAGCGGCTCCAGCGGCGGAAACCGCAATCCCAGCATCCCCCAGAACCAGCAGCCCGCCATCGCCCCCGGCGGCGTCTCCCCGCAGCAGGCCGCAGCACCGTCCTACGCCAGCATCGGCAGCGCCTCCACAGCAGAGACCATTCCACCGAAAATCCACGCCATCGTCCGCCGCAACTGCCTGCTAGTCATCGCCACGCCAGAGACCATGGATTACATCGGCAAGCTGATCGAAGAACTCGATGGCGCTTCTGAACTGCGCAACTTCGTTTCCCGCACCCTCAACTACCTCGGCGTCGAGTCCGCCATGAGCATCATCAGCGATGCCATCTCACGCGGCGAAGGCCAAGAAGGCGGCAGCAGCGGCGGCGGTGTCAACAGCCTCGGCCAAAACAACAACCAGACCGGCACCCAAAACAACAACCGCACCAACAGCTTTGGCGGTGCCAATAACGCCTTTGGCAGCAGCAGCAACACGGGCATCGGTGGTGGTGGCTCCTCCGGCCTCGGTGGCGGCATGGGTGGCGGCAGTGGTGGTGCCAATGCCAACCTGACCTCACTGCGCCCCGACAACGGCCCCCGCTCCCTCGTCGTGGGCAAAACCCTGCTCATCTCCGATCCCACCGCAAACTCCATCTTCGCCTCCGGCCCGCCCGAACACCTGCGCGTGCTCAACGAGATCATTGATGAGCTAGACAAGCGCCCGCAGCAGATCCTCATCTCCGTGGTTATCGGGGAAATGAACCTCGACAACAGCAAAGGTCTCTCCGTGGACTCCTTCCTGCGCGGTGCCCTCACCGGCAGGAACAACCGTAGCAGCGCCGTGGCAGCCGGCCTGCGCGGCTCCACCGCCACACTGCTGGACCCCCGCAACGTCACCAGCCTCGTCGGCGATGTCGCCGCAGGTGGCTTTGGCAACGCATTGAGCAACGGCCTCAGCCTCTACGGCGGCATCGCCGACGGCGTGGACGTCATTGTGAAGACCCTGGAGACCAACACCAATTTCAAAGTGCTCTCCCGCCCCACCATCTTCACCATGAACAACCGCTCTGCCACCATCACCAGCGGCGTCTCCATCCCCGTGGCCACCTCCACCCAGGGCCAGTTCAATGGCGGTGTCGGCAACACCACTGGCCTCCTTTCCAACGTCCAGTACCAGCCCGTCGTGCTCAGCCTACAGATCCTCCCCCTCATCAATTCCGAGGACGAGCTGACCCTCCAAATCTCCCAGGAAAACAACGAGGCCAGCGAGTCCACCACCAACATCTCCGGCAATGAATACCCCGAGCTCAGCCAGCAGACCCTCAACACCACCGTGCTGGTGAAAAACCGCGCCACCGTCATGCTCGGCGGCCTCATCCGCGAAAGCAAAAACCGCACCAAGAGCGGCCTCCCCTTCATCAACCGCATCCCCCTCATCGGCGCCATTGTCGGCTCCCAGAGCAACACCACCACACGGCGCGAACTGATGATCTTCATCCAGCCCCGCATCGTCCAAGGCAACTACGACCTCCCCCCCACCGTCGAAGACGCCCCCGGCACCAGCCCCTTCTCCGATGAAATCCGTCACCTCCTCAACCAGGAAAAAGCCAACATCCCAGAAGTCGCCACCCCCGCCAGTCCCCGCCGCCCCGACCTGCGCGGCCTCATCAAGAGACTCTTCACCAAGACCCCCGGTGCCCGCGACCCCAACAGCCCGTTTCGTTGACACCGTAAACCGAGCTTTCTACTCGTTCTCCCCGCCAGTTCAAAACGGGCCGAGACCGCAGAACAAGGCATCGAGGCCGCCATTTCCTCCTGGTGATCGCGCCTCATAGCCGAAAGGCATGATGCAGCGACCGCGTCCTTGGTTCCGACGGCGTAGGCACTCCAGCGGGCCTCGAACATGCGGCTGGGGGTGTGGATGTCGCTGAGTAGGGCTTTTGGCGGCTTCACCTTCACGTCGGAGAGCGGCGGGCCGACATCGACGCTCACCGATGCTGAGCCGCGCGACCTCACCGTCTGGCGCAACAGCCACTATGGCACCGCCGGTTTCGTTTTGGATGAGGCCGCTGAGGGTTCTTTACTGCGCCTCCACCTTGAAGAAGGCCGCGTTGTCCGGCACGGTGAAGATGAACTCCAGCTTGCCCGTACCGTTGATCGTCGTCTGCGGCGCGGTCATGGGGAAGGGCGTGAAGCTGCTTGGCGCAAGCGTCGTGCTCTTCTCCACGCCCAGCGTCAGCTTGAACTAGCCCAGCGCATCACGCTGGAGCAGCGGGGTGCCGATGTGGAGCGCCTGCACCTGGGCGGGCGTGAAGTAACCAGCTCCGTTGAGGTTGGAGGTCAAGGTATTCACCAGCGCCCTCTGGTTCACCTGCCAGTCGAAGCCCAGCGCCGCCATTTGGAACTCCGAGGCGTCATTCAATCCGTCGCCATCGGTGTCATCCAGGGAGGAAAGCGCCTGGCCGCCGAAGGTGATGCTCTGGGGGCTGATAGTGGACTTGAGGTTGCCCCGGACGCGGAGCCGGATCTCCGCAGGGGCGGTGAGGGTCCAGCCTTGCTCCAGGCCGCGTGAGTCATTGACGAACCATTCGGTGATGGCTGAAAGAGTAGTCATGGGCTTTAGCCCGTGAAGGCAGCTCGTGCGGGCTAAAGCCCTGCACTACTTTGGTGCGGTGGCAGAGATGCAAGGGGGGGAACCCTGGCATCGGCTACACCGCTCTCGGGATGCCGGAGTGTGCTCACATGCCATAAACACCTCCTTCACCGCACGGAGCGGTGTCGTGCCCTTTCAGGGCGTTGCCACCGCACTCTAGGACGCTGCCGCGTCAGATGGAGCACTAGACCATCCTATTCGGGGGAATGACCTCCGGCCTGTGCTTTTGGCGTTCCCCCGTGGGGGAAGGTGCTGCGGGACGTGGGTGAGGCCATTCCCCCGTGGGGGAATGACCTTTGGGACGCGGGAAAGGTGGTTCCGCCGTGGGGGAATCGGCTCGGGAGCCTTCCACAGCCACTTCCACAGCGGGTGAGGGGCATTTGCGATGCAGGAAAGGCCATTCCCCGCCGGGGGAATCGCCTTCGGGATGGCTTTTGGGCGTTTCACCGGCGGGGGAGGCGCGGCGGCAGCGTTCGGATGGGTGTTACGCGGGTTTCGAGCCGTTTTCCGGGGTGGGATCAGTGCCGTTGTCTTTGGCTTTGCCGGGGTAGAGGCGTGGGAAGAGGCGCTCGGCAAAGGGGCGGCCCCACTGGCGGCGGGCGTCGAGGTAATTCGCCTCATACTGGCGGCGCAGGGCGGCCTGGGCGATTTCTTCCTCGGCCTCGGCGGATTTTTGCGCGCGCAGGGCATCGTTTTGCGCCTTCAGGGCATCCCGCACGTCCTGGGCGGCGGTGCGCAGCGTCGCGGCGTGGGCGGCCAAGGGATGCTGAGCGCCCAGTGCGTCCACACGGGTGGCCAGGGCGGACACGCTTTCCGGCTCCTGCGCCAGGGGTTCATCAATCAGGGCGCCGAAGCCGCCGTCGGGAAAGAGGGTGGGCAGGGCCGGGGCGGTGGGGTTGCTGCGGTCGTGCTGCTCCCCGGCGTTGAAGATATTGCGCACGGCATCATCCTGATCGGCATCGGCAGCCAGAACGTTGTCATAGGCGGCCTGCGTTTCAAAGGTCTTGGCGGCGGCGCTGGCGCTTTTGGCCTCCAAGTCAGCGATAAGAGGTTCGATGGCGGTGACAAGGCTGTCACGGCGATAGCGGCGGGCCAGGCGCTGGTGGCGGCGCGCGGTGCTGAGGTGGAGGGCGGCGGATTCGCGGTCAGTGAGCATGCGTGCCATAAGAGTGCCGTGGTTGAGGTGCTGGTTGTGTTGCCACCGCTGGCGTACTCCGCCATTGGGTGACGGGACGAAATTTTTCTCGTAGGCGCGCGGCCTGTCAATTCTCTTTTTAGCCCAGTGACAGTGGCGAGTGCCTACGGAACACGCGGAACAAACGGAAAGTCAGAAAGATTGAGGGTGTGCCACCAGAATGCAGGATGCCGCGCGTCGTCAAGTGGGTTGAACTCACTTGGTTCTCACAGGAACCGCCTTGGCTGGTCTGGTGCCCAACGGGGCGAGGCAGCTCAGGTGGAGCACTTACTGCGCCTGCACCCGGAAGAACGCAGCGTCATCCGGCACGGTGAAAAGGAACTCGATTTTGCCCTGGCCATTCACCGTCATCTGCGGCGCGGTGAAGGGATAGAGGCTGAAGTTGCTCAGGTCGGTGGATTTCTTCAGACCGAGGGTAAGCTAAATTGCCCGGTCGCCGGGTTTCTCTGAATCTGCGGCGTGCGAATCTTCAGAGCCTGAACTTGCGAGGTGGTGTAAAGCCCTGCTCCGGCGGCGTTGGTGAGGAGCGTGTTGACCAGGGCACTTTGATTGACCTGCCAGTTGTATCCCAGTGCCGCCATGTTGAACTCGGAGGCGTCGTTCATGCCGTCGCCATCGGTGTCCTGATTCGTTCCCAGAGTCAGCCACTGCTCCTCACCGCCGAAGCCCAGCGGAATGCCGCTGAGATCCACGATGTCCGAGACCAGCACGGTCAGCCGATAGGTGCCGCTCGGGGTGGTGACGACGGCTGGGATCGTGAGGATGAAGAGGGTGTTGTTGGCAGTCGCCAAGGAAAAACTCCCGTTGATCAGGTTGGACCCGTTGTCGCGGGTCAGGGTGAGGTCGCTGAGGTCAACGTTCTGCACCGGCGTGCTGAAAGTGATGCTCATGGTGGTGACCGGCGCTGTGCGCGGATTAGGAGAAACTGCGGTGATGGCGACGGTGGGAGCCGGGCCCAAACCCGAGAAAATATACGCCGCGCCGGATTCGCCAGCGCTCTCGTTGGGCGTGCTATTCACCCCTGTCGTGCTGCTGGCCTCCCCAAATGCCCCGACGACCACCGTATCCCCCGCAACCGCCACCGAGTAGCCGAAGTAGTCATTCGCCCCGGTGTTGCCGGCTTTCAGATAGGCCTGCTGGCTCCACGTCGTCCCGCTGCGGGTGAAGACGTAGGCCGCGCCGGATTGGCCAGCGCTCTCGTTGGGCGTGCTGTTCACCCCGGTGGTGCTGCTATCCTCAAAATATGACCCTACGACGACCGTGTCGCCCGACACCGCCACCGAGTAGCCGAACTCGTCAAACGCCCCGGTGTTGCTGGCTTTCAGATACGCCTGCTGGCTCCAAGTCGTGCCGCTGCGGGTGAAGACGTATGCCGCGCCGGAGAAACTGGCACTTTCGTTGGGCGTGCTGTTCACCCCGGTGGTGCTGCTGTCCTCCCCAGGTGCTCCGACCACCACCGTGTCACCCGACACCGCTACCGAGAAGCCGAAGAAGTCACTCACCCCGGTGTTGGAAGCCTTGAGATACGCCTGCTGGGCGATGGGGTCGATGGTGAGGGGATACTGGGCTCCGGTATCGTCGTAGCGGACGGCGAAACCTTCCGCCGTGGCTTCAAAGTGGGTGGGGATGGTTTTGCCCGTGGCGTCCCAAGCTTTCAGGCCGGAGTAGGTGAGTTGGCCGCCGAAGGTGATGTTTTGGGCGGATACGCTGGGTTTGAGATTGCCCCGGACGCGGAGGCGGATCTCAGCAGGGGCGGTGAGGGTCCAGCTTGCTCCAGGCCGCGCTGGTCATTGACGAACCATTCGGTGATCGCCGGGCTGCGGGGGATGGTGAGAGAGTAGTCATGGGCTTTAGCCCGTGAAGGCGGCTTCTGCGGGCTAAAGCCCTGCACTACTTTGGCTTCCTGCGGGCTGAAGCCCTGCACTACTTTTTCGGCCACTTCCAGCTCCAGGCCCCAGGTCCAGGCTCCATCGTTTGGCTTGGCGGTGAAGCCTTTGGCATCAAAGGTCATCTGCCAGCCCATACCGGGATTGTGCGCCTGGTGGGTGCCGTCGGCTTGGGGAAAGAACTGGTGACGGCCTGCCTCATACGCGGCGCGGATGCTGCTCCAGTCAGACTTGGCCAGCCCCTCGGGAACTTGGTCTGGCGAAGTGAGCTTCCGGGGTTTCGAAGCGTTTGGCATGGCAGCGTACGAAGACAGCGTGCAGGCGACCGTGAAGAGAAAGAGACCGAGGATGGCTTTCATAGCCGCATCTTAACTTCAGCTTTAAAAAGACAACCGACGATTTCGTTTGATAACCCTGGGATCGCTGACGGAAACAACGAGACGACTCAGGAAAAGCGCCGTGAGCTTCCCAGACTGCGGAGTTTGTAGCGCCTGACAAGTCGCGGCAGCGTCCCGGAGTGCGGTGGCAGAGATGCAAGGGGCACCCTTGCATCGGCGACACCGCTCTCGGGTGCCGGAATGGCTCATTGGCCGAAAATACACCGCTCAACGCACGGAGTGGTGTCGTGCCCCTTCAGGGCGTTGCCACCGCATTGATTCGCTTCGCTCACCCTTCGGGCAGCACTGCGTGCTGTCTATCTCCGCTTCGCTCCGGTTCCGGGACGCTGCCGCGCCAGATGCAGCGCAAGACCTTCACATTCGGGGGAATGGCCTCCGGCTTCCACTTTTGGCGTTCCCCCGTGGAGGAAGGGGCTGGGGGGCGTGGGTGAGGCCATTCCCCCGTGGGGGAATGGCCTTCGGAAGGCTCTTTTGGTGGTTCCCCCGTGGGGGAATCGGCTATGGAGCCCTCCTTGACGCGTCTGCGTCGGGGGAGCGGCCTCTAGGATGCGGTGAAGGCCATTCCCCAGCGGGGGAATGGCCTTCAGGACAGACTTTTGACGTTTCCCCCGTGGGGGAGGGGCCTTGGAAGCGTTCGGGTGGGTGTTACGCGGGTTTCGAGCCGCTTTCTGGGGCATCCATCCTGCCATATTCCCTTCTTGTTCCTGCTCTTGATCTTACTCTTGGCTCTCTCTGACTTAAATTGGAGATGAACAGCAAGATCGAGAGCGAGATGGTTGAGCCACATGCTCACTTCCCCAGCAAAAACGCGACCAAGTCACTCATCTGCTCCTTCGAGACGGCATAGAGACGTAGAACGAGTTACAACTCGTTCCCACATGTCTCGGTCAACGAGTTGGAAAACTCGTTTTACTTCCCGAGCAAGAACGCCAGCAGATCACTCATCTGCTCCTTGGTGACCGCAGCCTCAAGGCCATCGGGCATCAGCGTGCGGTCGAGGGATTTCATGTCTTTGATGGCGCTGCGGGAGAGCGTCTCCTTGGCTCCGCCCATCATGGCGAGGACGATAGCGTCGCTGGTTTCGTTTTGGATGAGGCCGCTGAGGGTGCGGCCGTCTTTCGTCTCGATGGAGTAGGCGCTCCAGCGGGCTTCGAACATGCGATTGGGGTCGAGGATGTCGCTGAGGAGTGCTTCGGGGGGCTTGACCTTCACGTCGGAGAGCGGCGGGCCGACATCGACGCCGAGGCTGCCGTGTTTGTGGCAGGTGATGCAGATGGTGGCGAAGATTTGCTGGCCTTTTTTGGCGTCGCCGGGCTTTTTGGCGGCGTCGAGGTAGCTGGTGACGACTTTGGCGCGGTCGCTGTTGGCCTCGCCGAAGAGCTTTTTGGCGAGTTCGGCCATTTCGCCTTTGCCGCGCTGGTAGGCCCAGCGTTTTTCGACATCGACCCACGCGGGCGGGAACTCGCCTTTTTCCATGCGCTTGAAGAGTTCGAGCGCGGTGGTGGCGTTCGCGGTGAGGATGGTCACGAGGTCGCGTTTGAGGCCGGGGCCGGCTTTGGGAAGGAGTTCGTAAATGAGCGGCGAGGTGCTGGTGGCGCTGAATTTCTTCAACAAGGCCACGGTGGCCGCGGTGAGCTCGATCGGCTGCGTGGTGGTGAGCAGGTTTTTCACCACGGGCTCGACAGCAGCCCATTTCCGCGAGGCGAGCAGCGGCAGCACGGCGAGGCGTTGATCGAGCGGTGCCTTGGCATCGGCGATGATGGTGTCGATCTTCGTTTGAAGTGCGGCGATCTCCTTGGCGGCGTCTTCAAAACCCTGCGGCGGCTTGGCGATAAATTCCGGGAGGGATTTCACACCGAGCTTGCCACCTGATTTGGGCAAGCCTTCGGCGAGGCCTTGGAGAAGATCGGGTTTCCACCAACTGAGCTGGCCTGGCTCGATCTCAAACGACTGGAACAAATCACGAACGTCTTCGGGAATTGCCACCGTCGAGGATTGTCGTGCTAAGGCAGAAACAAAATCACGTCTGTCAGTAAATACTTCGGCTGGTTGATTCTTCAGTCCGTCTGGTGCTCCTGTGGCAGCAAGGAAGCTGGTAAGGGTGGAAAGGTATTTGTGAACCACATAACCAGCTGATGATGGATTCTGCACAAGGATGGCTCGATAGAGCCACGGATCACTCGTCATCGCCATGGCTGCGACATTCGCCATAAACACTCTGGTGAATGGGTCATTCGCATCAGCATACAAAGCGGCCATCAATGCAGAACGACTTTGTGATGAGAGCAGGATCATTATTGGCTTCCTGAGTTCACTTGGAAGGTCATTTCTCGAAGCCATGCATCGGAGCACGTTTTCAATGTAACCGTCTTCTTCATTTTCGAGAAAGACCATCCCAAGACCGGTCTTCGCCGGATTGCGCTCGTTTAAGAACATCAAAACCGGTGCAACTACTGCCTCCATGAACTGCTCTTTACTTCCTTTGGCGTTCAGCAGCCAAGTCAGATGCACTGCTTCGATTTTCTTGAGGTCTTCACTTGCCAATTTCTTGGCAAGTGGCGCTGGGTCGAAATCTTGCCTTTCCATAATCAACCTCTGCGCTGTCTCACGCTGCCAAGCGTTCTCGTTGCCCAGCCACGTTGCTAACTTCTCGATGTCCTTCGGCGCAGCCTCGATTTTGGGTGCTTTTGCTCCTTTCGGCACCACGCGCCAGATGCGCCCATGATCTTCGCCTTGGCGCATGTCGTGGGTTTTGACGAACTCCTCGGGGAAGAAGCGGGCGTGGTCGATCCAGCGGCGGTAGATGTCGCAGATGTAGATCGCGCCGTCGGGGCCGGTGGTGAAGTTCACGGGGCGGCACCATTCGTCGCTGCTGCGGAAGAACTCGGTGCGATCGCCGACGCGGGTGGCTTTGAGGGAAGCGCCGTTGGGTTCGACCTTGTAGCGGGTGACGAGCTGGCCGGTGGGATCGGGGACAAAGACGTTGTTTTTGAGTTCGGGCATCAAGTGGCCGCGATAGACGCCGAGGCCGCTGCACGCGGTGTTCGTGCCAGCGTGGGCATCGGCGGTGGTGTGGGTGATTTGCAGCGGATAGACGCGGGTCTCGGCACCGGGCGTGGCGATGTCTTCATGAACCTGCGTGATGCCAGCATTCGGATTCCGCAGCATGGCCTCGTAGGGCATGACGGTGAACATGAGCGGGTTGCGGTTCGAGCAGTAGAAATGGTGGCCCCAGTCGTCGAAGGCACCGCCGTATTGGCCTTTGCCGCCGGTAGGAGTGATCTCGCCGGTCTTGGGGTTCCATTTGAAATTGGAGCCAGGGATGCCGACGACCTTCGTAGGAGCATCGGCGGGATAGATCTCGCGGGCATCGAGGCCGTTGTTGAAATGCACGCAGCCATCGGGACCCCAGCGTGGGGCGCTGACTTGGAGCTGGCTGTGCTTCGGATTGAAGCCGCGGATGAGGGGTTTGATGAGGTCGGCTTTGTTGTCGCCGTCGGTGTCTTTGAGGAAGAGAATCTGGCTGCGGGTGGTGGCGATGAGGCCGCCGTCGTAAGGGAGGAGGCCCTGCACGTTGTCCATGTGGTCGGCAAAGGTCACGGCCTTGTCCATGCGGCCGTCGCCGTTCTCATCGGTGAGGAGCTGGATGCGGGAAAGCCAGGGATCGCCGGGATTCGGCGGGCCAAGCGGGTAGTCGCGCATGTCGGCGACGAACATGCGGCCTTTTTCGTCCCAGGTGGTCTCGACGGGATCGAGCACGAGCGGCTCGGCGGCGACGAGCTGCACTTCATAATCGCCATCGAGTTGGATGTGCTTCATGCTTTCTTCGGGCGAAAGGGCTTCGCTTTGACCATCGCGCACTGCGCCGATGTCGCTGCCGCCGCTGGCCTGGATGGCAGACCATTTCTCTTTGAACTCGCCGAGCGGATACAGCTCGTAGCGACGCACGATCATCTCCGCGCCCTCGGTCTGGAGGAGGATTTTGCCTTCGGCGGGTTTGCAGTCGAAGGCCTCGTTGATGAGCGCTCCGTTGACGAAGTATTGCAGCGTGTCGCCCTTGGCGATGACTTCGAGGCGGTTCCACTCGCCGCTGGGGCTTTCGACATCGTTCTTGCCACGGAAGCCGACGGTGTCGCTCCAGTCTTCGTCGCGGCCACGCCAATTGATGCGGCCTTTGGTGACGGTTTGGCGTGGAGAGCCTGCTTTCCAGATTTTTTCCTTGTCGCGGTCGAGCGCAAACTCGGCAGAGAGCGAGGTCGTGAGCTCCGTGCCATCGGCGAGCTTCGGCGAGAGCACGAGGATGTCCCCCACGCCGCCCTCGATGATCTGCGCCTCGATGCTGGCCATCCAGGTGTCACTGTAGGCACCGTGCGGGCCGTAGGCGTGGAGGAGGATGCCGTTGTCCTTCGCCTTCTTTTCGCGGACGCCCCAGGTCTTCGTGCCCCATTTGAATTCGAGGACGAGGTGGTAGTCGCGGAAGTTTTCCTTCGTGGCGACATAGCCGTAGCCGCGTCCGCTGATGTTGAAGGTGCCGTCTTTGGCAAAGGTCCAGATGTCCTTCGGGTCATCGTGGAAGTCGGACTTCGGATTGACGTGGTGCTCGACTGCGCCGCTGCGGATGACGTCGAGGAGGTCGATCTTTTTCGTCACAGGCTGGGCAGATAGGACGGATGCGACGGATAGGACCGAGAGGACGGATGGAAATAGGCGCATGGTGAGGATACGAATGACGTCGAAGACCTCTAACGGCCCCAGCCCGCGCAAGCCCCCTGTGAATGATGCGACTATCAGTGCTTTTGTGACTGCGCGGGTTCCTTTGCCCCTTGCGTGCCGCCCCCTGTCTGCGCCATCATCCTTTAGAAATGCTCCCCGAAATCACGAAACTGCTCCAACTTCAGGAACGCGACCAACGCATCCGCCTGCTCCAAAAAGAACTCAAGGACATCCCCAGGCACGAGGCGCTGGCGAACAGCCAGCTTGCGGGTGACAAGGCCGCCGTCGAGGCCGCCTCATTGAAGGCGAAGGAGACCGAGGTGAAGATCAAGGGTGTGGAACTGGAAATCCAGACACGGCAGAACTCCATCAAGCGGCTCATTGACCAGCAGTTCGAGACGCGGAAGAACGACGAATTCCAGGCTCTGGGCCATGAGGTCAAACGCTACGAGGGCGACGTGCGTGCCCTGGAGGACAAGGAGCTGGAGCACATGGAGGAGCTTGAGACCGCGAAGGCTGTGCTCAAAGCCGCCCAGGCGAAACTGGCGGTGACACAAGCGCGCGTGAACGAGGAGCTGAAGGTGCTGGCGGAGCGCGCTGAGGGCGTGAAGAAACGCCTGGCCGAAGTCGAAGCCGAGCGCGGCACACTGGCCGCACCAATTGAAGAAACAGCGATGACCCTGTACACGCGGCTGTTCACGAAGAAGCCCGATGCGGCGGTGGTGGCGGCCCAGAACGGCATCTGCGGCGGCTGCCACATGAAGCTGGTCATGGGCACCATCCAGCAACTCCGCAGTAACGACTTCATCACGCAGTGCGAAAGCTGCGGACGGATTCTTTACCTGGTGGAGTAGCGGCGTGGCGGCACGATCACACCTCCACCGCCTCGCACACCTGCCGCCAGCCGGGGAAATTCCAGGCGTTTGGGAAGCCCGCGCACTGTCCAGGCTTTACGGGCTGGATGCGGCAGACATTCACGCCTTCGAGGAAAAGGCACTCACCGTTCGGCTTATCAATAATCGAAAGGCCACTGCGCATTGAGTTCAGCCGCGTATAGCTTTGGATGAACTCCTGCTCATCCATGCCAAGATGCGCGGCGATAGCGGTGACCTCGACAGCCGTTACGTTCACATCGCCGGGCCAGCGGCAGCAGTTGCCGCAGCGCACGCACTGGTAATGGGGCTGCGGTCTGTCAAGTGATGAGGTTTCGGCCATGAAAACTTTTGGATTCGCGGGAATGAAGGGTTGCCGCCATACTTCGCGGAATGATCCGACTCTTGCAACGCATGGATGACACGGCAGACCGCTCTGCCGAGCCGCCCGCGCCCCCTGCCCTGCGTCTGCTGACTCCAGTGACGGTGCTGGTGGATGCGGACGAGACCGTGGCGGATGCGCTGGACGACTGGTCGCGCGGACTGGAGTGGGTCTGCTGGCTATTCTCCAGCGTGCGGCAGCGGATGGAGCATCTGCACTTTGCACCGCCGGGACCGCTGCCGCCTGCTTGGGCTGCCTTTGCTCAGGGGCATGTCCGCAGTCATCTCGGCCCGCACCTCATCGCCGCAGCGCAGGCCGTGCTGAGCGGTGATCTGGAGAGGCTGAAGGCTCTGGATCATCAATTGTCCGGCCGCCTCGATCCTGCACAGGCCGCGCGCAGCCGTGAGGCGGGCGGCATCTTGCTGCGGAACACGCGCGGCGCGCGTTATCAGGGCATTCTCGGACGCTACCGCAGCGCGCAGGAGGCGGGGCAGACACCGGGCCACTTCCTCACGGTCTGGGCAGGTGTGGGAAACTTTTTCCAGCTCAGCCTAGCCAATGTCATCGCCGAATACCTGCGCCTGGAGTGGGACATGGCGGCCCGGCATTTGCCGGAAAAAGACGCCGCGCTGAGCCATGACAGCATCGCCAGCCTGACGCGCCAGATTTTACACGGACAGAAGTTGGCGTTGCGCGTGGTGGCCTAACTTTAAATCAGGAAACGCGCACATACCTGCGCCCTGGCAGCGCGCGGATCAGGCGCTTCATCTCCAGGCGCATCAGCGTGACATTCACCGTGGCCGGGGTCAGGCCGGAGCGTGCGGTGAGGTCATCTATGTGCCGCTCCTCCGTGTCCAGAGCACCAAAGAGAATCTCCTCGTCCAGTGTCAACACGGGCACGGGCTTTGGCTGCTCCGTCTTTGGCGCTGAGGGTGCGGTGGGAAAGAGCACCTGCAGGTCATCCAGGAGATCGCTACCATCCATGACCAGCTTGGCCCCCTGCTGGATGAGCCGGTTGCAGCCTGCGGAAGTGGGCCGGTCTATGCCGCCCGGCACGGCATAAACCGTGCGGCCCTGCTCCGCCGCCTGCTGCGCGGTGATGAGGGAGCCGCTGCGCGCGGGTGCCTCTACCACCAGCAGGCCACAGCCCCAACCGGCGACCACGCGGTTGCGGTACGGGAAAGTTTGTTTGTCCGCGACGCGGTCCACGGGATACTCGCTGACCACCGCGCCCTGCTTTGCGATGCGCTCTGCCAGCGCTTGGTTTTCCGGTGGGTATAGTTTACCGATGCCGGAGCCGATCACGGCCACCGTGCGCCCTTTTGACGCCAGCGCTGCCTCATGCGCGGCGGTGTCAATGCCGCGCGCTAGGCCGCTGATGATGGTGTAGCCCGCGTAGGCAATCTGAAAGCTCATCTTTTTCGTCGCATTCAGCCCGTACATGGTGGCGTGACGACTACCGACCACGCCGATGGCGTTGTGGTCGCGTTTCGTCAGCTCCCCCCACACATAGAGCACCAGTGGCGGATCGTGGATGGTCTTGAGCAGTGGCGGATAAAGCTCGTCCTCCTGAGTCAGGACCGTTAGGTCGCGCTCACGAATTTTTCGCAGTTCCGCCTCCAGGTCAATCTGCGTCTGCCACCCAGCAAGGCTCTCCGCCTGCGTCTGGCCAAAGCCTTCCGCCTGGAGAATCTCAGACGCCTTGGCGGAAAGGATGCGCTCCGGAGTGCCAAAGACCTGCAGCAGCTTGCGCACGCGCACCGGTCCGATTTGCGGGATCAAATTGAGGGCGAGCCAGGCTTCCGTGCGTGTCATCCAGCATGATTGCGACAGCACACGCGCGGAGACAAGAGATTCTGCCAGGGAACCTTTGCCGCTGTTCGCACTCAGGGCGCATTTTCAATCCGTCCAGGTAGTGCGCTGCGTGGGACGATGAAGAAGGCGCGGGCTGGTTCGAATAGGGGGTGCGCGCCTTGATCGAGCTGCGCGGGATCGCTTTCCTGCACCCAGGCGGGGGCGCTGCGCTGCTGGAGGTAAAGGCTGCTGTAGGTGTTGGTGCCGGGCGTGGCGTCGCCGTTCCAGAGACGCAGTCGGTCGGCGGCATCGGCACTGGCAGCGGCGGTGAAGCCCCCCGCCGTGGTCATGCCGAGGGACTGCGGGCTGTGCTGCACGGGGAAGCCGGTGCCGATGAGCTGCGCGCCGACGCGGAGAGGCTGCGCGAATTTCGTGGAGCGCACCTGGCCGACAAAAGTGCGAGTGAGCGCGGTGCGGGCGTGGACGATCAGGCCCGATCCTGGAGGCAGAATGCGTGTGCCATCGCTAGCGCCAGTCCAGCCATTGGCACCGAGCCAGGAGATGCCGAAGGTGCCTGCGGCGGGGTCAAAGAACAGCAGGCGGTCGGCGGTGCTGCTGTCCGCGCCGGGCTGGAAAGCCTCGGCGGCAAAGAGGACATCCACTCGCCAATGCGCACGGATGGCGATGCGCGCGCCGACGAGAGAGGGCACATTGGTGAGCGTGTTGTGTGGCGATGCGGGATCAAGCACGATCACGGCATCCGTGGTGGCCGACTCGTCGAGGTCGAAGCGCTGCCCCTCATGCGCTCCGGAGAGGACTTCGACATAGTATTCGCGAGCGGGCAGTAGCGTGGCTTTCAAGCCATTGGCGGCGACGGTGGTGATACTGCCACGAAAGACATCGGCGTCCAGCAGCGGCATGGAGAAGCTCTGCTGCTCAGTGAACTCGCGGCGCAGCCATGCCTGGGTGGCAGTGACTGCGGTGGCCTCTGCGCTGCCGTTGAGATCGGAGTCGAGCATGACCTTCAGACGCAGGAAGCCCTCGGCAGCTCCGGCAAAGATGTCCGCACTGGTGACATCGGCATAACGAACAGTTTCGGTGCCAGCGCTGTTCTGCGTCACTGCGGGAGCGAACAGCAGACGGGTCCAGGCATTTGCACTGCGCAGATCGGCGAGAGCTTCCAAGTGATAGATGATGTCTGCACGACCACCGCTGGGGCGGATGACCAAGGCGTCCACGCGACCAGTGGCGGCGTCTGTTTGCAGCGTGAAGCGGACGGCCTGCAAGCCTGAGGCGGGATCAGTGGCGAGGGCGTATTCCAGCAGGTTCGGCGCGCCATCGGCGTCAGGGTCGGCATCCACCGCGCCTATGCCCGGATGCGCGGCCTGCCAGGCGGTGAAAGCTGCGGGCGCGGCGGCGGGAGCAGTCAGGGTGGTGCGCTCGCGCACGGCCTGCCCTGCGCCAGGAGCGGTGATGAAACCAAAGTCCACAGTGAGGTTGTAGTCCGCATCAAAGGAGTTGTCAGAGCCACCGTCGAAGCCGCTCTCCACCGTGCCAGTCGGTGCCAGTCCGGCCTCCAAATTGATGGTGCCGCTGCTGATGCCCACAAGCAGTGGAGTGGTGGCGTCCACGCCATCCTCGCCGAGATGATCGTCAGCGGCGCTGGCGGTGCTCTGCTGGCCGGTCAGGGAGACGCGATTGTAGAGCGGGCCGTTCGCCAGCGTGGCACCTAGAATGCTGATGTTGGGTTTGAAGTTATCTGCAGCGACGTGGACGATGTAGCCACCGGGCGCGAGATTCGTAAACAAGTAACGACCGCTGCTGTCCGTGGTGGTGCTGCGGAAGGGTGTGACCACGCCTGGCACTTCGCCTTCACGATAGAGGAGCATCCAGACACCGGAGACGCCTTCGCCCATGTCGTAATGGCCGTTGGTGTTGGCATCCACAAAAACCACGTTGCCGAGACCTAGATTCTCCGGCGCGGTGACGCCAGTAAAGCCGAGATCAATGGTGAAGTCCTTGTCCGCGTCCTCTGCATCATCGCTGCTGCCCGCGAAGCCGCCCTCCTGCGCGCCGGACGGCTCGGTGCCGTAGGCGAGATTGAAGACCATGGAATTCACTCCGGTGACAGCGGGTGCGACAGCGTTCAGCGTGTCTTCATTAGCATTGTCATCCGTGCCGTCGTCATTACCGAAGCCTGCGATCACAGCAGCTCCCGCCAGTGGCCCGCCAGTGAGGAACTGCGCGGCGGGCAGATGTAGGAAGTAGTCCCCCGCAGCCGGGGCGCGTAGCTCATAGGTGCCGTCGGCGCGTGTATAGGTCTCCGCCAGCGGCGTGGATACACCTGGCTGTGCGCCGACTGGGTAGAGCTGCACCAAGACGCCGGGCACACCAAAGTCGTTGGCGCTGGAGAAATGACCGTCGCCATTCACATCGGCAAAGACGAGATTGCCGACACTAATGGGCTTTGGCGAGAAACCGAGGTCCACGGTGAGGTCAGACTCGGCATCAAAGCTGTCGTCCTCAAACGACAAGAAGCCGGTTTCACCTGCCTCATCGGTGGGAGCAAGGTCGGGCAGCACGGTGAAGGCGGCAGTGCGCGCGCCAGTGGTCACAGGGCTGCCATCCAGCGCGTAGGCATCCTGGCCGACATCATCGTCCACATGGACGCCACCTGCATTCGGTGTGGCCTGCGAGGGTACGAGGTTATCCAGAACGGACTCCGCAGCAAAGGCGGAGGCAGGCACGCGCAGATGATACGATCCAGGCGCGATGCCGAAGCTGTAGAGACCACCATTGCTGGACTGCGTGGTGGCGACAGGCGCCGCGGCGTTAGCGACGTTCGACCAGAGCTGCACGGGCACATTGTCGAGGCCCAGTTCCGTGTTGGGATCATAGATGCCGTCGCTGTTGGCATCGCGGAATACCAAGTTGCCGATGTTGACGCGCGGAACGAAACCTAGATCTCTGGTGAGATCAGTGCTGGCATCTGCTGCGTCATCGCTGCCACCACCGAGACCGCTTTCCGCCGTGCCCACCGGGCAGGTGGTGGGACTGAGCGTGAAGACGGCGGTGCTGATGCCATTGAACTCAGGGCGGCCATCGTCCACACCATCCTCGCCCAGGTCATCGTCACCAGCGACCACACCGGCGACACTGGCATGAAGATAAAGCGGCGAGCCATCGGCGAACATGGCGGCGGGCACATGCAGGAAGTAGCCTCCGGGGCTGAGATCGGAGAAAAGGAAGTGTCCGTTGGCGTCTGAGCTGGTTGTGGCAAGCGGTGTGTCGAACAGCGGCGTGGTGCCCTCGGCAAAGAGCTGCACCTCGACATTCGCCAGGCGCTCGCCCTCGTCAGCGCGGCCATTGTAGTTGCTGTCGAGGAAGATAAGATTGCCCACAGCGACGGGTTTGAAGAAGCCGAAGTCCACAGTGAGGTCCGTGTTGTCATCATTGCCGTCGTCCATGAAGGCATCGCGCCCGAACTCACCGGTGAAATTCTCCGGCTCAGTGTCGGCGACGAGGCTGATGGCGGTGGATGTAACACCCTGCGCAGCCTCGGTGCCATCGCTGCCGTTCTCATCGGTTTCATCGTCAGTGCCGTTGTCACCACCCTGACCGGGCAGCGAAGTCCAACCATGCAGAGGCGCGCCGACGGCAAACTGGCTGGCAGGAATGTGGACGACATAATCGCCCGCATTAAGATTGCCAAAGAGGTAGATGCCCTCGCCCGTGGTCAGCGTGCTGGCCAGCGGCACGGCGCTCTGCGGGTCCGCCAGCGCGGCAAAGAGCTGCACGCGCACGCCGTTCACACCTTCACCGGTGTCGTAGAGACCGTTGCCGTTGCTGTCGAGGTACACGAGGTTGCCGATGCCCACGGCATTCGGATTGGCGGGCGCAAAGCCAAAGTCCACGGTGAGATCAAAATTGTTGTCATCAAAGCTGTCGTCGTTTTTGTGCAAACCGGTCTCGGTGTCTGCATTCGTCGGGCAGGCGTCTGCGGCCAGGGTGATGATGCGAGTGCGGATGCCGTTGATGGCCGGGCTGGCGTCGTCCAGGCCGTCCTCGCCCGCATTGTCATCGGCTCCATTGGTTTGCGCGCCGAGCAGGGAGACAACGCCCTCCAGCGGATTGCCTTCCGCGAACTGCGAGGGCGGGATGTAGAGGATGTAGCTGGCGGAGCCGAGGAAGTCGAAAAGGAACTTGCCGCCATCCGCAGTGACACGCGTGAACAGCGGCTCGTTCATACCAGGCGTCTGGTCGCTGCGGTACAGCTCGACGGTGACGCCGTCCACGCCTTCGTTTGATTCGGCGGTACCGTTGCCGTTATTGTCCATGAAGACCATGTTGCCTACGCCCACCGGCGTCTGGAAGCCGAAGTCCACCGTCAGGTCCACCGCCGCGTCGTTCTCATTGTCAGAGGTGCTGTCCACGCCGCTCTCGCCGGAGTCATCCGTCGGTGCCGCACCGGGGAAAAGAGTCACAATGCTGCTGCTGACGCCGCTGATGGCAGGCACGGTGTCATTGCGCCCGTCCTCGCCCACATCGTCATCGCCCGCCAGACCCTCGTCCACGCTGACGCGCTGGTAGAGCGGCGCGCCGAGGGCGAACATGGAGCTAGGGATGTGCACGATGTAGTTGCCGGGACGGATGAAGTTAAAAAGGTACTTGCCGCCGTTCGCAGAAGTGGTGCTGGCGACGGGTGTGTCTGTGCCGGGCACCTGGTCATGGGTGTAAAGCTGGAGCGTGATACCGTTGAGACCCTCCCCTGTGTCGGCGTGGCCGTTGGCGTTGGCGTCAGCATAGACAAGGTTGCCCAGGGCCACTGGGCGGAACAGGCCGATGTCCACGGTGAGGTCGGTGTTGCCGTCGTCCTCGTCATCATCGGTGGCATCAATGCCGGTCTCGGTGTCCGCATTGGTCGGCGCGCTGTCGGCAGTGAGGATGATGCGACCCGTGCTGATGCCGGAGGTGAAAGGCTCGGCGGCGTCCACGGAGTCCTCGCCCAAATCATCGTCACCGCCCTGCGTGCCTTCCAGGCTGAAAAGGCCGCGCAGGTTGCCGGCGAGCGAGAACTGCTGCGCTGAAATGTGGACGAAATACTGCCCCTGCCAGAGTCCGCTGAAAAGATACTTGCCGCCATTGGCGGTGAGGGTCGAGGCCAGCGGCAGGTTCACGCCGGGCGTCTGGCCCCAGTAGTAAAGCTGCACGATCACGTCATCAAGACCCTCGCCCGTGTCATAGCGACGGTTGCCGTTGGAGTCGTTGAAAACCAGGTTGCCGATGCCCATGAAGCCCGGCTCCACAAAGCCAAAGTCCACGGTCATATCGCCATTGGCATCTACGGCGTAGTTGTCCAGTTCACCACCGCTGCCGTTCTCAGTGCCGGTGATTGCATTGCCGGTAGGCTCAGTGCCGGGGCTGAGCGTGATGAGCGGGCTAACCACCTCCGTGCGATTGCCGCCTTCCTGGATGCCATTGTCATCACTATCTTCACCATTGTCGGTGAGCACTGTCACTGGGCTGCTGTAGCCAGAACCTGCGAGTGGCAGACCGTCGGTGAAGTTCAGTGCGGGAATCTTCAACTGATAAACACCTGGGTCTTCACCTGAGAAATAGTACATACCGCGCGTGTCAGTGAAGGTCCAACCGATGCGCTCCTCCGCACCATTTACGGAGCTGCCATCCACGTCACGCCACAGCTCGACACGCACGCCGGGGATGCCGTTTTCCCCAGCGTCGTGGATGCCGTTGGCGTTGACGTCATTCCACACCACACTGCCGATGGAGACCGACTGCGCCAGCGGTGCAAACGGCCTGCCAAAGGCGACGTCGCGCGGACCTGACCAGATTTCATTGTTAGGCCCGGGCGGTGTCGGAATGGGTGCCTCAAAGATGTCCACCGTGCCGCTCGGCGCGCCAGCGAGGTTCACACGCACGAGCGCGCCGCTGACGTAGGTGCCGCCGATGACCGGCTTGCCCCAATTGTAACCGCTGATGTAAAGCTGGCCGTTGCCGGGGTTCACCTCGACATCGCGCGTGTCCACATCCCCCTTGCCGACGCTGCTGAGCGTGGCGACGAGCTGCGGCAGGCCGGGGGCCGCAGGATTAGTCAGGTCAATGCGGAAGACCTCGCCATCAGTCTTGTTGACGCCGTAGAGGGTGCTGCCGTGAATGTCTATGCCGGAGATAATCGCCACCGGCTGGCCGCCCGTCACCATGTTGACGATCTGGGTGTCGGTGGCGATGACATTGAGCTGAGCGCCGGTGGTGGAGCTGTAACGGCGTATTTCACGTGTGGCCCCGTCCTGCACCACGGCGTAGAGGTTCCCATCTGCGCCGAAGTTTATGTCCTGTATGCCCGCCTGGCTGATGAAGGTGAATGGCAGCGTGCCCATTGGCAGCCCCGGTGTGGCGCTGAGCGGACCGTGGAAGCGCACCACGCGGCCGCCATTCACATCCACGACATAGAAGTTCCCGTCCGGACCGATAGCGAAGTATTGAATCTGGCTGACCAGCGCGAGGACGTTGACAAGAACAGGACCGACCTGGGTGCCGCCAGCGGTGATCTTGTAGAGATTGCTGTCACCGAAGTGAGCCACATACCAGTTGCCATCCGGGCCAAGCTCAATGCCATAAGGCACGTCAAAAGGATCGCCATTGCCCTGGCTGTGGCTGAGGCCGAAGGGATGCAGCAGCGCGCCAGTGTAGAGTCCGGTGGAGGCGCTATAGCTCTGGATGCTGTCATCCTGTGTGGCGGAGACAAAGGCGGTGGGGGCGACATTGCAGAGGCCGAAGTCCACGGTGTCCTCCGTGAAGGTGCTGCCGCCGTTCCCAGGCTCGCCACCAGCGGTCAGTGTGATGACTGGGCTGAAGATCGGGCCGCCGGCGACCTGATGGCCGTTGTCGTCATTGTCCACGCCATTGTCACTGAGCACCGTGCTGCTGCTGGATAAAGGGTGCGACTGCGGCGGCACGGGGATGACCACATAGTACTTGCCGGGTGGCAGCGAGGCAAAGGCGGCCCCAGTGCCACTGGTGGTGACCGTGGTGCGCACGCGCACGTCATCGGTGCCGCCGATCAGATTGTCCGCGCCGGTGCTCCACGCCTCAATCGTCACATCCGCCACACCGCCTTCGCTGCCGTCCTTGAGGCCGTTGTCGTTGCTGTCTTGCCAGACCAGGCTGGTGATGTTCAGCCCTTTGAACAGGCCGAAGTCCACGGTGAGGTCCGTGTCCGCGTCCGCGTCCTCCGTCACCGGCTCCGTGCCTGTGCCGAGCTGCACCACCGGACCGTAGATCACCGTTCCAGGACCGCCGGGCTGGCTGGCGGCGTTGTTGTCATTGTCGGTGCCGTTGTCCAGGTTCACCGGCACTGCGCCAGGGATGGACAGACCCGAAGGCGGAATGACACGGACGTAATACCTGCCTGGCAGCAGGCTTTGGAACTGATACACGCCCGAGGCATTCGTGGTGATGTCACTGCCGAGCTGCACGTCCGCGTTCGGGCCGCTGCCGCCGATGGCATGGTCCGCGCCGGGATCCCAGAGCTGTAGGCTGACATTGGCGACCCCGGCCTCGCCGCCATCGCGCACGCCGTTGAAATTGGCGTCCTCATAGACCAGGTCGCCGATGGAGAGACCCCGGACGGTGAGCGAGTAGTTGCGCGTGACCGAGCAGCCAAAACTGTCCGTGGCACGCGCAGTGAAGGAGGCGGTGCCAAACGCCGTGGAGGTGCCGCTGAGCATGCCGCCAGCGGACAGTGTGATGCCCACAGGTGGCGTACCCGCAACGACGGCCCATGAGTAGGGGCCGGTGCCACCCGCAGCAGTGAGTATCTGCGAGTAGGCAGTGCTGAAATAGGCACTTGGCAGGGTGGCCGGGCTAATCGTCAGCGTGGGGCAGACCGCCGTCAGGGTGTAGGTGCGGGTGCCGGTGCAGTTAAAGGCATCCTGCGACTGTACGGTGAAGGTAGCAGTGGTGGCAGCAGTCGGCGTGCCGGAGATGAGGCCACTGGCGCTCAGAGAGATGCCTGCGGGCAGCGCGCCGCTGATGATCGAGTAGCTGTAGGGCGCGGTGCCGGTGGCAGAGGAAAGGCTGCGCGAATACGAGCTGCCCACCGTGGCATTCGACAGTGTGGTGGGTGAAAGAGTGATCGTGGGGCAGGTCACCGTGAGCGTGTAGCTCAGACTGCCAGAGCAGGTCAGGGTGACATCCGTGGCCTGTGCCGTGAAAGTGTAGGTTCCAGGCCCCGATGTGGGCGTGCCGCTGAGCACGCCCAGCAACGAGAGTGACATGCCCGTGGGCAGCGTGCCGCTGGTGCGGCTCCAGGTGTAGGGCGCGGTGCCGCCACTGGCGGTGAGTGTCTGGCTGTAGCTGACATTGTTTTGCGCGCCGGGCAGAGTCGTCGGCGTGATGCTGATAACCGGACAGCCGACCGTGAGCGTGTAGGCGCGTGCCCCGGTACAGCCATTCGTATCTGTGGCGGTGAAGGTGAGATTGTAGATTCCTGTCAGCAGAGGTGTGCCGCTCAGGACACCACCGCTGGAGAAGGACATGCCCAGTGGTAGAGAGCCGCTGGTGCGCGTCCATGTGTAGGGACCGACACCGCCTGCGGCCGTGAGGGTCTGGCTGTAGCTGCTGAACTGGCCTGCATTGGGCAGTGTCGTGGGAGACACTGTGATCGTGGGACAGCCCAGCGTGAAGTTGTAAGCGCGCGTGGACTGACAGCCAAAGGCATCAGTAGCACGCGCGGTGAAGCTGTAGCTGCCAGGCGTGGCAGTGGACGTACCCGCCACAACCCCGCTGGAGGAAAGCGTGATGCCCGATGGCAGCGCACCTGCCGAAACTGCCCAGGTATAGGGGCCGGTGCCGCCGGCGGCGCTGAGCGTCTGGCTGGTGTAGGCCACGCCATAGGTCGCCGCAGGCAGCGTGGTCGGGGTGATGGTGAAGGTGCCGCAGCCCACGCTCAACGTGTAACTGCGCGCGCCAGTGCAGCCGTTCGCATCCGTGGCGGTGACAGTGATGCTGTAGCTGCCTGGCGCACCGCCCGGCGTGCCAGAAAGAACGCCCGCCGAGCTGAGGCCCATGCCCGTGGGCAGCGTGCCGGTGAAGCTCCAGGTGTAAGGTGTCGTGCCCCCTGTCGCGGTCAGCGTCTGCGCGGTGTAGGCGGTATTCAGAGTCGCCGCAGGCAGTGTCGTCGGCGTTATGGCGACAGCCGGGCACTGCACGGTCAGCGTGTATCCCAGGGTGCCCTGGCAGGAGCGCGCATCCGTGGCGCGGAGGGTGAAACTGTAGATGCCCGGCGTGGTCGGAGTGCCGCTGAGGCTGCCACCGCTGGAGAGCGTGAGCCCGACGGGCAGCGTGCCTGCGGCCACTGTCCAGGCATAGGGCGTGGAGCCGCCGCTGGCGCTCATGGTTTGGCTGTAGGCGGTGCCCTGGGTCGGTGTGGGCAGCGTGGCGGGCGTTATCGTAATCGTCGGGCAGACAACAGTCAGCGTGTAGCTGCGGCTGGCCACGCAGCCGGAGGTGTCGGTGACACGCGCGGTGAAACTGTAGTTGCCCGTGGCTGCGGAGGTCGTGCCGCTGAGCACGCCTGACGAGCTTAAAGTGAGGCTGGAAGGCAGCGAGCCACTGGAGACGGCCCAGGTGTAGGGGCTGTTCCCGCCCGCCGCGCTCAGTGTTTGGCTGTAGGCGGTGAGTTGAGTGACCACTGGCAACGAGGTGGGCGTGATGCTGATGGCCGGACAACCGCGCAGACCGAAGTCCACCGTCGTCTCCGAGTTTGTCGTGCCCGTGCTGCCGGGTTCCGTGCCCGCAGCCAGACTGAAGACCATGCTGTAGATGTCACTGCCCGCACCACCAGGCTGGCTGCCGTTGTTGTCATTGTTGATGCCAGTGTCAGAAGTGACCAGCACGGTGCTGGGCAGCGACAGGCTGGCGGGCGGCATGATGCGGACATAGTTCGCACCCGGGATGTAACTGCGGAAGCTGTAAACGCCGCTGCTGTTCGTGGAGGTCGTGGCCAGTTGCGTATCCGCATTCGCACCCGTGCCGCCGATGGCTGCGTCAGCGCCCGCGCTGAATAGCTCCACCTGCACGCCGCTCACGCCGTTCTCGCTGGTGTCTTTAATGCCGTTGTTGTTCAGATCACTCCATACTAGGTCGCCGATGCTGAAGCCGCTCCACAGGCCGAAGTCCACCGTGGCATCCCCGCTAGTGCCGTCACCGTCTGTGGCGGCATCCGGCTCGCCGCCGACGGCCAGAGTGACCACAGGGCTGAAGATGACCGTGCCAGGACCGCCGGGCTGGCTGCCATTGTTGTCCCCTTCCACGCCGTTGTCCAGCGTCACCGCCACACCGCCGCTGGCCGGGAAGCTGATGGGCGGAGTGACACGCAGATAGTATTTCCCCGGTACCAAGTTTGTGAACGAGTAGCTGCCGCTGATGCTGGAGACCTGGCTCGCCCCCACCTGCGTGTCGGCATTCGCCCCGCTGCCGCCGATCGCTTCGTCAGCACCGGGCGAGAAAAGCTGCACCGTTGCGCCGCTCACACCAAGCTCCGCCGCATCCTTCAGGCCATTATTGTTCGTGTCGCTCCAGACGAGGTTGCCGAGGCTGACCCACGGGGACACGGAGCAGGGTTCGGTGGCGATGGTGAGCACGCCGAGGGGATCGGTTTCAAAGAAGCCCTCTGTAGTGCTGCCCGGCGTGTAGCTAAAGGCGGTCAGCGCGCCGGAGGCATCATAGCTAGGGGCGCTGGTCAGGTCGGTAAAGCGCAGCTTCAACCCGGCGCTGCCACCCGTCTGGATGCCTTGCCAAGTGCCCGCGCTGATGCCGATGCCGGACCAGTTCGCGGCATTGTTCACGCGGCTGACATCAATGACGAACTGGAAGCGCACGCTGGCACCCGTCTCGGTGACTTTCTCCATGAGCACATCCGCCGCAGTACTGCTGCCGGGCGCGTTGCTCACCATCAGGTTCGTCGCAGTCTGCCAGCTCTGGTGGCCCAATTGCGGATCATAGCGGTAGATCGTCAAGTTCGGCGCAGCGCGGTCATGACCGTCCACATAGACCACCGCATGGTCGGCAGTTGCGGGGTCGGAGCCGGTGCTGACCAGCAGCCAGAAGGCGTCCACCTTGCTGCTGCCTACCTGGTTGAAGGTGGCGTCAAAAGCCAGACGGCTGAGCGCGGCATCATAGATCACATCCGCGCTGTCCAGATGCGCGATGTTCGGCGTGTAGGTCAGATCATAAGCCTGGTCCGGCGTCCACTCAGCCGTCTGGCTGAGCGTGCCGTCGCGGTTCGTGTCAGTTAGCAGGAAGTGATAGCAGCCCGTGGCGCTGGGGCCGACTGCCTTGAAACCAAAGTCCACGGTCATGTTGCCGTTGTTGTCATCGCTGTCGTCCAGCGTGTTCTGGAAGCCCGTCTCCGTGCCGCCGTTCACTGGATGGGCGTCGTCCGCCAGCGTGATGAGCGCGCTGCTGATGCCATTGAGCGCAGGCAGGCTGTTGTCCACGCCATTGTCACCGCCGGCAATGTCGTCATCCTGGCCGTCATCCACCGGCGAGACAGGCGGCAGTGACAGGGTGTTGACTAGCCCCTTGCCGCTGCCGAACTCGCTGGCTGGAATGCGCACATAATAGGTGCCAGGCAGGACATTAATGAAACTGTAGCGCCCGCGCGTGCTGCTGCTGTTTGAGGTCAACGTATTGCGCAGAAAGACACCACTGGAGTCGAGCAACTCGACGCGCACGTTGCCGACGCCTTCGCCAGTGTCAAAGCGGTTGTTATTATTGCCGTCCTTAAAGACCAAGTTGCCGACGCTGGTGAAGACTGGGCGCAGGCCGAAGTCCACCGTCGTGTCCGAATTACCGCCAAAGGGCGCGAGCAGGTTGCCCGGCTCCGTCAGCGCGGAAAGCGCGATCATCGGCGAATAGATGAAGTCTCCCGCCGTAGCCTGGATGGTGCCGTTGCTGTCGTTGTCTATACCGTTGTCTCCGCTGGAGGATGTGGTGCTGCGGCGCGGATGCGTGACAGGCGGCGTGACGCGGATGTAGTAACGCCCGCCACTGAGGCCGGTGAAGCCATAGGCACCCGTGCTGGTGGTGACAAAGGTGTCGCCGACCTTCACGTCATCGCCGCTGTTCACATTGTTGTCAGTGGACCGGAACAGCTCCACCTGCACACCTGCCACGCCGGTTTCGCCCGTATCCACCTGACCGTCGTTGTCATCGTCACTCCAGACTAGGTTGCCGATGCTCATGGCGGCGCTGAAGCCGAAGTCCACGGTCATGTCCTGGTTAATGCCGCCGCTGCCGAGATCACCAGGCTCCCTGCCCAGGGCCAGATCAATCACTGGGCTGGACACTGCCGTGCCATAGCCGCCGGGCTGGAGGCCGTTGCTGTCATTGTCCTCGCCATTGTCATTCGCGTCGCATGGGCTGGCCAGCGGCCACTGTGGATCAGGCACGGGTATTTTGACAAAGTACTTCCCGGCGGGCAGGCCGCTGAAAAGATAGAAGCCGTTGGCATCGCTGGTCGTGCTGGCATGGAGTTCGTCATCTGCGGTGAGCGACTGATTGTCCGCACCGGCGCGCCACAGCTCCACGCCGACATTCGGCAAACCTGGTTCGCGCGCATTTTTGACGCCGTTGGCATTGATGTCCTGCCAGAGGAAGTCGCCGATTGCCAGCGCAGCTGGCGTGCTGCTAGCGGTGCCGTTGAGCAGGACGTTGTCCAGGTCAATGTAGCCCGCGCTGTCACCGCCCCAGAGATAAAGCTCAAGCACGAAGGACTTGCCGGCGAGCTGCGATCCCGTGGGTAGCGCGGTCGCGCCGCCGAGGAAGCTCTGCCAGGCCAGCGTCTGCGAGAACCATGATCCCACGGCGTCCAGTGTCATCGTGTTCGTAACCGCTGTGTGATATGAGGCACCCTCGCGCCATGTCAGGAAGGCTTTCCCCTGCACCGGCGAGGTGGCACCGACGCGCAGGATGTCGAACTGGAGATTGCCAATGCTGCCCGTCGTAGAGGGATCGAAGTCAAAGCGCGCCCACACGCTGTCAGCCCGCTGCGTGAGGCTGGCGCGCGCATTGTCGTAACCGCTGTCATAGCTGGCGTCCCACTCACGCACACGGCGGCTGCGCGCGCCGCTGCGGATGGGGCCGTTGCTGGTCGGTTCGCTGACATCAGTAAGGCCGTTGAGATCATCCTCGATCTCCAATTTGGCGGCGTTGACGATGGCGGAGTTCTTCAGGCTTGGCGGCACGGGCAGGCCGCCGCTGGAGGTGTTCATGTTCCATTCCAGAATGTTCGGCACCGTGCCGGGCACCGCGCGCAGGGCGAAGTCGAGCGTGTTATCGGCATCTACCCCGCCTGCGATGTCGCCCGGCTCACGACCAACGGCGAGCTGCACGACGGGGCTGGTGATCGCCGTGCCGGTGCCGCCCGTCTGGTTGCCGTTGTTGTCATTGTCAGTGCCGTTGTCCGCATTCACGCGCGGCCCGGAGGAATAAGGATGCGTGGCCGGAGGCGATGCTATGCGGACATAATAGCGGCCTGGAGCCAAGCCGGTGAAGGCATAGGCACCGCTGCTGTTCGTGGTGGTCGTGCCCTGGGACACGTCATCGGCATCCCCAATGATCGTGTTTGTCGTCAGGAAAAGCTGGAGGGAGACGCCGTTGATGCCTGCCTCCGCGCCGTCCTTGACGCCGTTCTGGTTCGCGTCATCCCAGACCGTGTCACCGAGGGTGAGACCCTGGATGGTGATGGTGTAGGCGCGCGTGCCGGTGCAGCCATTGGCATCTGTGGAGCGCGCGGTGAATCCAAAGGTGCCCACGGCCCCGGCCGTGCCGGTGATGATGCCCGCCGTGCTCAGGTTCAGGCCGCCTGGGAGAGCGCCGGATTCCAAAGTGTAGGTGTAGGGCGCAGTGGCACCGCTGGTGGTCAGTGTCTGGCTGTAGGCGGTGCCACGATAACCGCTGGCCAGCGCGGCAGAGCCTAGCGTGACCACCGGACACACGGTGGTGATGCTGAGGCTGCGCGTGCCCGCGCAGTTGTAGGCATCACGCGCCTCCACCGTGATCGTGCGCGTGACGGCCTGCGTGGGCACGCCACTGAGCACGCCGCCGGGACTCAAAGACATACCTGTCGGCAGTGTGCCAGTGGTGATCTGCCAGGTATAGGGCGTGGTGCCGCCGCCTGCGGCGAGCGTCTGGCTGTAGTTCACACCCGTGGTTCCATCTGGTAGGCTGACGGTGGTGACGCTGACGACAGGGCAATTGATCATCAGCGTGTAGGCGGTGGTGCCTTCGCAGTTGTTGGCATCCAGGGCGCGCACTGTGAAGCCGTAGCTGCCTGGCGCCGCTGTCGGCGTGCCATTGAGGACACCGGCGCTGCTCAAAGCCAGGCCCGTGGGCAGGCTGCCGCTGGAGATGCTGAAGGTGTAAGCGCCCATGCCGCCAGTGGCAGTGAAGGTTTGCGCATAGGCCGTGTACTGCGTGGCCGCAGGCACGGTAGCAGGCGCGACGACGATGGTGGGGCAACTGATGCTCAGCCCGTAGCTGCGTTGCTGAGTGCAGCCATTCACATCCACAACTGCGGCGGTGAAGTTGAACGTGCCCGGCACCGTCGGCGTGCCGCTGATGACGCCTGCCGTAGACAGCGTGACTCCCGTGGGCAGTGAACCCAGCGTGACCGACCAGGCGTACGGCGCGGTGCCGCCGCTGGCGGTCAGCGTCTGGCTGTAGGTAGCATTCACCGTGCCTGCCGGAACCGTCGTGGGCGCTATGCCAAGCACCGGGCAGCCGATGATGAGGGTGTAAGCGCGCGTGTTCGTACAGCCCCGCACATCTGTGACGCGCGCAATGAAGCTGTAGCTGCCCGGAACTGCGGTCGGCGTGCCGCTGATGACACCCTCACTGCTCAGGGCTAGACCAGTGGGCAGGGCACCTGAGCTCAGGCTCCAGGTGTAGGGGCTATTGCCGCTGCTGGCGGTGAGCGTCTGGCTGTAGGCAGCGTAATGCGTGCCGGTGGCAAGGGTGGATGGCGCGATGGCAATGACCGGGCAGGCCACGGTAAGGGTGTAGCTGGCAGTGCCGGTGCAACTCGTGGCATCCGTAGCGCGCACCGTGAAGGCGTAGCTGCCGGGAATGGCACTCGGCGTGCCACTGACAAGTCCGGCGCTGCTGAGGCTCATGCCGGTGGGCAGCGCGCCGCTGGTGATGGCAAAACTGTACGGTGCATTTCCGCCCGTAGCGCTGAGGGTCTGCGGCGCATACGCGGCGAACTGCTGGGTGCCAGGAAGCGATGCGGGCGCGAGGGTGATCGGCGGGCAGTTGACGGTCAGCGTGTAGGCGCGTGTGGCGGTGCAATTGTTCGCATCACGCGTCTGCACGGTGAAGGTGTAGCTGCCTGGCGAGCTGCCCGGCGTGCCGCTGAGGACACCGGCGCTGCTCAGCGTCAGGCCCACGGGCAGGCTGCCGGAGAAAACCGTCCAGGTGTAGGGTGCCGTGCCACCGCTGGCCGCGAGCGTCTGCGTGGTGTAAGCCGAGTATTGGGTGGCCGTCGGCAGGGTCGTAGGCGTGATGGCAATGGCCGGACAGGCGATGACCTGCGCATAGGCGCGCACTCCGGGGCTGCCATTGGCATCCGAGGCGCGGGCGACAAAATTGTACGTGGCTGGCACTGCGGTCGGTGTCCCGGCCAGCAGGCCCGTCGCGCCATCCAGGGTGATGCCTGTGGGCAGGCCGTTGTTTCCCGTCGTGGTGGCCAGGTGGCGCGTGCTGATCTCCGAGGCGGACAGGGCGCGGCTGTAGAGCAACACTTCATCCATGCCGCCCTTCCACGCATAGGTGCCGCCGAGATTGTTCCCCATCAGCAGCGGGTCAGAACTGTGAGTGATGCCGCTGCTGAAGCTGAGCGTGCCGACCTGTGCGCCGTTCACATAAAGACGCATGGTGCTGCCGTCATACGTAGCCACGATATGGCTCCACACGCCCGCGGCCAGGGTCGTGGTCACACGGTTGGTTGCGCGGTCATTGAGCCAGAAACCGAAGGTGCCCGTACTGCCGAGATTGCCGAGGCCAAAGCCATCCGTGCCTGCCGTACCGGTGGTCTTGGTGATGATGACGCCGTTGGTGTTGTTGCCAGACATGGCGGGATTCACCCATGCCTCCAAAGTGAGGGCGGCAGGCCGCAGGCTGGCGGTGTCCGCCACGGCAAGCTGGTCATTGATGCCATCAAGGCTGAAGGCGCGGCCAACGGCTCCATTCGTGTAGGCGACGCCGTTGAATGCCACCGCCGGGTTGAGGTTGAAGGCATCTGCAGGACCGTTTTCCCCTACCCACCAGGACACTACGCCGATGGGCAGCGCCGGGCTGGCGGTCCACGTGTAAGGGCTGGTGCCGCCAGTGGCGGTGAGCATCTGCGAATACGGCGCATACTGCGCGCCGCCGGGCAGTGAGGCGGGCGCAATCGAGATCGCCGGGGCCAGCAGGTTCAGCGTGTAGTCACGCGTGCCGGAGCAGCCGGAGCCATCGGTGGCGCGGACAGTGAAGGTGTAGAGATCAGGCAGGGCACCCGCGCCCGGCGTGCCGCTGATGACGCCCGCCGAACTCAATGTTAGCCCACTGGGCAGGCTGCCGGATGTGATGGCGAAGCCGTAACTGCCGCTGCCACCCGTGGCCGTGAGACCGACGTTGTAGGCCAGGTACTGCGTGGCCGCGCCGAGCGAGTTCGGATTGATCGTGATGGCCGGGCAGATGCGGAAGCCGAAGTCAATGGTGTTCTCGATGTTAGCCGCGCCCGCAGCACCCGGCTCGCCCCCTGCAGTGAGGGTGATGAGCGGGCTTATGACCGCCGTGCCGACACCGCCTGGCTGGTTGCCGTTGCTGTCATTGTCCTCACCATTGTCCGCAGTGTCGTTCACCGCCGTGATCAGCGGGAAGGACGAAGGCGGCGTAGGAATGCGCACCCGATAGGTGGCAGGCGTGAAGGTAGTGAAGCCGTAAACGCCGGACGCGTTGGTGGTCGTCGTGCCCAGCACGGCGCTGGTGCCGCCATGGAGCAACTCGACCGTCACGCCGCTGATGCCGGACTCCGTGGAGCTCTGGAAGACACCGTCATTGTTTGTGTCCGCCCAGACCAGGTTGCCGATGGTGAAGCCGCTGAACAAGGCGAAGTCCACGCTCAGCTCGGTGTCGGGGTTGGTGTCGCCATCTGTCACCGACTCGTCGCCCATGACCAGATTGATGACCGGGCTGAACAACGGTGTGCCGGGGCCGCCGGGCTGGCTGCCGTTGTTGTCGTTGTTGACGCCGTTGTCCAGAGCCACGGGCGTACCGGCGGTGGCGGGCAGGCTCGCGGGTGGGGTGACTTTGACGACATACTTCCCGGCGGCCAGCGCGGTGAAGTTGTAGGCACCGGCGGGCGAGGTGGTGGTGGTGCCGGCGAGCACGTCATCGCCATCACCGGCGGTGTCGTTGGTGCTGGTGTAAAGCTGCACGGTCAGGCCGCCGACCCCCAGCTCGGAGCCGTCGCGCTTGCCGTTGTTGTTGAGGTCGTTCCAGACCGAGTTGCCGATGGTCAGCGTACTCGACGGCGCGACCTGGCAGAGGAAGACATAGTCCGTGACCACCGGCCCGCTGCTGGAGCCGCCGCTGAGGACGATGCCCGCCGTGTCTATCTGAGAAGGCGTGGCCGTGTTGGCGATGCGGAAGCGCCAGGTAAACTGACGCCACAGCGGCGTGCTGGTGCTCGCGGCAGCCTCCGACCAGTTGTTGTAATCTGCCGAACCAAAAGCGGCGAATGAACTGCCCGGGCCGGTGAAGCCGCAGCACTGCTGCTCTCCCGGCGCGGTGGAGGTCAGCTCTGTCTGCGGCACGGTGTACTGCTGGTAGAGTCCGGGTGTGGCACCGGTGATGACCTGGAAGATCTGCGCGTTCGCACTGAGATCCCAGATGATCGAGGCAGCCGCCGTGCTGGCATTCGCCGCCCACACGGAGAGTTGGTACTCACGTCCTGCCTGCAATGCGCTGCTCCACGCGCCGCCGCCCGCCGGACGCAGGCTGACGGAGGAGCCGGTGCCCTGCAACAGCAGGTAGCGGCGGCCATGACGAGACTTGGCGCTCTCCACCCACGACACGCGCGAGGTGCCGCCCGCCAGCACCTGCACGCGCTGGATAGGCTCATTCAGGCCGCTGCTGCCATTCGCGCCACCGACCCATTGGAAGGCATTGATGCCCGCGCCAAAGCTGGTGCCGCCGCTGTTGTAGCCGAGCACCGCCGTGGCTGTGCCGGTGCTGTTGGGAAGCTGCTGGAACTCAAAGCTGGGATTGTCCAGCAGGTTGGTCGC
>Ga0247843_1001137_pt1 | contig 57014 bp, 65 predicted proteins | sample LaCruzMarch2017__FD_192420 | JGI IMG/M metagenome (GOLD analysis project Ga0247843, IMG submission 192420) | Freshwater microbial communities from meromictic Lake La Cruz, Castile-La Mancha, Spain - LaCruzMarch2017_8m | ecosystem: Environmental > Aquatic > Freshwater > Lake | place: Spain...
ACTGGATGGCTTATGGTTGTTTTTAACGGTGATGGATACGCTGGACCATTATTCGCTTTCCCAACTCGACCAGTTTAAACAGCGTGTTTATGCGTTTTGGGGAGGAAATGTGTAGATACCTATGATGAGTCTAAAGAGGCGCAACAGCTATATCAGTTTAAAGTTGCTTTATTTCCTTGTCAGGGTTAAATCCACGAAGCTGAAAGTTTTCGCCAAAATTCCAGAACGCATTAAAACGTGCACAAAAATTGTATGTTGATAAATTAAACTTTATGATTGCTCACTTTATGTTTTTTATCGTAACGCCCCATCTAAGGAGATAGTATGAAACTGATTACCGCGATTATTAAGCCGTTCAAAATGGATGACGTAAGGGAAGCCTTGTCAGAAATTGGTGTAACAGGTGTTACATCCACAGAAGTAAAGGGTTTTGGTCGCCAAAAAGGCCATACCGAATTGTATCGTGGTGCTGAATATGTGGTTGATTTCTTACCGAAAGTAAAATTAGAAATTGCCGTGGTGGATAGCATTGTTGATAAAGCCGTAGAAACCATCGTCAGATCAGCCAATACCGGAAAAATTGGTGACGGTAAAATTTTTGTCAGCAATTTAGAACAAGTCGTGCGTATCAGGACTGGTGAAACAGGCGAAGACGCTATTTAGTTATAAGCAGCTAATACTATTCTTTATTTTTGTGGCTATGGCTTGTCGATTGCTACTGATGTGCCGTCAGCAAGCCCTCAAAATACTGACCAGTAAATTTATTTTTGAATTTGTTTAAAAAAATATGGACAACACCCTAACCCAACTCGCCCAAGTTTTAGAAGACCGCAAACAGCAATCGGCTGATAAATCTTACGTAGCCAGTTTATACAGTAAAGGATTGGACACCATTTTGAAAAAAATTGGTGAAGAAGCGACGGAAACGGTGATTGCGGCAAAAAATGGCGATAAACAACAAATTATTTATGAAACCGCCGACCTCTGGTTTCATTGCATGGTGATGTTGGCGCAACAAGACTTGCATCCCGATGATGTTTTAGCAGAATTACAACGGCGTTTTGGTTTATCCGGATTGGATGAAAAAGCCCAGCGCCCCCACAAATAAATACAGGCACAACGGAGTTTACGATGGGTTTTAGCATTCCGCATTTATTGGTCGTTTTGGCGATAGTCATCGTGGTTTTTGGTACCAAACGTTTGCGTAATTTAGGTTCAGACTTAGGCGGGGCAATCAAAGGCTTCCGTTCGGCGATGAAAGAAGGCGAAGACGATAAAAAAATCACTGATGACGAAGACCAAGTGATTGATGGTGAAGTCACCGTTAAGAAAACCGATAAGGTTTAATGCCAATGTTTGAAGTTGGTTTTTCAGAATTGTGCATGGTCGGCTTGGTGGCTTTATTAGTCATCGGGCCGGAAAAATTGCCAAAAATGGCGCGTTTGGCTGGATTTTGGATAGGTAAGAGCCGTGCAGTAGTCGCCAATTTAAAAGCCGAAATCAATTCCGAACTACAGGCCGAAGAAATGCGCCAGTTGTTAAAATCTCAAGCCTCTCTGGAAGAGTTGCAGCAATTGCAAATGGAACTCAACCAAACCATTCACAGCGTCAAAGTCTCGGCAGAACTGCCAGATGGGCAAACCCCAGCCAATAATACCGATGAACAACACTGAGTTTGACGAATCCATAGGGCAATCGTTTATCAGCCATTTGGTGGAATTACGCGACCGCTTGCTATGGGTGATTGCCTGCGTATTGCTGATTTTTATTGGTTTAGCTTATTACGCCAATGAAATTTATAGCTTTTTAGCCGGGCCGTTATTACAGCATTTGCCCAAAAACAGCACCATGATTGCCATAGAAGTGGCATCACCGTTTTTTACCCCTTTTAAATTAGCGTTTTTTGTCGCCATTTTCATTTCTGTACCGTTTATTCTTTATCAATTCTGGGCATTTGTTGCCCCCGGATTGTACAAGCACGAACAACGGCTGATATTGCCTTTACTGATCGCCAGTACCTTGTTGTTCTACGGTGGCGTCGCCTTCGCGTATTATTTGGTTTTCCCCTTGGTATTCGGTTTCCTCACTGCCGCCGCGCCCGCTGGGGTGTCGGTAATGACCGATATATCGCAATATTTAGATTTTGTACTCGCCTTGTTTTTCGCCTTCGGCGTGTGTTTTGAAATCCCCATTTTCACCATCGTCTTGGTTTGGACTGGCTTGATTAGCCCGGCGGATTTGGCAGAAAAACGCCCGTATGTGATTGTTGGCGTGTTTGTTATCGCCATGTTTTTAACGCCACCAGATGCGATTTCTCAGACCTTATTGGCTGTCCCCATGTGGATGCTGTTTGAAGTCGGCTTATTGTTTTCCCGCTTGTTTGTGCCGAAAGACCAAGACGATGCTGCTGTTTTAAGCACTGTTCCCAGCACCGTAAAACAAGATAAAAGCGATAAGTTATCTAAGCACTAATCCGCAGCCTTTTATTAATTTCCCCGATAATTTCCCCAACAGGGTCTAGCGGCGGGTAATGCCAAGGCGTGTACGCCGCCGTCAAACTTTTCGCCGCACCATAATCCATCAATCGCCCGACAATTTCCCGATGGAAACATTCGGTCGCGGTATCGCTTAAGTCCACCAATAACGGCTTACCTGTAAACGCCGCTTCTGAACACATCGATAAAGAATCGCCAGTGACCACAAAAACATCGGCATGGGCAAGTAATGCTTGATAAAAATCACTGGCGATTTGTTGCCAATCAAAAAAAGTATGTGGGCAATCTGCTAAACCTTCCAACAAGGCCTTGAGGGCTACATCAGGTGTGCGACGGCTATTGGTGATGACTAAGTACGCACCTAATTCAGCACTCAGTTTTCTTACCCGTGCTGCCAACTGGCGGGCATGGTCGGCGGTGAAGCCATCGCAATAACGGGTATTACCACCAACCAGCAAGGCAATGATCGGTTTGGGCAGACTGTTGAAATAATTGGCATGTTGTTGTCCGGCGGCTTGCAAACTTTCTTGGGTCAACTGATGCGGTACGCCGGTAATGCGGATGATGTTATCGCCCGATAATTGTGGTGATACCACCAAATCATAATCGGCAAGGCGCGGATGGTGTTGTTCGGGCAGGATAGAGGCCAGATAAACAGTGAATAGTTGCTTATCAAATAAACCGCGTAAATCGGCGATTTCGGCAGTGGTTTCTTCGCCCGTACCGCTAATAATTAACAGCGGAGGCTGGCAGTCAGATTCGGCGTAGCGCTGTTGTAAGCTTTGTTGATAGTCGGCAAGATTACCAACGGGTAAAGGGATACGCTGGTAACCAAAGCCAAGGCGTTCGGCTAAGCCAATACGGGCGTGTAACTCTCCGGTATAAGTGCTATCAACCACCCATACCAGCGGTTTGTTATCGCTCATGAAGCCATTTCCTCGCTGATTGCTTGGGCAGCACGCGCGCCTTCTGCAAGGGCATTTACCACCGATTGGTGCTCAGCATTTGCGGCATCACCAATGGCGTAAACGTGCTTGATAGAAGTCTGGCTGGCGTTATTGGTTTGGATATAGCCCTTGGTTTTATTTATGCCAGCGAAGGCCGCAAATGCCTGAAGAAAATCGGTGTTGGCGGCAAAACCTAAGCGGGCGAAAACATAGTCAGCAGTTAATGATTCTCCGCTGTTTAAGGTAATCATGATGCTGTCGCCAATTTGCTGAAAAGCGGCTATCCCTGTGCCTAAATGCTCGACGATGCTGCCGTGCTTGCTGAGTTCAAGCACGTCTCGGCGGATGGTGGCGCGGGCTTTGGGTTGGTTGCGTATCAATAAATGCACTTTCGCGCCCGCTAAAGCCGCATCTTTGGCGGTAAAGTGAGCGTTATCACCACCGCCAACAACTAACACGGTTTTGCCTGCTAAATCCGCTAGTTTTTCGATATGGTCGGTGGGGTAAAAGCCGATGCCAGTGGTTGTGGAAAAACCTGGCGTATCGGTAAACATTTCCGCACCGACTACCCGCGCACCCGTAGCAATCACCACAGCATTTGCGGCAATGGTCTTCTGATCGCCTTGGTAATTCAGGGAAATACTAAAACCATTGTCTGCACAGGCAATCTGGCGTAATTCCACATTGCACAGACAGGTGATGTTTTCTTGAGAGATATGCGCCGCGTATTGTTGCGCCAATGCTGCGCTGGTTTGATTAGGATGGCCTAATACCCAGCGGTTAAGTCGCTGAAGATGGCGTAATTGCCCACCTAATTCAGCCTGTTGTTCGATGATAATCGGCGTATAGCCCAATTGTTTTAGCCACAATGCACACGACATCCCAGCTACGCCGCCGCCGATAATGCCGATTGTTGTTGGTTTATCGGAAAGCATATCCATAAGGCAGTCTGTTGGCGGGTAGATAAAATGATTCTACAGGGTAATTTTGAAAAATTGCAGAATTGCTGGTGAATACACAAGCTAAATCAATGTACCGGAATTTTTTTGCCAAGCAAATGGCGGGCAGGATGCCCGCGCTCCCTCTTATTAATCACCGAAAATCTGACTGTTTGAAGTAAAAACGCTGGAGTCCAAAACATGTTTTGGACTCCAGTAATTTGGCATGTTGACTTACACAAACCCTAAAAACTTATCCGCCATTGCCGTAAATCTGTTTTCGGCAGGTCTTGCCACATTTGCGCGTAGGATTTTTTTAGCAACGGATGGATTAGTAACGGAGCAATTTCTGCCAAAGGCTGCAACACAAACGCATAGTTTTCTATATCGTCGCGGGGAATTTTTACGTGACTGTCTTGGATAATGGCGTCGCCAAATAACAGCAAGTCTAAATCCAAACTCCGCGCGGAAAATTTTTTGCTGTCTTGGCTACGTCCGTGGGCAAATTCCAGTTGCCGTAATTGTGTGGCGACGGTGTAGGCATCGTCTTCAGAATGAAACCCAACGACTAAATTGTAAAAAGCATCGCCAGTAAATCCAACGGGGTCGGATTCGTACACGCTAGAAATGCTCAGTGTGCCGAATAATTGCTGTAAATCAATTAAGCCTTGGCGGATGTGCTGTTCGCGGTCGATATTGCTGCCGATGCTGATAAAACCCAGCGTCATTGGCTTTTGCTGCCACGCTCGATGCTGATACCAACATCAATGCCTTGGCCTATTGCGCCTTTTTTGTTGAGGGTGATTTTTACCCAAGGCACATTGAATTCGTTGCGGATTAATTCAGCGATTTCATGGATCAGCCGCTCAACCAGTAAGCATTCGCTGGCTTTAACAAAACTGATAATGCGGTCAGAAACGGTTTTGTAATCTAGCGCGTATTGTATGTCGTCTGTTTCTGCGGCTTTTTGGATGTCAAAAGCCATTTCAATATCCAAGATAATCGTTTGCCGTTGTTGCCGTTCCCAATCGTAAATGCCAATGACGGTATCGATTGCCAATCCGCCTAAAAAAATAATGTCCATGCTTAGTTTCCGGTTATGATGTTGCAATTTTTTTTGGCAAGTATCAGGGAAACACGGCTTGCTTACAAGCTTTGCATGTATGAGGTTTTACAATGATTGAGTGGTTGTTTGTTCCGGCGGCTTATTTGATAGGCTCAATTTCCAGCGCGATTATCGTTTGCCGTTTGATGGGGTTGCCAGATCCGCGCGAGCAAGGTTCAGGTAATCCTGGCGCAACCAATGTGTTGCGGATAGGCGGTAAAAAAGCCGCTGGCATTACTTTATTAGGCGATATGTTGAAAGGCGTGTTGCCAGTTTATCTGGCTAATGTGTTGCAAATGCCCGTTGAAGTGATGGCGTTAACTGGTTTGGCGGCATTTTTCGGGCATTTATATCCGGTATTTTTTGACTTTAAAGGCGGTAAAGGCGTAGCGACTTCAGTGGGGGTTATGCTGGGGTTTTCTTGGTTGTTAGGCTTGTCAGTAATGGCGACTTGGTTATTTATTTATAAAGTCGGCAAGATTTCTTCGTTATCGGCGTTAATCGCCTCGGTGCTGTCGTCAGTGTACGCGTGGTTTATTATGAAAGACGAAACCATTGTTATGGCTTGTGTGTTGATGACGGTGGTTTTGTTATGGCGGCATAAAAGTAATATCCAGCGTTTAATTAGCGGTGAAGAAGCGTAATTACTCCACTTCGCTGCTGTCCAGCGCGACTTTATCGTAAACCTCCGCTAGGCTCAGTTGGCAACCTATGCTCTCCAAGGAAATGGTGCTTTCTAATCCCGCCGCTTCCGTCAATAACCAAGCATCGCCTTGGCGCACAAAACGTTCAATGCTGGCTTGATCTTGGGCTACCAACAGGTACTCCTGCAAGCTGGCTATTTTACGGTAATGGTTAAACTTACCCCCACGGTCGTAGGCTTCTGTTGAAGGCGATAAGATTTCAATCAACAACGTCGGGTTTAGTAAGGTATCCAGATAAGTGTCTTCAAATTCCGGTTTGCCACAGACTACCGAAACATCGGGGTAATAATAGCTGTGTGCTTGCGCCGCCTTCACCCGCATAGCGCCCAAATAAGCTTCACAAGGGCGTTTTTTAAGTTGGTTACTGAGTTCTCTGGCGATATTCACCGCGACCAAATTGTGCTTTCGGCTTGCACCCGTCATGGCAAAAATTTGCCCGTCGCAAAACTCATTTTTATATGGCGCATTGCGTTCTAAGGCCAAATATTCTTCTGCGGTGTAAATTTTTGGGCTAAGGACATTGGACATGCTGGCCTCATCGGGATATACGGTAAGTCTTTATAGTATAAAGCCAATCTGTTTCTTACTTGGTATCTGATGTTACGCAGACGATTACTGCGGTTTGAAATTAATTATGCTGAGTCGCTATCGCGACAGTTTTTCTAATCGGGTTCTCGCACCCGAAGGCGAGCTACTTTCTTTTGCGCCGCCAAAAGAAAGTAGCCAAAGAAAAGGCGGCCCGATTGCCGCTCATGTCTTGCGCTCCTCGCATTTGTCGGGGGACGGCAGAATGGGCTTCCTGCCCATCTGCCGCCGTGCGGCATCCATGCCGCACCCCTTCGGGCTGTTCCCGACAAATACTCCGGTGCTCGACGCGGCAAACGGGAGAAAAGCGCGTTACTGCGTAACATCAGTTGGTATTTACAAGTAGTTGATTTCATCACTTGCTGGCAATAACGCAACGTCGCTAAAAATTGCCGAAAAATCAGCATAGTTTTTACAATTTGCTATTTTAGATTTTTGCATAGTGGCAATATGCAAAAAGCATTGCATTTTGCAAAGGAATGGTATTTTTAAAATCGCTTATAAAATCACAAGTTATTGTTTTTATATGTTTTTATAAGTTGGCAAGGTAGTTGCTTTATAGCTAGTAACTTGTCCATTGTAAGCAATGGATGATTGTTTAATTCCCCCCTCTTCGAACCCATTGGAGACAATTTATGAAAAATAACTATCAACAACTATTTAAAACAGGGTTGTTAGTCGCTGGTGCCATGTTGGCTATTCCTGCACACGCAGCGGAATGGCAGTATTTTGGCGCTTACGACGCAAACACTGGCGTACCTAAAGTGATGACCGATTTCAAGAGCAAATTGCCGTCTGATTTGTTGTCCCGGGTGATTAAAAAATTACCCGAAGGCTTAAACATCAACAAAAATCCAGAAAAATTATTAACAGATGATTTAGGTGCCAATCTTTATTTAGTGAAAGATGCCAAGGTGACCGTCGCTTTTGTAAGCGAAGGCGCTGGCTATCAAAACGCCTTAGGTTTTTTTAAATTTAAAGCGGAAGACTTACCAAACCAAGGCCAAACCCTAGATAAAATTATTTTTCCTAATGTCTCAGAGCCGTATTTAAAATTCGGTAACGCCGTGGAATTGGGGGCTTTTAAAGCCGGTGAAGCAATTGGTTTTACCTTAGTGGCAGATGGTTGGAAATCCAATTTACGCAAAGTTAATCCCAACCAATCCAAAGATTGGATCTTCCGTACCATTAAACGTCTCAACCCAGAAGTCGATGACATCAACAATTATCGGGCGCATACCGTATTGCTTTCCAGCCCACAAGATGAATTGTTGGTTTTAGGCCTTGAAGACATTAACCGTACCCCAGGCTTCGGCAGTGACAACGATTTTAATGATGCCATTATCGCTATCCACGTCACCCCATTTAGCGCGATAGACAGAAGCCAATTGAATGACCTGACACCTAAAGCTGATTTGAATAAAACTGATACCGATAAGGATGGTGTACCTGATTATTTGGATGCTTTCCCTAAAGACCCAGCACGTTCAGCGCAACGTTTTTATCCAAGCGCCAACGGTTACGGCAAATTGGCCTTTGAAGACCAATGGCCAATTAAAGGCGACTATGATTTGAATGATGTGGTGGTCAATTACCGTTCCATCGAAACCTTGAACGCCAAAGGCCAAGTGACCGATGTCGATATGATTTACGAAATGGTTGCCCGTGGCGGTGATTACCAAAGAGGCTTTGGTGTGCATTTGCCTGGAATTAGCAAAGACGACATTTTATTGACCAATACTGATGGTACGGCTGCAAGCACTTTATTAAAAGATGACCAAGCGGCGGTTGCCTTAAAACCAGAAGACAAGCAACGGGAAGCGGTGTTTATTGTTACCCCGAATGTAAAGGCGATTACTACCACAGGCAAAACCTATCCATGCAGTTTCTTTAATACATGGAACCAATGCCCAACCTTGACTGCACCACGGTTTACTGCCCATATCACCTTTAAAACACCAAAGGCGACAATGGCGAAATCCCCTTACAACCCATTTATTTTTTCTACTATCCAACGTGGTAAAGAAACCCATTTAGTGGATTTACCGCCGACCGATTTGGCGGATCCAAAATTGTTTGGTACTCAAGATGATGCCTCAGACCCTAGCAAAAAATCGTATTACAGTACCCCAGGCAATTTACCATGGGCTTTAGATATTCCTTCTAACTGGCAGTATCCTTCAGAAAAACAAGATATTACTAACGCTTACGGACAGTTTAAAGCTTGGGCAGAAAGTAAAGGCACAGTAAATACTTCTTGGTATTTAAACCCAACTAACAAAAGCTATTTGTACGTACCTAAATAAAGGAGCAACTTACTATGAACAAGCAAACTAATTTATTCGCCCTAGCTTTGTTGGTCGCCTTTGGCTTTATGGCAACCCCAGTATTAGCCGATATTGACGAGTTGAATGTCGACAATACATTCAGTTACGGCACAAGCCAAACCATCACTGTAAAAGTAACTGTAAGAACGCCAGTTCCCGATACTACTGGATTGACTTTTTATAGCATTGGCCCTGATGGCTTGACACAACTGGATAGCCGTGTTGTAGATAACACTGGTCGCTATACTGGCACTTTAACCATCCCAGCAAATGCAACCAATGTCATGGCTAAATCCCGCTGGCTGGATAGCTTTATAAAACTGAATTTACAAATTAAAAATCAAGTAGCTACAGCAATATTTACCCACCAGTAAGCCATTACATGAGGCGGTGCAATGCCGTCTCATAACTGTTTCTTTAAACAGGAATCCAAAACCTATTTTGGATTACTACCTCAAAAACTTTCCGCCCTAGCATCATCCCTGATTTGCCCTTGCTCGATAAAGACAATGTGATCGGTCAAGAATTGGATTTCTGCCAACGAATGGCTGACATACAACATGGGCAAATGCAATTCATCACGGACTCGCAACAAAAACGGCAAGATTTGTTGTTTCAGCCGCTCATCCAGTGCCGCCATCGGCTCATCCAGTAATAGCAACCGAGGGTTGGATAATAACGCCCGCCCCAAAGCCACCCGCTGTTTCTCACCGCCAGACAATTGTTGCGGATTTTTTGCCAATAAATGGCTGATTTCCAACAACGCTACCACGTCATCTAAAACAATCGTTTGCGGTTTGCCAGAAAGGCGGCGATAACCGTAAAGCAAATTATTTTTAACGGACAGGTGCGGAAACAACAGCGCATCTTGAAATACATAACCGATGCCGCGTTGGTGTGGCGGTAGGTTTAACCGTTGGCTGGAATCGTACAAAACCGCATCGCCGATACGGATATAACCTTGTTGGGGCTTCACTAAACCAGCGATGATTTGCAATAAACTGGATTTGCCAGCACCCGATGGCCCAAATAATCCGGTGACCAACATATCGCTTTGGATGCTGGCAGCAAGCCTAAACGCACCGCGTTGCAACACAATATTGACATCAATCATGGTGTTTACCTTGTTGCTTAAGCAGTTTACGGTTAAGCATTTCGCTGGCGGCAAGAGCGAATAAGGCGAGCAGCAAAGATAAAGTCACCATACGCGCCGCGACATCATCGCCACCCGGCGATTGGGTGGCAGTGTAAATGGCTAAGGGCAGGGTGCGGGTTTCACCTTCAATATTGCCGACAAAAGTAATAGTCGCGCCAAATTCCCCTAAGCTACGGCTAAAGCCCAACACCGTGCCTACCAAAATACCCGGTGCCGCTAAGGGCAGGGTGATGGTGCAGAACACCCGCAACGGCGTTGCCCCTAGGGTTTTCGCTGCGTGTTCCAAACGTTGGTCAATTGCGGTTATTGATAAACGTATCGAACGCACCATCAAGGGAAACGCCATCACCATCGATGCCAACACCGCGCCTTTCCAATTAAATGCAAAGCTGATGCCGAAATGCTGATACAGGTATTTGCCAACCAAGCCGTTATGCCCAAAGCACAGCAACAGCAGATAGCCCGGTACAATCGGCGGCAACACCAGTGGCAAGTGGATCAGGCCATCTACCAAGGCTTTACCCATAAATTCAAACCGCGCTAATAGCCAACCGAAAAATACCGCAACCGGGCAACTCAGCGCGGTACTCCAGGCGGCAATTTTTAAAGACAGCGCCAACGCGGCTAATTCGGCTTCGCTAAGTTCAAACATAGGAATTACGGGGTTAAGCGCTTAAAACCGTATTTTTTAAAGATACTGGCGGCTTCGGCGCTTTGCAGATAAGTAAAATAAGCCTTGGCTTCTGGCGCTTGGCTGACTAAAGCCATAGGGTAAATAATGGCGGCGTGGCTGTCTTCTGGGAAGAGGGCGACCACCTCCACTTTTTTACTGATGTCGGCATCGGTGCCGTAAACAATCCCCGCCTCACATTCGCCACTTTCGACAAACGCCAAGGCGCTACGGACATCTTCAGCTCCCACCACGCGAGCTTTGATGGCATCCCATAATCCCAAGTTTTGTAAGGCTTCTTTTGCGTACTTGCCTACGGGTACAGTTTCAGTTTCGCCAGTACACAAGTTGCCCATGAATGCGTTTGCCAAGTTGCCGCCTTTAACTAACGCGGCTTTAAAGGCTTTACCTTTCGGGGCAATCAACACCAAGCTATTGCCCAGTAATTGCACGCGGCTGTTCCCATCAATTTTGCCTTTCTCGTATAAATAATCCATCCACTTTAAATCCGCAGAAATAAAAATATCTGCGGGTAAGCCGTTTTCGATTTGCTTGGCTAAGGTAGATGAAGACGCGAACGAGGTTTTTATCGTGGTTGCGGTTTTGGCTTGATAACTTTTGTTGATGTCGGTTAGCGCATCGTTAAGGCTAGCGGCAGCTAATACGGTAAGGTCAGCGCTTGCCTGGTTGGGAATGACGAGTAAGAAGGATGACAAAATCAGGATTGAGAATTTGCGTAACATAAAACCGCCTGCTGGAAGTAAGAGAAAAAAATCTGCTAAACGTTATTACCTTTTGTATACTGCGTTTGGGTTGGGTATTTGTCAAGTCGCTGTAGTTGATGAAATGAATTTAAATAACTGGTGTTACGCAGACAATTTCTGCGGTTTGATATTAATTAAGCTGAGTCGCTATCGCGACAGTTTTTCTAATCGGGTTCTCGCACCCGAAGGCGAGTTACTTTCTTTTGCTCCGCCAAAAGCAAGTAACCAAAGAAAAGGCGGCCCGGTTACCGCTCATGTCTTGCGCTCCTCGTATTTGTCGGGGGACGGCAAAAGGGGCTTCCTGCCCCTTTGCCGCCGTGCGGCATCCATGCCGCACCCCTTTCGGGCTATTCCCGACAAATACTCCGGTGCTCGACGCGGTAAACGGGTGAAAACGCGTTACTGCGTAACGTAAGTTAGATAATTTGGCCTAAATTTTGTAAAGATAACTACAGCAAGCCTTGTGCCAGTCAGCTTCGCTATGGTAATAGCTATATAGAGCTTGGTTTTTACGCTGATAGGCTGCACAACAATTGTCGTTAATCTGACAATTTGTCTGATAACCACATAAAAGTGGCAGTTATTCAGCGTTTAAAATCGGATTTTGTCGGAAGAATTAGCCAGCTTTTTTCTGGCAAATTAGTTTTTTAATCTCTTAAAGGGGGAATGATGGATAGCAAACAAGCATTAATGGTTTTGGGGGGCATGGGGTTTTTGCTGGCAGGAGAAAGCCAGGCCATGACGATGGAAGAGCGCATGATCGCGATGGAGAAAAAAATGGCGCAGCTTGAAAATAAGCTAGCCACTTCCGAGCAGGAAAACCAGCGCTTGAAAGCGACTTTAGGAACGGTTACGCCGCCGAAGCCAGAAGCGGCAAGCCAACAGGCCATTAAAGCGGTTGATGATAAATTGGCGGTTTTAACCAAACGGGTCGATACCGATAAAAAAGCCGCGACTGAAGCCGCTAAACAAGCCCCGAAAATCAGCGTCTCCACCAAAGGCGTTAACTTTAAATCGGCAGATGAAAATTATCAGTTGAATTTGCGTGGTTACGCCCAAGCCGATGGCAATTATTTCATTGAAGATAACCAAACCAATATTGCCGACAATTTCAATATCCGCCGGGTTAGGTTAACACTGGATGGTACGCTATTTAAAAACGTGGATTTCCGCATAGCGCCCGACTTTGCTGGCAGCCGCTTGCAATTGTTTGATGCTTTCATCGACTTGCATTACTTCACTTCAGCCAGCTTGATGGCAGGTAAATTCCGCCAACCCGTGAGTTTGGAGCGGATGCAGACTGCGCCGAACCTGACCTTTATCGAACGCGCTTATCCCGCCACGATGGCACCTAACCGTGATCTTGGTTTTATGCTGCACGGTGCATTTGCTTATCCCGGCTATAAAGTGCAGTACGCACCGCAACCTACCTTTAAAGAATTCTTGAGTTATGAAGTTGGGGTATTTAATGGCGTGCGTGATTCCCAGGCTGTTAATAATGCGGATAATGAAAGTGATAGCGCTCTATATAAAGACAATAAAGAACTGGCGGCAAGAGTGTTCTCGCATCCATTTAGCCACAGCGGATCTGCTTTGGAAGGATTAGGGATTGGCGTTGCCGGTACTTGGGGACAACCGAAAGATAATCCGCTAAATAGCCTTACCAGCAGTTCTGGCAGACAGCGGATTGTCAGTTATGGCGCGACCACCACGGCAACGGGCGAGAGCTACCGTATTTATCCGCAAATGTACTGGTACTGGAAATCATTCGGCATGATGGGTGAATACTTGTTGTCATCCCAACATTTACATAACGGTAACGGGCCATCGGTCAGACAAGAAAATAGCGCGTGGCATGTCAATATGTCTTATGTGCTGACGGGCGAAAACAATAGCTTTTTCGGCGTAAAACCAACCCAAGTGTTTGATCCGGTAAAAGGTACTTGGGGAGCATTGTTGGTAGCGGCACGTTGGTCTGAGATGGATATTGACGGCTCTACATTTAGCAATGGTTTTGCCAGTTTGAATAACTCAGTCAGCCATGCCAGTTCATGGACTATCGGCTTGAATTGGTATTTGTACGATAACGTCAAAATTATGGCGGATTATGAACAAACCCAATTCCTCGGTGGCGCGGCGGGTAATGCCAACCGTCCGGATGAGCGGGTATTTTTGTCACGATTGCAAATGGCGTTTTAATTATGGCTGACGCGCCCCAATTAGCTTTACTGGACGGTGAGATACGCTTGCTTGGCGGCTTGGGCCAGCGATTATTCCGGCTGCTCGCCGCGATAGACAGCGCCGGATCAATCAATCAAGCCGCCCGTGAAGTCGGGCTTACTTACAAGGGCGCATGGGAAATGATTGAGCGGGCGAATAATCTCGCCCCGCAGTTATTAGTAAAAACCGCTGTTGGCGGCAAGCAAGGTGGCGGTACTTGTTTGTCGCCTTTAGGCAAAGCTTTGCTGCAATTGTTTGTTGAATTGGAACAAGAGCACCAGCAATTCTTGCAAGACATCAACAACCGATTGTCCACTAATCAAAGCATTTTAATTTTATTAAAGAGGTTGACCATGAAATCCAGTGCGCGTAACCAGTTTTTTGGCACGGTGACGGAAGTCTCAATAGGCGCGGTTAATGCCACTGTGGTTTTGACTTTAAAAGGTGGCGAAAGCTTGGTAGCGAGTGTCACTAAAGAATCAGTTGAGACTTTGGATATTAAAGTAGGTATCGATGCCGTTGCCTTGATAAAAGCCCCGCAAGTGATTTTAGTGACGGATTTTGGTGGCTACCGTGTTTCTGCGCGTAACCAATTACAAGGGGTTGTCACGCGCATTCATCAAGGCGATGTCAATGCCGATGTTGTGTTGGAATTGCCGGGCGGTGATTCAGTCGCATCAACCTTAACTAATGATAGCGTTGTCAATTTGGGATTGGCTGTGGGGAGTTCTGCAACCGCAATCTTTAAAGCAGGTGCGGTGGTATTGGCTGTGGCGATGAATTGAGCGGTCAATCCTGTTTTAATGCGCCGTAGGGGCGGACGGCTGTCCGCCTTTTTTAGAACCCGTACAAAAAATCGCTCTGGCTAGGCGAGCAGCCGCTCGCCCCTACGAAAACAATATATTCTGAACGGTCAAGTTTTCGATTTTTTGGGGGTAGGGTACGCTGTGCGTACCATTAAATAATCATCATAAATTCAATGTAATAGCTACGCACAGCGTACCCTACTGATAATGGTAAAAGCTGAAAAATTGACCGTTTAAACTATGCCGACAATTCAACATTAGCGTACAACTAACTCACGTCCTGATAAGGCTGGTTTTTTTATTCGAAAAGGGTATTATCCGACTTCACCTACAACAAAAATTACAATAATTAGGAGGAGGAATCATGGGTGGTGTTATTGAATTATTCATCGTTATGTTGGTTATCGCAGGGGCGGCTTTTGTGCCGTTGGGGTATTTTATTTATAAATATCAGAAAGATAATGCCCAACCATTTGGTGAAACCGAGCCGCATGGCGATAGCCCGTCAGCCGTCAATGATTTTGCAGAAAAAGTCATTGCGATGGTGAAATCTAAAGTAGCCAAAAAGCCAGAAAATTCTGAGGCGGGTTAGTTGTTAAACCTTTCAGGTCTTTAAGGCCTGAAAGGTTTTAATGTCTGGAAACTTATGAGGTCGTCAAAGCATTCAATTGTGGAATAAAAAACAGGTTTTTTACGAAATAAAATTATAAAATCAGAGTGTTACAGAATTAATGCTTTCACAGTCTCAGACAAAATCAAAAAAGCTGCAGCGATGCGGCTTTTTTATTGCCTCAGCTTTCTTTACAGGTGGCGCAAGCGGTATTTCGCTTCAAACGCATACTATTAAATTCCATCGTCAAGCCATCAATCAGTAACAATCGGCCTGTTAACGTTGTGCCAATGCCAATAATTAATTTCATTGCCTCAAGTGCTTGAATACTGCCGACGATACCTGTGATTGGCGCAATTACCCCGTTGGTGGCGCAATTCATCGGCTCGTCGCCATCGTTTTGGTAAAGGCAGTTGTAACAAGGGCTGTTGTCAACGCCGGGTGTAAACACCGCCACTTGGCCTTCAAAGCGGATTGCCGCACCAGAAACTAAGGGCGTTTTTTGTTTTACGCAGGCGGCATTTACCGCAAATCGGGTACTAAAGTTATCGCAGCAATCGATCACGACATCGGCGTTTTTTACAGCTAAATCAAGCGCCTCGCCCGCCAAGCGTTGTTTAACGGCAAGCACATTAATATCTGGATTTAAGGCTTTAAGCGTTTGCTCGCTTGAAATTGCTTTATCCATCCCTATATCTACCGTGCGATGGGCAATTTGTCTTTGTAGATTGGATAAGTCCACCACGTCATCATCATAAATAGTGATATTGCCAACGCCAGCGGCAGCTAAGTACATGGCGGTAGGCGAGCCTAGGCCGCCCGCGCCAATAATCAGTACCTTAGCGGCGAGCAGTTTTTGTTGGCCACTAATATCGCAAAGCGGCAGCATAATTTGACGGCTATAACGTAATAACTGGTTGTCGTTCATTTTTGTGGTTGTCGGTAATGGTGATGCAAGGTCGGGATGATGCCAAAGAACTTGACAGACTGCAAAAGCTGATTATTATTGGCACTCATTGCTGGTGAGTGCTAATGGTTTTTTTGAGTTCAACCTTTAAATTGTTTAAACAGGAGATATAAATGAACATCCGTCCGTTACATGACAGAGTGATTGTCAAACGTGTTGAAGAAGAAACTACTACTGCTAGCGGCATCGTATTGGCGAGTTCTGCGGTTGAAAAACCAAGCCAAGGCATCGTTTTGGCTGTTGGCGCAGGCAAACCATTAGATAACGGCACTGTCCGCGCGTTGGAAGTTAAAGTCGGCGATAAAGTACTGTTCGGCAAATACGCAGGCAACGAAGTGAAAGTTGACGGTGAAGAAGTCATCGTGATGCGTGAAGAAGACATCTTAGGCATCTTAGCTTAACCCTAAGCCAAACCACGCTTTATCATTAAAAAACAAACAAATTCAGGATAAAAAAAATGGCAGCAAAAGACGTATTATTTGGTGATGACGCACGTGTCCGTATGGCGCGTGGTGTAAACATCTTAGCAAACGCAGTGAAAGTAACTTTGGGCCCTAAAGGCCGTAACGCCATCTTAGACAAAAGCTTTGGCGCACCAACAATCACTAAAGACGGCGTTTCAGTCGCAAAAGAAATCGAATTGAAAGACAAATTCGAAAACATGGGCGCACAAATGGTGAAAGAAGTTTCTTCAAAAACTTCTGACGTTGCTGGCGACGGCACAACTACAGCAACCGTTTTGGCACAATCTATCGTAAACGAAGGTTTGAAAGCCGTTGCCGCTGGCATGAACCCAATGGACTTGAAACGCGGTATTGATTTAGCCGTGACTAAAGCCGTTGAAGCCGTTGTTGCTTCTGCAACCCCTTGCACTGACAACAAAGCGATTGCCCAAGTCGGTACAATCTCTGCCAACTCTGACGCATCTGTCGGCGACATCATTGCAGAAGCGATGGAAAAAGTCGGTAAAGAAGGCGTTATCACGGTTGAAGAAGGTTCAGGTTTGGACAATTCTTTAGACGTGGTTGAAGGTATGCAATTCGACCGTGGCTATTTGTCACCATACTTCATCAACAAACAAGAAAACATGAGCGTCGAACTCGACGACCCAATGATCTTGATTTACGACAAAAAAATCTCCAACATCCGCGAATTGTTACCAATCTTGGAAGGCGTTGCAAAATCAGGCCGTCCATTATTGATTATCGCTGAAGACGTTGAAGGCGAAGCCTTAGCAACATTGGTCGTTAACACCATGCGCGGCATCTTGAAAGTCTGCGCGGTTAAAGCCCCAGGTTTCGGCGATCGTCGTAAAGCTATGTTGGAAGACATCGCGGTATTGACTGGCGGTACAGTGATTTCTGAAGAAGTGGGTTTGACTTTAGAAAAAGCCGAATTGGATCAATTAGGTACAGCGAAGAAAATCCAAATCACCAAAGAAAACACTACCATCATTGATGGCGCTGGTTCAGAAGACCAAATCAAAGGCCGCGTTGCGCAAATCCGCGCTCAAGCTGAAGACGCGACTTCTGACTACGACAAAGAAAAATTGCAAGAACGTCTGGCTAAATTGGCTGGCGGTGTTGCCGTGATTAAAGTTGGCGCAGCCACTGAAATCGAAATGAAAGAAAAGAAAGCCCGCGTAGAAGACGCGCTGCATTCAACCCGCGCTGCGGTTGAAGAAGGCGTGGTTGCTGGCGGCGGTACTGCGCTGGTTCGTGCCTTGTCTGCACTGGAAGGTTTGGAAGGTGCAAACCACGACCAAACTGTCGGCGTAAACATCCTGCGTCGCGCCATGGAAGAGCCATTACGTCAAATCGTTGCTAACGCTGGCGACGAGCCGTCTGTTGTCTTCAACGAAGTCAAAAAAGGCACTGGCAGCTACGGCTACAACGCTGCAACTGGCGTTTACGGCGACATGATCGAAATGGGTATCCTTGATCCTGCGAAAGTGACACGTACTGCACTGCAAAACGCAGCGTCTGTTGCTGGCCTGATGCTGACTACTGAAGTTATGATTGCTGATGCACCTAGCGACGACAAAGCTGGCGGAATGCCAGACATGGGTGGCATGGGCGGAATGGGTGGTATGGGCGGCATGATTTAAATCATGTTGTCTTGAAGCCTTTGGCTTTAAGCGCTTTGCTTTGAAAATGAGAAGCCTCGGTTGTTTTTGCAATCGGGGCTTTTTATTGAAAATTCTTACGAACTAAAAATTTTTGCGCTCTGGACAACAAGGTGCTGCTTTCCAATAATTCATGCTTGGATGAATAAAATTTAAAAGTGAATTGTTTGATCGTATCGTCCAGTTCTTTATCGCTTAGCGTAAAGAATGAGTCTCTCTGAAAAGAATCGCCATTAAAATAGGATTTAACATAACGCTCAGAATTGAGACCATTGCAAAGCAGTAAATCAAATAAAACATAGCCTTTAAATTTTTTTCGTGCGAGTTCTCTCGCTATGTCAGATAGATATTCTTCTGGGCGCGAATAATCTACAGAAAAGCTCACATATTTGTAAGGCTCTCCGTTAAATGCTGTTAATTGATATTGCTTTTTCATAAATCACCTCATGTTGTTATCGAGGTATAAGTCTCTTCTATAATCTCAGTTATTTTTTTGATGATACTGTCAGCGTCGTGCCTGCTTGAAAGAATTCTAGTCGTTTCTGGTATTCCATCTGTATGGAATAAGCCATGCCTTTGACTCTTGTAATATTTATAGGATTTTTCTATAGCACGACATACATTCAAGTCGCAGCAAGCCTTTATATTCGGCTTTAACTCAAAGTCATTTGGCGATTTTATCTGGAAATGCTCGCCAAACCCTTTGTTATCGATCGTAATGCCTATCTGGGTTGAAAAAAGAAGTTTAATGTAACCCTCCAGACCTCTTAATGCCGGAAAAGCAAAACAACTATAATCGCTTAATTCAATAGTTAATTTTCTTAAAGCCAATGCTGGGGAAATGATTGATACAAGCTTGTTGCCAATAAAACCGTAAGCTGCCGGCATCAATATTTCTAACTCAGAAACTACTTCAGATACAGTAATGTCAACTTGTATTACTTTTAGTTGTGACTCGATAATCTCTTTATAATCAAAAAGCTCTGACAAAATTTCAATTGTTTCGCTGTAAAGTAACAGCGGCTTTCCTTGAATCTGTAATTTTTGGGTGCTAAATAAATTAAAGGACAAAACGTCCCCTTGTTTTCCGGTTACTTTATACTGTTGTCCGTGCTGTATTGAAATGGCCTCAGAAACGGACGCATTACATTCATCCTTCAAAAACTCCAAAATCAATTGAAATTTTTCATTTGTTACCGCATTTATAGACAAAGATGGTCTTGCTGCGCCGCTTGCCAAAGTGCATTTTTCTTTTAGATACTCAGCAATAGCCAAAGATAGAGCCTGATTTTTTCCAACTTTGTAGTTTAATGTTGTCGATCCATCTTTATTTCGGTAAATATGCAACAACGCAGCATCTTTACCAGGAACCGATAAAGTATATTCAATAAACTTCTCTTTTTCTTGAGGAGTAATACTTATGCCAACCTCGAAATTGCTTAAAGCTGGTTCTATCAACTCTCTATTTAAGCTAAGGCCTTTAAAACTCATGTGCTTTTTTCCAAAATTTTTATTACTTTCTGATGATTTTATCATCAATATGCAAGAAAAATTTAAATTAAGCTGTGTGGGCAAACAGCTTTATCGTTTGTCCACCTTTGCCGATAAAAACGGTGGGCAGAAAAGCGCTGCCCACCCTACGTGATGACCTATCCTCTCAGCGTTTTGGGTTGAATCTCGGCAAGGTTTAATCCACACCGTATGACCATAAAATATAATAATCAAAGTGCGTTGTGCCGTGTTTGTATTCAAAGCCGCGAAGCCTTAAACGCCGACAGCCGGAAACTGCTACAATTTAGCTCTTCCAAAGTCGACACCGTATCCGTGCAAACCGAACCCCAAATCCAAAACTATAGCTGGAAGCACATTTTTAAAATTGCTTTAGGGCATAAGAAGCAATTGCTTTCTGCCCATTTCGTGGCAATTTTGGCGACGATTGCCAGTGTACCTGTGCCTTTGCTGATGCCGTTGTTGGTCGATGAGGTGTTATTAAAAAAGCCTGGCGCGGTGACGGCGGCTATCAACCAGTTTGCGCCGCTTGAATGGCAACAACCTATCTTGTATATCTCTGTGGTGTTGATTGCCAGTGTGTTATTGCGGTTAATCGCCATTGTTTTCAACATTATCCAATCGCGGCAATTTTCTTTAATTTCTAAAGATATAGTTTTCCGTATCCGTAAAAGCCTGATCGGGCATTTACAAACTATTTCCATGAACGAATATGAAACCTTGGGGACAGGCACGGTGGTGACCCATCTGGTCACTGATTTGGATACTTTGGATAATTTCATTGGCAATACCGTCAGTAAGCTGTTGATTGCGGTACTTACCATTTTTGGTACGGCGGTGATTTTATTGTGGATGCACTGGCAATTGGGGCTGTTCATCATGCTATTAAACCCAGTGGTGATTTATTTTACCCGAGTGGTTGGTACTAAGGTTAAGGACTTGAAAGCCAAGGAAAATGCCGCTTATGAGGTGTTTCAGCAGGCGTTAACTGAAACCTTGGAGGCTATTCAGCAAATCCGCGCCAGTAACCGGGAACGCTATTATTGTCGGCAGTTGATTGACTCTGCCTTGACGGTAAAAACCCAATCTACCGCTTACGCATGGCAAAGTGATGCTGCCAGCCGAATGAGTTTTTTGGTGTTTTTATTCGGTTTTGACGTGTTCCGTGCCTGCGCGATGTTGATGGTGTTTTATTCTGATTTAAGCATCGGGCAAATGTTGGCGGTATTTGGCTATCTGTGGTTTATGATGGCGCCAGTGCAAGAAATTTTAAATATCCAATACGCTTTCTATGCCGCTAAAGCCGCACTAATCCGAATCAATCGCTTTGCTGCCTTACAGCAAGAACCCAATTACCCGCATTTAGAAAATCCGTTTGCCAATAAAGCCACTGTTTCAGTATCGGTTAAACAATTGCATTTTAGTTATGGCGAAGAAAAAATCCTTAATGGAATAAATTTGCATATTAAAGCGGGCGAAAAAGTGGCGTTGGTGGGCGCTAGCGGCGGTGGCAAATCGACATTAATACAAACCTTAATTGGTCTGTATCCCAGCAGTGGCGGGGAGATTTGTTTCGATAATATCGCTATCGAACGCATAGGCTTGGATGTGGTACGGGAAAATGTCGTCACCGTGTTACAGCATCCGGTGTTGTTTAACGACAGCATCCGCGCCAATCTGACTTTAGGCAAACCTGCGGCAGACAAAACACTTTGGAAAGCTTTGGCAATTGCCCAATTGCAGGACGTGGTTAAAGACTTGCCACAAGGTTTGGATACCATCGTCGGCCGTCACGGTATGCGCCTATCTGGTGGACAGCGGCAACGTATGGCAATTGCCCGGATGATTGTCGCCGATCCGAAAGTGGTGATTTTGGATGAAGCCACGTCAGCGCTGGATACGGAAACAGAACATAATTTACATCAAGCACTTGCTGAATTTTTAAAAGGGCGTACAACCATCATCATCGCCCATCGCCTAAGTGCGGTAAAACAAGCCGACCACGTTTATGTGTTTGAACAAGGTGAGATTTCCGAACAAGGCCGACACGAAACCTTAATCAACCAAAACGGCCTTTACGCCAAGTTGTATGGCGAATATCAATAACTGGCGTTACGCAGTAACGCGTTTTTCTCCCGTTTGCCGCGTCGAGCACCGGAGTATTTGTCGGGAATAGCCCGAAGCACCCAAGGGCATAAAGGGTGCGGCATGGATGCCGCACGGCGGCAGATTACCCAAAGGGCATAAAGGGCAGGAAGCCCATTCTGCCGTCCCTCGACAAATACCCCACTGGGCACAAGTGCGAGGAGCGCAAGACATGAGCGGCAACCGGGCCGCCTTTTCTTTGGTTACTTTCTTTTGGCGGCGCAAAAGAAAGTAACTCGCCTACGGGTGCGAGTACCCGATTTAAATAACGTCGCGATAGCGACTCATTATTATTTATTTTCATATCTATGACACCCATATACGATTTACATAGCCACTCCACCGCCTCTGATGGCGCGTTGTCGCCGACTGAACTGGTGCAACGGGCGCACGGTCAGGGCGTCACCCATTTAGCGCTTACCGATCACGACACTACCGCAGGCTTGGCAGAAGCTAGGCAGTGTGCTGATACGCTGGGTTTGCAGTTAATTTCAGGTATCGAGCTGTCCGCCAGTTGGGAAAAAAAATGTTTCCATATCGTCGGCTTAGGAATTGATCCAGCATATCCGCCACTCGCGGAAGCCAGCAAAAACCTGCAAAACACCCGTATGCAACGGGCAGAAATCATTGCCGAAAAGTTGGAAAAAAAACGTATCTTTGGTGCGCTTGACGCGGTAAAACTCGCCGCTGGCGATGGCATGATTACCCGCAGCCATTTCGCTAATTTTCTGGTTTCGCAAAACCATGTCAGCAGCCATCAAGATGCTTTTGATAAATACTTGGCAAAAGGCAAACCTGCGTATTGCGCTACCGAATGGGCGGATCTGGAATTGGCGGTTAATTGGATTGTGCAATCCGGTGGTGTCGCGGTTTTGGCGCATCCCTTGCGTTACCAATTGACGGCAACTTGGATAAGGAAATTGCTCAACGCCTTTAAAGGTTTTGGCGGTGCGGCGATAGAAGTCGTCACTGGGCATTACAATCCTGACGAAATCCGCCGAGTCGCCGATTTTGCCACACGCCATCAATTGGCGGGTTCGGCTGGTTCAGATTTTCACACCCCAAACAACCAATGGGTTGAGTTGGGGAAGCTGGCGGCCTTACCAAACAATGTGCAACCCGTTTGGGAATTGCTGCATTAATGCTAAGCCACAATTAAATAACTGACGTTAAGCAGTAACGCGCTTTTCTCCCGTTTGCCGCGTCGAGCACCGGAGTATTTGTCGGGAATAGCCCGAAGGGGTGCGGCAGGGAAGCCGCACGGCGGCAAAGGGGCAGGAAGCCCCTTTTGCCGTCCCCCGATAAATGCGAGGAGCGCAAGACATGAGCGGCAATCGGGTCGCCTTTTCTTTGGCTACTTTCTTTTGGCGGCGCAAAAGAAAGTAGCTCGCCTTCGGGTGCGAGAACCCGATTTAAAAAAACATCGCGATAGCGATTCATTATTGTTTTTTCGTCTCACAAAAAGTGAGTGCGTAACATCAGTTAGATAAAATTAGATTTTTATCGAGACAAGCTTACGGAATTATCGTAACCGCCAGGCAATTACGCTAAAATAACCCCAATTACCCACTATAGAAGTCAAGATATGCAAATCGTACTCGCCAATCCCCGTGGATTTTGTGCCGGTGTAGACCGTGCCATTGAAATTGTAGACCAAGCCATTGAAACATTTGGCGCACCTATTTATGTGCGCCATGAAGTTGTCCACAACCGTACCGTTGTTGATGGCCTAAAAGAAAAAGGTGCTGTTTTCATTGAAGATTTAACCGATGTGCCAGTCGGTTCTTATTTAATTTTCAGTGCCCACGGTGTTTCCAAACAAGTCCAACATGAAGCCAAAGAACGCGAATTAACCGTGTTTGACGCCACTTGTCCTTTAGTGACGAAAGTGCATTTGCAAGTTGCTAAACACGCCAAAGCAGGCCGTGAAGTTATTCTGATTGGTCATGCTGGGCATCCCGAAGTGGAAGGTACAATGGGCCAATATGATAAATGCAGCGAAAGCGGCGGTATTTATTTGGTAGAAACGCCAGAAGATGTTGAAAAATTGCAATTGCGTAATCCAGACAACTTGGCGTATGTCACCCAAACAACCCTGTCTATGACAGACACCAAAATCATGGTGGATGCGCTTAAAGCCAAATTTAGCGGCATTCAAGAACAGAAAAAAGACGACATTTGCTACGCCACCCAAAACCGTCAAGATGCTGTACATGAATTGGCTAGAAAAGCCGATTTGATTTTGGTTGTTGGCTCAACCAACAGCTCCAACTCCAATCGTTTAAGAGAAATTGCCGAACAATTGGGCAAACCGGCATTTTTAATTGATACCGCAAAAGACATGCAAGAAAGCTGGTTTGTTGATGTCGGCGTGGTTGGTGTGACCGCAGGCGCATCCGCACCGGAAGTCTTAGTTCAAGAAGTGATTACCCAGCTTAAACAATGGGGCGGGCAATCAACCGTTGAAATTCAAGGTATTGAAGAAAAAGTGGTGTTCTCATTACCTAAAGGCCTGAAAAAATAACGGCCTGCTTGTGACAGAGCTAGAAAGCCTCCGCCTAGACAAATGGTTATGGGCGGCGCGTTTTTACAAAACCCGAAGCCTTGCCGCCGATGCCATCAATGGCGGCAAGGTGCATATACAAAAGCAACGCTGCAAAGCCTCCAAAGAAGTCCGTATCGGTACCCAAGTGACCGTCAGCAAAGACGGTTATCAGTGGGAAATCACCATCCTCCATCTCAGCGCACAGCGCCGTCCCGCAAAAGAAGCGGTGTTGATGTATCAAGAATCGCCTGAAAGTTACGAAAAACGCCAGCAAGACATCATCGCCCAGCGAGAACTGCGGGAGTTATTGCCGTACACAGGCCACGACCACAAACCCAACAAAAAAGAACGTCGCTTAATCCATCGATTTAAACAAGTCTAAGTAATCGCACAAAAGTTTTTTAACAATAGCAATAATTTTTAGGAGTCCAAAACATGTTTTGGACTCCTAAATGGCTGTTAAACAACTTATGAAGCGCTGCTATTTAAACGGGTTTTCTGTAGTGGCCTAGGTTTGGCCTTTAAAAGATAAGGCGGATATGTTTTCGAATCGGTTTTGGAGTGAAAAACATGTTTTTCACTCCAAACTTGCAGGAAGTTAAATGTGTAGATCAACTATCATTTGATACTAATAAAAAGCTTTAGAATTCTTACTGTTTCTAAATACCAGCGGTTTTTCATCGGCTGCCAAGGCGGTAGCTTTGGCGCTGTTTATAGCTTGGGTTATCACTTCATGTTTTGGCGATTTACTGCATACCGGATCGGTGTTGTGCATGTCGCCAGTGAGTAAGTAGGCTTGGCAACGACAACCGCCGAAGTCTTTTTCTTTTTCATCGCAGCTGCGGCAAGGCTCTTGCATCCATTCAAAACCACGGAAAAAATTGAAGGCTTTGGATTCGTACCAAATGTCCGCAATGCTGTCGTCGTTTACATTAGGGCAATCCAGCCCTGGCAGTTCACGGGCGGAATGGCAGGGTAGGGCGACACCATCTGGGGCGATGGTCAGGAAAGTAGTACCCCAACCATTCATGCAGGCTTTGGGGCGGTCTTCATAAAAATCCGGCACCACATAATAAATCTTCATTTTGCCCGCGACTTTTTCTTTGAAAGCTTGGGCGATGGCTTCGGCTTCGGCAAATTGCTCTTTAGTCGGCAACAACAAATCACGGTTAGCATGTGCCCAACCATAATATTGAGTGTTGGCGAGTTCCAAATAATCCGCGCCTAATTCTTCTGCCATTGCCAAAATTTCCGGCATTTGGTGGATGTTTTCACGGTGGATGACCACGCACAACACCATCGGGTAGCCGTGTTTTTTCACTAAATGGGCGACTTGTTTTTTATGCTCGAACGATGCCGTGCCAGCGATATGGTCGTTAAGTTCTTGGCTACTGGCTTGGATGCTGACTTGGATATGATCTAAACCTGCGTCTTTCAACTGCATGATTTTGGCTTCACCCATGCCGTAACCAGAGGTAATCAGGTTGGTGTAATAACCCAAGTCACGGGCGTGTTTGACCAGTTCCGGCAAGTCTTGACGAGTCAGCGGTTCGCCGCCGGACAAGCCCAATTGCACCGCACCCAGTTGTCGGGCTTGGCTGAACACGCGCTTCCAATCGTCAGTGCTGAGCTCGGTTTTGTATTTGGCGTAATCCAGTGGGTTAGAGCAATACGGGCATTGCAGCGGGCAGGCGTAAGTCAGCTCGGCTAATAACCAGCGCGGCGGGGTGATATTAGTGTTGTTGTATCCAGCCATTGCTTAAGGCTACCTCTAAGAAAGCGGAAATATCGTTGTGTAAGCCAGTAGCGGCAAATTGGTTTTCCAAATCACTGACGATTTCAGCGAGTTTGCGGGTGCCATCGCACATCTGCAAGATGGCTGCCGAACTTTGGTTAAGTTCTACCATGCCTTCCGGATAAAGGATGACATGTTTTTGTTGGGCTTCTTCCCATTGCAAGCGGTGCAAGCTGGAAAAGCTGATGGGTTGGTCGGGGTTGATAGCCATATTGGTCACTGCAATCTTAAGTTGAACGTTGGCATGTTGGGCTGTCTTGCGATAGCCCAACCTACGTTTAAAAAATTAATCGCGCAACAATTCGTTGATGCCAGTTTTGCTGCGGGTACGTTCATCCACTTGTTTGATGATAACCGCGCAATACAGGCTGTAGCTGCCATCAGCAGATGGCAAGTTGCCAGACACTACTACTGAACCAGCAGGGATGCGTCCGTATGTGACTTCACCAGTCATGCGGTTGAAAATCTTGGTGCTTTGGCCAATATAAACGCCCATTGAGATAACGCAGCCGTCTTCAACAATCACGCCTTCAACGATTTCAGAACGTGCGCCGATAAAGCAGTTGTCACCGATGATGGTTGGGTTTGCTTGTAAAGGCTCTAATACGCCACCAATGCCGACGCCGCCGGACAAATGCACGTTTTTGCCGATTTGCGCGCAAGAACCGACTGTTACCCAAGTATCCACCATGGTGCCGCTATCGACATACGCGCCAATGTTGACATAAGACGGCATCAAAATCGCGCCGGGGGCAATGTAAGAACCACGACGGGCGACGGCGTTTGGTACTACGCGCACACCAGCAGCGGCGAAATCTTCTTCACTGTAGTTGGAAAATTTACATTCAACTTTATCGTAATAACGGGTGTTGCCGCCGTCCATCAAACGGTTTTCGTTGATGCGGAACGATAATAACACCGCTTTTTTCAGCCATTGGTGGGTTACCCAGTCGCCATCGATTTTTTCGGCGACGCGCAGTTTGCCGCTATCCAGCAGGCTTAATACTTCATTGACGGCTTCACGCACTTCGGTAGTTGCGTTGGCAGGGGTAATGTCGGTGCGGATTTCAAACGCAGTGTTAATGATGTTTTCTAATTGAGTCATGATTTTTCTTTTTCTAAAGTGTTAAGGAAATTTTTAATACGGTGCGCGGCTTTAATACATTCATCCAAAGGCGCAACTAAGGCGATACGCACATAGCCCGTGCCAGGGTTGCTGCCGTGGGCATCGCGCGATAAATAACTGCCCGGCAATACCGTGACGTTTTCATGGGCGAACAAGCGTTGGGCAAAGTCGGTATCACTGATCGATGTTTGTAGCCAGACATAAAAGCCAGCAGCTGGTTTTTCTATCAGGCAAACTTCACTAAGGATGCTGATGAAAGCGGCGAATTTTTCCCGATACAAGCGGCGGTTTTCGACGACGTGTTGCTCATCTTGCCAAGCGCGGATGCTAGCGTGTTGGGTTGGTAACGGTAACGCGCAACCTTGGTAAGTCCGGTATTGGAAATAGCGTTGTAGCACTTCGGCATCGCCAGCGACAAAACCAGAGCGCAAGCCGGGCGCGTTGGAGCGTTTGGATAAGCTGTGGAATACCACGCAACGTTTGAAAGCACTATTGCCAATGCGGTAAGCGGTTTCTAGCAATCCCGTTGGTGGTTGCTGTTCGTCGTCGTAAAGCTCGCTATAGCATTCATCAGAGGCAATCAAAAAATCGTAGCGTTCTGCCAGTTTGATGAGTTGCGCTTGTTGTTCGCCTGACATCACCGCTCCTGTCGGATTACCTGGCGAACAGATATAAAGCAGTTGGCAACGTTGCCAAATGGCTTCAGGGATTTCGGAAAAATCCGGCAAAAAGCCATTTTCAGCAGTGGTGTTGACAAAATAGGGTTCTGCACCTGCCAACAAGGCCGCGCCTTCGTAAATTTGGTAAAACGGGTTGGGCATGATGACAACCGGGTGGCTGTCGCTGTTGGCATTAATCACGCATTGAGCGAAGGAAAATAAGGCTTCGCGCGTACCGCTGACGGGTAAAATCTGGCTGTCTGCATCAATGGCATCGGCGGGAATAGCAAATCGTTTCGATAACCAAGTCGCTATCGCCAAACGCAGTTCCAGCAAGCCTTTGGTGGTTGGATACACGCCCAAGCCGCTGATTTGTGCAGATAAAGTACCGCCGATAAATGCTGGCGTCGGATGCGCGGGTTCGCCTATCGATAAGGTGATAGCGGTTTTATCAGCAGGCGGCACAATCCCTAACTTTAATTGCGCAAGTTTTTCAAAAGGATAGGGATGCAGTTGTGCTAAGTTCGGGTTCATCATTTAGTACGCTATTTATTGCATTGCGGCTGTCTGCCCGCGGCTTGGGCTTGTTGGAATAAGCTCATGGCTTTCGGCAAATGTTGTTCAAGTTGTTGGATGCGGGTAGCGTGTGCCGGATGCGTGGACATAAATTCCGCAGGTTGTTGGCCTTGCGACGCTTGCGCCATCTTTTCCCAGAGTTTAATGCTTTGCTGTGGATTAAAGCCCGCTTTTGCCATCAATTCTTCGCCAATAATATCGGCTTCGCTTTCTTGGGTGCGGCTGAACGGCATTAATACCCCGTATTGCGCGCCTAAGCCCAGCAGGCCGATAGTCATCGGGTTTTGTCCCAAGGTGGTTTGCTGCAAGATGCCCATGGTTTGCTGAGTGAGCATTTGTTGCGATGCGCGTTCGTTACTGTGCCGCGACAGTACATGGCCTATTTCATGCCCGATAACCGCTGCCAGTTGGTCTTGGTTGTCTACCAATTTAATCAGCCCAGTGTACACGCCAATTTTATTACCGGGCAGGGCGAAGGCATTGAGTGAGTTGTCTTGGAACACCACCACTTCCCATTGCCCGCCCGTTTGTTGGGTAAGGGCTTTGGCGATGCAATGGGCAAACTGGTTGTATTGCCCATTTTGGGTGACAGGTTTTTGTTTTTTTAATGCACTAAAGGCTTGCAGACCCATTTGATCCACTTGGGCATCCGGCATGGCGATAAGCTGGCTTCTGCCAGTTATCGGGTTGGTAGCGCAAGCAGTCAAAACCAGTGTGGTCGCAGCCAGCAAGGCATAAGCAAGGTTTTTCATGGTAGACAAAGCCGATAGATTAAAAAGGCGGGTATTTTAGCCTATGCGCTTAGCTTGAGGGGTAAAATCTTTAGGGATTGAAATCTAAGTACTCAGTCAATGTTGAATTGTCGGCATTATTTTCGTAGGGGCGAGCGGCTGCTCGCCTTATCGCAGCAGGGTTTGGTACGTATTCTTTAAAAGGCGGACAGCCTTCCGCCTCTAAGAAGCTAGAAGTGACAAGACAAAAAATTTATTGACTGAGACTCTCTGCTTAAAACGGCTTTACCACCGCCAAGATAACAATCGCCACTAAAAACAAAACGGGCACTTCATTCATCCAGCGGTAGTAAATATGGGAATGGCGATTGCGGTCATGTTTAAAATCCGCCAGCCATTTACCGCAAATTAAGTGGTAAATCACCAGAATTAATAACAAGCCCAGTTTGGCATGTAACCAGCCGCTGCTGCCGAAACTGGCCCAAGCGTAATCGACCAGCATCCAAATGCCAAAGATGAAAGTGGCAATCATACCCGGCGTCATAATGCCAAAATACAACTTGCGCTCCATCACTTTAAAGCGTTCGTTGCTGATGTCATCGCTAGACATGGCGTGATAAACAAACAAGCGCGGCAGATAAAACAGCCCCGCAAACCAAGTCACCATAAAAATCAGATGTAACGCTTTTAACCAAAGCATGGCTTATCCTTGTTGCTGATGTTAAGAAGCGGGATATTGTCTACGAACGCTACGAAATGGCACGATTAATTTTTGGTAATGGTAAAAATTAAATTGATAGGTTCGACACTATTTTCGGTAAAAAAATGAGTGGCCTAGGCATGGTGTTCATGAGGCTTTGAAAAAGATAATGTTTTGCGTGTATAACAAGCTAAACATTGGCGAAATCTATCCCATTGGGCTACCATATTTTTTGATTTTTGGAGAATAGTATGAAACCCATCACCCCATTACTTGCTGCCGATATTCTTATCGAATTGGTAGATTTACCTGAACGTCCGTTTGTGTTGATTGAACGCGCTTTTCCACCTTATGGTTGGGCGGTGCCGGGTGGTTTTGTGGATGTCGGTGAAACCATAGAACACGCGGCGGTACGTGAAGCTAAGGAAGAAATTTGTTTGGATGTACGGTTGACGGCATTGCTGGGGCTGTATTCCAATCCTAGCCGTGATCCGCGCAATCACACTGTGACTGCCGTTTATATCGCCGAAGCCAATGGTTTGCCGAAAGCGGCGGATGATGCCAAAAACTGTGGCATTTTTACTTTTGCCACGCAGCCGGAATTATTGGCGTTTGACCATGCAATGGTACTGGAAGATTATCGCCGTTATCGGGAAACCGGGCAGGTTACGCTTTTGCGGATGTGATGGTTGTCAGGGAATCGCTGAGCTAATTGATGCCATTCATGCTTCGACAAGCCCAGCATGAACGGAATCAATTAGTTACCGTTCGGCCTCGACTGCATGGACAGATAGTTGCTCCTGCACTATCTGCATTTCCCACATCCCTGTGGGTCATGCAGGAGGTAGGTAGAAAACCGCTCCTGCGTTTTCTGCATTCGCCACATCCTTGTGGCTTAGCAACGCATGGAGCAGTTGCCGAGAGCTTGTCGAAGGCTTTGTTTAGGGATTCCTTAGTTGAGCAAGCTGGCAAAGACATTAATGGATAAGCCGACAATGGTGACATTGAATAAAAAACTCAAAATAGCTTGCGACAGCACCACCTTTCGCAAGGAACGGCTGGTAACTGAAACATCCGCTGTTTGTGCGGCTACGGCAATGGTGAAAGCAAAGTATAAGAAATCCCAATAATTCGGCTCCAGCTCCTCATCAGGAAACCTCAACGGCGCTTGTCCGCTATTGTTGCTGTAGTACAAGCGGGAATAATGGAAAGTAAATAACACACCAATAAATAACCAAGAGCCCAAAATAGTCGCTGCGGTTAATAAATAGTTGTATGGCGTTAATGAATCTGCCAGTGGTTTACCGGACAATTCTAAGATAATCGCGCCAATGCTAGCCAATGTGGCTATCGAAAATAATGCCAAAATAGTCGCGCCATGTTCATCTTCTTGATTGGCGATGTTTATTACCCGTGTATGGTCGGCGCGTAACATCAGCCAAGCCATCAACAGCAAATAACTCCACACCATAATATTCCAGCCGATTAGTGCTTTGGTAACCCAGCGCCAATCGGTAGGCAATATAAGGCCAGAAACTACGCCGATAATGACGGCTATAACTAAGCGGGGATGGGGATGGTGGCGAAAAAACTGCTTTATTGAAGGCATACGAGGATGGGATTAATGCAAGTGTGTTTGGATTTTACTTTGATTCCAACGTATTGGGTTTATTTAAGTATTTGGAATAAAAAACATGTTTTTTACTCCAGTGCCGCATAAAAACCTACACTTACATTAAAACCTTTCAGGTCTTGAAGACCTGAAAGGTTTGCAGAAAAAATACTAATGGCTATCTTTTTATTCCACTGCTGCGGCAATAGCATTGCCCATTTCTATAGTGCCGTATTTGGAATCAGGGTTTAAATCAGGTGTTACATAAATGCCTTCATTAACCACTTTTTCTACCGCTTTAATCACTTTTTCAGCGGCTTCCACTTCGCCTATGTGGCTTAACATCATTGCTCCTGCCATGATGACGGCAATCGGGTTAGCTAAGTTTTTGCCAGCGATGTCGGGTGCACTGCCGTGGACGGCTTCAAACAAGGCGGCATCTGCGCCAATGTTGGCACCCGGAATTAAGCCCAAACCGCCAACTAAACCTGCGGTTAAATCCGATAAAATATCGCCGAACATATTGGTGGTGACCACAACATCAAATTGTTCTGGCTTCATCACCATGTGCATACAGGCTGCATCAACGATTTTTTCGTCGAATTCAATTTCTGGATAACGTGCCGCCACTTCGCGGGCGACATCCAAAAATAAGCCTTGGCTGAATTTTAAAATATTGGCTTTGTGGCAAACGGTGACTTTTTTGCGGTTGTTGTCGCGGGCATATTGGAAGGCGTATTCAACAATGCGCTCAGAAGCGGTGCGGGTGACGATTGCCAAACTTTCGGCGATGTCTTTTTTCGGTGACAAATAATGTTCCAAGCCAACGTATAAGCCTTCGGTGTTTTCCCTAACAATAACAATATCAACATCGTCATAACGGGTTTTGATGCCGGCCCAGCTTTTGGCAGGACGGACGTTGGCGTATAAATCGTATTGTTGGCGTAAGGCGACGTTGATGCTTCTAAAACCAGAACCGACTACTGTGGTTAGCGGGCCTTTGAAGGCAACGCGGGTTTTGTCGAATGAAGCCATGGTTTCTTCTGGCAGCGGCGTGCCAAATTTTTCAAACGCGGACAGACCCGCATAGGCTTCTTCCCATTCGATTTTAACGCCAGTGGCGTTTATCACTTTTACCGCTTCGTCCATAATTGATGGGCCGATGCCGTCGCCTTTGATTAAGGTAATAGTGTGCATTTGTTACTCCGTAAGGTTAAAGTGCTTAAATTTGGCTATCTTGGGCAATTATAGGGCTATTGTTAAGGCTTTAGCCAGTCTGCTGTGGCTATTTTCGTGCCGTCACTTGCTTGGTGCGTTTTCGTTAAAATCCGCACTGTGTTGGTTGGCTGGTGCGTGGTGCTAAGGTTTATTGATTTAATCGGGATACAGGTTGCATGGTATTGAATATTGAGGCGTTATTGCCACAGCATCAACAGGCGAAGCGTATTTATGTCGCCTATAGCGGCGGTGTTGATTCCCATGTTTTGCTACATTTATGTGCAATGTCGCCAATGATAAAAAATAAGTTGTCCGCCGTGTATGTGCATCACGGGCTGCAACTGGCGGCTGATGCTTGGGCGGATCATTGCCAGCGTACCGCAGAAGCATTAGGGGTTGATTGCCTGGTGTTGCGGGTTAATGCCTCGCCCAAATCAGGAGAAAGCCCGGAAGAAGCCGCCAGAAACGCCCGTTATCAGGCGTTAAAGCCGTTATTGTCGGCGGAAGATGTGCTAGTGGTGGCGCAACATCAGCAAGACCAATTGGAAACCATGTTGCTGCAATTATTTCGGGGTAGTGGTTTAAAGGGCTTGTCGGCAATGCCGGAAGTTGCTGTGTTTGGCAAGGGATTGCTGCTAAGGCCGTTATTAAACATCGGCAAACACCTTATTGATGAGTACGCCAAAAGCCAAGCTTTGCAGTGGATTGAAGACCCAACTAATAAGCTTTCAGATTATGACCGCAATTTTTTACGCAATGACATTGTGCCGCAATTGCAACAACGCTGGCCTGGGTTAGCAAAATCGGTATCGCGGTCGGCACAGCATTGTGCAGAAGCGCAAGCAATGTTGGCGGATGTCGCCAAGGATTTATTGGCAAATCTGATTGATGTAACCGACAACACTCTACCTATCGACAAGTTATTGCAGCTGTCGGCTGCCGAGCAGCGCTGGGTGATTCGTCAATGGTTTGGGCAAATGGGCTTGAAAATGCCTTCACAAGCCACTTTAGGGCGATTATTTACCGAAGTGCTGGCGGCGAATGATGACCGTGAGCCACTGTTGGCGGGCAAGGAGTATTGTTTGCGGCGTTACCGTAACAAATTGTTTTGTTTGCAAACCAAGGCGGAGGAATGTCTTTTTCAAGGCATTTGGGATAGCTCAAACAATCCTTTGTATTTGGGTGGCGGCGATTATTTGTGCTGGTCAGTAGCATCGCAGGGTATTGCTTTGTCGGTGTGGGAGCAAGCGCAAATAACGGTTCAATATCGGCAAGGTGGTGAAAAAATCCGTTTGCCGCATCGCCAAGGTAGCCACGATTTGAAAAAACTTTACCAAGAAGCTGGGATTCCGCCTTGGCAAAGGTCAGTAATGCCGTTGATTTATTTGGATGGTCGGCTGGCGGCAGTGGCGGATCGTTGGCTTAGCGCCGATTTTTACCAAGAAAGCCTTGATGGTTGTGTGTATTTGCATTGGCAATCGGCGGTTGCTGGGCAAAAATCAGCTGATGAAGTGGTCTTTTAATTGCCGCAGCTTAATAAAAATCGCCATGGCTTGTGCATCTTGCATGGCGATGTTTGCTTGTAATTCGCTGCTGTGTTCGCGTAAAAATGGGTTGGTGGCTAATTCATCTGCCAAGCTTGTCGGTAGCGATGATTGTGATTGTTGCCGTAAAGCTGTGACTTTTGCTATCCGCTGTTGGGTGGCTTGGTTGTTAGGCTCAAGGCTTAGGGCGAATTTGCCGTTGGCGAGTGTGTATTCGTGGCTGCAATAAATTAGGGTGTTGGCAGGCAAGGATTTTATCCATTGTAAGGAATGCCAAAGCTGCTCTGCTGTGCCGTCAAACAAACGACCGCAGCCCATAGAAAATAAGGTGTCGCCGCAAAATAACCAAGGTTTATCGGCAAAGTGGTAACCGATATGGTGGCTGGTATGTCCGGGCATGGCAATAATGTCGATTTTATGTTCGCCTAAATGGACAACATCACCGTGGTTAACGGCAATGTCGATAGCCGGAATGCGGTAACTGTCGGCGGCAGCGGCAACGATTTGGCAGCCTGTTTGCTGTTTCAGTTCCTGATTGCCACCTATATGGTCGCCGTGATGGTGGGTGTTGAAAATATAATCTAGCGACCAATCTTGTTCGTTCAAGATGTCTAAAACAGGCGCGGCGACTGCGGGATCAACCACGGCGGTCTGTTTGCTGTGTTGGTCGTGTATTAAATAGATGTAGTTGTCATTTAGTACGGGGATAATCTTAACGGTGAGCATAGTGGTTTTGTCGGTAAATGATGGTGTCAGAGGATGATTTTACCGATTGTTTTTTTGCAGTATCTATAAACATATAAATATAAAAATTTAGGAGGGAATATGGGCGATCAAATCAAATTACAGTGGGGCATATTGGGCGCGGCGCGTATAAATGAGCGCTTAATGCCTGCGATTGTTGAAGCAAGCAACGCGGAGTTGGTGGCAATTGCTAGCCGCAGGGCAGGGGCGGCGGCAGAAACTTTAGCGCAATACGCACCGTTGGCGGAAAACGTGGCAAGTTACGATAGCTTGGATGCGTTATTGCAGGATGACAAGGTTCAAGCGGTGTATTTGCCTTTAGCCAATCATGAACATGCGGCTTGGACGTTACGCGCTATCGAACACGGCAAACATGTTTTATGCGAAAAACCCATGGCTTTGCAAGTGGCAGAAATTGATGCAATTGCGGCGGCTGCCCGTCAACATAAGGTAACGGTGATGGAAGGCTTTATGTATCGCTTCCATCCTCAACATCAACGGGTTATGGAGTTGTTGGCATCTGGCTTGATTGGCGAAGTGCGGTCGGTGCGTGCCAGTTATTCGTTCATGATGCGTCCGGCTAGAATGTACCGTTTAGCGGAAAACGTCGCTAACGGTGGCGGAGCAATGTGGGATATTGGTTGTTATGCGATCCATTCGTTACGGCGGTTTTTTGACCAAGAGCCGCTGTCAGTGATGGCGATGTCAAAATTTATCGACAGCGGTGCGGATATTGCCAGCAGTGGTGTGCTGGATTTTGGCGATGGCCGTTTTGCCCAATTTGATTTTAGTTTTTCGCGGGCTAGGCGTTGCGAATATGAAATCATTGGTACTAAAGGCGGTATTAAATGCCATGTCGTCTGGCAATTGCCTGGCGATGTCCCGGTGATTTCATGGTGGACAGAAGACGGCAAGCAAGCTGAAGAACGTCTGCCTGCTGCCAATCATTTCAAATTAGAAATTGAGCATTTCAGCCATTGTGCCTTGCATGGCGAAGCGCCGTTATTGTCTTTAGACGATGCTAAAAGCAATTGCCGGATTATTGTGGCTGCCTTGGCATCGGCGGCTGAAGGTCGGCAAGTGGCGATTGCTTAAGCTGGTTCGCTCATGAAGGTATTGGGCTTAATATTTTGTTATTCGTGGATGAATGATTAACAGCAACTATTCACATCAAATTAAGCCTATTTCTGTTTCAGGGATTTCTATATTTTTACTGTCGTTTTAGGGTAGAATAGGGGAATTTTGATGCCGGACACGCCAATGGATTAATTAGTGGTCTTGCGTTCAAAACTACCTTATTCCGGCTTTGTTGCCATCGCCGGAAGCCCAGTTCCAAACCACCCTAGGCCGATACCTGAACGGTGGACGCCAAAAAGATTTCATACAACTTTTAGAGTAACAACATGACAGATATATCGCTTTATAGAAATATCGGCATTTTCGCACACGTCGATGCCGGTAAGACCACCACCACTGAGCGTATTTTGAAGCTTACCGGTAAAATCCATAAAATCGGTGAAGTACACGATGGCGCAGCAACCACCGATTTCATGGTGCAAGAGCAAGAGCGCGGTATTACTATCCAATCGGCAGCAACCACTTGTTTTTGGAAAGACCATCGTTTCAATATTATCGATACTCCTGGTCACGTTGACTTCACTATCGAAGTTTACCGTTCTTTAAAAGTATTAGATGGCGGTGTTGGCGTATTCTGCGGTTCTGGCGGTGTTGAGCCACAATCTGAAACCAACTGGCGTTATGCTAACGATTCTAAAGTTTCTCGTATTATTTACGTTAACAAATTGGATCGTATGGGCGCGGATTTTTATCGCGTAGTTAAACAGGTTGAAGAAGTTTTAGGCGCTGTGCCTGTGGTTATGACTTTGCCTATCGGTCGTGAAGACCAATTCTCTGGCGTGGTGGATTTGCTGACCCGCAAAGCATGGATATGGGATGACTCTGGAGACCCATTGAAATACGAAATCCAAGACGTGCCTGCTGATATGGAAGCAGACGTTGAAAAATGGCGTGCCCGTTTGATCGACCAAGTTGCCGATCAAGACGACGACATCATGGAAAAATACTTGGAAGGTGAAGAGCCTACCTTAGAAGAATTGAAGCTTTGCTTACGCAAAGGCACCATCAAAATGGATTTCTTCCCAACTTTTTGTGGTTCATCCTTTAAAAACAAAGGTGTGCAATTGGTTCTGGATGGCGTTGTTGATTATTTACCATGCCCAACCGAAGTTAGCCCACAACCAGAAGTTGATTTGGAAGGTAACCCGAACGGTCAATTTGCATTGGTTGACTCAACTAAACCGGTTCGTGCCTTGGTTTTCAAAATCATGGACGACCGTTTTGGCGCATTGAACTTTATCCGTATCTATTCAGGCACCTTGAAAAAAGGCGACACCTTGTTGAATACCTTTACTGGTAAAACTGAGCGCGTAGGCCGTATGGTGGAAATGCACGCTGATGACCGTTCAGAAATTGAATCGGCACAAGCGGGCGACATTATCGCCTTGATTGGTTTGAAAAACGTACAAACTGGACACACTTTGTGTGATCCTGATAAACCAGCAACGTTAGAGCCAATGGTTTTCCCTGATCCCGTTATCTCTATTGCAATTTCGCCTAAAGATAAAGCGGGCTCAGAAAAAATGGGTATCGCTTTGGGCAAAATGATCCAAGAAGATCCATCTTTCCGCGTTGAAACTGACGAAGATAGCGGCGAAACCATCATTAAAGGTATGGGCGAGTTGCACTTAGATATTAAAGTGGACATTTTAAGACGTACCCACGGTATCGAAGTTAACGTTGGTAAACCACAAGTTGCTTACCGCGAAACCATTACTAAACGTATTGAAGATGAATACGTCCACAAAAAACAATCTGGTGGTTCTGGTCAGTACGCGAAAATCAACTACATTGTTGAGCCAGGCGAGCCAGGTACAGGTTTTGTGTTTGAATCATCAGTAACGGGTGGTAACGTGCCACGCGAATTCTGGCCTGCCGTAGATAAAGGCTTTAAAGCCTGTATCGATAAAGGTGTCTTGGCTGGTTTCCCTTGCTTGGATTTCAAAGTTATCCTAACTGACGGTGGTTTCCACGCAGTTGACTCGTCATCTATCGCGTTCGAAATCGCAGCCCGTGCAGCGTATCGTCAATCGTTACCAAAAGCGGGTCCACAATTGTTGGAACCGATTATGAAAGTTGACGTATTCACACCAGAATCACACGTCGGTGACGTTATCGGTGACATCAACCGTCGTCGTGGCATGATTAAATCACAAGACGCTGGTATCACTGGCGTACGTATTAAAGCCGATGTGCCACTAAGTGACATGTTCGGTTACATTGGTGATTTGCGTACCATGACTTCTGGTCGCGGTCAGTTCTCTATGGAATTCTCACATTACTTACCATGCCCTAAAAACGTGGCAGATGAAGTAATTAAAGAAGTCACTGAGCGTAACAAGAATAAATAAGCTGTAATGAAAAAGCCGGGCAGAGTAATCTGCCCGGCTTTTTTTTGCCTAGTTTTTCCACCATTTCTTTGCTGCTTACTTGGATTTATTGTTTTAACTGGCTTTGCTCCTTATTTTAAAGGGTTATAATTGCTGTGATGTAATCAACGGGGGAGGGGAAGGTGGAAAATTATAAACACATACTATTAGCGGTAGATTTTTTTGGCAAAAATCAGGTTCTTATTGATAAAGCGAAACAATTGGCAGAAACCTTTGAAGCAAAATTAAGTTTGATTCATGTGGTGGAAAGCGTGCCGATAACGGATGCGGGTTACGGTGGTGATATTCCTTTTGATTTGGATTTAATGACCGATTTAACCGCCGCTGCAAAAAATCGCTTATTGGCTTTGGGCGCAAAATTGGCTGTTAATGATGGCGACATTTGGATAGAAATTGGTAATCCTAAGACGGAAATCGTCCGTTTTGCCGAAGAAAATCAGGTGGATTTGATTGTATTAGGTTCACATGGCAGACATGGTTTGGCTTTATTACTAGGTTCTACCGCAAATGGTGTCTTGCATCATGCAAAATGTGACGTATTGGCTGTGCGTTTACAAGATGAATAATAGCCGTTATTAATAACTGATGTTACGCACTCACTTTTTGTGAGACGAAAACAAATAATAATAATGAATCGCTATCGCGATGTTTTTTAAATCGGGTTCTCGCACCCGAAGGCGAGCTACTTTCTTTTGCGCCGCAAGCCACAAGGATGTGGCGAATGCCGAAAATGCAGGAGCAATTTTCGGACAAAAGCAAGTAGCCAAAGAAAAGGCGGCCCGGTTGCCGCTCATGTCTTGCGCTCCTCGCACTTGTGCCCTGTGGGGTATTTGTCGGGGGACGGCAGAATGGGCTTCCTGCCCATCTGCCGCCGTGCGGCATCCCTGCCGCACCCTTTATGCCCTTGGGTGCTTCGGGCTATTCCCGACAAATGCTGCGGTGCTCGACGCGGCAAACGGGAAAAAACACGTTACTGCGTAACGTAAATTAATAATAAAAAAGGTAAAAACGATGCTAGGAAAAATTGAAAGTTACGATGTGGAGCAACAAACGGGTGTCATCATAAGTGATAAGCAATTGCTTAACTTCAACAGCGATAGCTGGTTGCCGGAAGTGCCGCCGGAAGCGGGTGATGATGTTAGTTTTACTATGAATGAAGACAATTTTGCGGTTGATGTGAATTTAGTGGCGGCTTATTTTGAACCACCAAAAGCGGTGAAATACAAATATGTGGCGGCGGCACTGGGTTTGGTATTTGGTTTCGCTGGCTTACATCGCCTGTATTTGGGTTATTACAAAATCGCTTTGGCGCAGTTGGCGTTGACGGCGTTGACTCAGGGTTATGGGGTGCTTTGGGGCTTTATTGAAACGGTGTTGATTGTCGGCGGACAAATCAACAAAGATGCCAAAGGCAGGCCGTTAAAGTAAACATCTTGGTAAACATGCCGACATGGTTACTGAACCGTCGGCATGTTTATGAGTTATTTCCAAATATCAACAATATTAGTGAAATCGTCTGTCCACGGTTTCATATCAAAATACAACGGCATTTTTTGCCAATCCCCTAAGTTACTGGCGATTAACGGCTGTAATCGTTCCGCTTTGTTGCTCATTACCACCCAATCGGTGGCGACTACTAAAGGCAATTCTTCGCTAGGCTTAAATTCTTCTATCAAGGCGGCTAAATGCAATTGTTCAGCGTGCATGGAAAGCACTTTTTTCAGCAATAAATGCCGATTGGTGATGTGGAAAGCCAAAATGCCATCGGGTTTTAATTTGCGGAAATACAGTTGGATGGCTTCTTTGGTGAGCAAGTGAGTCGGTACAGAATCGGAACTGAAAGCATCCATCACTAATAAATCAAATTGTTGCTCTGGTTCTGCCGCTAAGGATAAACGCGCATCGCCGATACGCATTTTGGCGGTTTTGGCACACAAATCCAGATAATGGAAATAGAGGGTATCGCTAGCAATGTTTACCACTAACGGGTCTATCTCATACAAAATCCACTGTTGTTGGGGTTTGCTGTAACAGGTGAGCGCACCCGCACCTAGCCCGACAATGCCGATTTGCCAGTTGCTATTGCCGCTGTCGTATACCTTAAACAATTGCCCCATTGGCCCCGGTTGGCTGTAATAGGTTAGGGGGATGCGCTGTAAGTTATCCGCTAAACGTTCGGCGCCGTGTTTGGTGGTACCGTGGAATAATTCGTGATAGCTTTCGGGCTGTTGTTGCTCGTTGGTCAACACGCTTTCTCGTACTGCTAATACCCCAAAAAAACTGCGTGCTTGGTATAAAGTATGCGCGGATAAGCCATGTAAATTCATGGCGAGATAAATAATCACCCCGGTTAAAAAAGCAAACCCTAGTGGACGTAGGCGTAAGAAAAATGTCGCTAGTGATAGCAACATTAAGCAAATGGCTAAGGCATCAAAATGTGCCAGTAAATTTTCGGTACTGAAATACAGTCCTATGCCAGTAATTAAAATGGCTAATGGTAATGCGATTTGTAACCAGAACGCGGTATTGGCAATAAAACGAAGCCCTGGACGTAATAATAAGGCGGCGACAATCATGATCGGGTATTCGTAAATGCCATTAAATATAAACGGCGCAACGAAAGTGTTGAACATACCACCTAACATGCCCGCAAACGACATTATTAAATAATAGCGGGTAAGGTATCGCGTTGACGGTCTACTGTTTGCCAGTTCGCCATGACAAACCATGATGGCGAAAAAGAAGGCGACTAAATGTAAAAACAGATACGCCCAGTATTTCAAGTCACCTGGATTAACAAAGGCGAGTGCTAAGAATGGCACTAAAAAAATCGGTTGTAGTTTGAGAATTAGCGGATGAATGGCGTTTTGCCATTTAGAGAAAACCAGTACGAAAGACAAGAGATAAATGGTTAATGGGATAATCCACAATAACGGTACTGAGGCTATATCAGTACTGATGAAATTGGTTAAGCCTATCAATAAGCTTGATGGCACAAACGCCAATAGCAGCCATCGTAATTGTTGTTGCCAAGTCAATTCGCTGCTGTCATCGGTATTTGCTGTTTCTGCCTGTGGGATAGCTTGCCGATGTCGCCAAAGCTGAAGGGCGCATGTGCTAATCAATAGGCAAAGTAGGATATAGCCGCCACTCCAAGCCAGTTTTTGGTTTGCCAAGCCCATGTTTGGTTCAAGTAGGAAAGGGTAGCTTAGCAGGGCAATAAGGCTGCCTATATTGCTTGCCGCATAGAGAAAATAAGGGTCTTCGCTGCTTTTATGGCCTATTTGGGCAAACCATTTTTGAATCAGTGGCGAAGTGCTGGATACCACAAAAAATGGTAATGCTATCGCTAAGAATAAGGTGCCAATTAACCAAAATGTCGGGTCGCTTTCTGTCGGCGGGATGGTGTTTTCTGGTAGGGCAACAGGTAAGGCTAAAAAGCTTAGCAGCAGCAGTCCAGTGTGCAATAGGATTTGCCGTTTTATGGGTAAGCGTGTCGATAAAGCATGGGCGTACAGATAGCCCAAAAATAAAATGCTTTGATAAAACACCATGCAGGTATTCCAAACCGCTGGTGAGCCGCCTAGCAATGGCAATAACAATTTGCCAAACAACGGTTGCACAATAAACATCAGTGACGCGCTGGTGAATAAAGTGCCGGCAAATAATAAAATCAGTGCGAGTTGGCGGTCGTTTGTGGTTTTTGGCGAGCTGTTCATGGCATTAGCGGTGAATTCAAAACTGCTAATGATAAAGCATTTGACTGTTAATACGATGGTATCTGTAAATTTAACAAGGTGACGAGTATTGATTTTTGCGCCACGCCGATTAAATTGGGGGAGGGCGTGGCGCAAATACTTGGGATTAGAATTGGTAAGTCAAGCCAACACGGTAGCCTTCAACATTTTTGCCTGTAGCGCTAAATAAATAATTGGCATTCAAGCCAAGTGCATTGAACCAATGGTTGTCATTGACTGCCTTAACAGCTATGCCTAATTCATTATATTGATCAACGAAAAATGGTGAGCCAAAATATTCGGTGTCGGTAAAATTAGCGGCGACATTCAGGGTTTTCCCTAAAAAGTCATTGCTTACGTTTTTGCTTAAGATAAGGCCATTTTTGAAGATATAGCTTTCTAAGTTGGGATCTACGGAGTAGCCGTCGACTGCATAAGGTAGGGTTGTATAGTAGCCAGCCATATTACCGATAGACAATTTATACGAGTTGGGGTCTAATGAATCCAAGTCAAAGGTGTATTTACTGGTGATTGTGCCGGACGCAATATGGCCCACGTCGGCAAGGTCAAATGAACCTCTAAAGCCATAAGCAACAGCTGGTGTTAGTACCCAATGATCGGTTATGCGGTGTTTGTAAGCAAAACCAGCACCGCCATCGTAAGAAGCGGCTTTTTGAGTGTCTAAATAGGTGAAAGGCACTGAAACAATCAACTGTTGCCTATCGTTCATCTTAAATGTATAGGCAAACGGGAAAGTAATTGAATTAACCGATTTTCCATCTAATGAATACCCCCCGTGGCGAACACCACCTTCAAATCGGTTTTCAGTAGATGCCTTTTTTCGGCTACCAATATCCCAATCATCGTTCATACCTAACAAATAGGCGTTTTCAACCATGATGCCCATAATGCTGGAAGGGTTGCCGCCTAATGGGTCTGCGGAATCCACCAATGCTAGCTCTTTATTGATGGATGCGTTGTTGCTACGTATCAAATCATTTACTTGGGTGCTTATTGCTTTGTTAAGTGCTTTGTCGGATAGTTTATCAGCATTCTCGATGGTGATGGTTTCACTAACACCGATATTAGGGATTGCAATGGTGACAGTATCGTCGGAAGGTTTGGTGAATTCAATCGGTACGCCTTTAAAATCAAGTGTACCGACAACGCCAATTGAACTACTAGAATTTGGAAACAAATCTTTAAATTGATTAGGGTTATTTGCCGCATCTATTGCTTCGCCAAAGGTGGCAAAAGACAATGTTTGGGTAATACCGTCTAGTGTTATAGTGGCTACAAAGTTTTCTGCTTTGCATAATTGTGTAGCGCTCAGTAAAGCCAGTACGCTTGCTGATAGGATTTTAGTTTTAATGTTCATAAGTTTTCCAATGAATATCATTCTGCTTTGCAACAAAATGTTGTAAATACGCGATGACTAGTTGTCGTTGTTAATAATCCGCCAAAATAGAATGGCAGTCAAAGTTAGTTAGTAAATATCAGTAGTTCATCAAATTTTTATTGAAATATCGGCAATATACGTTATATAAATTAATAAAGCGTATATAAATACAATGTTCATGTTTATTCATCATTAATGATGTTAAATTTTGTTACAATATTAAATTTACTTTTGAGAGGTGTTATTAATTCTATGGAATTTAGGAAGATTAAAATTTTCAATGGAATGGCATTTGATGTGCCAAAGCACATAGTTAGGATAGATATACTTGGTGCTAAAACCACCCATGGGTGGCAAGTCCGGTACGGTAAGCCTTGGAAGTTTTTCTCTGACCATACCGCAAACGGTACTGGTGCAGAGCTAGCCTTGTCAAAAGCCGTTAATGAGCTAAACCATCGTATAGCGACATTACCCGCGCCTACAGGGATTAGACAGAAAATATCGACAAGGAAATCTTCTACGTTGCCTTCAGGTATTTCAGGGCCATTTCAGAGGCTACGTAAAGGCCGATCAACCGCTAGCCATTATTTGCAGGTAACATTGCCTGTACATGGTGGAAAATCTAAAAATACTCAAGTCTATATTGCCTCGGACAATAACTTCACAGAAGAACGTTTGCAGTTGGCAATTTCAAAATCAGTAGCTTTGCGGAATTTGTATATTGAAAAATATCAAACCTCCGCTACTAAATTAAAACGCGAAATAATGCAGGCTACTATTGACGCACAGCCTGGCGTTTAAACACCCCAATCTGGAAATGTCCTTGCCTCACAACACAAGGACTATTCATTATCGCTACAACAAACGCATTCTGCTATAACCCTCCCTCGTTATACATCAACTCTATTAGCAGCATTGAGCGGATAAAGCCTCTTTGCTGCTTCCTTTATTGCCATAAGTATCTACACAAATTCGCAACTAAAATGTCATGATGGGTAATGATTTTAAAAAACACTGGCGAGAGTCGCCCCGTGCCTCATCAAGTGCCATCGTAAGCGAACAAACCGACAACGTTGATGCTCAGGCTTTTTATGTTTAACAGTTTCGATAAATGCCGGATTCAGTGGCAGCCGTTTGTCGATGCGGCTGTTGGGTTACAAGGGCTATTTTTCTAGGGCGTCTTTCAGCCATGCGTCGGCAATCGGGCGGTCGCTGTTTTCGGGCGGATTGTTGCCCTATGGGCAGATGACCTGTTTCAGCATAGCGACTGGGGGGTAACATCTAAGGCTTCAGGACTTGGCGCTAGGGGATACCGAAGGAGCGTTTTATTTTTGGGATGGTCACGGAAAAAAAGCGCGAGTGGCTCACGGAATGCCTTGGTGGCAAAGACCATGGTGGCTAACATCGCGCAATATATCATCATATTCTTTGCATTAATCCAGAGTATTTTTCGTAAGCTAAAGAGATCAATTCTTCTTGAATCATGGCTTATAGTTTTCTAACCAAAATTTCCCCGCGCCCCATCTCAGACATATCCCCCACATAACGTTGCACGCGGTTAAACGCCACCGCACTATCTGCAAACTTGGAATTTAAGGAAGCAAACGCCTTAAACAGCATCGGCAAAAACGCCAAAGTATGCGCGCCGCAGTCGTTAAAGCTGGCGGATAAGGTGGGTGCGTTCCATAGCAATACAGTGCCACGGCGCATGGCGTAACCTAGGTAGCGTCCGGTTTGGCCCATGACGGCAATGGTTCCGGCGGTCATGCGTGAGCCGCAGTAATCGCCTGCGTTGCCTTCGATTAAAATGGTGCCACGGCGTAAATGGTCGCCGACGCGTTCGCCCGCGTTGCCTTTGATTAAAATCAGGCCGCCTTTCATGCCCATTTTGTTGCCGGGCAGTGCGCCGCCTAAAAAGTCGTCCGTATCGCCTGCGATCTCCAGATAGCCCTTTTTCATTTCGCAGCCAGCGTACAAGCCTGCGTTACCGGAGACTTTAATCTCGCCGGATTTCATGCCCATCGCCAAATACGCGCCCGCGTCGCCTTCGACAGTAATCGTGCCGTTTTCCAATTCTTTGCCGATAAAATCCAATTTCTCGAAGCTGTTTTTAATGACGATGTTTTGTGCGTCTGAGCCGGAAATGTCGAACAATTCATCAACGCGCAACTTAGCTTTGCCGCTTTGCAATTCAATCGCGGCGATGTCGGCAGGGGATTTATCTTGCAGAAGTTGGCAGACCAGCGGCGACATGTCCACGCGCTGGGCGGGGCGGGTTTTTAAAGTGAATGTCAATGCGCTCATGCCATGATCTCCTGTAAGTGAAAGTGGAACGGCCCCAGTTTGCCGCCGTAATTGCCCGCGCTGATGCGTTTGATGCCGTTCGCCGCGCCCAAATCGCACACCGCTTGGATGCCGACTCGCATGGCTTTGTCGATGTCTTCTTTGGTCAAACCGTCGATCACGATTTCCATCACCGATTCAATTTCCGGTGACAAATCGGTTTTAGTCGCACCTTTTAAAGTTGGGCAGAAGGCATCGTTAGTGGATGCGCCCAAGGTTTTGTATTTGGAACCGACTTTAGAGCCAGAACGTACGACGCCGCCGGGGAAGGGCATGATGACATTGGGTATTTTTTTCATTTCTTCGATGGCAGCTTCACACGCGGCAAGGGCTTGCGGTTGTGATTCTGCCAATACCAAGAAATTTCCACCTCCGACTGCGCTGACTTGTCCGGTGGTGGCTTCAGTCAAAAATTCGCCGTCCATCACGGGAACGCGCCAGTAACGTTTACCGCCAATCACTTTGGCGATTTGAAAGCCGTCACCGAAATAACGTAGATTTTTGCCCAGCGGGATTTTAGTGTCGCTTTCGATTCCAGCAAATAGGGCGGAAGTCGGCGCAGTCAACACGCACTGTCCCGCACGGGTTTCCAATTGCTTCGCCAAACCTTTGCCGCCCATCGCGAAAATCATCACCGCCACACCGGGGCGACCGTCTGGCGTTTCGTCTGGCGTTAACGTGCGTTCAATGCCCGCTTCACAGCCACAGGCGATTACCGACGTGGCAAAGCCCGTCATGGCTTGGGCGGCGATCATCGCCCATTTTTCATTTTGCGCCGTGATAATGGCGCGGGTCGCCTTCATCGGAAAAGCTTCCGCAAAGGTTGCGTCGATGGTTACACCGTTAATAATCATAGGGGGCTCGTTGTTGAATTTTTATTGGTCAGACTAATTTTAAAATATTGTCAGTTGCTCATTATTGTCGGTGTGGATGACATCGCCACTCCGTTGCAAGACAAAATAACCTTGTTCTAATGCTTCACGTTTTGCATCATCATTAATATGAAATGTTGCGAGTGCGCCGTAGAGTTTATAAGATTTGTAAATTGGAAATAACAGTTTGAAATTGCGAAGTTTTCTGGATAATTTTTGCAAGTCATTACTATGTGCTTTGTATTTCACTTCTATAACCGCTATAGCATCACCATTGGTCAGGACAATGTCATATTCTTCCTCTAGCTTGCCTTTGCGCTTAGTCATGTTTTTTGTCAGGTCATCAAAATGAATAGCCCCTAAACGAGGATCATTGGCAAGGCTATTAAAAAAGAATTCTTCGGCAACATCTCCTTGATTTTGGCTGATATTGCCAAGATGAATACCAATGCGCTCCAGTTTTTTGTCTGTGCGTTTCATTTGCTCATCTGTACGCTTTATTTGCTCATCAGTCAGTTGCATTTGAGCTTCAGTTTGCGCCATTTTTTTTGTCAGTTCCTTTTGGTCGATAGCTAAACTTGCAACCAAGGCTTTTAGCTCATCATCAGTCATGAGTCACTCCTGTAGTGTTTGTTGACAAGCTCTGCCAACTCTTCAATTGAATAAGGCGGGTCTTTTTTATGAAGCATTGCATGACAATTGGGACAAACAGGTTTTAAGTCTTCAATGGGGTTAATTTGATATTCTTCTTTGCAGCTAGAAATTGGAATTAGATGGTGCACATGTATAAAACCCTTACCTAAATGACCGTATTTTTTTTCGAAGTTAAAGCTACATACCCAACAATTGAAGCCATAACGCTTTAAACACGTAGTTCTAGCTTCTTTGTTGCGTTCGTATTTATTTAAAAGCACTGATTTGATAGAGCCTTCGTATAAGGCATTTCTATTCAGTTGATTACCAGGAAATTTGTCAAAATTTGGGATGTCATTTTCTTCAAGAAATGTCTTTAACTCATCAAGGTCAGATTCATGTCTAATTTCAGGGAAAGTTTTATGATTATTTAGTCCATCAAAATCCCTATACCTAACCACTGAATAATCTTTATGTCCTCGGATAATGATATATCCACCTGTGCGCCTATCATTAAATCGATACTGTAAAGGATTTACATGATCTACAAAGCCATGATTCTCGCCAGAGTAATGATTTAATAATAAATCTTTCACGAGAACAAAATGTCGTTCAAGTGTTAATTTATTTTTATCAAAGAATACCTTTGCTTTTGGTTTCTCTAATATGTTCGGCGAACGCGGACTAGTCATAAGTACCTTAAATAAACACGTTTGATAGTGGTTGAATTTTGTACGTCTTAAAGAAATATCTTCAAAATTTATCTTAATAGTTTACTGGGTAAGCCAAGTCGTACTATTTGCAAAGTTTTGAAATCAGGTTTTCGATAAATCAGCAACAAATCAGGCTTGGAGTGGCATTTTCAATCGTCCGCATTCAGGTCTGCCATCAAGTATTTTATGCTGTCAAAACGTAACCCGTCGCCTTGTTCCAATTCGTGCATCGCCTGCATCGTTTCTGGATTAGGGATAGCAAACGGCGCTGCTATATTTTCCAGTAACATGCGTACGGCATCGGCGACCGAAAGCCCCATTGTCGCTAGGGTTTCGGTGGCTTCTATTTGTACGGATTCGTCAATTTGAAACGTTATGGTTGCCATAAGAACCTCTAGTTATTTAAAGGATGCACGGTAATGCTGCCACGTCCATCTTCCGTAATCTCATCATCACTAATCTTAAAGTTACCCAGTTTCATCGTCAGGTAGCGGTCAAAATATTCTTTCAAACCTTTTTCCACAGATGGATCAAAATCCGGTTGGACAACATGGGTTGTCCCCCATTTAACGTGGACGACTTTGCCATCGACTACAACCAATTCACCATCCTTAAACACATAATCCGGTTTTTCGAACATTTGTTCGCGATTAGGGTTGTCGGTGTAGACGGTGATGTCTGCCCAGTTGCCTGCGCTGAGGCCGCCACGGTCTTTCAGGCCGATCAACTTGGCTGCGCCTGCGCGGGTCATGATGGCGATTTCTTGCAAAGAATATTCGCGATCAATTGAAGCCAGCGTAGTCATTTTTTGCGCTTCAGGGTGGATAGTCGCCAGCACGTCGTTGCGGAAGGTTTTGTCCATCAGCAAACGGATCAAATGCGGGTAGCTGGTGAATGGCGCGCCGTTGGGGTGGTCGGTGGTCAGGAAAATCCGCCACGGGTCATCGACCAACAGGAAAGTTTCCAAGCCTATCGCCCATTGCAAGGCGTTGACGAAGTTTTGGTCTTTGTATTTGAACGGCACCACGCCACAACCCGCGTCGCATTCGATGTCCATGGTGACCCATTTGTTGGGACTGGCGTGTTTGTGGTTGGCGTGTTGGCGCATACTGTCGCCGGATGCTGTGACGGTTTGCCCAAACAGAATCTGCCCGACATCAATGGTAATGTTCTTGTTTTTGTTGACCGCTTCGGCAATCTGCGCCGCGCCCGAAGAGAATTTGAAATCGCCTTCGGTGCCGTAGCTGTGGAATTGGATATGCGTTAAGTGCATAGGCAAGCCGCCGATGCCTTGGATGGTGTCCAGCGTGGTTTGCACGTTGCCGGGTACGCCCAAGTTGCAGCCGTGGACGTGTAGCGGGTGTTTTACGCCAAGTTCTTTAACGGCAGTTGCCAACACTTGCAAAATGTCGCGCGGGGTTACCCCGTAATGGGCGTTTTGTTCGTCCAAATCCAATTTGCGTTGGTTGAATTTGAAGGCATTGATACCGCCAGGATTCACGACTTTTACGCCGATGGCTTTGGCGGCATTCATCGTCCATGCGACATAATCGTTAATGGCTTTTTGGTCTTTTTTGGCTGTGAGCATCCGCAGCAAATAATCATCGCTGCCGAGCATGACGTAACCGCCTTTGTCCAAAATGGGAATATCGCCCATTTCCATGTGCGCTTGGCGGGCGTTAATCGGCAAAACGGCAGGTTCAAAACCTGCGGTGTAGCCCATTTCTGCATAGCGGTAGCCCGTCACAAATGAACTGGGCATGGCATGACCACAACCCGATCGGCAAATATGCGTACTGGCGACGGGGTCTTGGCGATGGTCTTCTGGCAACATCGTGCGGGCGATATTACCTTTGCCGCCACCGATGTGCGTGTGCATGTCGATAGCACCGGACATGACAACTTTGCCTCTTAAATCGTATTCTTTATCGGGCTTGGCTTCCGCTGGCGGGTTGATGATGCGCCCGTCTTGGATGTAAATGTCTTGTTGTTGTCCGGCTATGCCAGCGGCGGGGTCGTAAATGGTGCCGCCTGTGAGTTTGATTAACATGGGGTTTCCTTAAAGATGCAAAGGCGAATAAATTTCTAATTTTAAGCCATCAATGGGTAAAAAATGCTTCGCGTTACTGGTGCATAGCAACTCATCATAAAATAAAGCTGTTGCCGCAATCAGTGCGTCCGCCATTTCCATGGCATGGCTTAAAGCAAAATGCTTTACTAATTGTCGAGCTTGCAGACAAATTGCTGTATCAATTTCATAAATATCAAATTCAAGCGTATTTAAAAGCTTTTCAAAACGCTGTAATTCTTGTTTGTTTCGGCAAAATGCAACATATTCCATATAAGTTACTGCCGATATAGCTTTGTATTCGGTATTCAAAATTAAATCTTGTGCCGTTTTAATTTGTTTATTGGCATAAATAAAGATATTGGTATCAAATATCATCCCATAATCTCCGCCGTCCTTTGCGGATGAGTCGCACAGATTCTTCAACGCTATCAATCGCTATATCATCAAACCCGACAGAAAATTCAGCCATTGCTTTTTCCTGTTCGGTTTTACTGTGTTTTGATTTTTCAGCCGTTGATTTTTTTAGATGTTGGATAAGTTGATAAACCGATTCTAAAACAGCCTTGTTTTCTACTTTATCTATTTCATTTTTTAATTGTTCTTTGGTAATCATTGCTTTGTACCAATTCTAAGTTATATACGGCAGAATAACGCGATAAGGTACGCTAATAATGATGCTCTTCGTACCTCAGCACATCCTATTGCACTAAATTTAAAATAGCTTAAGGTTCTTGCTTACGAGTTTTGGACTCGATAAGAAAAACCAAATTACCTAGCTCAACAAGTAGCTTGTACCATTCGATATTGGCTGGTAAGTCATCTGGAAATAATGTCAAATTATCAGGGAACAATTTTGATTCATTATTTTTTTGGTTTATAAAAAATGCTTTCTGCAATTTTGCGTTTTGTGAAGCAATGGAATGCGCTATGTCGTTCCTAGCTTTTCTGTGTTTTTGTACATCAATCGCAAAGGAATTGGCTTTTTGTTGCCAAGACGAAATCTGATCGTTTGGGTTAATTTCTAAGACATCTGAAAAGAAATAAGCGTATTCACCCTTCTTGTTTTTTTCTTCATTGTTTTTTGAAGATTTTTTGTATTTCTCAAAGCTTTTTCCTGTAAGTGCGTAAACATAGTAATCACGAATACGGTCAGCAGCGATGTTTAATTGAAAAATTGCCCCGTTCAAATTTGCTGAACCATAAGTAGTACTTAGCTCTTCTCTCTCATGCTTAGAAAAGAACAGCGATTGACCCAGCATTAAATAAGCTCCTTTCATTGCTTCAATGAAATCATCTCCAAGGGTCATTATTTCAATATCAACATCATCTTTTGTATTTGGAAACGTTTTTTCATGAAATGCAAGGTCTAAAATATCAAACTTTATTAGAGGGTTTATTATTCGTTCGGCATATCCCGAATAATCAGGATCAACATTACCTTCACCACCTAGCCATCCAATAAATTCAATGTCGTATAATTTATTTTCAAACAAGGCTTCTTGTATTTCTTGGGCATAATACTCAACCAGCTTTTCTGGTTTTATAAATTTTGTTGTTTTCAAGATAAAGTGCCGTTGGTTTAAATGCTGTTGGTATTATCTAGCGTAGTAGAGTAGGTAGAGTGAGTTTTTTAATCCAAATACAACGATATATTAGGTACTAACTGGTAAGTACGGCTTACTTAGTTTGCTATCATCTCGCTATTAATATTCAAAAAACTGTGTAAATCCCTGCCGCTGCAAGCCAAGTTTCAATTTATTATCCCCAGACCACAACAAGCCATTCAACTCTAAAGTTAATGCGACATGTGGCGTATCATTTTCATCGACGCTTTTACACAAGTCATAGGCTTGTCGCCAATGTTCCGGTTTTATCAAATCCTCTTTATAGACCTGCAAACGCTTTAACAGGGCGTAATACAATTTAATGATTTCTTGTTCCGATAACTGGCTCAACTGGGTGATTTTTTCTTTATGCTTGAACAGTTCCATTAAAATGAGTTCGCAAATATACAAGTCATGATCGCTTTCTAGCAGCACTTGCATAAATTTCGACTGTTCCCGCAATAATGCCGAGAAAATAATGTTGGTATCGACAATGATTGGCGGCATACCGTTATTTCAAAACTTTACCGCGCAATGACTGCCAGACATTTCTATCAATTTCTTGCGCTAATTCATCGGCTTGGTGTTGCTGTAACTGGCTGTCTTGATTAATCATCGTTAATTCAAAATAACCTAAAAAATGCGCCAACGCGTCTTGGCTCATGGCATTTTTTGGGAAGCGAATTACAACATCTTTTTCATCCATACTAATTTGTGCGTGCATTTTTAAACCTCTGTTTTCAGGTTGCCAGAAATCAATCATCCGCCCAAGTATCAAATATCTCATTCACGCTCATTGCCAATTCTGGAAATAGATACGGAACGGCAATATCATCGTTGGTGTACATTTGCTGCAATTCATATTTTTGTTGTTCGTTTAATACGAATTGATGAATGGTTTGATGTCCAGGAAACACTAGCCAATATTCCGTTACACCACTTTCTTGGTAAAGCTCATATTTGGTATGAATTTCCCTTTTGGAATTCCCTTTAGAGAGAATTTCAATAATCCAATCGGGTGCACCGTTGCAGCCTTGTATATCGAGCTTTTCTTCCGGTTGGCACACAACACAAATATCCGGCTGGACAACGGTATGAATCTCTTCGTTTTTTAAGATCGACTTTTTGCGGTCATAAAGCCGGACATCAAACGGTGCGGCATAAACGCGGCATTTTTTGTGTTTAAAGTAAGGCAATAAAAAACCAAGCAAGTTGCTAGAAATATCCTGATGCCTGACATTCGGCGCAGGCGACATCACCATAATCTTGCCTTTGATTAACTCCACCGCTTCTTTTAACTGCCATGTCAAATAATCGGCATAGCTGTAGCTTTGGGTTAAATCCAGTTGGTCGAGGTGGATGATCTTGGGCATAAGGTTCTCAGTTTTGCAGCCACAAATGTTGGGCTTCGTTCCTCAGCCCAACCTATATTGAGTTTCTATCGCATTCAAAACATCCGCCGTACTCGGCAACCCCGAATCACGCAATTTTTTCAAACGAATCGCCACAACGCTGTCCATGCGGTAAGTATGTCCGGCGTGGTCGATGCCGGGTGTGCCGACTGGGATGAACACATCGGGTTCTTTCTCAAACACCATGCCGGAGCGTCCGACGACAATTGTTGGCAAGTCGGTCACAGGTGGGATGGAAGCGGTGTTATAGGCTTGTACCCAAACCAGTGCGTCCGCTTCGCCATTTTTCACTAATTCGCGAGTATCGTTCAGGAACGGGTCGTATTCGGGATAGCCACGGCTAAAGCTGGTGCGTGCCGGATAGCCTGTCGTCCAACCACAAACTTGGCTGGCGGTTAAGTCGCCTTCTTTGCCTGTTAGTGGTAAGCCGGAGCAGCGCGTATTCATGTCATTTAAGTCTTTAATCATTTCTGACAGGGTTTGTACGGTCAGATCGGCTTGGCGGTAATCCAGTTGAGCTGCTGACCATGTGACGACACCGTATTTTGCCGCTTGCAATTGCTCGGCAATGGTTTGTAATTCGCTGACGGCAATGCCTGCCACGCTTTCGGCGCGAATCGGGTGTTTTTTCACTAAAGCCCGAAGTACGGCGATAACTTCCGGCAAGTCGGCAGTGGCGCATTCTAAAACTTTGGCTTTATCGCCGTTTGGTGAAGTCGATGCGTTACCTGACGGTGCTTGTCCGAGATAAATCACTTGGCGTTGGCTGCTGTCATCTAAGAACATGGCATCTGTCCACAGATACCGCTCGAAAAAACGCGGCGCGAAGGATTCTAAATCTTTACCGACCACCAATAACACATCGCAACGGTTTTTGACTTCCGCCAGCGTGGTGTTCATCCAACCGGAATCTTGTAAGACTAAGTAGTTATTGCGTGAACGGGAAAAATTCATTTGATCGACCACCGCACCAACGCGGTCTGCTAAGGCCAGCAAACCGCGCATACCGTTTACGTCCGTGGAGCAACCGCCAATCACTGGCAGTTTGGTGTCTTTTAATAGCTCGGCAGCTTTGGCGACAGCGGCTTCTAGGCTGACTTCCTTGCCATCCACGCGTGGGCTGGTGTCGGTGATGGGTTGTTCAAACAATGGCGTGTTGACCGCGCAGCCGTTGGCGATCACTTTCACGGTGTTCCCGTCTATCTGAATGCTCAGGTCATCGGTGCCGATGCCGCAAAAAGGACTGGGTACTTCGGTTATTTCGGTCATTAACGGTCCTTACAAGAAGAGTTTTGGTAGGTTGGGGATGACCCAACGGCTTGGTTTTGGTTTCGGTATTCTAACGCGATTTAAATTGGCTGTCTTAAGAAACACGGCGCAATACGGGTGGATTTAGTATTGCTGAATAATGAGGGCGGTTATGCGGGGTGTTATGTTTGCGGTGGTTGGCGGGCAGGATGCCCGCGCTCCGGTGGACTGGGATTCTGGTATATGCCAGATTGCTGTCAGAAATTAATCAGCGTGTTCATGTTGATGCGGTACGGTGCTGACTGGCACGGCATTGACGGCAACACCATATTTGTAAACCATCAAACCACCTAAGTCGGCACCTAAAAATAGCAAGGCAAACAGTACGGCGGAGAGGATGATAAAAAAGTTATTAGCGCCGCCGTTGCCTAAAATGCCGGATTTTAATCGCCATCCGCTTAACAGTAATGAAAGCGTCAACACCGAGATACCTAGTTGTTCGTGACGTTCCATGATTTCATGGACATCGCCGCCGTGGGCGACGGAATTGGCGGCGGCAAATCCGGCTATCACTGTGAAAATGGCGGCGAAAGTGCCGAAATATAATAAATAGCTGGCGAGATTACGCCACTGGGCTTTTTTAGCGGTTGCGCCGATCAAGTCAACCAAAACAAAGCCCGATAAAAAGGCGATGGGAAAGTGGACGAGCATGGGGTGTATATTGTTAAGGCTGGCTAAACCGGGCAGGAATAAGGCAAATATTTCTAATGGCGCAAGGCCTGAAATGCCATCAAAAAAAGTTAAGAGATTGGCAATACCATCAGCGGGGCTTGCTCCGTGGTCAGCGCCGCCGTGAATTTGGAAGGATAAAAATTGCGTCATGGTAATGGGGTCTGGTGGATTTTAATTTAAGACAATCTACCGGATATTTGATGCTTTGCAAAGCTGAGCGCTGGTTGTTTGGTGTTTGCTTCTATTGGCAGCATTAAAAAATTACACCTTTAAGGTTTTTAAAACTTGAAAGGTGAGTTGAGGAATCGCTGAACCAATTGATTCCATTCATGCTTCGACAAGCTTGTATGGTAAAGCTTAAGAGAATCGGGGAATCTTTGGGTGTCGGGATGGAGGGACGTCGACAAGTATCTGCTTAGACAGACCCCGCTGAGAGTTCATCCCATCGCGTCTTCCAGGGTCGATGAAGAATCTAGCGGTCAGACCGCCGATTTGTGCACAAGCTTACCCGGCAGAAGCACCACCCCGACTCTCTTATTTTCAATAGCCGGAGGATTTATGACAAGCGAAATGTTGATTGGAATCGATGTGGCGAAGGATGAGTTGGTGATTGATTCAGGGCAAGGGCTTGTCACCATTGCCAATACCCCGTCAGCCATTGATGCCTGGCTGGCGACCTTGCCAGAGGACAGTTATCTGGGGCTGGAGGCGACGGGGACCTATCATCAACAGGTCGCCAACCGTGCGGTATCGGTGGGCAAGGTTGTCTATGTGCTCAACCCACGTGACATGCGCCATTATGCGCTCGGCTTAGGGCGGCGCGGCAAGACGGACCGGGTGGACGCCCAAATGATCCGGCGCTTCATCACGGCCGAACGGTGCCATTTACGCCCCTACCAACCGGCCACGGAAGTGCATCACCAATTGGCTTTGCTGCAACGGCGGCGTGCGACCGTCGTCAAACACCGCCAAGCCCTGCACAAAGCCTTGCGGGGCATGAACGAACTGGCCGCGCCTATCCGTGCGGCCTTGCTGTCCTTGGACGCCTTGCTGACGCACATTGACAAGCAAATGAATGGCTTGTTGACGCGGCAACCGATGCTTAAAGCCGAAGCCCGGCGACTTGAAAGCATACCGGGCATTGGCCGGCAAACCTCAACACAGCTTGCCGTCTTGTTTGATCGTGTACCGTTAAGGAATCGCTGAACTAATCGTCGATTCCCAGATTGGCCGATGGTTTTCACTTTTTTAAAATCCGCACGCCATTTGACGCACTGTTTCAGGCAGTTTGCCATGTTTTCCGCCCATTTTGGGCGGATTTGCCCCTAAGCGGCGGCCAATGGCCTCCTGAGCAGGTACAGGTTGGCTAAGCCGACCAGCATATTGACCTGCGAGGCGTT
>Ga0247843_1001142_pt1 | contig 56762 bp, 59 predicted proteins | sample LaCruzMarch2017__FD_192420 | JGI IMG/M metagenome (GOLD analysis project Ga0247843, IMG submission 192420) | Freshwater microbial communities from meromictic Lake La Cruz, Castile-La Mancha, Spain - LaCruzMarch2017_8m | ecosystem: Environmental > Aquatic > Freshwater > Lake | place: Spain...
CACGCCGTGGCCCCGGTCCGGTTGGCCAGGGGCCGTAGCTCAGTTGGTAGAGCGCGTCGTTCGCAATGACGAGGTCAGGGGTTCGACTCCCCTCGGCTCCACCATCCTGATCCGCGTTTTCAGGACGCACAGACAGGATTTGGACCATGGAGGAGCAAGGGGTTCGCGTCACGGCGCTCTATGGCTTTGCCCGGGTGTCCGACCCGGACCATCTGCGCGACATGCTTCAGGCCTCGTGTGGCGATTCCGTCCGGGGCACCCTGCTGGTGGCGCGCGAGGGGGTGAACGGGACCATCGCGGGCCCTGCGGACGCGGTCGAACGGGTTCTGGATGGCGTGCGTGCCGTCCCCGGATTTGAGGCCCTCGAGGTCAAGCATGCGACGGCACGGGTGATGCCGTTTCACCGGCTCAAGGTGCGGGTCAAGGCCGAGATCGTGACCCTGGGGCAGGGCGACCTCGATCCGGCCACGAACGCCGGGACCTATGTCGGCCCGCAGGACTGGAACCTCCTGATCTCCGATCCGGAGACGGTGGTGATCGATACCCGCAACGACTACGAGGGGCGCGTCGGGGCGTTCGAGCGGGCCGTGCAGCCGAACACGTCCGCATTCCGGGACTTTCCCGACTGGTTCGAGCGCGAGGGGCGCGCGCTTCTGGACCGGCCGGTGCCGCCAAAGGTCGCCATGTACTGCACCGGCGGAATACGCTGCGAGAAGGCGACGGCCTGGCTGAAGGCGCAGGGCGTGGAGCAGGTGTATCACCTGCAGGGCGGTATCCTGCGCTATCTGGAGACGGTTCCCGAAGCCGAGAGCCTGTGGCGCGGCGAGTGTTTTGTCTTCGATGAGCGGGTGGCCGTGGGACACGGTCTGGTGCAGGGGACCCATACCCTGTGCCGCGGATGCCGGATGCCGGTCAGCCAGGAGGGCCGGCGCTCTCCCAACCATGTGGAGGGTGTCGCCTGCCAAGCCTGTCACGACCGTCAGACCCGGACGCGCCGCGAAGGGGCGAGGGAGCGGGAGCGTCAGGTGCGGATCGCCGAGGCGCGGGGCGTGGCCCACATCGGCGCGCGACCGCCACGCAAGGTCTGATCCGTCAGGCGTCCTCGTCGAACTTGCGGCCGACCAGTTCGGACAGGGCCTTGATGGCCTCGGCGGCGTCGGCCCCCACAGCCTCGATATCGATGCTTGAGCCGTTGCCGGCACCGAGCATCAACAGGCCCATGATGGAGCGGGCGTCGACTGTGACGCCCTCACGGATGACGCGGATCTCGGACTCGAAATCCGAGGCCAGCTTGACGAACTTGGCCGACGCCCGGGCGTGCAGGCCGCGGGTGTTGCAGATGGCCGCAGTCGTGCGGACTGTCCGGGCCGGTGTCGCCAAGTCTATTTCTCGCCCGCCAGGACCCAGGAGGCGACGGAGATGTATTTGCGGCCCGCGTCCTGGGCGTGAGCGACACAGGCCTCCAGCGTCTCGCGGCCGCGCACGCTGGCCAGCTTGATCAGCATGGGCAGGTTCAACCCGGCGATGACCTCGGCGTGGGTCTGTTCCATCACGGAGATCGCCAGATTCGAGGGGGTGCCGCCGAACATGTCGGTCAGGAGTATGACGCCGGACCCGTCGTCAACGGCGGCCGCAGCGTCGACGATGTCACGCCGGCGGCGCTCCATGTCGTCGTCAGGCCCGATACATATGGCCGCGACCCCGCGCTGGGGCCCGACCACGTGTTCCATGGCGGACAGGAACTCGGAGGCGAGGCCGCCGTGGGTGACGATCACAAGGCCGATCATGAAGGCGTCTTCAAGGGCGAAGCATCCCGCGTTGGCGACGCCGACGCCCCCCGGGGCCGACACGCAAGCGGGCCTAGATAGAGGAAAGCGAAGCGGGATTAAAGACGCCGCATCGCCTGGGCCAGCAGCGTCGGTGCCGAAGCGGGCCGGACGTCCAGTGACAGCAGGGGAACCGCGACCTGCGACAGGGTGACCGCCCCCGTTTCGGGCAGACGCTCGCCGCTGTGCTGGAGGCAGTCCACGACCAGGCGGACCCGGCCGAGCGGAAGATGCCGGCTCGGGATGATGCCGACGCCCCGCGCCTCGATCCGGCCGGCGATCCGTTCGGCGGGCGCGGCGAACAGATCGCCACCCGAGGCGAAGACGTGCACATAGTCATCCCCGATCAGCCGCCAGCCGTCGGCCATGAGGCGCAATGCAAGGTCGCTCTTGCCGGCGCCGGAGGGACCGCGCAGCAGGGCGCCGCGCCAGCCGTCCCGGCACCAGAGGGCGACTGCCGTGGCATGAACAGGCGCGTCGCTCACGTCCGGCGACCGACGACCGGCAGGGCGACCTCGAAGCGGGCCCCGATGATGGCGCCGGTGTCATCGGTGCGGTTGGTGGCGGTGACGCGGCCGCCGTGCGCGTCGACGATCTGGCGCACGATCGACAGGCCGAGACCGGAGTTCGCCCCGAACGCCGTGCCACGCGGCCGCGCCGTATAGAAGCGCCTGAACACCGTCTCCAGATTCTCGGGGGGGATGCCGGGCCCGTCATCCTCGACGAGAATGCGCAGGGGCAGGTCCGCATCCGTATCGGTCCTGCGCACGGTCAGGCGGACGTCCCGGCCCTCCGGACTGAAGGAGCGGGCGTTGTCGATCAGGTTCCGGAACACCTGGCCGAGGGGGCCCTCGCGGCCCATGACGCGGGCACCGCCCTCGACGGCGACGGTCAGGCGCACCGGGGCCTCGCCCGGTCGGGACGTGGTGTCATAGACGGAGACGATGTCGCCGAGCAGGGCGGTCAGATCGACCGGCCGCGGCCGGTCGCGCGAAAGCTCCGCATCCAGCCGCGAGGCGTTGGAGATGTCGGTGATGAGGCGGTCGAGGCGGCGCACGTCCTGCTGCAGGACGCGGGTCAGTTTCTCGCGCTTTTCAGGATCCTTGACGAGGTCCAGCGTCTCCAGCGCCGAGCGGATGGACGTGAGGGGGTTCTTGATCTCATGGGAGACATCGGCAGCGAAGCGTTCGATGGCGTCCATCCGGGCCGACAGGGTCTCGGTCATGGATTCCAGCGACCGGGCAAGGTCGCCGATCTCGTCGCGCCGGTCTTCCAGATCCGGCAGGGAGATGGCCCGGGCGCGCTGCAGCCGGACCTGGTCCGCTGCCGCCGAAAGCCGCATGACGGGCCGCGCGACGAACAGGTGCAGCAGGAGCGAGGCCAGCAGGTTCACGGCCAGGGCGACCACGGCGAACGGGACGAGGGCGCGGCGCTGGGCCCCGAGGATTTCATCGACGTCGTCGGCCTCCAGCGTGAGGACGCCGAGCACCTGGGACACATGACGGATCGGCAGGGAGACCGAGACGACGCGATCGCCGTTTTCAGAGCGCCGGACGGTGGACTGCGGCTGACCGGACAGGGCCCCGAGAATTTCCTCGCCCAGGGCGGCATTGGCGCGCTCGAGGTCGCGGTCAATGCGCCGGGCCTCTGCCGTCCTGGCGTCCTCGGGCGATCCCGCGGGGCGGGCCGGCGCCAAGGGTGCCCCCTCGATGGTGTCCGAAACCGCAAAACTGTCGGCAATCGGGACACCATTCAGGTCAAAGATGCGCGCCCTTTGCCCGGCGGGCACGAAACGATCGATCAGCACCTTGGCCGACTGGGTGGAATCCAGCTCCGGAACGGGTTCGCCGCGGGTGTAGTCCTCGTCGCTCAGCACCTTGGCGAGGAGCTCGGCCTGGCCGAGCAGGGACTGCTGGCGGGCTTCGATCAGTCCGGTCCGCCATTCGTTCAGGGCCAGGGCCCCGCCGAACAGGATCAGCAGGCTGAGCAGGTTCAGGGCCAGAATCAGCCCGCCGAGACGCGAGCCGCCAAACCGGATCAGGCGGCGTCGCAGCGGCAGGCCTTCGGGCGTGTCCGAAGGATCAGCTCTCGCGGTATCGGTAACCGACGCCATACAGGGTCTCGATCGCGTCGAACTCGGGATCGACGACGCGGAACTTTTTCCTCATGCGCTTGACGTGGCTGTCGATGGTGCGGTCGTCGACATAGACCTGATCGTCATAGGCGGCGTCCATCAGGTTGTCGCGGCTCTTGACGAAGCCGGGCCGCTGGGCGAGCGCCTGGAGCAGGAGGAATTCGGTCACGGTCAGCTTGACCGCCCGGCCGTCCCAGGTGCTCTCGTGGCGCGCGGGGTCCATGACCAGCTTGCCGCGCCGGATCGCCTTTCCGGACGTCTCCGCCGAGGGTTCGGGTTCGCCCCCGTCGCCCCCCGAGCGGCGCAACAGGGCCTTGACCCGCTCGATCAGCAGACGCTGGCTGAACGGCTTGTGGATATAGTCGTCGGCACCGAGGTTGAAGCCGAGGATCTCGTCGATCTCCTCATCCCTGGAGGTCAGCATGATGATCGGGATCTGGCTGGTCTGGCGCAGGCGGCGCAGCACCTCCATCCCGTCCATGCGGGGCATCTTGACGTCGAGGATGGCCAGATCAGGCGGCGAGGACTCCAGCGCCTCCAGCCCCGTGGCCCCGTCGTGATAGGCGACGACCTTGTGCCCGTGGCTTTCCAGCGCGAGCGAGACGGAAGCGACGATGTTCTCGTCATCGTCCACCAGGGTGATGTTGGCCAAGTCGGTCTCCTTGTCGTCGTCCCGGGAACACGTGGCCCGGAGCGGATCAACGCGCGGCAAGCGTAACCGTTCGCCCGCGATAGCGGTGACTTTACGGCCACAGTCGGCAGGTGACCAGATTCGTCTCGCGAAACCGGACCTTAAAGCCTCTGTGTCATCGTGTGCGGCCAGAAGAGCGAGCCGAGACCATGGCCGGACCCGTCCACTACGAGATCTACGTCAGGAAGACGGCCCCCGCACCCTGGAGCCTGCTTCAGGCCACCGAGGACCGCCATCAGGCGCTCGAGACGGCCGAGGACTGTCTTCGCGACAAGCGCGCCGTCGCGGTGCGGGTGACCAAGGAGACCCTGGATCCCGAGACCATGGAGTTCACCAGCGTCACCGTGCTGACGCGCGGCGCGCCCGAGGTGGCCCGCAAGCGGGTGGTCGAGGCGGACGACCGGCCCAACTGCATGGCCCCCCAGGATCTCTATGCGCCCCACGCCCGTGAACTGATCGGCCGGGTTCTCGAGGACTGGCTGATGCGCAATGGCGTCACGGTGTTCGAGCTGCTGCACCGCCCCGATCTGGTCGAGCGGCTCGAAGCTTCGGGTGTCGAGGTCCAGCACGCCATCCAGAAGGTGGCCATTCCGGAAAGCCAGGCGACCGGCCAAGCGTCGCACGAGTTGATCCGCCACTATCAGAAGCTGGTCGAGCAGGCGATGGAGCGTGTGGTCGCCGCCGGCCGCAAGACTCTGTTCCCCGACCTGGTCAACCGGTCCCTGACCGATGTCGCGCATCGACTGACCGGCCTGGCGGACCGGTCATTCATCATCGGCGGGGTGATTTCGGGCGCTCTGAAGGATCTCAAGGGCGCGCGCGCACGACTGGACCGGTTGATGGACCTCGCCGACCGTGCCCCCGTTGAGGGACCGCCTCGCGCCCTGGTGATGGTCGCCATCGAGCAGATCCTTTGCGAAATGCTCGCCGCCCGCACCAGTCTGTCCGAAGTCCTCGGTCCGGCGCTCGACCAGGGCGGCAGCATGGCGGCGGTGGTGCGTATGGTGGCCCCCCGCGAGATCGAGGCCCTGATCCGCATGGATCCGCGGATGGCCCTTCTGATGCCCGCCGTCGACGGGCCGGCGGCCCGGCTGGGCGCGAGGCTCGAGGCCGGCGAATACCCGATCCTGTCCGCGGCGCTGGCCCGTATGGTGCTTCGCGAGCTGATGGGCCCCCGCCGCCTGCGCCCGGCCGATGCGCCGGGCGAGATCGACATCCTGCGCACGCTCGCCATGTCCCTCACGGCCACGGCCGGGCGCCTGCTGACCCTGGAGGAGGTCCAGAACGCCTTCACCGAACGGTCCAGGTCCCTGGTCACCGCCGACTTCGTCCAGTCCTATGTCGACGGATGCGAGACGGTCCTGTGCGAGGCCGAGCAGCTCACCCGGCTGTGCGAGAATGTGACCGGCAACGCCAACAAGCGCTCGGCCGCGCGCTGGCTGGCCGCCTGCGTCACCTCCCTGCGGTTCGAGCAGGAGATGCGGACCGCCCCCCTGTCGGCGGCCAGGAAGCTCCAGGCTCTGGCCTTGCTGCACCGTTCGGTGCGGGCGGCGGCCCTGTCGGACAACGACACCGACCTGATCGGTGGGGCCATCGGGAAGGTCGGCGGGGTGGTCGAAGCCGAAGCCCGGCTGACCGCCCAGCTGGCGCGTGCCCCGGCCCCGCCCGCCCAGAAACTGTCCGCCCTGCTGCGGCTGGCCGCCGGTGAGACGGCCCCGCCCGGCCCGGCCGCCGACCGGGCGAAGGCCGAGGCGCTCAAACTGTTCCGCGGGCCTGAGGCGAGGGCGGCCCTGACCGCGGCCCCCGAACAGATCGCGCCCTTGAAGACCCTGATGAAGGCGGCCGGGCTGGCCGCCTGAACCTCAGTCGAAAATGTCAAAGATGCTGTCGCGCTTCTTCCTCTTGTAGCGATAGTCGTCGTCGTCCCGATACCGGGGCGGCTCGCGATAGGCCTCCCGGGGCTGTTGCGGCTGGGCCCACGGGCCGGGCTGAGGGGGCGGGGCATAGGCGGGGGCCGGCGCAGCCTGCGCGGCGTTGGCGGCCGATTGCTCCATCAGCTTTTCCAGTTCACCGCGATCCAGCCAGACGCCGCGGCAGGTGGGGCACATGTCGAACTGCACGCCACCCCGGTCCAGCGTCTGCATCTGGGCGTTGTCGTTCGGGCACATCAGAAGGGGCATCGGGGGGGCCTCGGCTGCGTCGGATCGGTTCCGAAGGTGAGGCCCCGTCCCGGCTGCGCAACCGGGCGGAGCGCCGCGACCCGGTGCGCCGGGATCAGCCCTCAGCCAGTACGATCAACCGGTCTTCGGGCAGGAACTCCAGCACCAAGGCCTTGTCCGGATTGACCACGACGCCGCCCATGTTGCGCCCATCGGCACCGTCCTCGTCTCGCCTGCGGCGATAGCCGATGGCCGTCTCGCCGCGACGGCGAGCCGCCTCCATCAGGGTGTAGCCACTGACCGGGCTCGACAGATCAACGTAGTCGCCGATCGGCCGCATGTAGATTTCGGAACCGTCTTCATCGAGCAGGTCGGCGAAGATGTCGGACAGGTATTCGTTCTCCGACGCCTGGGCGAGCATCAGGCTGACCAGTTTGTTGGACACGACGAAGTCGTCGGCTCGGGTGACCTCGGCCAGTTCGCGGTTCCTGATGTCGATCATCTCCGAGACCACGCTGATGTGGACGCCCAGCCGTTCCGACAGCTTGCGCAGGTGCAGCAGGGTGATCAGCGTACGGGTATCGGCGGACTGGGCCTCCATGGTGTCGGAATAGCCCAGCACCATGATGGAGTCGTAGGACACCGGATCCAGCGCCTCGACGGAGGCTGCACGGCCGGTGTCGATCACCCTGGCCTCGACCTTGATGTTGCGGGAGCCGAGCGGCATGGCCGCTATCTCCCCGGCGAAGCCGGGTGTGTCGGCGGCGACCGTCAGCAGCGACCCGGGCCGGACGTACTTCGACAGCTCATGGGCGATCATCGGCCCACGCCGGTTCCAGCCGATAATCAGGATTCGCTCGGCCTTCCGGCGCAAGGCCCTCGGCGTGCGGATGGCGTTCGTGTCGATCAGGCTCTCATCCGGCAGGGTGAGGCGAATGGAATCGTCGTCCTCGGCGATGATGATGGCGCGGCAGCCCTCGATGATGACCTCGTCCATCGGCGGATTCATCCGGGTGCGCCCGTCCGGATAGCGCAGGCCGATCAGGGCCGAGTCGCGATAGCCCATGACGGCCTCGCCATAGGTCTTTCCGACGAGCTCCTGAAGCTCGGTGGTATAGATTTCGCAGCCGTCGAAATCGAGCAACTCGGAATAGACGGCGCTGAGTCCGACCTGACGGCTGGACTGGACCACGATGCGCGAGATCAGGTCGTCGGCCAGCACCAGCTGGACCTCGTCGCCGCCCACGATGCGGGCCACTTCGGCGTTCTCGGCGTCCCTCAGCTCGGCGGCGATCAGATAGCGCTCTTCCCGCCGCTTGGGGTCGTTGGTCAGGGCCAGGACCGTCTTGATGACCCGGCTGTCGGGATCGTCTGTACCGTCCGGTGACACCACGATGATGGAGCGGCAGGCCTGGGGGTTGACGATCGAAAGGTCGAACAGATCCGTCGGATCCCCCGAGCGACAGATGACCTGTGTGTTCTTCAGATCGGCGACCTTGTCGGCGATCTCGTCCTCCATCTCGACCTTGTCCTTGCCGGCCATGATGACGATGCGAGGGTTCCTGCGGCTTTCGTTGGCGATCACCAGCTCGGAGATGATGTCGAAGACCGAGGCCGACCAGTTGAGGATGATGGTGTGATCGGTCTCGAGCACCCGGGACCGCCCCTTCCTGGCCTCGTCGATCTTGGCGTCCAGCCCGGCGGAGATGACGGAGATCAGGGCCGAGAAGACCAGAATCCCCATGGCCGTGACGAACAGGTTCAGGCCGCGGAAGGCCCAGCCGGCGTCGCCCGCCACCGTGCCTGCGTCTGTGGTTCGCATCAGCGACTGCCACAGCGCCTCGATGAAGCTCCAGCCGCCGTCGGGCCCGCAGCGTGTGAGCGTCAGCATCGTCGCCGCGAACAGAATGGTGACCAGGGTGACCAGTCCCAGCCAGCCGACGAGCGCCATGGCCCCGCCCGACATCGACTTGTCGAACCCATACTTGAGCCGTTCGCCCAGGCTGACGTCGCCGACCTGGCGATCCTTGGTGGTGTTCGGTTTCGCGCCGCCCGCGCCCTTAGCGGCCCGTGCGGCGTTCGCGCGTGTGAGTGAGCCCATGATGCGGCTGTCGGTCCTGAAGGCGTCCGCCGGCCCCCTGACCGACGATCATGCGCCCGGCGATGCTTCGCGCACGGACGATGAACGCTGTCGTGACTAGTGCCCTTCGTTCGCCTTGGGAAGCTGACGAAACCCGATTAGAACGAAGGCCCCCTCCAAAGCGTCCGGGAGCCGCCATGCGCTATCTTCACACCATGGTCCGGGTCAGCGACCTTGACGCTTCCCTGCATTTCTGGACCGATCTGCTGGGCCTGCAGGAAGTGCGGCGGATGGAGAACGAGAAGGGCCGTTTCACGCTCGTCTTTCTTGCAGCACCGGGGGACCTGGAGCGATCTGCCGCCGAGCGGTCGCCCGAGGTCGAGCTGACGTACAACTGGGATCCGGAGGACTACTCCGGCGGACGCAACTTCGGCCATCTGGCCTACAAGTTCGACGACATCCATGCGGCCTGCCAGCGGTTGATGGACGGCGGCGTGGTCATCAACCGGCCGCCGCGCGACGGCCGGATGGCCTTTGTCCGGTCGCCGGACGGAATCTCGATCGAGCTGTTGCAGGAAGGCGAGCCGCTGGCTCCCACCGAACCCTGGGTGTCCATGCCCAACAGCGGAACCTGGTAGGGGCCTCAGCGCCCGTAGGCGACCCGGTGCAGGGTCCAGCCGGCCGCCGCGCCGGGGATGACGAGGGCGGCCGCATAGATGAACGGGCCCCAGCTCCAGGCGGTTTCGCCGCTGAACAGCTGCATGATCAGAAAGCCGGCGAGGGCCGAGAGGATGGCTCCGGTCATCAGGGCGTGGGTGCGGCTGTCACGCTTCAGCCCGGCCATCAGCAACCAGACCGGCGTTCCGACGAGCAGCAGCCCGACCAGGAACACCGGGAACGCATAGACCCAGGCCACAGGCAGCACCCACCAGCCCGTCGCCAGCTCGGCGATGCCGGACGAGACTCCCTCCGTCAGGGCAAGGAGGCCCAACTCCACCACTACCAAAGCTGCACCGGCGGCGGCGGCGGCCGGATAGGCCAGCGCCACCGAAACGATCCCCTTGACCTTCATCAGATGCTCCCGCCCCAGCCGGCTGGGCGACAACCGGACGCCATTCCTTATCCACGGTCAAGCATCAGGCCTCCATTGGTTTCCCACCGTGACGGGCCGGGTTGGGCCGCCTATGTTCGCGAGATGCCCGATGCCGACCTCGCCCCCGTTGCCACCGATGCTCCGACTGCCCCTCACCGGACCGGGGAGGGGCCAGAAGTCCGGCTGTGGCTGATCGATGCCTCGGCCTACATCTTCCGCGCCTACCACGCCCTGCCGCCCCTGACGCGCAAGTCCGACGGCCTGCCCGTCGGTGCCGTGCAGGGCTACTGCAACATGCTGTGGAAGCTGCTGAAGGACATGAAGGGGGCGGATGGGCCCACACACCTTGCCGCCATCTTCGACCATTCGGAAAAGACCTTCCGGAACGACCTGTACGACCAGTACAAGGCCAACCGCTCGGCCCCGCCCGAGGACCTGATCCCCCAGTTCCCCCTGGTGCGCGACGCCACCCGCGCCTTCGGCGTCCACTGCGTCGAGCTGCCCGGCTATGAGGCCGACGACCTGATCGCGACCTATGCCTGTCGGGTGCGGGACTCGGGCGGCGAGTGCGTCATCGTCTCGTCCGACAAGGACCTGATGCAGCTGATCGGGCCCAGCGTCGTCATGTGGGACCCGATGAAGGACCGGCGTCTGGCCGAAGAGGCGGTGATGGAGAAGTTCGGGGTCACCCCGGACAAGATGATCGACCTTCAGGCCCTGATCGGCGACAGCGTCGACAATGTGCCGGGCGCTCCCGGTATCGGCCCCAAGACCGCCGCCCAGCTGCTGGACGAGTATGGGGATCTCGACACCCTGCTGAAGCGGGCCGGCGAGATCAAACAGCCCAAACGGCGCGAGACCCTGATCAATTTCCGGGACCAGATCCTGCTCAGCCGCGAGCTGGTCAAGCTGACCTGCGACGCGCCCGCACCCGAGCCGATCGAGGACTTCGCCGTGCGCGACCCCGATCCGGCGACCCTGTCGGACTTTCTGGAACTGATGGAGTTTCGCTCGCTGGCGCGCCGGATCGGCGACGGCAAGGCGGCGGGCCACGACGGCTCGGCCTTCGCCCCGCCTCGCCCGGCCCCGCTGAGCGCGCCGGTCATCTCGCCGCGATACGCCCCGCAGGTCGTGTCGGCGGACGTGGAGACGCAGGCGTTCGATCACGACGCCTATGCCTGCATCCAGAGCCTGGAGGCGCTGGATGCCTTCATCGCCAGGGCGACCGAGGCCGGCGTCGTCGGCTTCGACACCGAGACGGACGCCCTGTCGGCCACCCATGCGGGCCTGTGCGGCGTGTCGCTGGCGATCGGGCCCAATGACGCCTGCTATGTGCCCCTGACGCACGAGCACGCGCCGGTCGAGGGCACGGGCGGGCTGGACTTCGGCGGTGGGGGCGATGCCCGCGAACCCCTGACCCAGCTGGACAAGCCGACCGTGCTGGCGCGGCTCAAGACCCTGCTGGAAGACCCCGGCGTGCTGAAGGTCGTTCAGAACGGCAAATACGATCTCGCCGTCATGGCCCGATGCGGCATCCGCGTGGCGCCGATCGACGACACCATGCTGATCTCCTACGTGCTGGAGGGCGGGCTGCACGGCCACGGCATGGACGAACTGAGCCGCCTGCACCTCGGCCACGATCCGATCCCGTTCAAATCGGTGGCCGGAACCGGCAAGGCCCAGAAATCCTTCAAGCATGTCGAGCTGAAGCCGGCGACCCGTTACGCCGCCGAGGACGCGGACGTGACCCTCAGGCTGTGGTGCATCCTCAAGCCCCGCCTGGCCCGCGAGGGTCTGGCGACGGTCTATGAGACCCTGGAGCGCGGCATGCCGCCGGTGCTGGCGGAGATGGAGCTGGCGGGCATCCGGATCGATCCTGCGCGGCTGCGTCGGCTGTCCTCCGAGTTCGGATTGAAGATGGCCGAGCTGGAGACCCGGGCCCACGAGATGGCCGGACGGCCGTTCAACGTCGGCAGCCCCAGGCAGATCGGCGACATCCTGTTCGGCGAGCTTAACCTGCCCGGTGGCAAGAAGACCGCCTCGGGCCAGTGGGAGACGGGGGCAGCCACGCTGGAGACCCTCGCGCAGATGACCGGTGAGGGGGCCCACCCCCTGCCCCGCGTCCTGCTGGACTGGCGCCAGCTCTCCAAGCTGAAGGGGACCTATACGGACGCCCTGGTGGCCGCCATGGACGACGCGACCGATCGGGTCCACACCTCGTATCAGCTGGCGGCGGCGACGACCGGGCGACTGGCGTCGTCGGACCCCAATCTGCAGAACATCCCGATCCGCACCGAGACCGGCCGCCAGATCCGCCAGGCCTTCATCGCGCGGGACGGCCACGTCCTGATCAGCGCGGACTACTCCCAGATCGAACTGCGTCTGCTGGCCCACATCGGCGACATCCCCGAGCTGAAGCGCGCCTTCAGGGCCGGGATCGACATCCACACGGCCACGGCGTCGGAGATGTTCGGCGTTCCGGTCGACCAGATGGACCCGGAGACGCGGCGGAGGGCCAAGGCCATCAATTTCGGCATCGTCTACGGCATCTCGGCCTTCGGCCTGGCGGCCCAGCTCGGCATCGACCAGGGCGAGGCCGGGGCCTACATCAAGACCTACTTCGAACGCTTCCCCGGCATCCGCGCCTATATGGACAAGACCCGGGCCGAGGTCCGCCAGGACGGCTTCGTCTCGACCGTCTTCGGCCGCAAGATCCACATCCCGGCGATCCATTCCAGGTCGGGGGCCGAGCGCCAGTTCGGCGAGCGCGCCGCCATCAACGCCCCGATCCAGGGGGCCGCCGCCGACATCATCCGCCGCGCCATGATCCGCATGCCCGGGGCCCTGACAGACGCCGGCCTGTCCACGACGATGCTGCTCCAGGTCCACGACGAACTGGTGTTCGAGGCGCCGGAGGCGGAAGCGGAGGCCGCCATCCCCCTGATCCGCCGGGTCATGGAGGGGGCGGCAGAGCCCGCCGTGGCCCTGTCGGTGCCGCTGGTGGTGGACGCCCGCGCCGCGAAAAACTGGGACGCGGCGCACTGAGGGGTCAGGCGGCGTTCGTCGCCAGCCAGGCGATGTAGCCCCCATAGGCGAGCAGCAGCGCCAGCCCTTCCCAGCGGACGATCTTCAGGCCGGTCCTGACGAAGACCACCAGAAGCGCGGTCGCGGCGAGCATGACCCACAGGTCGACCCGTGCGATCTCGGGCGGGATCTCGAGCGGCGAGACCATGGCGGTGATGCCGAGGATGCCCAGAACGTTGTAGATGTTGGACCCGATGATGTTGCCGAGCGCGACGTCGGCATGGCGACGGACCGCCGCCACCACGGAGGTCACGAGTTCCGGCAGGGAGGTCCCGACCGCCACGACTGTCAGCCCGATCACCGTGTCTGAAACGCCCAGGTCGCGCGCGATCACCACCGCCCCATCAACGAGCAGTCTTGCCCCGCCGATGGTCAGGGCGATGCCGAGAACCGCAAGCCCGAGTCCGCCCCAGAGCCCGCCCCTTGCATCGGGTGCATCTTCAGAGATTTGCTCATACTTGACGCGCTCCGCGTCGTGGACCGAACGCTCGCCGAGGTAGGCGATCACCACATAGGCGATCAGCATCGCCAGCATCGCCGCGCCCCAGATGAAGTCGATCCGGCCCGCGAGGACGGCGGCCGCGCAGACGGCGCTTGCGATCACCAGCATCCAGCCGTCCCGTCGAAAGGCGGCCCGGTCCACCACGATCGGCGTGATCAGGGCGGCGACGCCGAGGATCAGCAGGATGTTGGCCGTGTTGGACCCGACGACGTTGCCGACCGCGATTCCCGGAGAGCCGGCCATGGCCGCCGTGAGGCTGGTCACCAGTTCCGGGGTGGAGGTGCCGAACCCGACCAGGGTCAGACCGATCAGCAACGGTGACACGCCCAGCGACCTGGCGGCTGTCGAGGCACCGCGCACAAGGGTGTCCCCGCCGAGCGTCAGCAGCACCAGACCGCCGCCCAGCATCAGATAGGTTGTCAGATCATCTCCCATGATCCGGCGCTTGCCACGGGCCCTGGGGTCTCGCAATCCTCTGTTCGCCCGGATTCGGACCGTGAGGCAGATGGACGCAGTGTCTGCAGCCCTGGCCAGTGCCGGGACCGGACCGGCGGCTAGCCCGGATGGGTCCCGGAGGGCGGCGGATCCGACCGGGTCGTGACGGCGGCGTCTTCGGGCAGGGGAATGAACTCGTGGTCGTCCTCGGACGGCAGGGTCATGCGACCCGCCTGCCAGTCGGCCTTGGCCTGTTCGATCCGGGCCCTGGACGAGGCGACAAAGTTCCACCAGATGTGGCGCTCGCCCACCGGCTCTCCGCCCAGAACCATGACCGTCGACGGGCCGATCGACTTCACGGTCGGCGCGGCCGTCGGCTCCAGGACGATCATCTGTCCCTCGTGGAAGGTGCGGTCGCCGATCTCGACCGAGCCCTTGGCGACATAAAGCGCGCGTTCGGACATGCCGCCCGCGTCCCTGCCCGGTGGCGGGGCGGTCCGCACGCCATCGGCCAGCTCCCAGTGCACATAGAACAGCGGTGACGAGGTTTCGACCCCGGCCTTGGCCCCATAGGCTTCACCGGCCACCAGCCGCGCGAACAGGCCGCCATTTTCGTAAAGCGGCAGGCCCTGCTCGCCGATGTGCTGGAAGCCGGGGTCGGTCTCCTCGGCCTCGTCGGGCAGGGCGATCCAGGCCTGCATGCCGTTCATGGGGCCGCCCTGGGCGCGTTTCAGCGGGTCGGTGCGCTCGGAATGGACGATGCCCTTGCCGGCCGTCATCCAGTTCACCTCGCCGGGGCGGATGTGCTGGGTGTAGCCGAGGCTGTCGCGGTGCAGGATCTCGCCCTCGAACAGATAGGTCAGGGTCGACAGGCCGATGTGCGGATGGGGGCGGACGTTGATCGCCTCGGCCCCGGGCGCGAACTCGGCCGGGCCCATGTGATCCAGGAAGATGAAGGGCCCGATCATGCGCCGCGCGTGGAAGGGCAGGATGCGCCCGACCTCGAACCCGCCGAGGTCCTTCTTTCGGGCGTCGATCACCATCGCGATCATGGGCGGTCTCCAGTCCGGGCAGGTCTATGACACGTGCGGCGTGATGATGCCCAGCGGCAGGGTCGTGACGTTCTTCACGCCGCGCGTGACGATATGGCTTTCGCAGTCCGAGACGATGCCGAGGCTCAGCAGCTTCTCGCGCAGGAAGTTGTCGAAGGCGTGCATGTCTGAAGTGATGATCCGCAGCACATAGTCCTCGCGCCCGGTGATGGTGGCGCACTGCACCACCTCGGGCCAGCTTGCTACGGCCAGTTCGAACGCATCCAGATTGTCCTTGGACGGCAGCATCAGCTTGACGATGGCATAAACCTCGAAGTCCAGGCCCAGAAGCGCGGCGTCCAGCAGGGTCACCCGCTTGCGGATGAGGCCGCTATCCTCCAGTCTCTTGATCCGGCGCCAGCACGGCGAGGCCGACAGGCCCACCCGCTCGGCCAACTCGGCGACCGACAGGCCGGCGTCCTGTTGCAGGATGTCCAGGATGCGGGCGTCGATCGGGTCCAGTTCGTCAGCCAAGGCGTTTCTCCATTTATCGTTATGGCGCAAGAAAATACCCTAAACCAGCCTTGTGCAAGGCGAATTTGGGCGAGCGTTAACGGAGGCGGCATGCTATCAGCCGCAGAAATCGATGACGCGCTCGGATCAACCGGACGGCAGGATGGAATGACCAGGAACACCAGGCCGCTCTCTCTGCGGGTGCCGGAGCCCTCGGGCCGTCCCGGCGACGCACCGGATTTCAGCCATCTGAAGCTCGACGCCGCCGGTGCCGTGGATCGGCCGCCGGTCGACGCGCGTCCGGTCCAGATGCTGGATCTGGCGTTCCGCCTCGTCCGCGTGCTGGACGATGAGGGCCAGGCGGTGGGACCGTGGAACCCGCGTCTCGATGCGGAGACGATGCGCCGGGGTCTGAAGGCCATGATCCTGACCCGCGCCTTCGACGACCGGATGCACCGCGCCCACCGCCAGGGCAAGACCAGCTTCTATATGAAGTGCACCGGCGAGGAGGCCATCGCGGTCGCCCAGGGCATGATCCTCAGCCGCGAGGACATGGGATTTCCCACCTATCGCCAGCAGGGTCTGCTGATCGCGCGCGGCTATCCGCTCGCGACCATGATGAACCAGATCTATTCCAACGCCGAAGACCCGATCAAGGGCCGCCAGCTGCCGATCATGTATTCGGCCAGGGACTATGGCTTCTTCACCATCAGCGGCAATCTGGGCACCCAGATGCCCCAGGCCGTGGGCTGGGCCATGGCCAGCGCCTACAAGGGCGACGACAAGATCGCCATCACCTGGATCGGCGACGGGGCGACGGCCGAAGGCGACTTCCACAATGCCCTGACCTTCGCCTCCGTCTATCGGGCCCCGGTGATCCTGAACATCGTCAACAACCAGTGGGCCATCAGCTCCTTCATGGGCATCGCCGGCGGGCTGGAGACGACCTTCGCCTCCAAGGCCATCGGCTACGGCCTGCCGGCGCTGCGGGTCGACGGCAACGACTTCCTGGCCGTCTGGGCTGCGACCCAGTGGGCCGAGGAGCGGGCGCGGTCGAACCAGGGGGCCACGGTGATCGAGCTGTTCACCTATCGCGGTGCGCCCCATTCGACCTCTGACGACCCCGGCCGCTATCGCCCGGGCGACGAGCACGAACACTGGCCGCTCGGCGACCCGATCGCGCGTCTGAAGCAGCATCTGATTGCGCTGGGCGAATGGTCCGACGAGCAGCAGGCGGAGGCCGAAAAGGACGCCGTCGAACAGGTCCGCGCCGCCGGCAAGGAAGCCGAGGCCATCGGCACGCTCGGTCAGTCGCGTCCCAGCGTGAAGACCATGTTCGAGGAGGTCTATGCCACCGAGGACTGGCGCCTGGTCGAACAGCGCCGGGAGGTCGGCGTATGACCCGTTCTTCCGCTCATCCCCGCGAAAGCGGGGACCCAGTGCTTTGGGCGATGGCTGTCCGTGTTCGTGGCGCTGACCTTCATCCCGCACGCCGTGCTTCACAACCGAACGGGGTCCCCGCTTTCGCGGGGATGAGCGGTGTTTTTCAATGAGTGACACCTTCACCGAGGCCGATCGGGCCGACGGTATCGAGCCGGACATGGCCGACCAGAACCACGCCCCGGCGTCCGACGCCCCGGAGGTGCCGGCCGTCGCGCCGATGAACATGATCCAGGCGCTGAACTCGGCGCTGGACACCAAGATGGCCGAGGACCCGAACGTGCTCTCGTTCGGTGAGGACGCGGGCTATTTCGGCGGTGTCTTCCGCGTCACCGACCACCTGCAGAAGAAGCACGGCCTGACCCGCAGCTTCGATGCTCCGATCTCCGAATGCGGCATCGTCGCCGCCGCCATCGGCATGGGGGCCTACGGCCTGCGTCCGGTGGTGGAGATCCAGTTCGCCGACTACATCTATCCGGCCTACGACCAGATCGTGTCCGAGGCCGCCAAGCTGCGCTACCGCTCGGCCGGGCAGTTCACCGCCCCCATTGTGGTGCGCAGCCCCTATGGCGGCGGCATCTTCGGTGGCCAGACCCACAGCCAGAGCCCCGAGAGCCTGTTCACCCACATCGCCGGCCTGAAGGTCGTCATTCCGTCCAACCCCTGTGACGCCAAGGGGCTGCTGACGGCGGCGATCGAGGACGACGATCCGGTGATCTTCTTCGAGCCCAAGCGGCTCTACAACGGCCCCTTCGACGGCTGGCACCAGAAGCCGGTCTCGCCGTGGAAGGCCCAGGACCTGGCCCAGGTCCCGACCGGCAAACATGTCGAACCGATCGGCAAGGCACGGATCATGCGCGAGGGATCGGACGTCACCATCCTGGCCTATGGGTCCATGGTCTGGGTGTCCCTGGCCGGGGCCGAGCACGCCGGTGTCGACGCCGAGGTGATCGACCTGCGCACCCTGGTGCCGCTCGACATCGAGACCATTGAGGCCAGTGTCAAAAAGACCGGCCGCTGCATCATCGTGCACGAGGCACCGAAAACCTCTGGATACGGAGCCGAGCTGTCGGCGCTGGTTCAGGAGCGCTGCTTCTATGAGCTGGAGGCGCCGATCACCCGCGTCTGCGGCTGGGACACGCCCTATCCGCACGCGTTCGAGTGGGAATACTTCCCGGGCCCGCAGAGGGTCGCGGACGCTCTGAAATTCGTCATGGCGGGAGGACGCTGATGGGTCGTTACGTCTTCAAGCTGCCGGACGTGGGCGAAGGCACCGCCGAGGCCGAGCTGGTCGCCTGGCATGTCGCGGTCGGCGATACGGTCGCCGAGGACCAGATCCTGGCGGATATCATGACCGACAAGGCGACGGTGGAGCTGACCTCTCCGGTCGCGGGGACTGTCACGGCGTTGCACGGCGAGCCGGGCGTGATGTCTCCCGTGGGCGCACCTCTGGTGGAGTTCGAGGTCGAGGGGGCGGGGAACAGCGAGGCCGCGGCCCAGAACCCCTCCGTCTCCTCGCAAGAGCTCGGATCCACCTCCCCATCGGCTGACGCCGACCGGGAGGAGACCGTCGAGCCGTCTCCTCCCCACGTCAGTGGGGAGGGGGACCACGAAGTGGTGGAGGGGCTCTCTGCCGCATCCTCCGCCTTCGGCAACTACGTCTTCAAACTCCCCGACGTCGGCGAGGGCACGGCCGAGGCCGAGCTGGTCGCCTGGCATGTCGCGGTCGGCGACACGGTCGCGGAAGACCAGCTGCTGGCCGAGATCATGACCGACAAGGCCACCGTCGAGCTGACCAGCCCCGTCGCGGGCCGTGTCGCCGCCCTCCACGGCACGGCCGGACAGCAGGTGCCGGTCGGCGGCCCGCTGGTCAGCTTCGACGTCGAGGGCAAGGGTAACGTGGCTTCCGTCTCCCTCGAGGGGGGAAGGGCCGGGGAGGGAGGGGGAGGCACTGCGTCGCCGAAAGCCCCCCAGGATTCCGCCGCCACGGCTCAGGTGACCCGGAGCTCTTCATCTGCCCGTGCCTTGCCCCCCTCCCTCCAGGGGGAGGGCTCGCGCAAGCCCCAGACTCCCGGCGTCCGGCCCCTTGCTTCGCCGGCGGTGCGCAAGCGCGCCCGCGAGCTCGGGATCGAGCTCCCGTTCGTGCCCGGATCGGGTCCGGCCGGCCGCATCGAGCACGGCGACCTGGACGCCTTCCTGGCGGGCGGATCGCGTCCGGCGGCCCCGGCCCCGGCCCCGGCCAGCTCGACCTACGCCCGCGCCGAAGGCACGACCGAGGTCCGCATCATCGGCCTTCGCCGCAAGATCGCGGAGAAGATGGCCGACAGCGTCCGCCGCATCCCTCACATCACCTATGTCGAGGAAATCGACGTCACGGCGCTGGAAGATCTCCGCGCCCACCTCAACGCCCAGAACAAGGGCACCGACCGGCCCAGGCTGAACCTGTTGCCTTTCATCGCCCGCGCCATCGTCGTGGCCCTGCGCGACCAGCCGCAGATCAACAGCCATTACGATGACGAGGCCGGCATCCTGACCCGGCACGCGGCCGTGCATCTGGGCATCGCCGCCCAGACGCCGAACGGCCTGATGGTGCCTGTCGTCCGTCACGCCGAGGCGCGCGACCCCTGGGACACCGCGCTGGAGATCGCCCGCGTCTCCGGCGCGGCCAAGGACGGTTCGGCCAGGCGCGAGGAGCTGTCGGGCTCGACCATCACCATCACCTCACTGGGCACACTCGGCGGCGTGGTCCACACCCCCATCATCAACCACCCCGAGGTCGCCATCGTCGGCCCTAACAAGATCGCCGAGCGTGTGGTGGTCCGGGACGGCCAGATGGTCGTGCGCAAGATGATGAACCTGTCCTCCAGCTTCGATCACCGCATCGTCGACGGCCACGACGCGGCGGTCTTCGTCCAGCGCATCAAGGGCCTGCTGGAACAGCCCGCAACCCTTTGGCTGGGCTGAAGCCTGCCATGCGGGCGTCGTCAGACAGCAACAGTTTGCAGGGGCCCGCGATCCGGGGATCATGGCGGCCCGACCTGCGAGGAGGCACTGCCATGACCCGGAGACTGACGACGGCCCTGACGACCGCGGCCCTGTGTGTCGCAGCGCCCGCATGGGCCTGTCTGCCGCCGCCGCCGAACGCATCCTACGAGACCCAGATGGCCCGCGCGGCGTTCGTCGGGCGGGTCGTGTCAGTGGAGCAGACCGATCCTGCAGCCTGTATCGCCGCCGCTCGGGCCCGGGCGGCCGGACCGCCGTTCCAGGGCGACCCCGGCGAGCGCGGCTGCGAGGCCTTCGGTTTCGCCACGCTTGAACCGGCCTGGATCATCAAGGGCGAGGACATCGTGACCGGCCCCTTCCGGGTCGCCTGGAACAGGACCCCATTCTGCGCCGTAGGCTGGACCCCGGAGGTCGGGGCCCTTGCCGTCGCCATGGTCCCCGAGGACGGCACCACCCTGCGCGAGGGCGCGACGGCTGTGGTCGAAGGCATCCAGCAGGGCGACCTCCTGTTCCAGATCATCCTCGAGCTGGTCGCAGAGATTCAACCCTGACATTCCCCAAGCCCGGCCACGCATGACCCAGACCCTCAAGACCAAAGTCCTCATCATCGGCGCCGGCACCGGCGGCTATGTCGCGGGCATCCGTTGCGGGCAGCTGGGGCTGGAGACCGTTCTGGTCGACGGCGGCGACGGGCTGGGCGGCACCTGCCTGAACGTCGGCTGTATTCCGTCCAAGGCCATCATCCACGCGGCCGGCAAGTTCGAGACCGTCGCGAAGGCCGCCGGAGAGGGCACGCTGGGCATCACGGCCTCGACCCCGGCCATCGACCTGTCGCAGACCGTCGCGTGGAAGGACGGGATCGTCCGTAAGCTGAACGCGGGCGTCGCGGCCCTGCTGAAGAAGTCGAAGGTCAAGGTGATCACGGGCTGGGCCACCTTCGCCGACGCCAAGACCTGCCGCGTCGAGACCGGGGACGGCCCCGTCACCATCACGGCCGAGCACGTCATCCTGGCGACCGGCTCGGAACCGGTCGAACTGCCCTTCCTGCCCTTCGGCGGCGACGTGATCTCCTCGACCGAAGCCCTGTCGCTGGACGCCGTGCCGGGTCGGCTGGTCGTCGTCGGCGGGGGCTATATCGGGCTGGAGCTGGGCATCGCCTATCGCAAGCTGGGTGCCGAGGTCGCCATCGTCGAGATGGCCGACCGCATCCTGCCGCTCTACGACAAGGCCCTGACCGACCCGGTCATGAAGTGGCTGACCGACCACGGCGTCGAGATGCACCTGGGAGCCCGCGCGGGCGGCTTTGGCGACGGGAAGCTGTCCATCACGACGAAGGACGGCGAACCGCTGCAGCTTGACGCCGACAAGGTGCTGGTGACCGTGGGCCGCAAGCCCCGCACGTCCGGCTGGGGTCTGGAGAACATGGGCCTGGCCATGGCCGGGCCGTTCGTGAAGATCGATGACCGCTGCGCCACCTCGATGAAGAACGTCTGGGCCGTCGGCGACCTGACCGGCGAACCCATGCTGGCCCACAAGGGTTCGGCCCAGGGCGAGATGGTGGCCGAGATCATCGCCGGTCGCGACCGCCGCTTTGACCCCGTGACCATCGCCGCCGTCTGCTTCACCGAGCCGGAGATCGTTTCGGCGGGTCTGGGGCCGCTGGACGTCGCGGGCCGCGACGATGTGATCACCGCCGTCTTCCCCCTGGCCGCCATCGGCCGGGCCCTGGCCATCGAGGCGGGCGAGGACGGCGGCTTCGTGCGCGTTCTGGCCTCGAAGACGGATCACCGCATCCTCGGCGTCCAGGCCGTCGGCCAGCACGTCGCCGAACTGTCCAACAGCTTCGCCCAGATGCTGGAGATGGGCGCGGTGCTGGAGGACGTCGCGGGCGTCATCCATGTGCATCCCACGCTGGGCGAGGCCTTCCATGAGGCGAGCCTGCGGGCGCTGGGCCACGCAATTCACATTTAGGGTCGCTAACGCTCGCGACGCGGTCGCTCGCTGCTTGAGCGACGGGTGGGCGGTGACCGGCGAAAGCTTGAGCGCGCTGCCCGCGCGTGCCTAACTCACCCAAAACCGGGGGAAGTCCATGAAGCCGATCATCGCCGCTGCCGTCCTTGCGCTCCTGCTGCCTGCAGGCACCGCGCTGGCCCAGGAGGGGGCCACGCCGCCCTCCGGGTCGATCACCCTGGTCCAGGCCGGGCGCCTGCTGGACCGGCCGGGGCAGGCACCGCGCGGCCCCTCCACTGTCGTGATCCGCGACGGCCGCGTGGTCGAGGTGCGCGACGGCATCGTCGGGGCCGACGCCTTTCCGGGCGCGGAGGTCGTGGATCTGTCCGACCTGTTCGTTCTGCCCGGCCTGATCGACAGCCACGTCCATCTGGCGACCAGCTAGGCCGGGCAGGCGGGCCTGATCGCCCGTTTCACCGAGAGCGTTCCCACCACGGCCTATCGCGCAGCCGAGAACGCCCGCATCACCCTGATGGCGGGCTTCACCACGGTGCGGAACCTGGGCGACGGGGACGGGGTGACACTGGCCCTGCGCGACGCCGCCGCGCGTCACGCCCTGCCCAGCCCGCGCATCGTGGACGCGGGCCGCAGCATCTCGACCACGACGGGACACATGGACGGCAGGAACGGCCTGAATGACGAGCTGCGCGAGCATACCGACCACGACAATGTCTGCGACGACACCGCTTCGTGCCGCGAGGCCGTGCGGCTGCAGATCAGCCGGGGCGTCGACGTCATCAAGATCGCCACGACCGGTGGGGTGAACAGCCGCATCGGTGCCGGCCTCGGTGCCCAGATGTTCGAGGACGAGGCCCGGGCCCTGATCGAGACGGCGCACCTGTACGGCAAGAAGGTTGCCGTTCATGCCCATGGGGCCGACGGCATTGCGCTCGCGCTGCGGCTCGGCGCGGACTCGATCGAGCACGGCACAATCTTCGACGACGAGACCCTTGGACTGTTCCGCCGCTCGGGGGCCTATTACGTCCCGACCCTGTCGACGGTGAACGGCTATCGCGCGCGCCTGGCGGCGGATCCGAACGCCTATTCCGCCGAGGTCCTGCCCAAGATCCTCTGGCGCATCTCGATCACGGGCCAGTCGCTGGAGCGCGCCGTCCCGGCCGGCGTCCGTATCGCCTTCGGTACCGACGCGGGTGTGTCGATCCATGGGCGCAACGCCGACGAGTTCGAGCTGATGGTCCAGCACGGCATGACGCCGATGGGGGCGATCCAGGCGGCCACCGTCAACGCAGCAGACCTGCTGGGTCTGGGCGAAGAGATCGGCACCCTGGAGCCCGGCAAGCGCGCCGACATCATCGCGGTCACGGGTGATCCTCTCACAGACGTCTCTGTTCTGAAGTCGGTGGACTTCGTCATGAGGGACGGGCGAATCTATCGGGCAGAGTAGCCCGCCCCTCTGGTCATCCTCCGGTCTGCGCGGCATGGCCGCTTGCTGGAGGATGACGAGAGAAGGCGCCTTGCCTCGGAACCGGTCATGGGACCGGAAACGGCCATGACCGCAGCCGACCTTCGCCTGCCCGCAACGACCGGACCCTGTGCGAAGGCCATGGTCCGACTGTCGGCCGGACGAGGGGGCATGAGCGACGAGATGGAGGCGTTGTGCCTCCTGGAGGGGGCCAACTCCATCTTCGTCGGCGGGCGTCTGCTGACCACCGCCAACCCGGGCCGGGACGCCGACGCGGCCCTGTTCGCCCTGCTGGCGCTCCGGCCGATGGCGCTGAAGCGAGGGCCGCGTAACCCGACCTTAAGCGCGGCCGTGCCATAGCGGGGCCATGGATCGTCGCGCCCTTCTCGCCGCCCCGCTGGTATTGGCCCCCGTGCTCGTGGCCTCAGCCACGCCTGCTCTCGCCGGCGCCGGCGGAGGCGGCGGTTCGACCGCCTCGGCGGGCGGCTATCTCCGTTATCCGACGATCACGGCCACGACGATCCGCACGGGCGGCCGTCGCGGCGTCATGACCGTCGAGACCGGCGTCGATGTCGCCGACCCCGCCATGCATCTGCGGGCCCAGCAGTCCCAGCCCCGGATGCGCGCCGTGTTCGCCATCCTGGTCCAGCGCGAGGCCGAGACCCTGTTGCCCGGGGCTGTGCCCAACGTCGACCGTCTGGCGGCCCAGCTGCAGTCGGCGGTGAATATCATCCTGGGCCAGCGCGGAGCGGCCAAACTGCTGCTCGGCACGGTGATGGTGGTCTGAGGCGCGAGGTCAGGATCCGGACAGCGGACGGACTGAGTGTCTTATTGGGGTGGATACCAGACATGCAAACGGCCCTGCCGTCGCCAGCGGGGCCGTTCCAAATCGGAGCCAGATGTCGACTATGCTGCCATCTGACGACGTTGAATGTAGATCGCCGCGCCACCGGCGAGCATCAGGCCCAGCAGGATCATGGTCCATTCCGACAGGGTAGGAACGGGAGCGGGCGGTGGGACCACCTCTGTAACTGTAAACTTCAGATCGACCGGGTTTACCAGTGTATTGTAGTCTTGGACGAAGCTCCCCCCGCTATAGGAGTTACCGTCGTAGGCGAAGTTCGCCGAACCATCGAACACAAAACTATACTGCTGGCCAGCCACTATGGGCAGCGGTGTGTTGAGAACTATTGTTTGAAACCCAGGTTGGGCTGTCGTAACCAGATCGACGGGCTGAGACGACACAGGTGTGCCTATACTTCCGACCGTGCCGCTGCCTGCGCCGTTGTAGAAGCGAACAGTGGTCGTAACCGGAGCGGCTGCATGCCGCACCTGTATCTGCGTCACCTGTCCCGTGAGCGTTGCGGTGAAGCTCTGGCCGATACCCGAACCGGTTAAGCAGCAGGCCAGCTCATTATTCTGCACAATCGTCTGAGCGGCTGCCAAAGGACCCCAGCCCAGCGATAGGGCCAATCCGGTGCCGACAAGCGTGAATGCGCGCGCGATTAACCGCATTCTCGCATCGCTCCTCATAGCACGAGGCACGGGCCCCTTCCCAGAAGCGCTCGAAGCGTTACCATTAACTGCCCATGAGCACAACGGTTCGATACGCAGTCCTTGCGAGCAACTGAACTCTCTACTGACTGCGTCGAGGCAGTAGTCATGCCCGGCAAAATCAAACAACCGCGCGACGCGGAGCGCGTGGGCCAAATCGATTGAGGTGCCTGGGCGGATACTCGAGGACTGTCTGTTGAGGGTCGAGATCAGGCTCCAGCCGTCATCCGCGCTTCGGCCCTCAGTCTCTCGTCGGACTGACCGCGCTGGCATCGCCATAGGTCAGTGCGAGAAACACGTCTTCAAGGTCGGGGTCCTCGGTCGTGATGTCGGCGATGGTGACACCGGCGGCGCGCACGGCCGCCAGCACCTGTTCAACCGAGGACTGGCCCTTGCGATAGGTCACGGCAAAGGCTCCGTTCGGACGCTGCGCCACCTCGAACCCGGCCAGAACCGGCGGCGCGGGCAGGTCGCCCTCGGGTGTCACCACGACGTTTCTCGTATCCAGCCGCCGCAGCAGCTGGGGCGTCGGTTCGCAGGCCACGACCTCGCCCCGGTTCATAATGGCGATGGTGTCGCACAGCTCCTGCGCCTCCTCCAGATAGTGGGTGGTCAGCAGGATCGTCACGCCCTCGGCGTTGATGCGCCGGACGTACTCCCAGAGCTGGCGGCGCAGTTCGACGTCCACGCCCGCCGTGGGCTCGTCCAGGATCAGGATCGGCGGATTGTGGACCAGGGCCTTGGCCACCATCAGCCGTCGCTTCATGCCGCCTGAAAGGGCCCGGACATAGGCATGGGCCTTGTCCGACAGCCCCAGCGCCGCCAGCAGTTCGTCGGAACGCCGCTCTTTGGCCGGCACGCCATAGAAGCCGGCCTGCACCTCCAGCGCCTCGCGCGGCGTGAAGAAGACATCGGCCACGATCTCCTGCGGCACGACCCCGAGCGCCGCCCGCGCGTCTCTCGGATGCCGGTCGATGTCGCGGCCCCAGATGGCGGCCGTCCCTCCGGTCTTGTTGACCACCCCGGCCAGGATGTTGATCAGCGTCGACTTGCCCGCGCCGTTCGGACCCAGCAGGCCGAACATCGAACCGCGCGGAATGACCAGATCCACACCCCTCAGGGCGACCTTGGGCGGGGCCTTCTTTGATCCCGCATAGGTCTTCTCCAGCCCCCGCACCTCGATGGCGTTGACGGGCAGGCTTTGCGTCTCGGTCATGCAGGCTTTCAGGGCGGGGAGGGGCTTTCGGCGGCGCGCCGTGGGGTCTAGTTATGCGCGCCCGCCCTCCGCGCCAAGACCACGGACCTTTTCATGCCCCCGCGCCACCCTGACGTGCTCGTTCCCCCGCCCGAGGAGATCGTCGTGGCGACCCGGCGCGTGGCCTGCGACGGCGGCGGCGTCCTGGGTCACCCCCTGGTCTATCTGGACATGGGCGACGAGGACTTCGTCGAGTGCGGCTACTGCGATCGGCGGTTTGTCCTGGCGGCCGAGGGTCGGCCAGAAAGCGAATATCTTGACCCGGCGGCGAGAGCGCCCGAGGCGCACTGATCCCTACCCGCCGCAAGACCAGTGCTCCACAAACTCCCGGCGTCTTTTAGGTTTCTTGAAAAACGGGATATCCGCCATGACTCGTGATCTGATCCTCGCCTCTGCCACCGCCCTGGCCCTGGTGGCCTGTTCCCCCCAGGGGCCTGCCGCGCCTGTCGAGGGCGAGGTCGACCAGAGCTCTCCGGGCATGGAACTGCCGGTCGCGGCCGAACTTCTGGCCGGGCCCCCCATGTCAGGGACCTGGACCGCGATCGGCGACGGTGCCGATGTCGGGGTCCGGTTCGCCGGCCCTGATTACCCCGATACCCTGACCATCGGCTGCAACGAGGGGTCGGGACGGGTCTTCATCAACTGGACCGTCCAGAACCCGACCGAGGACGGTGAGGTGCGTGTCTACACCCTGGCCCGCACCGAGACCTTCGCGTCGACCGGCTCGAACGATGACGGTGCCATGCGGGCAATTGATGTGGAAGGAGCCGATCCCCGTCTTGCCGCGCTCAAGGTCCCCCAGACGGTCTTCGGTGTTCAGGCCTCGGGCGAGGCGATCGTGGTGCCCTGGGATCCGCAGATCGCCGCGACTCTCGATGGCTGCGCGGCCTAGAGCCTCATCGGTTGAGGTGGAATCGCTTCGCGATTCCGCCGATACCGTGAATGAGGCTCCAGGAATGAGCGAGAGCTTGATTCACGCTTTCGGCGGACCCACGCAGTGGGTCCACCTTCAACGATCAAGCTCTAGGTTCTGATGGTCTGAGGTGGACCCGCGACGGGGCCCCTTCAGACGATCAAATTCTAGCAGGCCTGTCCCGTCGCCCAGCCCGAGCTCCAGGCCCACTGGAAGTTATAGCCGCCCAGCCAGCCGGTAATGTCGACGACCTCGCCGATGAAGAACAGGCCCGGCAGGGCTTTCGCCTCCATCGTCTTCTGGTCCAGCTGATCTGTCGAGACGCCGCCCAGGGTGACCTCGGCGGTGCGATAGCCTTCGGACCCGACCGGCTTGACGGTCCAGGCGTTCACGGCGGCGTCCAGCCGGGCCAGCACCTTGTCGCCCACCTCGGCCAGTTTGCCGTTCGCCCCCTCGCGCGCGGTCAGGGTTTCGGCCAGGCGGCGGGGCACGATTTCAGACAGGGCGGTGTGCACCGCCTGTTTGCCGCCGTTCTCGGCCTTCCTCGCCTTCAGCCGCTCCAGAACGGGCACGCCCGGTGCCATCTGGACGGTGATCGCCTCGCCCTCGCGCCAGTAGCTGCTGATCTGCAGGATGGCAGGGCCCGACAGGCCGCGGTGGGTAAACAGGATCGCTTCCTCGAACCGGGCCTTTCCGGCGGTGACGACGGCGTCCACCGCCACGCCGGCCAGCGGCGTCGTCTGCTCCAGCAGACCCTGCTCGAACGTCAGCGGCACCAGCGCGGGCCGGGTCTCCGTCACTGTCAGGCCGAAGTGACGCGCCAGCTCATAGCCCCAGCCAGTCGCGCCCATCTTGGGGATCGACTTGCCGCCCGAGGCGACCACCAGAGACGCGCAGGACACCGCCGCACCGTCGGACAAGGTCAGGACGAACCCCTCGCCGGATCGCTCCGAGGCTTCCACGCCGGTCGACAGCCGCAGCTCCGCTCCCGCCTCCCGCATGTCGTCGGTCAGCATGCGGATGATCTGCCTGGCGCTGTCGTCGCAGAAGAGCTGGCCCAGCGTCTTTTCGTGCCAGGTGATGCCGGCCTTGTCTACACGGGCGATGAAGTCGGCGGGCGAATAGCGGCCGAGCGCGGACGAGGCGAACCTCGGATTGGTGCCGAGGAACCGGTCCGTCCGGCCGGCGTCCAGATTGGTGAAGTTGCAGCGCCCGCCGCCACTGATGCGGATCTTCTCGCCCGGCGCGCGGGCATGATCCACGACCAGAACCCGCCGTCCCCGCCGCCCGGCCTCGATGGCGCACATCAGCCCTGCCGCGCCCGCGCCGACGATGACGACGTCGAAGGTCTGGATGCGTCCGATCACAGCGACCGCAGGAAGGCGATCAGCGCCGCGCTGACTGCCTCGGGTCGTTCCTGCTGCAGCCAGTGGCCCGCGCCGGGCAGGACCGTCTGGCTGCGCAGATCGGTCAGCCAGTTCTTCAGTCCGGCCTCGTGCTGACCGGCGTAGTGGCGAACGGGATCGCGCTCGCCGACCATGAACATCGATGGCTGCGTGATGCGCTTGCCCTGCAGGAAGGCTGTCAGCGACCAGTTCAGATCCAGACACCGGTACCAGTCGATCGGCCCCTTGAAGCCCGAGGCGGTGAAGGCGGCGACATACTCGGCGAAATGCGCCTCGCTCATCCACGGCGGCAGGGTCGCGTCGTCGGGAACTTCGGACAGGAAGTCGTGGCCGGGCGCGAGGAAGCCCGTCGACTGGCGCCCGTCCGGCGTCGCCCCATCATAGGCGTAGAAGCCCTTCCTCAGCGCCGCCGGGATGTCGCCGTGGAAGATCAGATGGGCGTCCGGGGCCTGGAACTGGTTCATGTACAGCTCGCCCCGACCCAGACGCTTTGACAGCGCCGCCATGGCCGGGGTCGGAGGCCCGCCCGGGCGGCGAGGCTGGAACGGCACCGACAGACCGGCGACGGCCGTGAAGACATCGGGCCGCATCAGGGCGCAGTGCCAGGCGACCGGCGCGCCCCAGTCATGCCCGACGACGACGCAGGTCTGATGCCCCAGCGCCCGGACCAGATCGACCATGTCGCCGACCAGATGCAGGATGGTGTGGTCTTGGGTCCGCTCCGGCCGGTCGGTCCCGCCATAGCCGCGCATGTCCGGCGCGACCGCCCGGTAGCCCGCCTCGGCCAGGGCGGCGACCTGGGCGCGCCAGCTGATCCCCAGCTCCGGAAAGCCGTGGATCAGCAGAACCAGGGGGCCTTCGCCGGCCTCCAGCAGCTGTTGCGTCAGGCCGTCGGTCTGGATGCGGTGGGTCTTCGTCATGGTGCACCGTCCTGACCTAGGCCCGCCCCGTCAAGATTGTCATCCCGGCCGAACCCCGGCCTCGAGCCGGGGGGAGAGCCGGGATCAACGCCTGCGAACGAGCGACCCGCCCGGAAAGCACCTGCGCTTGTCCGGGCGAAAGCGTCCCAGCGCGCCGCTGGAGGCCGCTGGGAGGTTCGCCCGGCTCAATCCTGTCGGACTGTCCGGGCGATGCAAGATTGCAGACTGCTCGTCCCGGATAGCCGCTCCGCGGCTTCCGGGATGACAAGCCTTAAGCCGCCGCCTTCACGCCGGCGAAGTTGCCGTAGAAGGTCTCGCCCCTGGCCGCCATGTCGCGCAGCAGCTGGGGCGGGGTGAACCGCTCGCCGTACTGGGCGGCGTACTTGTCGGCCTGTTCGACGAAGGCCTTGGCACCCATCTGATCGATCAGGGTGATCGGGCCGCCGGTCCAGGGCGCGAAACCCCAGGCCAGGATGGCGCCGACGTCGGCCTCGCGCGGATCGTCGATCACACCCTCTTCCCAGCAGCGCGCGACCTCGACGGCCTGACGGAACAGCAGGCGGCGCTTCTGGTCCTCGACCAGCTCGGGCGTCGAATTGTTGATGGTGACCGGTGCCAGCTCCGACAGGCCCTTCCAAAGCGTCTTGGGCTTCTGATCATAGTCGTAGAAGCCCTTGCCGTTCTTCCTGCCATAGCGTCCCAGGTCCTCGACCATGGTCTTGACGATCTTCCAGCCGGGCAGGGGCACATAGGCGTTGCCCAGGTCCTCGGCGGTCTGTTTGGCGATCTTGACCGACAGATCCAGCGCGACATCGTCGTGCATCTCCAGCGGGCCACGCGGCATGCCCGTCATGCGGCCGATATTGTCGATCATCGCCGGGGCATAGCCCTCCTCCAGCATGGCCAGACCCTCGGCGATATAGGTGCCGAAGCAACGGCTGGTGTAGAAGCCGCGGCCGTCCCGGACGACGATCGGGGTCTTCTTGATCTTCATCACGTAGTCGAGCGACTTCGCCAGGGCAGCCTGACCGGTTTTCTCGCCCATGATGATCTCGACCAGCATCATCTTGTCGACGGGCGAGAAGAAGTGGATGCCGATGAAGTCCTCGGGCCGCACGCTGGCCTCGGCCAGGCCGGTGATCGGCAGGGTCGAGGTGTTGGAGCCGAACACGGCACCGGGGGCCAGCTGGGCCTCGGCGCGTTTGGTGACATCCGCCTTGATCTCGCGGTTCTCGAACACCGCCTCGATGACCAGGTCCGAGCCCTTGATGTGGTCGTAGTCCGTGGTCGGCACGACCATGGCCAGGAGAGCGTCGTACTTGTCCTGCGTCAGCTGGCCGCGCGACAGGCGCTTCTTCAGCAGGTCCTCGACATGGGCCTTGCCCTTGTCTGCGGCCTCCTGGTCGCGGTCGATCAGGATGGTCTGGATGCCCGCCATGGCGTTCACATAGGCGATGCCCGCGCCCATCATGCCGGCGCCCAGCACGGTGACCTTCTTGGGATCCGACTGCGGCACGTCCCCGGGCCGCACGGCGCCCTTGTCCAGCTCCTGCTTGGACAGGAACAGCGAGCGGATCATGCCCTGCGCCTGGGGCGTCATCAGGGTCTTGATGAAGTAGCGGGTCTCGATGCGCAGTGCCGCATCCATCGGCACCTGCACGCCCTCATAGACGGCCTTCATCAGGTTCACGACGGCCGGATAGTTGCCGTAGGACTGCTTGCGCAGCATGGCGTTGCCGACCAGGAAGTTCTGGATGCCGGCCGGGTGATAGGGGCCGCCGCCGGGCATCTTGAAATCCTTGCTATCCCACGGCTGGGCCGCCTTGCCGCCGCCCTGGATCCAGGCCTTGGCGGCGTCGACCTCGGTCCCGGCGGGCACGACTTCGTGGACGATGCCCGCGCCCTTGGCGTCAGCCGGGCGGAAGGACTTGCCCTCGCTCATGGCCATCATCGCCGCCTGCACACCGACCAGGCGGGTCAGGCGCTGGGTGCCACCGCCGCCGGGGAACAGGCCGACCTTGATCTCGGGCAGGCCCAGCTGGATCTTCGGGCTGTCGCCGACCACACGGTAGTGGCAGGCCAGAGTGAGTTCCAGACCGCCGCCGAGCGCCAGGCCGTTGATCGCGGCGGCCACCGGCTTGCCGCAGGTCTCAAGCGCGCGCAGCGCCCCGTTCAGCTTCCAGCCCGCGTCATAGGCGTCCTGCAGCGAGCCGCCCGTCAGCATGCCCGCGGCCATGTCGCCCAGGTCCGCCCCGGCGCAGAAGCCCGAGGTCTTGCCCGAGGTCAGGACCGCACCCTTGATGGCGTCATCGGTCTTGATGCGTTCGACCACCTGCGGGATCTCGGCCATGACCGAGCCGGTCAGGGTGTTCATCGAGCGGCCGGGCACGTCGAAGGTGACCAGGGCGATGCCGTCCGCGTCGACGTCGATCTTGAAGTTTTCCATTGGCCGCAGGCCCTTCATTCTGAAACGTCGGCCTGTGGACCGACTGATGATGGTTCATCACGGCGAACACGGCGTAGGCACGGAGGACACTGCGGATCGTTGCGCGCTGTGATCGCTGTGTCTTCGCTGTGGTCGCTGTGATGAACCTCTTGCTGAGCGCTGGCGCGCTCGATGAAATCAGACGCGTTCGATGACGGTGGCGGTACCCATGCCGCCGCCGATGCACAGGGTGATCAGGGCGGTCGACTTGCCCGACCGCTCCAGCTCGTCCAGCACGGTGCCGGTGATCATGGCACCGGTGGCCCCGAGCGGGTGGCCCATGGCAATGGCACCGCCGCAGACGTTGATCTTGTCGTGGTCGATGTCCAGCGCCTGCATGAAGCGCAGCACGACGGCGGCGAAGGCCTCGTTCAGCTCATACAGGTCGATGTCGGTCGATTTCATGCCCAGCCGGGCCAGCAGCTTGTTGGCCACGAACTCGGGGCCGGTCAGCATGATGGACGGCTCCGAGCCGATCGAGGCCGCGCCGACGATCCGCGCCCGCGGCTTCAGCCCTGCCGCCTGACCGGCTTCCAGCGAGCCGATCAGCACGCCCGCCGATCCATCGACGATGCCCGAGCTGTTGCCGGGCGTATGGACGTGGTTGACGCGCTCGACCTCGGGGTAGCGCTGGTTGATCACGGCGTCGAAGGCCATCTCCCCCATCATGGCGAAGGACGGGTTCAGCGCGCCGAGCGTCTGCATGTCCGTGTTCGGACGGATCGTCTCGTCGTGGTCCAGGATGGTCAGACCCAGCTGGTCGCGCACCGGCACGACCGACTTCTTGAACCGGCCCTCGGCCCAGGACTTCGCCGAGCGCTTGTGGCTCTCGACCGAATAGGCGTCGACGTCGTCGCGCGAAAAGCCCCACTTGGAGGCGATCATGTCGGCCGAGACGCCCTGCGGCACAAAGTAGGTCGGGAAGGCTGAGGACGGATCGACCGGCCAGGCCCCGCCGTCACTGCCCATCGGCACGCGGCTCATGGCTTCGACGCCGCCCCCGACCGCGAAGTCGGCCTCGCCGGACTTCACCTTGGCCGCGGCCATGTTCACGGCTTCCAGGCCCGAGGCGCAGAAGCGGTTGATCTGCACACCGGCGACCGTCTGGGCCCAGCCCGAGTTCAGCACGGCGGTGCGGGCGATGTCGGCGCCCTGTTCGCCCACCGGCGAGACGCAGCCCAGGATGACGTCGTCGACCTTCGAGGTGTCCAGACCGTTGCGGTCACGCAGGTTTTCCAGCACCTGGGTCGCCAGGGACAGGGCGGTGATCTCGTGCAGCGAGCCGTCCTTCTTGCCCTTGCCGCGCGGGGTGCGAACCGCGTCATAGATGTAGGCGTCGGTCATGGGATCAGTCTCCAAAGAGGACGGATAGCGTGCAGGCGTCTAAAGCCGACGTTTACGTCAACGTCAAGATAAGAGTTACGCCGCCTCGGAACGGCCGCGCTTCCTGGTCATTGAGGACCCCATGATACGCTTCGTCTCCGCCGCCGTCGCGGCCTGTGTGACCGCCGGCTGCGCGCCCACCGATCCCGGCGGGCCGCGCTGGATCGAACCGGCCTCGCAATCCGCCCGGGTCGCCATCCCCATCGCCCCACCGCGGGGTGGACGGCCTTCGGACGCTGTCGAGGCCCGGCTTCTGGACGCCCACAATTCTGAACGCGAGCGCGTCGGCGCGACGCCCTTGATCTGGAGCGAGGCGCTGGAGCTGGAAGCGCGCGACTGGGCGCGCGAGCTGATCGCTACGGGCCGCTTCGCTCATGATCCCCGATCGCACGGCCATGGGGAGAACCTCTGGACCGGCTGGGGCGGCCGCCTCTTCACACCGGAGGACATGGTCGGGGACTGGATCGAGGAACGCGCAGATTACCGACCCGGCGTCTTTCCGAACGTCAGCCGCACCGGCGACTGGACGGCGGTGGGCCACTACACCCAGATCATCTGGTCGGGCACGACGCACGTCGGCTGCGCGGTCGAGACGCGCGACGACCAGCAACTGCTGGCCTGCCGCTACGCCCCGCCGGGAAACATCGACGGTCGGCGGCCCTGACCTTTGTCGTCCCGGCCGAACCCCGGCCTTGAGCCGGGGGGAGAGCCGGGACTGAACCTCGCCCGCAAGAATCGCCCGGAAATCGCGCCAGCGATTGTCCGGGAGAACGCCGGATCAACTTCAGCATGGCCCCGGATAGACGCTGCGCGCCTTCCGGGGATTCCGGTCCATCGCCTTTGCGTCCCGGATAATCGCTGGCGCGATTTCCGGGATGACAGGAGGTCGATGGCCTGACGGTCGTGTCGACGATGGCGGTCAGGTCCGTTGCAGCAGGGCCGCGGCGTCGTCGACCCCCGGAACCAGAGCCCAGGGCTTCACGCCGCCGCGGCGACGTCCGCAGTGGCGTCCGCCAGGATCTCCAGTGACCGGACGCGGGCCTTGTGATCCCAGATCTGGCTGGTGATCATCAGTTCGTCGGCCCCGGTCCGCTCGACGAAGGCCAGCACCTCGTCGCGCACCGTCGCCGGCCCTCCGACCGCCGAACACGACAAGGCCTGGTCGATCATGGCCCGCGCCGCCGGGTCCAGCCGTTCGGCGAAGCCCTCCTGAGGTGGGGGCAGCTTGCCGGGCCGCCCGGTCCTCAGGTTGACGAAGGCCTGCTGGACCGAGGTGAACAACAGCCGCGCCGCCTCGTCCGTCTCGGCGGCGAAGACGTTGAAGCCCAGCATGACATGGGGCCGGTCCAGCCGCGCCGAGGGCCGGAAGGTGTCGCGATAGAGGCGGATCGCCGACATCAGGTCGCCCGGCGCGAAATGGCTGGCGAAGGCATAGGGCAGGCCCAGATGCGCCGCCAGCTGCGCCCCGAAGGTCGACGACCCCAGGATCCAGATCGGCACGTCCTGCCCCTCGCCGGGGTTGGCGCGTAGCCGCTGGTCCTCGGCCGCCGGCTCGAACCAGTGCATCAGCTCGACCACGTCCTGGGGAAAGCTGTCGGCGTCGCCGGCCAGATTGCGCCGCAGGGCCCGCGCGGTCGCCATGTCCGACCCCGGCGCCCGGCCCAGCCCCAGGTCGATCCGCCCGGGATGCAGCGCCGCCAGCGTCCCGAACTGCTCGGCGATGACCAGGGGAGCGTGGTTGGGCAGCATGATCCCGCCGGCCCCGACCCGGATCGTCTTCGTCGCCGCCGCCACCGCCCCGATCACCACCGAGGTCGCCGCCGAGGCGATGCCCGCCATGTTGTGATGCTCCGCCAACCAGTAGCGCCGATAGCCCAGCCGCTCGGCATGGCGGGCCAGGTCGAGGGTGTTGGCCAGCGCCTGCGACACGTCGGACCCCTCCGGCACCGGGGCGAGGTCGAGGATGGAGAGGGCGGTCATGGGAGGGGATATGGGTGGGGCGGCGGGGGAGGGAAGGAGCAGTTGGCGCGATAGCCCCTTGGCGGACATCTACAGGCCGCTGATCAGGTTCTGCCCTCTTCAGTCGAAATCAACGTCGGGACGACGTCGATATGCTCCATATCGATCGAGAACACTCGATTCGTGACAGGCTGGAAGAAGTACCAAGTATCGTCGCCCGTCGTGTCGGCGATGAAGATGTGGTCAGGGCAACCCCTTCCGACCAGCTCCGCCTCAAGCGCTTGGGCAACCAGCACCTGATTGGTGAGGGCGATGTCTTGATACTCCAGAACAAGGACGGAGACGTCGCCTTCGGCGCGGCATAGCGTTAGCTTCGGCAACTTCTTGTCGAGCGCCGTCCTGATGCGTGATCGGCGCTGATCTTCAATGTCTTCGCCGATGGACCGAGCCACGAATAGCGCCCCGTCATGGCGGCCCTTCTGAGACCAATGGACCGTCAGTGAGAGCGATACCGCGAGACCGCCTATCTCGGTGTTGCGGACGCCACGATATCCGAAAGGCCGACGATGTCGGTCGGGCCTTTCAGGGCATTCGTCATGCAACTCTGCGCCCGCTATGCGTGCCCATTGTATGACGCGCGTGCGAAGAGCGGCGTGGGTTTCTGGCTTATGGCGTTCCGTCGGATTGATTGGAAACACGAGCTGATAGGTGCCGGGACGTGGCATCGATCCGTTCAGCGCGGCCTCGATCTTTCCTGCCAGCTCTTGGAACCGTCTGCCTGATTGGATCGCCAGCGGAAACGGTTCAATCAGCGTGTGCTCGATGGCGAAGCGCCGACCGCCCAAGAGCAGACGCAATTCGACCGGTGGGCCCGAGCGGTCGTCTTCCGGATAGGTAACGTCGGCCCTCTGAACGTCCAACCGCGCTTCAAAAAGGCGGATCAACGCCTCGCATAGGGCCGCTTCATTGTTCCTCATCAATCTGAGGTCCGGCCCCCGTGTTTCAACCATAAGGCCCGAGACGATCCCAGCGCCCGTCAGGCGGCGCGCGGTTCCGCCGGCACGGCCGCGAGGCGCAGCCCGACCGCATGCGCGGCTCTCTCCATGCGCGCGGCCAGGTCGAGGGTGGGATCAGGCGCGAGGCCCTTGGCGCGTTCGATCGTCTCTACGGCGATGGCGGTGACCTTGAGGTCGTCGATCTCCAGCATCTCCTGGAAATAGCCGGCCAGGTCTTCGTCGCCCTCCAGATAGTCGAGCGAGTCGAAAGGCAGAGTGTCCGTGGCCATGCTCAGTCCGTGTCCGCCGCCAGAGCCTTCGCCCTGAGAATGTCGCGCGCCTGGCTGTCCTTGTCCCCGCCCGCGAGCAGGAGGACGAACCGTTCGCCACGCCGGGTGAAGTATAGCCGATATCCCGGCCCATAGTGAATCCGCAGCTCCGACACCTGATCGCCGACCGCGCGCCAGTCGCCCAGATGTCCGCCCTTGATGGCGTCGATCCGGACCGTGATCTTGCGAACCGCAATCCTGTCGCGCAGCCCGGCCAGCCAGCGGTCGAAATCCGCCGTCCTTTGGACCGTGATCACGCCTTGAGGTCCGGCGGCGTCGCCTCCTCGGTCAGGATGCGGATGGCCTCGTCCAGGCTGACCACCGTCTGCTCCTGCGACCCCAGCCGCCGGATCGCCACCTCGCCCTTCTCGGCCTCCGAGCGGCCGACGACGGCGATGACCGGGACCTTGCCGACCGAGTGTTCGCGTACCTTGTAGCCGACCTTCTCGTTCCTCAGGTCGGTCTCGACGCGCAGGCCCGCGGCCTTGAACCGGGCGGCGACCTGGTGGGCATAGTCGTCGGCGTCCGAGGTGATGGTCGCCACCACGGCCTGCACGGGCGCGAGCCACAGGGGGAAGGCCCCGGCGTAGTTCTCGATCATGATGCCGATGAACCGCTCGAAGCTGCCCAGGATGGCCCGGTGCAGCATGACCGGCCGATGCTTGCCCCCGTCTTCGCCGACATATTCCGCGCCCAGCCGCTCGGGCAGGACATAGTCCAGCTGGATGGTGCCGCAGGTCCATTCGCGGCCGATGGCGTCCTTGACCACGAAATCCAGCTTGGGCGCATAGAAGGCACCGTCGCCCGGCGTCACCACTGGCTCGGTCCCGGCGGCGCGGGCGGCCTCGGCCATCAGGGCCTCGGCCCTGTCCCAGAATTCGTCCGACCCCGCCCGCACCTCGGGCCGGGTGCCCAGGCTGATGTAGGCCGTTTCCATGCCGAGGTCCGCGTGGACGGACCGGGCGAGCGCGATGAAGTTCGACGTCTCCTCCACGATCTGGTCCTCGCGGCAGAAGATGTGGGCGTCGTCCTGGGTGAAGCCGCGCACCCGCATCAGGCCGTGCAGCGAGCCCGACGGCTCATAGCGGTGGCAGGCCCCGAACTCGGCCATGCGCAGCGGCAGTTCGCGATACGACCTCTGACCGATGCCGAAGATCTGGACGTGGCCGGGGCAGTTCATCGGCTTGAGCGACAGGGTCTCGCCTTCCACCGTCTCGCAGACGAACATGTTGGGCCGGTACTTCTCCCAGTGGCCCGAGGCCTCCCAGAATTTGCGGTCCAGCACCTGGGGCGTCTTGACCTCGACATAGCCGGCGGCGTCCAGGCGGCGGCGCATATAGGCCTCGATCACCTGCCACAGCACCCAGCCCTTGGGGTGCCAGAACACCATGCCCCGGCCCTCTTCCTGCATGTGGAAGAGCTCCATCTGGCGGCCGAGCTTCCTGTGATCGCGCTTCTCGGCCTCCTCCAGCCGCTTCAGATAGGCGTCCAGGTCCTCCTTCGTGGCCCAGGCGGTGCCGTAGATGCGCTGGAGCTGCTCGCGGCTGGAGTCGCCGCGCCAATAGGCCCCCGCCAGCTTGGTCAGTTTGAACGCCTTGCCGACATGGCGCGTCGACGGGAAGTGCGGCCCCCGACACAGATCGATCCAGTCGCCCTGGCGGTACAGGGTGATGGTCTCGGTCTCGGGCAGGTCGCGGATCAGCTCGGCCTTGAAGCTCTCGCCCCGCGCCTCGAAGAACAGGATGGCCTCGTCGCGGTCCCAGACCTCGCGCTCGAACCTGGCGTCGCGGTCCACGATCTTGCCCATCTCCCTTTCGATGGCGGCGAAGTCGTCGGTCGAGAAGGGCGTCTCACGCGCGAAATCGTAATAGAAGCCGTCCTCGATGGCCGGGCCGATCGTGACCTGGGTGCCGGGAAACAGGTTCTGCACGGCCTCGGCCAGCACATGGGCCGCGTCGTGGCGGATGGTATACAGCGCCTCGGGGTCATCCCTCATGATCAGGCGGAACGATCCGCCGGTCTCCAGCACCCGGTTGAGGTCCCTCTGCTCGCCGTTCAGTTCGGCCAGCACCGCCTTCTTGGCCAGCGACGGCGAGATGGCGTGGGCCACGTCGCGCGCGGTCGAGCCGGCGGGATAGTCTCGCGTGGCGCCGTCGGGAAAGGTCAGCTGGATCATGGCTCTTTGGTCTCTTCTGGCGGGACCGGGTCGCATCCGGACGCGCGCGTTCTTCATTCTACGGGGGGCACGGGGTCGTACCCCGACCCCCCCAGGGGGTGGCATCTACACAGTCGCCGCACGGTCAACCAGCCGCCCTTGCGCAGGCCATGCTGGATCAGGGCGTCGCGGCCATAGTCCGAACAGGTCGGCAGGAAGCGGCAAGACTGGCCGAAGACGGGGCTCAGCGTCAGCTTGTAGCCGCGATGCGCCGCGCGGACGCCGCGTTCATAGAGGGTCTTCATCGACCCTCCTTTCCGCTCATCCCCGCGAACGCGGGGACCCAGTGCTTTGGGCGATAGATGTGCGGGTAGCTCACGGCGATGATCCGAGGCAATGCCTTGCGAAGGGACTGGGTCCCCGCGTTCGCGGGGATGAGCGGAGAGAAAAAGCTAGGCGACACCCGCCAGCCGAGTTCGGACGGCCAGGGCACCGTTGACCGCCTCCAGCGTCGCCTCGATCGCCACCATGGTCGAGGCATGCCGCGCCGGATAGTCCGCGACCTGTTTCAGCAGCCTCAACCCCTCGAACCGCCCGGCGGGGCCCTCGCCGCCGGACTTGAGCATGGCCAGCATGGCGTCGCGCGCCCCGGTCAGGTCGTCCACCGTCGCGCCGATCACGCTTTCGCCCACCACCCCGGCGGCGGCCTGGCCCAGCGCACAGGCCTTCACGTCCTGGGCGAAGTCGGCGACCCGGCGCTGATCGTCCAGCACCACATCCACCGTGGCCCGCGACCCGCACAGCTTCGCCACCCGCTCGCCGGTGCCCTCGGGCGAGGCCAGCCGCCCGGCATGGGGCAGGTTGGCCGCCAGCGTCAGGATGCGCGTGCTGTAGAGATCGTCGATCATGGCCGCAAAGATAGGCGGGCCGGGGCCCGGCCGAAAGTCTCAGGGCGTCTGCAGCGAGCCCCAGGTCCGGGCCGAGGCCTGGTCGTTCGGCGAAACGCCTGCCGCAGCCCGGGTCTGCCCCTGGGCCTGGGCCCTCAGCCACTGCAGGTTCCGCTCGGCCGCCTCGGGTGGCAGTTCGCGCCGGATGATCTGTTCGGCCTCGGGCATCTTGCCCTGCAGCCCCAGCGTCATGGCCAGGTTCAGCCGCATCTGCAGCGTGGCGGTCGGCTGGGCCACAGCCCGGCGCAGCATCGCCTCGGCCCCGGCGGCGTCTCCCGAGGTGGCCAGCGCCATCCCGGCATTGGTCAGGATGTTCGGATTGTCCGGAGAGATCGCCAGCGCGCTGTGCCAGGCCGCGTGGGCGTCCTCGGCCCGTCGCACCTGCTGATAGGCCACGCCCAGCAGCGACAGGGGCCGCCAGTCGTCGGGGGCCAGGTCGCGGGCCTGTTCCAGCGGGGCGATGCCGTAGAAGGCCTGGCCCCGCGCGATTTCGGCGCGGCCGATCTCCAGCATGGCCTCGATGTTCCCGGGCTGAAGCGTCAGCACCTGCCGCGCGGTCTGCGCCGCCTGTTGGTGCTGGCCCAGCTGACGCAGGGCCTCGGCCAGCTCCACCCCGGCGACGGGATCGAGCGGATTGACCTCCATTTCGCGCGACCAGAAAACCGAGCGGGCGAGGGGGTCCAGCCGGTTGTAGGCGGCGCGTTCCTCGGCCGAGGCCGGAACGCGGGCGGCCGGCGTGGCGGCCGGCACCGGCGCTGTCTGGGCCAGGGCCGGCGCGCCGAGGCACCCGACCGCGACGGCGAGGAGGATTGAGGTTCTGACGCGGTTCAGCGACATGGGGCGGCTCGATCCGGATGTCTGACGTCGCCGACAGTCCGTGCTTCGCGTCAAGCATTGGTTAATCCGACAAAGGCCCGCCATGTCCGCCCTCTCGCCCGACCCCATCGTCCCCGCCGACGCCCCGGAAGCCGCCGGGTCCATCCCCCTCCGCTTCGTCGGCCCGGACGCGATCGCAGAAGGCGCTGCCGCCGCCTGGGCCGGGAGGATGGGCTTCAAGGGCAAGCCGGGGCAGGTCCTCGTCGTTCCGGGTGAGGACGCCACGGTGGCTCAGGTGCTGGTCGGCACCGGCACGACCTTCGACCCCATGAGCGCCCGGGCCCTGTCGGTGAAACTGCCGACGGGCCTGTATCGGCTGGAAGCCGAGCCCGGGGCGGCGCGTCATGCGGCGCTCGCCTTCCTGCTGGGCCGCCATGCCTTCGATCGCTACAAGCCCCGCACCGACGTCGCCGAGGTCCGGCTGGTCGCACCCGAGGGCTTCGAGGCCGCCGAGGCCGACCGCATCGCCTCGGCTTGTGCCCTGTGTCGCGAGATGGTCGACACCCCGCCCGCCGACATGGGGCCGCTTCAGATGGAGACCATCGCCCGGGAGATCGCCGAGGCCCACGGTGCCGCGATCTCGGTCATCACGGGCGACGATCTGCTGGAACAGAACTACCCGGCCATCCACGCCGTCGGCCGCGCCGCCGCGCCGCATCGCGCGCCGCGCCTCATCGAGATCGGCTGGAACCTCGACCGCGCCGATCGCCCCCTGATCGCCCTGGTCGGCAAGGGAGTGGCCTTCGATTCCGGCGGGCTGGACATCAAGTCGGCGGCGGGGATGCGAAACATGAAGAAGGACATGGGCGGGGCCGCCCATGCGCTCGCGCTCGGTCGGCTGGTCATGCAGGCGGGGCTGGATGTGCGGCTGGTCGTGCTGGTCGCGGCGGTCGAGAACGCCATCTCCGCCGATGCCTTCCGGCCCGGCGACATCCTGTCGAGCAGGAAGGGCCTGACGATCGAGATCGGCAATACAGACGCCGAGGGTCGCCTGATCCTGGCCGACGCCCTCACCCGCGCCGGGGAGCATTCGCCCGACCTGACCCTGGATTTCGCCACCCTGACCGGCGCGGCGCGCGTGGCGCTCGGCCCGGAACTGCCGCCGCTCTACACGGACGACGAGGTGCTGGCGTCGGACCTGCTGGCCGCCTCGGCCGGGGTCCGGGATCCTCTCTGGCGCATGCCGCTCTGGCCCGGTTACCGCGCCGCGATCGACTCGGAGCTCGCCGATGTCCGCAACGACAGTGCCGGCTGGGCGCAAGGGGGGTCCATCACCGCCGCCCTGTTCCTCCAGAAATTCGCTCCGACCACCGGGGCCTGGGCCCATCTGGACGTCTTCGCCTGGAACAGCCGGGGCCGCCCCGGCTGGCCCGAGGGCGGCGAGGCGCAAGGACTGCGGGCGGCCTATGCGATGCTGAAGGGGCGATACGGAGCCTAGCTCCGCCGACGCTGCGACCGGTGGCCGGTCCTGTACCCGCGTTCCGCGCCGCCGATCCGAACGCTGAACGGAACCGCTCCGCCAAGGCTGGCCGCTGCCTTAACGGGATTTTCGCCTTCGTCGGCTAGGGTCCCTGTCCAATCGTCAGAGCCTGCGCTTGATCGACCTGTCCACCCCTGCCCGGCCGATGCTGGCCCGTCCCGATCTCGCCGCCCTGGCGCTGGAGGGACAGGTGCGTGCCGGGACCTATCGCCCGACCCGGGCGATGCGGCTGAACGCCCCGGTCGCCGACATTCACGCCGAGCCCGACAGCGCCTCGGAACGCATCGACCAGCTTCTGTTCGGAGAGGCCTTCGATGTGCTGGATGAGCGCGATGGCCGCGCCTGGGGCCAGGCCCGCCGTGACGGCGTTGTGGGATGGGTGGACCTCGCCTCCCTCACGCCGGGTGCCCCCCGGCCCACCCACAGTGTCTCTGCGGTCGACGCCGACCTGCCGCTGAACGCCCTCGTCACCGACCCTTCCGAGCCCGACCTGCGGCTGCGTCCGATCGGCGACTTCGAGCGCGATCCCGTCATTGTGGCCGAGCGGCTGATTGGAACCCCCCACGCGTTGGGGGCCCGGTCCTCGATCGCCACGGACTGTTCCGGTCTTGTGCAACAGGCGCTGCTGGCCTGCGGTCTGCCGGGGCCGCGTCGCGCGCACGAGCAGGCCGAGCTGGGAACCGCCATCGACCGTTCCCGGGCCCGGCGGGGCGATCTCGTGATCTGGCTCAACCTCGATGAGGGCCAGAGCTGGACCGGCCATTCCGCGATCATGCAGGACGAGGCGCGCGTCATTCACGCCACGGGTTTCCATGGCGCAGTGGTGGTCGAGGCCCTTGCCGAGGCGGACGCGCGCTCCCTGTCGGACGGGTTCGACCCCGCCGTCTTCAGACGCGTCCGGTAATCAGCCGCCGGTCGGCGCGCTGTCGGCAGCCGGAGGGGCCACCTCGCCCGTCGCCGCCGCCGGCGCGTTCGGATCGACGCCCGCTGTGTCCGCGCCCCCGACGCCCGCCGCCGCCGGATCGGCCGCCGTCGCCGCGCCACCGGGCTGACGCGCCGGATCTGGGGCGGGGATGGCATAGCCCTCCGAGCCCTGGCTGCGCAGATAGGCAATCAGATTGACCCGCGCGGTGGTGTCGCGCAGGCCCGCGAACGACATCTTGGTGCCGTCGACATAGCGGGCCGGAGCGGTGATGAACTGGTCCAGCGCATCCAGCGACCAGGTCGGATCGACCGAACGATGTGCCACCATGGCCTCCGAGAAGGCGAAGCCCGCGTGGGCCCCGACGCCGCGGCCGACGATGCCGTTCAGGTTCGGCCCAATGCCGTTGGCTCCGCCCGCGTTGACCGTGTGACAGGCCTGGCAGCGTGCATAGGCGGCCTCGCCGGCGGCCAGATCGGCGACGGGCAACAGCGTGCCCCAGTCGGGCGGCAGGTCCGCCTCGGCCGCACCGGCCTCGGCTTCCTCCGGCACATTGATCAGATAGCCCATCTTCTCGGGCTCTTCCGTCGAGTACACAGCCCCCGAAACCTGTTGCAGCACCAGCACGGCGAGGGCCGTTCCCAGTCCCGCGCCCATGATCTTGTTCCACTTCAGATCGCCGCTCATCGCGTCGTCGCATCCCGTCCTGAGGCCCGTGTCGCGGGTAAGCGAAACGGGCGAATGTCTTGCGGGGCGGTCTCTGACACGCTAGCGCCGCCTTCGCAACCGGCCCGGCGGCTCTGGTCCGCGCCCATGAAGTCGCACAGCGGGAACGCACCCATGACGCCCCTGATCCTCATTCCGACGCGGATGGCCGCGACGCGACTGCCGGGCAAACCCCTGGCCGATATCGGCGGCAGGCCGATGATCGTGCGCGCCTGGGAACAAGCCATGGCGTCCGGCCTCCCGGTCGCCGTGGCGGCGGGGGATGCGGAGATCGTCGAGGTCATTCAGGCGCTCGGCGGTCGCGCCGTCCTGACCGATCCGGCCCTGCCCAGCGGCTCGGACCGCGCGCTCGCCGCCCTTGAAACACTCGACCCGGGCGGGGAATACGACGCCGTCATCAACCTGCAGGGCGACATGCCCTTCGCCGACCCCGGCCTGGCCATGGCCTGCGCCGGTCTGCTGCACGGCGAGCCGGATTGCGACATCGCCACCCTGGTCGCGCCCGAGATCGACGCGTCCGACCGGACCAACGTCGATGTCGTCAAGGCTGTGCTGGCCATCGAAGAGGGTCAGCGTCACGGTCGCGCCCTCTATTTCACCCGCTCGACCCTGTACGGCGACGGCCCCGTCTGGCGCCACATCGGCATCTACGGCTACCGCCGCGAGGCCCTGAAACGCTTCTGCGCCGCCCCGCCCTCGCCCCTGGAGCGACGCGAGAAACTGGAGCAACTCCGCGCCCTCGAACTGGGCCTGTCCATCTGGGCCGCGACGGTCGCCGAAGCGCCCGTCTCGGTGGACAATCCGGCTGATCTGGAGGCAGCGCGGGGGCTCGCCTAGTTTTCGTCGGCCCAGGCCTCCAGCAGCGTCCGCGCGATCGCGAACTTCGGCGGCGCCTTGATCTCATGGCCCCCCGCCAGCACGGCCCGCGCCTCGTCCCGGGTGAACCAGCGCACCTCTTCCAGTTCGGTCTGATCCGGCGTCGCCTGGTCGTCCGTCACGTCGGCGATCAGGCCGATCATCAGCTGGGATGGAAACGGCCACGGCTGGCTGGAGTGATAGCGCACCGCCGTCACCGTCAGCCCGGCCTCCTCATGGATCTCGCGCGCGCAGCCTTCCTCGATGGTTTCGCCGGGCTCGATGAAGCCGGCCAGGGCCGACATCCGCCCCGCCGGCCAGCTGGCCTGACGTCCCAGAAGGCAGCGGTCCCGAAACACCGGCAGCATGATCGAGACCGGATCGACACGCGGGAAATGCTCGGCCTCGCAGTTCGGACAGCGCCGCTTCCAGCCGCCGCAGATGCTGTCCGTTTCGTGGCCGCAGTTGGCGCAGAAGCCATGCCGTCTGCGCCAGTCGAACAGGCTCTTGGCCCCACCCGCCATGGCCGCATCGCCTCCGGACAGCACCGCCGCCGCCTCGCGCAGCTCGGTGAAGACGCCCAGTCCCGCGACCGGCCCTGCCGCCGGATCGGCCGCCCCGCCCAGTTCGACGGCAAAGCAGGGCGAGCCCTTCCACAGCCCCAGAAACAGCTCGCGGTCCTCGTCCCGGATCAGGTTGCGGGCGTGGGTCAGGGCGATCCAGGCCAGCCGGGGACCGTCGGCGTGATCCTCCAGCAACGGCCGGCCGTCCCAGAACACCAGGGCCAGGGCCTCGGGGTTGGACGCGTGCGCCGCCAGCCAGTCGGGATCGTTGCGCCGGTCTCCGGCGCGATCCAGCGGATTGCCGGCGAAGGTGTTCAGGACGGGGAGGGCCATGGCCGCTTCCTAGCGGCGTTTGCCGTGGCCGGGGAGGGGGCCTTGATCTCGCCGCGCCGGGACGCGATATGGGGGGTGGAGATCGCGGGCGAAGGCTTCGCCAACCTGGTCAGGGCCGGAAGGCAGCAGCCACAACGAATTCCCCTTCGGGTCGCGGTCTCCACCTTTTCCACATCTGATGTGCTTTCGGGTCGACGACCAAGTCCATTGATTTTGGCGTGGTCCCCTGACGGCGGTTCTTCACAACGACCACAACGAAGCAAAGCCACGGCGATCACAACGGGACCCGTGCGGGTCCGCATCCCCGCTCCCGTTGTGCTCGTTGTGGCCTCGCTGTGTTCGCTGTGATGAACCTCTGACGGGCCTGCGGCCGATCTCTTAAGGAGTCGCGCGCGATCCCCCTCCCGCGCTAACCTCCGCCCATGACCGACGTCGACCTTGATTCCGGCGATCCGCCCTGGGCGGAGGACGACGACGCCCCCGAGCGCGACGAGAACACCGACGACATGTTCGGCGCGCCCGCTCCGGTCCCCGCGGCTGAGGCTCCCAGGCCCGCGCCGGTCGCGATCGAGACGCCCTCCGACGCCCACCGGAACGACGGTGCCGCCTACACCGTCCTCGCCCGCAAATACCGGCCGAAGACCTTCGAGGACCTGATCGGTCAGGAGGCGATGGTGAGAACGCTCACCAACGCCTTCGCCACCGGCCGCATCGCCCACGCCTTCATGCTGACCGGTGTCCGGGGCGTCGGAAAGACCACCACCGCCCGCCTGCTGGCTCGCGCCCTGAACAACGAGACACCGACCATCGACCGGCCTTCGCTGGAGCTCACCGCCCACGGCCGCCACGACGCCGCGATCATGGCGGGCCAGCACATGGACGTCATGGAGATGGATGCCGCCAGCCACACCGGCGTCAACGACATCAGGGACATCCTGGAGAGCGTCCGCTACGCACCCGTCGAGGCCCGCTACAAGGTCTATGTGCTGGACGAAGTCCACATGCTGTCCAACCAGGCCTTCAATGCGCTCCTGAAGACGCTGGAAGAGCCCCCGCCCCACGCCAAATTCATCTTCGCCACCACCGAGATCCGCAAGGTCCCGGTGACGATCCTGTCCCGCTGCCAGCGCTTCGATCTGCGCCGCGTCGAGCCCGAGATCCTGGTCGAACACCTCGCCCGCATCGCCGACCGGGAAGGCATGAAGGTCGAGGCCGATGCGCTGGCGCTGATCGCCCGCGCCGCCGAGGGCTCGGTTCGCGACGGCCTTTCGCTGCTCGATCAGGCCCTGGTCCAGGGCGAGCGCGGCGAGCCCGTCGCCACCGACACCGTTCGCGACATGCTGGGTCTCGCCGACCGCAGCCAGACCATCGCCCTGTTCGAACAGATCATGGCCGGCCGCACGCCCGAGGCGCTGGAGACCTTCCGCACCCTGTATGGCTTCGGCGCCGACCCGGTGCAGATCACCAATGATCTTCTCGAACACTGCCACGCGGCCTCGGTCGCCAAGATGCTGGGCCCCAACGCCACCCGCCTGCCCAACGATCAGGCCCGGCGTCTTGCCGCCCTCGGGTCGGTCGTTTCCGCCGGCACCCTGTCGCGCACCTGGTCCATGCTGCTGAAGGCGCTGGACGAGGTCCGGCGCGCGCCCAGCCCCGCCGACGCGGTCGAGATGGCCATCGTCCGCCTCGCCTACGCCGCCGATCTGCCCGGCCCTGAGGAAGCGTTGAAGAAGCTCCAGTCCGGTGACCTGACCGGCGGTGCGGGCGGCGGACCGTCGCGTGGCGGCGGCGGAGGAGGGGGCGGTGCCTCCGCCCGGCTCGCCGCCCGCCCGGCCGCCCAGCCCAGCCCGCCCGATCCCCAGAGCTTCGAGGCCGTCGTCGCCCTGATCGGCGAAAAGCGCGAGATCGCGCTGCAGATGGACGTCCAGCGCTACGTCCGTCCCGTGTCGTTCAAGCCCGGCCAGCTGACGTTCGAGCCCGCGCCGGGCGCCCCCGCCAACCTCGCCACCCGCCTTGCGGGCCGCCTGAAGGACTGGACCGGCCGCCCGTGGTTCGTCATCGCCAACGGCCAGGGCGGCGGCGAGACGCTGATCGAACAGGAAAAGAAAGCCGCCGCCACGCTGCGCGCCGAGGTCGAGGCCGACCCCTTCGTCCAGGCCGTGATGGAGGCCTTCCCCGGCACGGTGCTGGGCGAGATCAAGACCCTCGCCCCCGTGGTCGAACTGCCGGTAATCCCGGATGAGGTTCCGGCCGACGACGACTGACCTGACGAAAGCTCGCATGATGCGGTTCGTCGATTGAAAGGGGGCCTCACTGCCCCTAGCGTTCCCCCGGAACCGGAGGGAAACAGATCGATGCGGCGATTGAGTGCGGGTTTGGCGCTGGCGGCGTCTCTGGCGGGGCCGGTCGCGGCGCAGGACACGGCGGGCGGAGGCGATGCCGTCGACGCCCGGTCCGCGCTCCAGGACCTGCAGGTCCTGCTGTCCGACATGGGCCGTTCGGTGGGCCAGGATGTTCCGGACATCGGCCCGGTCCTCGGCCCCCTGGTCGACAGCGCCTTCGCCGTCACGCCGGGTCCCGATGGCGGGCAATGGGCCTGGTCCATCTTCTGGGACATCGAGAACACGGTGACGAGCGGGCAATCCCTCGAGCGCAAGGCGGACCGGGTTCCCGTGTTCAGCAACGCGGCTGAATGCCAGGCCCGATTCGGGGCACCGGTCCTTCATTTCGAGCGGGTCGAGGTCCCGGCCGGACGCGGCCATCATTGCGTTACGGCCCAGGTTTCGCCCGATGACCCCACGGCCTGGATCCTTCAGGCCACCTGGGTGATCGAGGACCCGAACCGCCGGCTCGGGCTCCGGCTCGGCGCGGCCGCGACGGTCTCGGATTATGCGGACCCGGCCACTGTCGTCGCGGGCATCGGCGAGCCCCAGGTGCCCGCCCTCGTCGCCCTGTCCGGCGAAATCGGCCGCCTGTCCGCCACCCTTCTCGCCCCGGATGCGGCAGGTGAGGGGCACTGAGGGCGGTCGTTCTCATTGCGGTCACGGCGACCGACGAGGGCGGCATTCGCGGTCCGGGATGCGCCTGGCGAAGAGCAGCGCTTCTGTGTCCGCCTTCTGCACCTGATCTGGTGACCGCTCCCGACCCAAGTCGGACAACGAGATGCGGCTCGGAAACGGTAGAGGCGGGCCTTTCTAAGCGGGACTTTACGCGCGGATTGCGACGCAACGCAGCAGTAAACGGACACATGAGCTCGGACCATGATCCCGGTCGCCTGAGCGCCAAAAACCATCATTAGCGTGCTGAGCGTAGTGGGTGACTGCTTATCAGATTGCGCCCAGCGCCTGTCGGATGCGGGCCCTCATCTCCTGAGCCTTCTCACTCAAACCGGGGGTTTCGAGCGCCGACATCCGCGCCTGCCCGGCTGTGGCCAACTCGTGTAGCCGGCTCATCGGCGGATGCAGACCAAAGTCGACGTCGCCAACCTGCCACGTCGGCGAGGGGGCGAAGGCGGCGTCATGTGTCCGTCATTTGAGCAGGCTGTAATCCATTGTCGAGGATCAGCCGCGCAAGGAGAACGATCATGCGCCGTCGCCTTACTACCGCTATCGCCTTTTCGCTGGGGCTCACATTCTTGAGTGGTCAGGCTCAGGCCACAGCGTTCCCGCGCCCAGGTCTGGTCGCGCAAAGAGTTCAGCCAGTTCAGGCCCAGGGACGATCGCTGCCCGCTCCGCTTGCAGACTGGGCAAGGACTCGTGCACGCGGGCCATCTACCACCGGGGCCGGACTTTTGGCGGAGACCGAGTCCGCGGCCTTCAGACAGGCTGGCGCTCTCGATCTTGCGAACATGCCGATCGAGGACGCGGTCATACTCATGATGGCCTTGATCAGCGCGGACGCCGATGGCGACCTTAGGGCGAGGGCAAATGACATGACCGCTTTCCTTCGGGAGAAGAAGAGGACGAGGGACGAGGCGCGGCTACGTCGTGAGGCTGAGATCGAGCCTCAGAGGCGCGAGCGCGCTCGGGCCGCCGATGCGGACACTCCCACAGTCAGTTCCGAAGAGGACGACGAGCCATAGGGCGCAGTCCGTTATCTCGACACCTGTGAATGCTGTCCAACGGTCCGCCCGTGGCGGTAGGTGCTTTCGAAATCCTTCCTAGGCGGACTGATGAAGCACTGTGCCATCGATCTGACCGTGGCGTTTGGCTAACCGTAGGCCTTCCGACCGCTGCCGACAGTCCGCTGTCCACCCCTGGCGGACCTCCAGCACGTCTGTTCGTCGCCGCGGCGCCCTCCCGGCCTGTATCCAGCGTGCGCAAGCAAACCCCTCCTTGCACCCCCCGCCCGCCCGCGCCTATCTACCTCCCATGAAAGATCTCAGCGCCCTGATGCAGCAGGCCCAGGCGATGCAGCAAAAGCTGCAGGACGCCCAGGCCAGGATGGCCGAAACCACCGCCGAGGGCACCTCGGGCGGCGGCATGGTGACGATGACCCTGAAGGGGCCCGGTGAAATCACGGCGGTCCGCATCGACGACAGCCTGATGGTTCCGGGCGAGGGCGAGATCCTGGCCGACCTGATCGTCGCTGCCCACGCCGACGCCAAGCGAAAGCTCGACGCCACCAACGCCGAGCTGATGCGCGAGGCCGCCGGCCCCATGGCCGGGCTCAACATCCCCGGCATGCCCAAGCTGTTCTAGGCCTTGGCGGGCATCTCCCATTCTTCCGCTCATCCCCGCGAACTCGGGGACCCAGTGCTTTGGGCGATGAGCATTGGGAACCCGTACCCTGACCGTCATACTGCGCATCCTGCCTTACTTCAGGACTGGGTCCCCGCGTTCGCGGGGATGAGCGGAAATCTCGTGGACTGATGGCCGCCTCCGCCGGACCCGAGATTGAGCGGCTGATCGCCCTTCTGGCCAAACTGCCCGGGCTCGGCCCCCGCTCGGCCCGGCGCGCGGCGTTGGCGCTCCTGAAAAAGCGCGAGCAGCTGCTGGTCCCCCTCGCCGCCGCGCTGGCCGAAACCGCCGAGAAGGTCGTCTCCTGCTCGGTCTGCGGCACGCCCGACACCCGCGATCCCTGCGCCATCTGTTCCGACCCCGCCCGTGACAGCGGCCTGATCTGCGTGGTCGAGGAGGCCGGCGCGCTCTGGGCCATGGAGCGGTCGGGCGCCTTTCGCGGCAAGTACCATGTGCTGGGCGGGCTGCTGTCCGCGCTGGACGGCGTGGGGCCCGATGCGCTGCGCGTCTCCGAACTGGTCGGCCGGGTGAGGGGAGGCGGCGTGCGCGAGGTCGTGCTGGCGCTCCCCGCCACCGTCGACGGCCAGACGACCGCTCATTACCTCGCCGACCGCATCGCGGGCGACGGTCTGGAGATCACCTCGCTGGCCCGCGGCGTCCCGGTCGGCGGCGACCTCGACTGGCTCGACGACGGCACCATCGTTCAGGCGCTTCGGGCCCGGCGGCCGGCGTGATAGGATGAGGTCATGGCGGACGATCTGACCAGACCGGCGAACGACCTGTACGAACGGGATTATGTCGCCTGGGCCGAGGCGCAGGCGGCGGCCCTCCGCGCGCGGGGAGCCGGACGAAACGCAATCGACTACGACAATCTGGCCGAAGAGGTGGCGGACTTGGGGAAATCCGAAATCCACGCCTGCGAAAGCCAGATCGTCAACATCATCGAGCACCTCCTCAAGATCGAGTTCGTCGGTCCGGCCCAGACCCTGCCGCACTGGAAAAAGGAGATCCGGGGCTTTCGACGCCAGCTGGACCGGCATCTGACCCGCACGATCGAGAACCGCCTGAGACCGAGACTTGCGCGCGCCTTCTCCGACGTCGTCGGTGACCTCGTGACCGGCGAGTTCCTGTCTTCGTCCGCTGTCGTCATCGACACCATTGAAGACGGCTATAGCTGGGACCAGATCGTCGATCACGATTGGTATCCGGAGCCGCGCTACGGCGAATAAGGCGGTTCGGTCGCGTGCGTCCGCTTCTGACGCATCGGCCTCCTACAGTGCCGGGATGACCCCTGTCCCGCCCGCCTGCCGCCCGGATTTCGCACATTTCAGACGGTTCGCACCCTGCTTCGCCGACGGCTTTGGCCCGTCTGGCTCCGACCCCCGACTCCCTTTATCGAACGGATCATGAACGCGCTTGCCCTGACCCTCGTCGCCGCCTGCCTGGTCCTCGGAGCCGCGTTCCTGTGGGCCTTCCTCGGCTGGCAGAAGGCGCGGGGCGAGGTCGATCTGGCCCGCGAACGGCTGGTCCTGATCGAGGACAGCCGCGCCGCCATGTCCGACATGGTCAAGGCCCAGGCCGCCCAGTCGGCCCAGGCCGTGGCCGACCAGATGGTCACCCGCGCCACCGAGACCTTCCAGGCCCAGGACCGCGTCGCCCGCGAACGGCTGGAGGCCCAGCTCAAGCCTGTTGCCGACACGCTCAAGGCCTTCGAGGAAAAGGTCACCGCTCTGGACAAGGCACGTTCCGAGGAGACCGGCACGCTCAAGGAGCAGCTGTCGGCCCTGATGCTCGCCTCCTCCGCCACCCGCGACGAGGCCCGCCGCCTGACCGAGGTCCTGCGCGGCAACACCGGCCGGCGCGGCCGCTGGGGCGAACAGACCTGCCGGAATGTGCTGGAGGCTGCTGGCATGGCGGGTCGCTTCGACTTCACCGAACAGACGTCCGGCGCCAATGACGAGGGCCGTCAGATGCGGCCGGACTTCATGGTGCGCCTGCCGGGCGGCGGCCTGTTCGTGATCGACGCCAAGGTGCCGCTGGCCTTTCCCGACGCCGCCGAGCCGGACGACGAGGCGCGCGACGCCGCCATGGCCGCCCGTAACGCCGCCAGCATCAAGAACCATGTCCGGGACCTGTCGGCCAAGGCCTATCAGGACCAGTTCAAGCCCGGCCCGGACTTCGTCGCCCTGTTCGTACCGTCCGACGCTTTCCTGTCGGCCGCCCTGGACCGCGAGCCCGAGCTGATGACCGATGCGATGGCGAGGCGGGTCATCATCGTCACGCCGTCCACCCTGTTTGCCCTGTGCAAGGCCGTCGCCTACGGCTGGCGCGCCGAGGAACAGTCCAGAAACGCCGACGAGGTCGCGAAGCTGGGCAAGGAACTCTACAAGCGCCTGTCGGTCATGGGCGGCCATGTCTTCGGCGTCGGCCGGGCGCTGGAACAGGCCGTGGGCAAGTACAATCAGTTCGTCGGCTCGCTGGAGAGCCAGGTCATGGTCTCGGCCCGCCGCTTCGAGGATCTGCAGGTCGATCATGAGGGCAAGGAGCTGCCGCTGGCGGCTCCGGTGGACGCCGCCCCGCGCGCCCTCAACCGCCCTGAACTGGTTTCCGGTCCGGCGTCGACGGCCGCTCTTGAAAAGCTCGCAGCGCGCTGACAAGGTCGCTTGACAAGGCCGGAGAGTGATGTAAAACAACCTTGTCAAACAGACGGGGTTGCTTGTCATGACGATGATGGAGGCCAGATTGTCGGAACGTCCCTTGGCCCGATACGGGCGGGTGATCGGGGCCTCCCTGATCGCCGGCGGGATTGCCGGTGGGGTGGCCGCCGCCTTCGGAAACCGGGCCGGGGCAGGACCCCTGATCGTCGCCGGCGCGACCGGTCTGGCCATGGCTGTCGGCATCTGGGTCTGCGCCCGCTGGTGGCGGGACCTCGACGAGGCCGCCCGGGAGGCCCACAAATGGGCCTGGTACTGGGGCTCGACCTTCGGGGGCGCGCTGGGGGGCGTCGTCCTGTTCACTCTCGCCTATGGGGCCGAGGCGTTCCTGACGGCGGAGCCCAAGGATCTTCTGATCGGTGGTGCCGCCATCATCGGCCTGTCCCAGATGGTCGGCTACGGGGTCGCCTGGGCGGTCTGGTGGCTGAAGCGGCGGTGACCTGATGAACAACCGTCTCAAGGTCCTGCGCGCCGAACGCAACTGGAGCCAGGCCGACCTGGCCGCTGCGCTCGGCGTCTCGCGCCAGACCGTCAATGCGCTGGAAACCGGACGCTACGATCCCTCCCTGCCGCTGGCCTTCAAGATCGCCCGCGTCTTCGAACAGCCCATCGAATCCATCTTCTCGGACACCGGAGCCTGAACATGATGTCCCAATCTGAAGATCGTCCCCAGTCCCTCGTCATGAAGATCGGCATGGCCGTCGTCCTCGGCGGGGTCGGAGCCCTGTGCGGCTACGGCATGGCCCAGATGTTCAAGGACGAGGGTGCGCCCTGGCCTGACGTCCTCGCCGTGGCCATGGCCGTCGCCCTGATCGCCGTCGGCCTGATGAGCGCCGTTGTCCTGGCCACGCGACCCTCCACCGTGCCCAGAGGCTGCGGCATCCTGCAGATTGCGGTTCTCCTGCTCGCCGGCGTTCTGTTCCTTGCGCCGATGTATGCGCCCGCCATCGCCACGCCTGACGTCGTCTTCGGGGCCGTGGTGGTGCTGCTGGCCATCCAGACGGTGGCCAACATCATGCTCTGGCGTCGCGCTGACGAGATGCTGCGGCAGGTGATGGCCGAGACTTCGGCCATGGCGTTCTGGGCCCTTCAGACCGCCCTGTTCCTGTATGCCGCCGCCGAGCGGCTGGGGCTGGTGGACACCATCAGCGGCTGGGGCCTGACCGGCATCCTGATGGCCGTCTATCTTCTGGCCTCCATCGTCGCCTCCGCGAGACGCGGCATTAGCTGACGCGTCTCGCCATCCTCCTGACTTCAACGCCTGCACCTCTGATCGAAAGGATCGGACCGATGAAACTCGCCACCCTGCTCAAGTCCTCCGTCGCCTGCATCGGCCGCTCGGCCGTCGGCGTCGCCCTCGGCCTCGGCCTGACCATGACCCTGCTGGCCTCGGCCCCCGCCGACGCCCTGGCCCAGACGGCCCCTGCGCCCATCCCCGCCGCCGCGGGTGACGGGCCGGCCCTGTGGGTCATCTCCGACGCCGATTCGACCCTGTATCTGTTCGGGACCGTCCATGTGCTGCGCCCGACCACCGCCTGGGGCTCGCCCCGGATCGACGCCGCCTTTGAGGCCAGCCAGAACGTCATCTTCGAGATCTCCAATCCCGACGACCAGGCGGCGATCGCGCCCCTGATCCAGCAGTACGGCCTCTCGCCGCAGCGGCCCCTGTCCACCCTTCTGAACGCCGGGGAACTCGCCGCTCTCGACGAAGCGGCCCGGACGATCGGAGCCGGTGCCGCACAGCTGGACCCGCTCCGGCCCTGGCTGGCCGGCCTGTCGCTGGCCATCGCCCCGGTGGTGCGCGCCGGCTACGACCCGCAGTCCGGCGTCGAAACGGTACTGAAAGCCCGGGCCGAGGCGGCCGGCAAGCCTGTCTCGGGTTTCGAGACCATCGATCAGCAGGTCCGGATCCTCGCCGGCCTGTCGGAGGAGACCCAGCTGGACTTCCTGCGTGCCACGCTGGACTCGTTCAACGACGCGACGACCGATCTGGACGCCCTCGTCGAGGCCTGGGCCACCGGTGACGTGGAGGGCATCAACCGCCTCGGCGTCGAGGAAATGCGCTCGGCCTCCGAGGAAATCTACCAGGCGCTGCTTGTCCGCCGCAATGCTGACTGGGCCGGCCAGATCCAGACATTGCTGGCGGGTTCGGGGACGACCTTCATCGCGGTGGGCAGCGCTCATCTGGCGGGGGACGAGAGCGTCCAGGAAATCCTGCAGGACCGGGGCGTTACGGTCACGCGCCAGTGAAAACCCGCCCGCCCGAAGGCGACCAACCTGGGATCCGACGACAGCCCTGAAGCCCGGCTTCGGCCGGACCGCGCAGATGGCTGATGCGGGCCAGGCCGGTCAGAAGACGCTGTGGAGATCCGCCAGCCCGGACGCCAGCACCAGGGCCATGGTGTCCGACGGCGTGTCCAGCCGCCGGACGAGGCGAAGCGTGTCACACTTCTTCAACCGGGCCCGGCGCACCGCTTCGGTGAGGAGATCATCGGCGATGGGCTGCGGGTCGGTCAGGGCAAACGCCACAAGGCGGGAGATCTCAAGGACCGGCTTCCCGCCCGGAACCGCCACGATCCGGTAGAGGATGAGGCCGCAGGGCCGACCCCCGACGTCCCGGGCGATCAAGGCGTAACCGGAGCCTTCCGCCCTCGCGTTAGCCCCCAAATCGTCCCGCCAGGCCGCCTCGTCGAACCGCGCATACCCGAGACGGGCCAGAACGAGGGCGTCGTCCAGCTCGTCCGTCCTCAGCGCTGTCACCACAGGGGCCATCTTGGGTGGATCGCGCAATGACGGTGGCCCTGCATTGATCTGGCGCAATCCGGTTTGTTTCGATCGGGCGGACGGCCTAGCATGGAGCCGTCGTCAGGAAGCCCCCATGCTCGAGCTCAAGGCCCTCCCCGCCGGATGCGCGGACCGCCGTCGCAGCACTGCCTGCGAAACGTGCGGCGCGCGGCCCCTCAGCGTCTGCGCCAGCATCGATGACGCGGATCTGATCCGTCTCGATGCCCTGGCGGAGCATCTGAACCTTCAGGCCGGGGACACCCTGACCCGTGCCGAGGATCCAGCGCTTCATGTGTTCAACATCACCTCCGGTTCGGTCCGGGTTTACAAGCTGCTCGCGGACGGGCGGCGCCAGATTGTCGGTTTTCTGTTTGCCGGCGACTTCCTCGGTCTGGCGACCGGAGACAACTATGTCTTTTCGGCGGAAGCCATTGAGCCGGTCACGGCCTGCCGCTTTCGCAAGGCCGACTACCGGACACTGATCCGCGAGACGCCTGCGCTGGAAACGGCGTTGCTGGACCGGGCCAGTCATGAACTGGCGGCGGCCCAGAACCAGATGCTGCTGCTGGGACGCAAGACCGCGCTGGAGCGCGTCTCCACCTTCCTGATGGAGTTGCCCGGCCACGACCCCGCGCGACAGGGACAGGACGGGCGGGTACATCTGCCGATGACGCGCGCCGAGATCGCCGACTATCTCGGCCTGACCATCGAAACGGTCAGCCGGGTCTTCACGCGGCTGAAGACCCAGGGCGTCATCCGGCTGCTCTCCCTGACCGAACTCCGGGTCGAGCGACCCGGCGTGCTTCGTGCCCTGGCCGAGGGCGAGGGCTGACCCATTGTTCTGCGTTTTGACCGAGGTCAAAGACGCAATCCGGGTCCATCGAATAGACGCTCTCGAAGGCGATCAGCTTGGGCGCATCGGCCGGAGCCGCCGCCAGCAGCGTCTCCAGATGCGCCAGATCGTTGTGCAGGAACACATGGCGCTCGCAGCCGCCGTTCCTGATGCCCGCGATCATCGAGGCGTGGTTCAGGCTGTCCGAGAAGA